>ENA-OQKL01000629-OQKL01000629.1-human-gut-metagenome-genome-assembly--contig:-NODE-629-length-10750-cov-2.480749_pt1 | contig 10750 bp, 8 predicted proteins | sample MGYA00242779_ERZ504800 | MGnify/ENA primary metagenome ERZ504800 (study PRJEB26092, sample SAMD00036410) | human gut metagenome | host: Homo sapiens | study: EMG produced TPA metagenomics assembly of... | reverse complement strand
CGGCCACCTGCAGCAGCGCCGTTTTTGCGGGAGAGGTACTGGGTCTCGTACTGGGCAAGACGCAGGCAGACCTGCGGGGTGTAGGCGATGTCCGGCACCTCCCGGGCAGCGCTCTGGGCGCGGCGGTAGTATTGCAGGGTCTCCGCCATCTCCCCGCCCGATGCGGCACAGTCATCCCCCAGGGCGATCATGGCCTGCACCTCCCCGGCCTGTGCGGCCTTTTTCCACATCCGCCGGGCCTGGGTCTTATTCTTCCGGGTACCCCGGCCATAATACAGGCAGTCCCCCAGGGCAGAAAGCGCCTCTGCGCTGCCCGCCTCGGCGGCGGCAGTGTAGCGGGCCGCTGCCTCCGGCCAATCCCCGGCCCGGGCGGCGGCGTGCCCGGCTTCCAGCTCCTGAGCGCCGGGGTTGTCGCTCCCCCGCTCCGATCTCAGCAGCCCGCTGAGCAGGGAGACATCCAGCGTGGCAGAGCTTGTCCACGGGTCCAGCACCACACCATCGATGCCGTCCGTTTCCAGCGCATACTCCATGGCGCTGCGCAGGCTGCGCTCCACCATGGGGCGGGTGGCGCTGGCCTTTTCCGCCTCGGCGTTCTTTACCGAAGTAAACAGCGGCAGATAGTGCCGCTCCTTCCGGGCGTGGAGCAGCCAGGGCTGCAGGCCCTCGGCCCGCTCCTCCGGGATGGGCAGATGCGCCCAGGGGGCGGCCCCGCTCTGGGGGTCCACCGCCGCATCCAGCGGAACCAGCACCTTGGTCTGCAATTCCAGCGCATAGTTCAGGGCGTTCATCAGGCTCCAGAAATGTTCCTCGTTCTGCTCCCGGTATAGCCGCGCCACGGCCTCCTCCACAAACGGGCAGCCTGTGCCCACCGGCCCGTACTGCGGCGCAGTCCGCTTTTTCCGCTGCCCACCGGCCGGAAGCGCCGACCGCCCATGTTGTATGCCATTTATCTCACCCTTCTTTTTCATCAATAGGATAAGTATAGCAGGAATCCGCAAATTTCACAATATTTTCCCGCAGGCAGCCGAACGCAAAAACAGCAGGCGGCTGCACATGGCCGTCTGCTGTTCGGTTCACTCTTCTGCCGGTTTTGCCGCATCGTCCAGATAGTCCTCGATGCTGCCGATGCTGTACCGGTTCTCGTTGGCTTCCACGCTCCGTGCACTGGCATCGTAGCAGGCTTCCAGAATGGGCATCACCGGCTGCTGGCCCTCCGGGTCGGTCAGATGTCCGATGGCCCGGGCCTCATAGTAGTTGTCGATGATCTGGTTCACGATCCGTTTGCGGTCACGGAGCGGAGTCTGCAGGTTGGCCAGCTGCTCCTGCCGGATGCCGCAGCTGTTGCTGCCGTGGTCGCCGAACAGGATGTAATACTCCTGCTCGATCTCCAGCGGTGCAGCCTGATGCAGATAATAATCCGCCAGTACCCTCCGCTTCTTTTCGGTGCTGAAGCCCTTGATATCCTCCATGCCGCGCGGAAAGAGTTCCGGATGCCGGATCCACATTTCATAGGGCCCCACCGGCAGGTGCAGAGTATCGAATACATCCAGATAATCCTCCAGCGCAATGCGGATCTCGCCCCGCTCCCATTTCTGAATGGTACGCTTGTCCCGCCCCAGCATATCCGCAAGCTCCTGCTGGGATCTGCCCGCCACGTTCCGGGCAAAGGCAATGGCTTCCCCGATTCGGTTCCGGTAGTTGGACATATTCTTTCCCTCCTGACACACACTTGTACACCAGGCATTCCAACGTCTGGCGACATAAAATACTTTCCTCTGGATAAAAGGATACTGGTTTGTCCCGCCTTCTGTCAAGAGTCGTGAATTCAATCCATTTACGTCAAATTCTTGTAAAATGTGTCAAACATGCCGGACAGCCGCCTTTTTTGCAGCGATTTCGCCGCTCTGTGGGGCAGCCGCTCCCTGTCTTAAACAACATTCGGGCCATTTTGTCCTTTTTCACCTGCCGGAGGCGGCCGGATGTGTCAGGTACACCACAACATGCAACGCAAAATATTTTTTGAAAAAAATTCCTCTTCGGCAAGTTTTTCCCAGCGCATCCGTTTCCATACACGCAAAAACCGCCCATAGCTGTCAAAAACAGCCATGGGCGGGTGCTTTTTCTTATGCCAGTTTATTCAGCCTTACGGCAACGTAGGGGTCCGGGAGCTTGAGCTCGTCAGCAAGGTCGGCTTCAGATTCGTACTTCTCCGCCGCCATGCCCACCACAACGCTGCACACGTCAAAGCGTCCGGCAGGTGAAAGGGCCGTGACCTTGGCTTCTCCATCGGCAATGGCGGTCACCACGCCATCCGCATCCACGGTAACGACACCCGGGTTGCTGCTGACCCATGTAATGGGCACGCTGCCGCCGCCTTCCACCGCAACGGTGGCCGTCAGGCGCTCCTGGGTGCCCACGATGCGGAGCAGCAGGTCACTCTTGTTCAAAGTCACCTTGCCGATATCCGAAGTCACCGTGACGCTGCACCGCAGAGCCTGGCCGTTGGAGACCATTGCCGTGATGGTGGTGGTGCCCGCCGCCTGAGCCGTGACAAGGCCCTTGTCGCTGACTGTGGCAACCTCAGGGTTGCTGCTCATCCACTGGTAGGCATAGACAAAGGAGCCGCTCGTGTTGATGAGCTGCAGTTTCTGGCTGGGGTGGGCGTTGTTGTACTGAATAACAAGGTTGAGGGTGGTGTGGTCGAGGGCAGGCTTTTTGCTGGCCGCATTGCCGCTCTCCTTGCGGACAGTCACCTTGCAGGCAGCGCACTCGCCCCGGTCAGTGATGGCGGTGATCGTGGCCTCACCGGCGCTGCGGCCGGTGACGCGGCCATCGCCGTCCACGGTAGCCACGGGTGGGGTTGCTGCTCATCCAGACGATGAAGTAGTAGTCGCTCTGCCCGCCGGTGTAAAGATAGGCTTTGGGGCGGGGTCGTCTGCCGTGATCTCCAGCTCCATCTCATTCACTTCCAGCTCAAAGTTCGCCGATGCTCCCAGCAATGCGGGGCCGCCTGTGCGGCAGGAACTGCCAGAAGCAGCCCACTCAGCACAAACGCCGCTGCAAGCCGTGTGATCTTATTCATAGGGTAGCACTTCCCTCCTTTGGATAAGGTTTATCGCAATGTGCTCTGCACATAATTCCACTCACTACTCGTTTATTGTACACGTCCCCCAAAGAAGGGTCAAGTTCTTCGCCAGAAGTGTCACAATTTCGCGCACCTTTTCGTGAAAGACACTAAAACACCCCCGCCAAATTTATACAAATCGTACAGACTGTATTTCACCAGACAGCAAAAGAGCCGCCGCACTTTATACAGGTGCGGCGGCTCTCAGATGCCGTAAAAATCAGTAATTCTTGGCCTTCAGCTCAAAGTAGCTCTGGGGATGTGCGCAGACCGGGCACTTGAGGGGAGCAGACTTGCCGATATAGGTGTAGCCGCAGTTCCGGCAGACCCACACCTGCTGCTCTTCGCGGGCAAAGACCTTGCCCTCCTTGAGGTTGGCGGCAAGGGCGCGGTAACGTGCCTCGTGCTCCTTCTCGATCTGACCCACCATCGTGAAGAGAGCGGCCAGCTGGGTGAAGCCCTCCTCCTTGGCCTCCGCGGCCATCCGGGGGTACATCTCGGTCCACTCGTCATTCTCACCGCTTGCAGCCATCTCAAGGCAGGTCATGGTGTCGGGGATCGCGCCGCCGCAGAGGGCCTTGAACCACATCTTGGCGTGCTCCTTCTCGTTGCCAGCGGTCTCTTCGAAGATAGCGGCCAGCTGCTCGTAACCTTCCTTCTTTGCGACGCTTGCAAAGTAGGTGTACTTGTTGCGGGCCATGCTCTCGCCTGCAAAAGCTTCCATCAGGTTCTTCTCGGTCTTGGTTCCCTTGAGTTCCATATTCTGTTCTCCTCTCAGATAATCTGACACTGCCAGTATGGGCTGTGTCCGGTTTGGTTTATTCTACGCGCAGCCCGCTTTGTTCGGTACCGGGTGTGCGATAGGTCTTACTTGTCTCTGAGAGCATTATACCAGAATTTTGAGCAATAATCAAGAATAATTCCTATTTATTTTGAGAATATTTCTTATTTATTTTTTCAGCTATGCTGCTTGAGTGCGCACACGGCGATGCTGAGAGCGCTCCATGCCGCCTGATACATCAGCACCGCAGCCACGCTCAGCATCCCCACGCTGCCTGCATAGGTCAGCAGGACGGCGATGGCCACCGAGAACCACACCGACACCAGCTGCACCGTGGTAGCGGTCGTCTCGGCGTTCTGAGCCTGCTCTGCGGCCCGCAGACCGCCGGTCAGGCTGGCAAAGCCGTTGGTGCAAAGGATGCAGCAGCCTTCGGAACCGGTGTCTTCGGCGGTGGCAGCGCCCAGTGCGGCACACTGCTCCTGGTCCAGCAGGACGACCATGCCCTCGGGCAGATGGTAGGCGTCGGTGATGTGCCGTGCGGTCAGGGTGGGGTCCTGGCAGGACACCAACAGCTGGATATTCTCTTTTTGCAGCTGTTCCAGACCGCGGGCGGCGTTCCGTCCCCCCACATAGTGGAGCACGAACATGGCGTGCAGACTGCCGGACACGGCCAGATAGAGGATCTGCAGCTCGCCGTTCTTGGAGTGCTTGGCCTCATATTCCTCGTCGGGCAGGGGAACTTCTTCTTTTTCCATGTACGCACGGGTACCGATGAGGATGCGGTTGTTGTCGCACCATGCAGAGAAACCGAGGCCGCGATGGACTTCCAGGTCCTTGACCGGGTAGAGGATGTCGGTGCGGTCCTCGATGATCTGGCGGAACAGACCCCGCAGGGTCTCGCAGCTGTGGTTGAGGATGCTGGCCGCATAAAGGATGGCACGGTCGATGCGGCCGCCCTTGAAGATGCGGATATCCTCCAGCTGTGCGCTGTCGGCGGTGAACAGGTCGTCTGCATCGATCTGCAGCGTATCAATGCCGCCCAGCTGCTCAATGGCCTGCCAACCGGGCACGACTGCGCCCACAGCCGCAGCCGCACGCTGCAGCCGTAGCGAGGCAACGCCCGCGATCAGGGTAGAAGAAAGCGGTGCGCCCATGCACAGCACAGCGGCCATGGCAGCCGCAGCTTTGTTCCAGCCGGCACCTGCCAGCAGGAACAGCACGCCGCTGAGCAGGGCAACGCCCAGCAGGATGTACGAAACTTTGCGGGCACGGCGCTCGCTTGCGCGTTCGCTCAAGCTCTGCTCCACAAAGCCGTCAGCTTCCTTCATCGGGCGGCTCAGCAGCACCCAGGGGTCCTTCTGTTCCAGATCCCGTGCAAGGGCACGCAGCAGGTCTTTATCCTTGGCGCGGTAGGCGCCCTCGAACTCCACACCATTGGTCACCAGCTCATAGCCGCCCTTGACAGCAGCCAGCATTACCCGGCTGCCCAGCAGCGCAAGGAACAGCCCCAGCGCGGCCATGCCGCTGAGCAGCGAGATGCCGGTGGTGCCGCGGTAAACATTTGCGTTCAGCATGGCTGTGACCGCCTGCACCAGCGCTGCTACTGCGGCCAGCGCCGGCATCGTCTCGGAAGAAGACCGTCCGCGCAGGCCGTTCAGGCCGTCGCGCAGCACCGGGAAGCCCACGCACAGGCTTGCTGCCAGCAGCAGCAGGTTTGCACCATAGAATGCCGCCGGGGCAGCATCCGGGTCCAGCGCCGCCATGGCGGGCAGCAGCCCATCCGACACCAAACCAAAATGCAGCAGCACCACAGCCAGAATGCCGCCCAGCACGCAGCGCAGCGTCAGCTCTGCGCTCATGCGGTGCAGCTTATCCGCCGTAGCCTCCGGCTCGGTCAGCTCCGTTTCAGCATGTTCCTCCGGAGACACCGCGTCCTCCGCCTCAGCTTTCAGTTCCGGCTGTGGCGCAGCGGGTGCCTTCTCCGGTGCCTGCTGCGGCTCTTCGCCGTCCAGCGGCAGCAGCGGCAGGCTCATGGTGTCCTCTTTTGCGGCAGGCTCCTCTGCCGGGGCCAAAGGCGCCTGCGGTGTGTCCTCGCTCTGCGCCTTGCCAAAGAAATCGGCCACCGGCTGCTTTTCCGGCTGAGGCACAGGTTCCGGCTGCAGCTCCGGTGCCGTCTCCTTTACCGCTGCAAACACAGCCGCGGGCAGCGGTGCACCGGACGGTTTCTTTTTGCTTTCAGCCGGTTCAGTTTCTGCTGCCGGGGCTGCTTCGGCTCTCGGTGCAGGCTTTTCCGGCTTCTGGTCGCTCAGGCCGTTGATCATCGCCTTGAGCTGTGCCATCTCCTGCTGCTCCTGCTCTTCCTGCGGCAGCAGCACCTCCGGCGCATTCTTGGGGTGCCGGAGAGGCTTTGCCGTGCTGTGCTGCTCTGCAGGTCTTGCCGCCGGGACAGCGCTCTGCCGGGGTGTTTCCGGCTTCACTGCCGCCGGGGGTTCCGCCGTTTGCGGTGCAGATTTTTCCTCCGGCTTTTTGGCGGGTGCTTCCGGCTGTGCATCCTCTGCTTCCTTCTCCAGAAAAGGCCACGGGGCCAGTTCCTGTTCCGGGTCTGCCTCCGGCTTCAGCATCAGTTCCAGATCCGCTTCCGGTTCCGGCTGCGCATCCTCACCCAGCCGCACCTCACCGGTGGGCATTTCCTGCGGCTGCTCTGCTGCAGCTTCGTCAGTCTCCTGCTTTTCCTTACCACGGCCAAACAGGCCAAACCGTTTCTGCGGCTTTTCCTCCGGCTGGTTTTCGTCCCTCCGGGTCATCTCCTCCGGGATATCCACCGCCGTGGTGCTGAAAAAGGAGCGGAACTTTTCATCCGGGGTCATTTCCCGGCCATTATTTTTATCTTTCGGCATTCTAGTCCCTCCTGTAATTCAAATTGAGGTTCCGGCCCGAATGCCGGATCATGCCTGCTGTGCTGCGCGCTGGGACTGGATCTCGTACAGAATAATGCCCGCAGCCACCGACACGTTGTAGCTGTCCACACCGGTGCCCGGTGCTGCCATATCCAGCCGCACCACACCGTCGCACAGCTTTTTCACCAGCTGCGAAACACCGCTGCCCTCGCTGCCCAGCACCAGTGCAATGGGGCCGGTCAGGTTGTTCCTGCGCAGAGACACGCCGTCCATATCGGCGCAGTAGACGAACACACCCTGCTCCTTCAGGCGGCGGATGGTCTCGCCGATGTTGGCCACACGAGCCACCGGCAGGCGTTCTGCGGCACCTGCGCTGGACTTGATGACGGTAGGCGTGACCGATGCGCCGCCGCGCTTTGGGATCACGATGCCATGCGCACCGCACAGCAGAGCACTGCGCATCACCGGCACCCAGATTGTGCGGGTCTTCAATGCCATCGCTCAGCACCAGAAAACGGTGCCTCGCCCTTGTCCTTGGCTGCTGCCATCAGGTCTTCTACCGTCACGTATTCGATCTCGCTGGCAAATGCCGCCACACCCTGATGGCTCTCGGTGCCGGTCATGAGGCGCAGCTTGTTGGGGTGCACCCGCTTCACCGTGGCTCCCGCTTCCTTTGCCAATGCGGTATAGTAAGCCGCCACGGCCGGAGCCATGCCCTCAGCAATGAGTACGGTGTCCACGCCGGAACCGCTTTTCAGCAGTTCGGTCACCGGATTTTTGCCATAAACAAGGCTCTCGTTCTTCTGCAGCGGCTCTTCCGGGCTGCGGCGCGGACGGCGCGGCTGGTTCTTTTCTTCCATGATGATTTTCTCCTTCCGTTGTATCACCGGAAGGTGCTGTGCACACCCTCCAAAAGGCGCGCCGCACTCTGGGCCGCGCACCGGTATGATCTGAAGATGATAACTCATCTTGAAGTATAGCATAAGCCAACCTTGTTTGCCAGCAAATTACCGTTTTTTATCCGCGTCCTGCAAAAGTTTTTCTGTTCGTGGTGCCGGAGACCGTTTCCGCTTTTTTGCAGAAATGTTCTGCCGCCCTGCATCAGCTTTACCCGGCTGCTGGGTAGATATCCCTCTGTTTTGCCGGAGAAAAAACGTTTTCCACAAAAACGCGGTATACAATCCGTAGAAGAGCGATTATTTTTCCACATGTTGAAAACCCTGTGGAGAAAGTTCAAAAGTCCAGCTTTAAAGCCTGTTTTGCCTGTGGAATTCCACACTTTCCACAAGGTTTTCCACTTTTTGGTTCGATCTTTTTTGATTTCCTGCGTACAATTTGTAGAATACAAGTCGGAAATATGACAATTTTTTGAACTGCATCCTGTCCGCTTTTGCCAAATTGCCCAATATCATTTTGACGAATGTGGATCTGTGTTGAAAATCCGTCCTTCATCAAGCTTTCTGTCTTTCGGCCGCTTGTTGCGCATTATATGGAAATTTGTTGTATTCTATCGAATATACGCGCTTCTGGCAGTAACCCCCTGCACCCTGCCAGAAACAGAATCCCCGCATTGTTACAGGAAAAACACCGGTTTGGATTGATTTTGGCCGCTGTTTGGGGTATACTAATTCTGTAGGTTCGTTAAACCGTGCACAAAGCGGATATGAAACGAGCAAGACCCCAATGATTTTGTGGAGGTAATGAATAATGTTGGTAAATGCAACCGAAATGCTGATCAAAGCACGTGATGGCCACTACGGTGTGCCTCAGTTCAACATCAACAATCTGGAGTGGACCAAGTCCGTTCTGACCGCCTGCGAGGAAATGAAGAGCCCTGTGATTCTGGGTGTTTCCGAGGGTGCCGGCAAGTACATGACCGGTTTCAAGACCGTCGCTGCCATGGTCAGCGCAATGGTCGATTCCATGGGCATCACCGTTCCCGTTGCCCTGCATCTGGATCACGGCACCTATGAGGGCTGCAAAGCCTGCATCGAGGCCGGCTTCTCTTCCATCATGTTCGATGGCAGCCACTACTCCATCGAGGAGAATGTGGAAAAGACCAAGGAGCTGGTTGCTCTGGCACACGCTAAGGGCCTGAGCATCGAGGCAGAGGTCGGTTCCATCGGCGGCGTCGAGGACGGCGTTGTGGGTGCCGGCGAGATCGCAGACCCCGAGGAGTGCGCAAAGATCACCGCTCTGGGCATCGACTTCCTGGCTGCCGGCATCGGCAACATCCACGGCGTTTACCCCGCCAACTGGAAGGGTCTGGACTTCGAGGCTCTGGACCGCATCCACAAGGCTACCAACAACATTCCTCTGGTCCTGCACGGCGGCACCGGCATCCCCGACGACATGATCGCAAAGGCCATCAGCCTGGGCGTTTCCAAGATCAACATCAACACCGAGTGCCAGCTGGTCTTCGCTGAAGCTACCCGCAAGTATATCGAGGCTGGCAAGGATCAGCAGGGCAAGGGCTTCGACCCCCGCAAGCTGCTGGCTCCCGGCTCTCAGGCCATCATCGACAAGTGCAAGGAGAAGATCGAGCTGTTCGGCTGCGCCGGCAAGGGCTAAGCGGAAGCTTCCTTCTTAAAGGATATATCACCCAATAAATCATCGGCCCCGCTGCGTTGGAGACCTCCAACGCGGCGGGCCGCTTTTTCTACTTTTATTCAGATATTCGGTAATGTCCGACGATGTCTGTTCGTTTTTCCAGAATGTCCTGCTCGTAGGCAGTCTGCCATGGGTCATTGTGGTGAATGATATAGGGCACTCCGTTTTTATTTCGCCGGTCGGACACGATGCCGATATGTCTTTCAAAGATCACAATATCGCCGCCCTGCCATTCTTCAATTTCCGAGACATCTGTTGTCAGGGCAGCTGCCGTGTGTGTAAAAAAACAACCTTCAGATTTCGTACCCGTCGGAAATCAATGTTTGCATCCGGTTCTGCTACCATATAATCCTGTGGCTGCTCCCGGATATCTGCGTTCACAAGCACCTGCAGATCATATCCGGCATTTTTCAACGCGTAAGCAACTACATCGGTGCAAACGCCATAACCATCGTCAGGATAACCGGTCTTATAATAACGGCTTTTATATTTTGGATGTGTACTCACATAGGCCAGTGCACCATTCAGAATATCCGACTGGTCATCTACCCCGTCATCATCCCGATCCTCACTCCCGTGTAAACTGCGGTATCCTGCCCTTATAATCATCCTCCGGCCTGATTGCCGAGGTGTGCTGGTAATGTGTCTGCACATAAAACACGATGCTGCATAACAGTAAAAGTACCAGTACCGCTGTATAATGCCTTGCTGTATCTTTGCTGGCCCTGTCCGAACGCATATTCTCACCCTTTCTTGTTTTTGAGGATACCAGCTTTTTTCCCATTCTGCAACCCTTAGACATATACAGCGCAACAAAAAAGCCCTGAGATTTCTCTCAGAGCTTTCTGTTCAAGTCGGCGACTACCTATTTTCACGCGCCGTTTCCAGCGAACTATCTTGGGCACGAGTGAGCTTAACTACTGTGTTCGGAATGGGAACAGGTGGAACCTCACCGTCATCGTCACCGACCATATGACTGACACAGTATATCACATTTCTGTGTATCTGTCCAGTATTTCTTAGAAGGACGTGCCTTCAAAACTGAATAATCACTGCTTACATTTTTTCGTTGACTCTAAGAGTCTCAAGCGAATTGTGGTCAAGCCCTCGACCTATTAGTACACGCTTGCTGAATGGATCGCTCCACTTACACATCGTGCCTATCGACCTTGTAGTCTTCAAGGGGTCTTACTTGTTTAAAACAATGGGACATCTTATCTTTGGGTCGGCTTCACGCTTAGATGCTTTCAGCGTTTATCCGATCCGTACGTAGTTGCCCAGCTATGCTCCTGGCGGAACAACTGGTGCGCCAGAGGTACGTCCGTCCCGGTCCTCTCG
>ENA-OQKL01000628-OQKL01000628.1-human-gut-metagenome-genome-assembly--contig:-NODE-628-length-10771-cov-2.823093_pt1 | contig 10771 bp, 12 predicted proteins | sample MGYA00242779_ERZ504800 | MGnify/ENA primary metagenome ERZ504800 (study PRJEB26092, sample SAMD00036410) | human gut metagenome | host: Homo sapiens | study: EMG produced TPA metagenomics assembly of... | reverse complement strand
ATGACCGGCCGGATCTGCAGAAAATCATGAACGAAAGCACCAGCCACACGGAAGCAATCAACCGCGATAACTGGATCGGCGCGGAATAAATGGTGCCGAATAAAGCATTCTTTTGTTTACGAAAATTCCCCTCCGTGTTATAATATTTGTATTCAGCCGGCTGCAGGTTTTTCTTTCAGCGAGGAAAGGAAGCTGCATCCGGTTTTCCATGTGCTTTTGGTTTTACTTCGAGAGCACAGCAAACACAAAGGAGGGTTTTTACCAATGAAATACGATTTTACATCTCTGATGAACCGCAGCGGCCACGATTCGATCGCTGTCGATCAGATCCCGATTCCGGGTGCGGAAGTCAAAGAGGGCTTCTCCCGCATCCCGATGTGGGTGGCCGACATGAACTTCCCGTCTCTTCCGACCATTCAGGAAGCAATTCACGCGAGAGTCAACGAACCGCATTTTGGCTACTTTAATCTGCCGGATGCATATTTTGACAGCATCATCCGCTGGCAGAAAGAGCGCAACGGTGTGGAAGATCTGCCGCGTGAGGCGATCGGCTATGAGAACGGCGTGCTCGGCTGTGTTGCTTCGGCTGCTGCCGCTTTTACATCCCCGGGCGAATCCATTCTTCTGCATTCCCCGACATACATCGGTTTTACCGGTGTTCTTGAGAACTGCGGACGCAATATCGTTCTCTCCGATCTTGTTCAGGATGAGAACGGCGTATGGCGTATGGACTACGCCGATATGGACCGCAAGTTAAAAGAACACAACATTCATTTCGCGATTTTCTGCTCTCCGCACAACCCGACAGGCCGTGTCTGGGAGCGCGAGGAAATTGAAAAGGCGATGGAAATTTACAAAGCAAATGAATGCGTTGTCATCTCCGATGAGATCTGGTCTGACCTGACACTGCCGGGCTTCAAACATATCCCAACGCAGTCCGTTTCGAAGGATGCACGCGAGCGCACCATCGCACTTTATGCACCGTCCAAGACCTTTAACCTGGCTGGCCTTGTAGGCTCCTACCACATCATCTACAACCGCATGCTGCGCGACCGTGTGGAGAAGGCTTCGTCCCTTTCTCACTACAATTCTCCGAACGTACTCTCTGTTCATGCGCTGATCGGCGCTTACCGTCCGGAGGGATACCAGTGGGTGGATGAACTGCGCGAAGTGCTGAAATCGAATGCGGATTATGCGTACAACTACATTCTCGAGCATTTCAAGGGCGTGAAGCTTTCCAAACCAGAAGGAACGTACATGCTGTACCTCGACTGCGAGGAGTGGTGCAAGGAGCATGATACCGATATGGATACACTGCTGAAAGCCGGTGTTGCTGTCGGCGTGATCTGGCAGGACGGACGGCCGTTCCACAGACCGTATGCGATCCGCCTGAATCTGGCACTGCCGCATGTGCTTGTGAAAGAGGCATTTGACCGTATGGATAAGTATGTATTCAATGCGAAATAATTGTATTTTCTAATTTTATAAGCCAAACATAATGAAAGACCGAAACGGACATTTTCCTCTGCCGTTCCGGTCTTTCGCTGTTTTGTGCATCCAGTTTTTTCAGTTTTGCTCCAGCTCCCGCTGTGCCAGCATCTCTTCCACGTTGATGCCGTACTTCTTTAAATTGACGCGGCCGTTTTCCAGCACAATGCCGTCTGCCTCCAGCATATCCGCCTGTTTCCCGGCGCCGCCGAAGACAAATTCCGCGGCCAGTTCGCCTTTGGAGTTTACCACACGGTAGCATGGAATGTGCTCCGGATCTGTGTTTTTATGTAAGGCGTTTCCCACGGCACGCGCCATCTTCGGCTCGCCTGCAAGCGCTGCTATCTGGCCGTATGTCGCCACTTTTCCGCGCGGAATCTGCTTTACCGCCTCATAGATTCTTTTGGTCGGGCTGTCCGTGATGATGTCGTAGCTCTCGGCGATCATGGTACGCACAGCGTCATCGGGTACGGTTCCGTCGAGGAGAATCGTGTTCCAATGTTCTTTGTTCTGATGATATCCCGGGATAACTGACGCGAATGCATCGCGCCAGTAGTCCCGCCATTCCGGGTTTGCTTTTACATTCAGCTGAATGATTCCGTCCTTTTCATAGACCCACAGAAATGCCTTTTTGCTTCCTTTCACGCGGATGAGCTGCCAGTTGTCATCGTGGAACGGTGCTTCCTGATATGTGTCCGGGAAGGAAAGGCCATAGGATAGCGCTTCTTCTCTTGTCTTCATTGCAGACTTCCTTTCTTCCTGTCGCGGGTGTTTTGATGTTTTTTCCGCAAAACACCCGCTTTTTTCTGTATTCGTCCTGCCGCTGCGATTCTGCTTTTTTCTGCGGCATTTTTCTTTATTATATCAGTCCGCCTGCTTCTGCGCAATTTTTCACCTGCTATTTTTTCATCTTCGGCTGGAAAATCCAGCTTGCAAGATACGCGAAAATCAACGCCGCTGATGTTCCGACAGACCCCCGCCTTTAATCCGCCCTGGAACAATCCTAAAAATCCGCTTTCTTTTACGGCATCTTTTACTCCCTGAAACAAAAGATGCCCGAACCCGAGCAGCGGCACCGACGCGCCTGCCCCGGCGTATTCTGCAAATGGATCGTAGAGTCCCAGAAAGCTCAACACCGCGCCCGTGCACACAAGCGTTACCATAATTCTTCCCGGCAGCATTTTCGTGCGGTCGAGCAGAATCTGGCACAGGGCACAAATGAGGCCGCCGACCCAGAAGGCATTGAAATATTCCATGAACGTTCCCATTTTACACATCCTCCTCCCTCTCGATTACAACCGCCTGTGCAATACCAGGCACGCTGCTGCCCTCCTGAAAGCTGACCTTCGACATCAGCGCACCAGTCGGTACAAACAGAATCCTCTTCCACTCTCCGTTTTCCAGCTTCGGCAGCAGATACTCCGCCAGCACCGATGCCGCACAGCCGCAGCCGCTTCCGCCCGCACCGGTGTCCTGTTTTGCCGGATCGAAGATCAGCATGCCGCAGTCACTGTGCTGTTCCGAGATATCGTATCCTTTTTTCTTCAGCAGCTCCAGCAGAATTTCCCGCCCCACAACGCCGAGATCTCCCGTCACAATGCGGTCGTAATCGGCCGGTTCCCGGTTGAAATCGACGAGGTTCTGTGCAATCGTATCGCACGCAGCGGGGGCCATGCAGGCGCCCATGTTCTGGTTGTCTTTCAGCCCGTAATCAATGATTTTTCCCGTCGTAGCGCCCGTGATTTTCACTCTGCTCTTCGTTTTTCCAAGCACACACGCGCCGCTTCCCGTCACCGTCCAGCTCGCGGACGGCGGGCGCTGGTTTCCGTAGGCGAGCGGAAAACGGAACTCCTTCTCCGCCGTTCCAAAGTGGCTCGATGTCACCGCCAGCACCCGGTCACCGTATCCTCCCGCGACTGCCATCGCGCCAAGCGAAAGCGCCTCTCCCATCGTCGAGCAGGCACCGAACAGGCCGTAGAGCGGGCAGTTCAGATCCACCAGGCCGAACGATGATGCGATTGACTGTGCCAGAAGATCGCCCGCAAAAATCATGCGGATCTGCTCCGGCCTCACATTGGCTTTCTGCATTGCCAGCTTCGCGGTGGCAAGCTGCAGTTCACTCTCGCCCTCCTCCCAGCTCTCCTGCCCGCACATCGGGTCCGAAAGCGTGTGCGAAAAGTATTCGCCCAGCGGTCCATCCTTTTCCTTTTCTCCTACAATCGCCGCGCTGCCCTCGATATAGACGGCTTTGGCAAACGAGATGCTCTGCTTTCCTGTCATCTGTCTCATCGGCAAATTCCTCCGTTTTCTTATTTTGCGTCTTACCATTTCTGACCTTCAGTATTTCCGTTTTTTCCATTCTTACGCATGATTTTCCTGTTTTAGGGAACTCTGTACGCTGTAGCACAAAAATCCTGTTTCAGAAACTTTTAGAGGAATGTTTTTCATGAGTGAAATGCTGTATCTTCAGACGGAGCGTAATATCAAAATCACCAGTCCCGTCGTGACGCTCGGCGATGTGGCGCAGCTTTCCTGTTCAGACGGCGCTGTCCTCGCCCGCAATCAGGTCCGCCGCGTGGCGCATCTTCCCGATGACGGATACGGGCGCTACGTCTGCTCCGCCTCCACCCTCGTCCGCCTCGTCACGGAGGCCGAGGAGCACGTCGATGTCACCCACATCGGCGAGCCGAATTTTATTTTAACGTACGAGGATCCGCGTCAGAAAAACACCTGGATCAGCTGGTGCAAAACGATTCTGGTCGGCATCCTTACGTTTATCGGAACTGCGTTTTCCATTATGACCTTCCACACCGACATCGGCATCCGCGAGCTGTTTTTGGATGTTTACACCCGTTTTCTCCCGCAGATGACGCCCGGATTTTCGGTGCTGGAAATTTCATATTCCATCGGCATCGGCCTTGGCGTCGTGCTCTATTTCAACCATTTCGGACGGCGGAAATTCACGCAGGACCCGACGCCGCTCGAGGTGGAAATGCGGGTCTACGAGGATGATATCGATACGACCATTATCGAACAGAACGACCGCTCCGGTAAAGGAAAGGAGGCTTTTCATGCGAATCCTGCCAGAGATCCTGCTGATCACAGCCGGTCTTAGCCTTGGCTTTTTCATCGCAAGCGGCCTTGTCGCGCTTGTGATCGGCCTTGGCCTCGTGACACGGTACGCCGGCATCACAAAGACAGCAGGGAGCCTGCGTTTTTGCGAATGCTGCTGTATGGCCGGGGCGCTGTTCGGCGATCTTTTCTCGCTTGGCACCTTCTCGTTTTCCCTGCCCTCCTGGACGGCCGGTGTGTTCTGGCTTTTTGCGGGCATTTATCTGGGAAGCTGGATCATCGCGCTCGGCGAAGTCGTCAACCTGTTTTCGATCCTCTGCCGCCGGATCGGACTGACGCGCGGACTGCCGTTTGTAATTCTCTGCATGGCGGCAGGGAAAATCGCGGGCTCTCTCTATTATTTTGCAAGTGGATTTCAATAAGAACTGGAGGTAAGATGTGATGCAGAGTTTAAAAAGTGAACGGGCAAAAAAAGAATACGAACAGTTTGTCAAAGAGGTGACGCCAAAGCAGAATCTCTTCTGCAATATGGCAAAAGCCTTTATCGTCGGCGGTCTGATCTGTGTCGTGGGGCAGATTCTGCTCCATATCGGCAAAACGCAGTTCTCACTCAGCAAAGATGACGCTGGCTCCTGGTGCTCGCTGATTCTGATCCTTAGCAGTGTGATTTTAACCGGCCTCAACATCTATCAGAAAATCGTCACCTTTGCCGGCTGCGGTGCGCTCGTCCCGATCACCGGCTTTGCCAACTCGGTTGCAGCTCCTGCGATTGAATATAAAAAACGAAGGACAGGTCTTCGGCATCGGTGCGAAAATTTTCACCATCGCCGGACCTGTCATTCTGTACGGTGTCTTTGCAAGCTGGCTGCTCGGCTTTCTCTATTGGCTGTGGACCGCTGCTGGGAACTGGTTTTAAATCAGTTCCGCAGCGCTTCCGCCTCTTCTTTTGTGCAGCCCTCGCGGCTGTAACGGGCTTTTTCATAGCCGTCGTGCAGCCGTCTCATGCCGTCGCCGGAAAGCTCGTTTCTCTCTTCCAGCTCCGCCGGGGTTTCGGCTCCGGTCGGCTGGTATTTTCCGGCTTTTTTGATCGTTTTTTTATACTGCCGGCGGATACGCATATTCGGGGAGAGATAGCCCTCTTTCTTTTCCCGCCGCCACGGCAGATTTTCCCGTTCGTCGTTTCCCTGATGCAGGAAGAGAACTTCGTCCTCCTCATCCTCTGAGAAGGCTTTTCCCGCATTTTTTACGCTCTGGTAAATCGCCCGCAGAACCGCGGTTCCGACGGCAACCATCACAAGATACATGACCGCCGTAAAAAAGATTCTGGATCCACTGCGGCATCGGTTTGTACTCTTTGTCCCCCAGCATATCGGACAGATCGGCCTGCTCCATGCCCTGCGGCGTCTCGGCCTCCGGTGTTTCGATCGTAAGATCGCTTTCCAGCTCTTTCGGCTCATATCCTGCGATCGCCTCCGCAATCGGATCCTTTCCGTAGAGCGCCGATGGGAGCACGAACAGTACCAGAAGGAGTACTGCAATTTTCAGGATCAGTTTTCCCGTCCGCTGCATCGTCTCCACCGGGAGATTGGCGATTTTCTGATGGTCACGGATGAACCCGTGCATGCCGTCGAGGTACTGGCAGAAGAAGCACAGGAATACATCTGCAAAGAAAAACCAGTAGATCAGATGCCAGTAGAACGGCATTTTCATCAGCACACCGATCACATACTGTATCATAAACCAGAGAAAATGAAGGGGCTTTGGCTCATCGAGGAGCGTCGGGATCTCCCACGCTTCCATATCCGCCAGCGGCATTGAGCCGGCCGGCAGTTCCTGCGCTGCTTTCTTTAACTGGCCTTTGCGGATTCTGACATAGCCGCGGATCAGGAAAATCACAGCGGCCATAAGACCCGTCATCACGCCGGAAAGGCTCTCCAGAAATGCAGGAGAAATACCGTTCTCAAACTTGTTTTTTCCATCGTTTGCCGCCACAGACGCTTCAATTACCGCTGCCGCCTGCACACTGAACAGGGAACAGAAAAATTTCGCTGCCAGATACGTCACCGCGCAGACCGCAATTCCGCCAAGCAGAAACTGCCAGAGTGCTTTCGTTTTCCGGATCAGAATCCAGCTTGCAGCGGCCGGAATCAGCAGCAATAAGGATATGGCGCAGAAATACAGCGCCTCCCTTCCCGTCAGCTCCAGAAAACCGGCGGCAAAGCCATAGATGCCGGCGAATAAAAGCCAGACATGAAGCCAGGTCAGCGGGATCTGTACCGGTGTCTTTTTTATTTCCATGGTTTCACCTCCCAGCCGATTGCGGTGTACGCACGGTTCTGCTCCGACGGAACTTCTTCGCCCGGCAGATACGGAATCACCCACAGCACCTGGTTCTGCGCACCGGAGAGCAGATGAAGCGCCTCACGGACCTCATCGGTTCTGTTTTTGGATACGACAACGTAGGTGTGGCCGGTGAGCTCTTTTTCCGCCTCTTTGTGCAGAAACTCCGCGCTGCCTGTGAGATTGCCCCCAAGCTGCACGCACGCCAGTTTCCGGTTCAGCTCCGCTGTTTTTCCGGCGCCCGCTGCCAGATGGACACGCAGCTCCTCGCCGGTCTCCTCATCTTTCGCATTGCTCTTCACCCACAGATTCATCTTGTTTTTCACCATCCGCGCCGCAAGCGAAGACGTGATGCGGATGCTCTCCTCGACCTGCGCTTCCTCGCGCAGAATGTTGGCGTCCTCGATATCGAGAAGCACCGTAACTTCCACGCTCGTCGTCGCGTCAAACTGGTTGACCATCAGATCTCCCATCCGTGCCGACGATTTCCAGTTGATGCGGTTCATCGGGTCTTCTTTCCGGTAATCGCGGATACCGGAAAATTCAAACGGGTCCTCGTACAGGCGATTCCGTGACAGAACCATGCCCGACACGGCACGGCAGATCATCTGAATCCGTGCAGTATCGACCTGGCGCGGGTAAACGTACATCTGTGTCTGCTGCGGGTAATCGCTGTAAAGACCCTCCCGGAAAAAAAGATCGTACGCTACGGCATGCGCACCGGTGATCTCGTAGAATCCTCGTTTTTTCGCCTGAAACGGCAGTGTTCTCGTGACCTGCTGATGAAACAGGAACGAAAAGACATCGCGTTTGTAGCTCTGGTCGGTGATACTTGCGTTTGCTTTTGCCTCGCGGTCGAATTCCAGATTGCGGCTCATCGAAATGCCAAGCTCGAGTGCCGGAATCGGCAGCAGTTTGTCGTTTACGACGACCTCTTTTAACGTACTCTCCTCGCCCTCATAGATCGCGGAATCCTGGAAGCTGACCTGGATTTTCAGGTTTTTCTGCCAGTTTTTCTGGTACAGCTTTTTCTGCAGAAACCAGGCGAGCGCCATTCCAAATAGTAATAAAAGAAGCATAGTCCGTTACCTTCCTGACCAGTTTTCGGTCGGCAGATCGATGCGGTTTAAAATTTCCTCGATCACCGATTCTGCGGCTCTTCCGTCGTCTGCGCCGATCTGCATGGTGAGACGGTGTGCGAGTACCGGAACAGCCACGGTCTTGAAGTCCTCCGGCACAACGTAGTTTCGTCCCTGCACCAGCGCGTGGCCCTGTACGGCACGTAAAAATGCGAGTGTTCCACGCGGGCTCACACCGCTTGCAATTTTGCTGTTGACTCTCGTCTCCTGTACGATGCGGACGAGATACTGTACCAGTTCCGGATGCAGGTAGACTTCTTTACACGCCTCCTGCAGGGTACGGATTTCTCTTTTTGGCAGACAGACGACAGCTCGGCGAGCGGCTCCTCGGTCAGGAAACGGGCGATCATCTGCGTCTCTTCCGCCGGGCTTAATGCTTCCATCGAAAGTTTCATTAAAAAACGGTCCATCTGCGCCTCCGGCAGCGGGAAGGTTCCGAGCGTCTCGAGCGGGTTCTGCGTGGCGATGACGAGGAACGGCTCCTCGAGCGGCCGTGTCACACCGTCCACGGTGATCTGGCGCTCAGCCATGCACTCGAGAAGGCTGCTCTGCGTCTTCGGCGTTGCACGGTTGATCTCATCGGCAAGCAGAATGTTGCAGAAGGCAGGGCCTTTCGAAAAGACGAACTCTCCGCTTTTGGCATCAAAATAATTGAGACCGGTGACATCGGACGGCAGTAAGTCCGGTGTGAACTGGATGCGGCCGAACTCTGCCTCGACGGATTTCGCAAGGGATTTCGCCATGACCGTTTTTCCTGTTCCCGGGACATCCTCGAGCAGGATATGACCTTTGGCAACAAGGCAGGTCAGGACAAGCTCTATCGTGCGCTCGTTTCCGATCATGACCTTTGCGATATTTTCTTTTAATTGCTGCAATACATTATTTTCCATGTTTTGCTTCCTCCAATAGTAAGATTTAATAAAAAAATCCACCCCTCGCTGTTCTGTTTTGTAAGAACAGCACGATAAATTTATTTACTGCACATATTTTCGGAAGACAAGCAGAAAAAGGACGATGCTGTACATACTTTTCACAGCATCGCCCTTTACGGTTTCTTCTATAAATTAGCTTGTCTCTTACAGTGCTTTCCGGTACAGCGCCTCGATGTCCTGCTGACGGGACGCTCTCGGGTTGACGGCGATGTTTCCGCTCTTCATCGCATCTACCGCCATCGGCACGATTTTGCTCTCGATCTCCTCTGCTGTCACTTCTTTTCCCTTTGCCGCCTGGCGGATCGCATCGGTCAGGCTGGCCGGGATTCCGATGGCTGCGGTCAGCTCGCGGATCGCGCCGACCAGCATCATCGGCTCAAATTCATCGGCGTATGCCGGGATTTCGCTGATGTAGTTGTAGATCTTCAAATATCTTCCATGGTCTGCCAGTGCATTGTACTCTGCGATGACCGGAAGCAGAACGGCATTTGCCACGCCGTGCGGCACATCGAAGAAGGCGCTCACAGGATGACTCATTGCATGGACATTTCCAAGTCTTGCGTAGGAAAATGCAATACCCGCGAACAGCGAACCGGTCAGCATCGCCTCTGCGGCTTCGAGATCGGTTCTGCGCGCCACGAAACGGCGGATATTTTTACCGATCAATTCCATCGCTTTTTCTGCCATGGCATCGGAAAACGGAGATGCAGCTGTAGAAATATAAGCCTCCTCCGCATGGATAAAAGCATCAATACCGCACGCTGCCGCAACGGATGCCGGAGCGGAAGTTAAAAGTTCCGGATCGAGAATCGCGTACTCTGGAAGAAGTTCATAGCTAAATACGGTCAGCTTGTAATCTCTGCTGTGGTCGGTGATCACGGAAAATGCGGTCACCTCGGAGCCGGTTCCCGCAGTCGTCGGAATGGCAATCAGCGGGACAATTTTTCCCGGCACTTTGTGTGCGCCTTCGTATTCCGTGATGCTTCCGCCGTATTTTGCCGTCACACCGACGGCCTTTGCTACATCCATCGGAGAACCGCCGCCGAGTGCTACGAGAAAGTCTGCGCCGGAAGCAAGATAGCTCTCGGTTGCTTTTTCTACTGTCGTCACAGACGGATTCGCCTCAATATCTGTGAAAATATCGGCTGCGATGCCTGCCACTTTCAGGCTGTCCGCTGCTTTGTCCACAACGCCCATTTTTTTCAGGGTAGGACCGGAAAGAATCATCGCATGGGTTCCGCCCATCTTCTTGGCACACTCCGGCAGTTTGGCAAGCGTTCCTGCTCCGACAATAATATTCTGTGGAATCGAAAATTCGAATGAATTCATCTTATTTTTCCCCTTTCTTTCAGAAAGCGTGCCGAAAATTTTTCTTTCCGACACGCTTTGTTTTATCCTATCTCAGCTTCAGCCAGCCATTTTGGCAAGGACACGGTCGATTGCTGCATCGATGACAACGTCGAGTTCCGCATCGTCTGCCTCCGGCATCAGGGACGCTGCGTCCTCGTCGGAGATCAGCTCGATCAGGCTGCCGAACTTCTCTTTATATTTGAACTTGCAGACTGCAAAGAATACAACACCGAGGAGGCTCCAGCCGCCTACCATCAGCCACTCCTGCCATACCAGCGTTCCGCCGGAACCAGGAACTGCAGTAAACAAGCACCATGCATCCGGACATCAGAACCGCCATCGTTCCAACAATTTGTATGCCGGAACACGGTACGGACGCGGCATATCCGGTTCTTTCTCCGCAGGATCAGGAACGGAAAGAGATACCATACAGTAGGCAAGACAGCATCC
>ENA-OQKL01000626-OQKL01000626.1-human-gut-metagenome-genome-assembly--contig:-NODE-626-length-10780-cov-3.969962_pt1 | contig 10780 bp, 9 predicted proteins | sample MGYA00242779_ERZ504800 | MGnify/ENA primary metagenome ERZ504800 (study PRJEB26092, sample SAMD00036410) | human gut metagenome | host: Homo sapiens | study: EMG produced TPA metagenomics assembly of... | reverse complement strand
TGGCGCAGCTGACAGCGCCAAGGACGACCGTTGCCAGCGCGGCAAGTTCCTGCGCACAGGAAGCCAAGACGGAAGGATCGGGATTCGACCCCGGCAATCATCGACATGAGCTGGTTGCTGATGGGGTTGAATGAGTTTAGCGTGACCATGATAAGGCACATGTATAGGGCGTATAGACCAACGGATAGGCGTTGCGCCTTCATGTGTTCAAATCGAAAGAACAGAGGCAGTACCAAAAACACCGCCATGAGGGAGAAAAGCATCGATATTGCCGAGGCGATTGCGGTCTCAAAGACGGTCTCTCCCGTGGAGGGGATACCCACGCTGTTTAAGATCGGGATGGCGACGATACTCAACAGCACGGCCGCGCACGTCATGATGACCGAGAAAATAGTGATGCACAGGTAGCGTGCGCTGACGATGTCTTTGCGTGAGATGGGCAGCGTTGCCCGATAGCGCTCCCATCCGTTTTGGTTGTCGAGCCCGGCCAGCGACGTCATGGCCATGATAGGCGACATGGCACTGATCGCGAAGGCGCCGGCGGCGCTCATATCGGAATCACCATTCGATGCCCTGACGGCGGTCAGCACGACGAAGATGAACAGGCCGACACCTGCGATGCTCGGGACGAGCGTGCGAACGATGGCAAGCTCGGTCATAATGGCGCGTTTCATTTCAAAGCCCCTTTCAGCATGAAGCGAAGATAGTCATCAATGGTTGCCCGATCGCAGGGAATCTCGGGGAAGGCCTCGAGCACTTCGCGGTGGTTGGGCACGAGCACGTCCACGCTGTAGGCGTGGCGGGCGGCGCGGGTGCCTTCGACGCAAGCCATGAGCTCGGCGGCCTGTGCCTGGGTGCAGTGGGCGATGCCGGCGCGGTCGGTAATGTCCTCGCGTGGCAGGTCAAACACAATCGAGCCGTTATCGATGCAGATGACGCGGTCGGCAGCACGATCGAGATCAGACGTAATGTGGCTCGAGAGCAGCACGCTGCGCTGGCCGTCGGCGACAAAGGCGAGCAGCTCATCGAGCAGTTCCTCGCGTGCCATGAGATCGAGGCCCGCGGTGGCTTCGTCCAAAACGAGCAGCTTGGCATTGTGGCTGAGCGCGCAGGCGAGCTGCAGCTTCATACCCATGCCGCGGGAGAGGTCCTTGACCTTTGTCTTGGGATCGAGGCCAAATCGGTTGATGAATCCGGCGAACGTTTCGCGGTCCCACGTGGGGTACGCCGGGCCTACGAGCGCCTCGATCTGGCCCACCTTGAGCGTGGAGGGGAAGGGGCATGTGTCCAGGACAAGACCGACGCGGGAGCGTAGATGGCGTTGCGACTCATCGGGCGCGTCGGCGCCACAGCGCTGCCCAAACAGGTGCACTTCGCCGGCATCGAGCTTTATAAGCCCGAGAGCAGCTCGAATCGCCGTTGTTTTGCCAGCACCGTTGGCACCAACAAAGCCGACGATCTGGCCAGGCTCCACGGCAAGCGTGACGTCGCGCAGCGAAAAGCGGTCGCTTACAGTGCGTGAGATGCCTTTGAGTTCAAGCAAGTTTTGCATGGTATAGCCTTTCTTGCAGATGGCTACTGCATGGTTTCGGGGGCTACCAGGTCGAGCATCTCGTGCAGTTTGTCGCGCGTGACGCCCAAGGCTTCGGCTTGGCTTGCCGCTTTCGCAAGCAGCTCTTCGATATGACAGAGCTGGTTTTCGCGCAAAAGCTCCTGGTTGCCCTCGGCGACAAAACAGCCCTTGCCCTGCACGGTGCAGATAAACCCAAGCTGCTCCAGGTCGGCGTAGGCGCGCTTGGTGGTGATGACGCTCACGCCAAGATCGCTCGCGAGTGCACGGATGCTGGGGAGTTTGGCGCCCGCAGCGAGCGTGCCCGATAAGATCTGAGCTTTGACTTGTGAGGTTATCTGCTCGTAGATGGGCTTGTCGCTCGAATTGGATAGGATGATGTCCACAGCGGCTCCTTAGCTGTTGGGCTACTACGTGTATATAACCGGTAAGCACAGTATATATACACTATGCACAGTTCTGCAAGAGGCAAATGCGGATTGGGCCGGTTGCCCAGGCCCCAACTGATGAATTTGTCCTGATAGGTGCCCTATGGCGGGATTTCGCGGCTACAATAGTGCGGTTACATCGACGTAATGCACTCAATGCAAGAAAGGATCCGCATGGCAAGCCTGTCGGATGAAATCTCGTCGCGCCGCACATTCGCGATCATCAGCCACCCGGACGCCGGTAAGACCACGCTTACCGAGAAGCTGCTGCTCTATACCGGCAGCATCCAGACTGCCGGTTCGGTCAAGGGCAAGAGCTCGGCCAAGCACGCCGTCTCGGACTGGATGGACATCGAGAAGGAGCGCGGCATTTCCGTTACCTCCTCGGTGCTGCAGTTCACCTACAACGGCGCCTGCGTCAACATCCTCGATACCCCCGGCCACCAGGACTTCTCGGAGGATACCTACCGTACCCTTATGGCCGCCGACGCCGCGGTCATGGTCATCGACGGCGCCAAGGGCGTCGAGGCCCAGACCAAAAAGCTCTTTAAGGTCTGCACGCTGCGCCACATTCCCATCTTCACCTTTGTGAACAAGCTCGACCACGAGGCCCGCGATCCGTTTGAGCTCATGGAAGAGATCGAGAATGTCCTGGGCATCAATACGTATCCCATGAACTGGCCGATCGGCAGCGGCCGCAACTTCCGCGGTGTGTTCGATCGCCAGACCCGTCGCGTTATCGCCTTTGAGGGCGACGGCCACGCCAACGCCACCAAGAAGGTCGCCGAGGTCGAGGCCGAGCTGGGCGATCCTTCCATGGACGAACTCATCGGCGAGGAGAACCATAAGAACCTGATGGACGACATCGAGCTGCTCGATGGTGCCGGCGACGAGCTCGACTTGGATGCCGTGGCCTGCGGCAAGCTAAGCCCGGCGTTCTTTGGCTCGGCGCTCACCAACTTTGGCGTGGAGCCCTTCCTCAAGGAGTTCCTGCGTCTGGCCCCGACGCCGCGCGCCTATACCGATACGCTCACCAACGAGCCGGTCGATCCCTGCCGCGACGACTTTAGCGGCTTTGTGTTTAAGATCCAGGCCAACATGGACAAGAACCACCGCGACCGCATCGCCTTTGTGCGCATTTGCTCGGGCAAGTTCGAGCGCGGCATGGACGCCTTCCACGTGCAGGGCAACCGCAAGCTCAAGCTTGCCACGGGTACCTCGATGATGGCCGATGACCGCGCCATCGTGGACGAGGCGTACGCGGGCGATATCGTGGGCCTGTTCGACCCGGGCATCTTTAGCATCGGCGACACCGTGTGCTCCGGCAAGCGCCACGTGCAGTATCCGCAGATCCCGACGTTTGCCCCCGAGATGTTTGCTCGCATTACGCAGGTCGATACGCTCAAGCGCAAGCAGTTCGTCAAGGGTATGGAGGAGCTTGCCCAGGAGGGTGCCATCCAGATCTTCCGTGAGCTGGGTGCCGGCATGGAGAGCGTCATCGTGGGCGTGGTCGGCGTGCTGCAGTTTGAGGTACTCGAGCGCCGCCTCAAGGCCGAGTACCGTGTCGAGGTTCGTCGCCAGCCGCTGCCCTATACGGACATCCGCTGGATCCAGAACGACCCCGATACCATCGATATCCCGGGCCTTTCGCTCACGCGCGACACGCTGCGCGTCGAGGACATGCGCGGCGGTAAGCTGCTGCTGTTCACGAGCCCGTGGAACGTGGACTGGGCAACCGACCACAACCCCGGACCTTATCCTGTCGGAGTTTGGCAACGTGGCCTTTTAACGCATCGGCGCGGTGACCCTGCGGGGCTGCCGCGCCATTTACTTGCCTGATGCCGTGTGAGCGGCTATCATACCCACCGTCGTCTCAAGACCGGGGCGTCCGAGCAGTTCGGGTCCGATATCCTGCTCGTTAAACCTAAAACCAAAGGAGTACATAATGATCAAGAAGGTCATGGAGGACTACAAGGTCCTGTTGCGGAGCATTCCCGCGGCAACGGTTTCGCTGTTTTTCGTGAGCGTCATCATGATGAATCTGCTGGCCAACAAAGAGCTTATCAGCCTGCCGTATCTGGCGCTCGACTGTGGCTTTGTGGTGAGCTGGGTTCGTTTTTGTGCCAGGACATGATCTGCAAGCGCTTTGGCGCCAAGGCATCCATCAAAATCTCTATCCTCGCGCTGCTGGTTAACCTGGCCGTGAGCCTGTGCTTTTGGGCATGCTCGCTCACGCCCGGTATGTGGGGCGCCTACTACGACACCGGCATGATCGAGGTCAACACCGCCCTTAACGCCACCATCGGCGGCACCTGGTACGTGGTGCTGGGCTCTTCGCTGGCAATGCTCGTTTCTGCCGTGGTTAACTCCACGCTCAACCAGTCGCTCGGTCGTATGCTCAAAAAGAATAACTTTGCGAGCTTCGCCTTCCGCTCCTATGTGTCCACGGGTGTTGGCCAGTTTATCGACAACTTGGTCTTTGCCATTGTGGTGAGCCACACGTTCTTTGGTTGGACCTGGGTGCAGGTCCTTATGTGCTCGCTGACCGGCGCTGTTGCCGAGCTGCTGTGCGAGGTTTTCCTGAGCCCCGTGGGCTACAAGGTCGTGCGCGGCTGGGAGCGCGAGAATGTGGGCTCCGAGTACCTCGAGCGCCACGCAACCGCCTAAGGAGCAAGTATGCGGGTTTTGATCACGGGTGCTTCGGGCGGTATCGGAGCCGCATGCGTGCAGCGCTTTTTGGACGAGGGCCACGAGGTCGTGGGCTTTGATCTGCTGCCGGCGGCGGTCGAACACGAGTGCTACCGCCATCTGATTGTTGATGTACGCGAGCCTGACTCGTTTCCAGGCGACCTTGAGCCTCAGGTGATCGTGAATGTTGCCGGTACGCAGGATTCGGCCGACGACATCGCCGCCAACCTGTGTGGCACCATCAACGTGACCGAGCGCTACGCCTTTGTGGGGGAGGGGCTCGCCGCCAAGCCTGCGCCGGCTATCAAATCCGTGGTCAATGTGGGGTCCGCGAGCGGACATACGGGATCGGAGTTTCCCGCCTATGCCGCCAGCAAGGGCGGCGTTATCGCCTACACCAAGAACCTTGCAAACCGTCTGGCGCCGCAGGCCATCGCCAACAGTGTGGACCCGGGCGGCGTTGTCACGCCGCTCAACCGTTGCGTGATGGAAGACGAGCACCTGTGGAACCAGATTATGGAGCTCACGCCGCTTAAACGCTGGGCTACCGCCCAAGAGATTACCGAGTGGATCTACTTTGTGGGCGTGACCAACCGGTTTATGACCGGGCAGAGTCTGCTAATCGATGGCGGCGAGGCCGGCCGCACACAATTTATTTGGCCCGAATAGGAAATGCGCCCGATGGAAAGCCGTCGGGTGCATTTTTGATGTATCGATTTTTAGCTGAGGCAAGTCCAGTTGACGGGGGTCGAGCCGTGCTGTTCGAGTAGCTGATTGGCTGCCGAGAAGGGACGCGACCCCATAAAGGCGGGGAGTTCTGCCGTGGCGCGGTTGGCCGAAAGCGGCGAGGGGTGCGTGGAGGCCAGACAGAACTTGTCGGTTGCCTTGCCCGTACCGGTTGCGACGAGCTTACCTTCGACCATCTGCTGGGCAAAGCGGCCCCATGCCAAAAAGACTACCGGCTGGGGCAGCTGACAGCAGCGTTCGATAACGTAGTCGGTGAGCGTGCTCCAGCCCAGTTTGGCGTGCGAGTTCGCGGCATGTTCGCGCACGGTGAGCGTGGTGTTGAGGAGCAGGACGCCCTGTTGTGCCCATGGGGTTAGGTCTCCCGTGGCGGGAATGGGACAACCCAGATCGGCTTTGAGTTCCTTGTAAATGTTGCGTAGGCTTGGCGGCAGCTTGGTTTGCGTCGCGGGGACCGAGAACGACAGCCCCATGGCCTGGTTGGGTCCGTGATAGGGGTCTTGACCCAAGATGACAACCTTGACCTGGTCGGCCGGCGTGTAGGCGAGGGCATTGAGGATGTCGTCTTGTGCCGGGTAGATAGTCTGCTCGGCACGCAAAAGGGCGATGCGCTCGAGCAGCTGGTTCGTAGTGTCACGTACCGGCTGCGGTGCATCGCCCAACCAAGTTGCTATGTTGCGGTCGCGGGTCGCGGCGTCCATGGGGCTCCTTTACGTCAGATGCTCTGTTGGCATCTATTGTAAAGGCGCACCGGTTGCCTTTATGCCACGGCTGTATGAAGAGCGGGGTCTACGAGACGTGCTCGGGCGCTCCCGCCATGCGAGCCTGTTCATGTGCACGGAGGCGCGGAAGCTCGACGGTTGCCACCATGACGCCGGTGAGGATGAGGGCGGCGCCAAAGAAGGCGATGGGGCTCAGGACCTCGCCAACCAAGAAGAACGAAAAGACGGCGGAGCAGACCGGCTCGAGCGAGAAGGCGAAGCCAGTGGTCTCGGCGGGCACGTGGGGCTGCACGAGCGTCTGGGTGATAAAGCCGTAGGCAGAGCAGATGAGCGCGAGCGCGACGACGACCACGATTTCGCCCGGCGTGCTGGGAAGCGTGAAGCCGCCAAAGGTGAATGCCGCGACGCCCGAGAACAAACCGCCAAAGCCCAGCTGCCAAACGCCCAGGGACAGCGGATCGACTTCTTCGACAAATCGTTTGGCCACGATAATGTGGCTGGCATAGATAAAGGCCGAGAGCAGCATGATGATCGCGCCGGGATTCAGGCTGGTAAAGTCGGCGCCCGAGAGCAGCAGCATGCCGCAGGTGACGATGGCGGTGCCGACGAGCACTTTGCGCTCGGGGGCGCGGCGCAGCAGGGCGGCGTTGGCAAACGGCACGATCACGACCGTCAGGCTCTGCAAAAAGCCGGCGGTGGAGGCAGAAGTGAGGCTGGAGCCCAGGCACATGCAGGTGAGCTCGGTTGCCATAATGGCGCCGATGATGGCGGCGCGGACCATAAGGTCGCGGTTGATGTGCAACGCGCGCTTGTGGAAGAGCAGCAGGCAGACCACAAAGGCGATAATGCAACGCAGCGCAACGATACTCGTGGCGTTCATGCTGTCCATGCCGATCTTCATGAGGGGGTACGAAAAGCCCCATGCGACGGGAACGGAAAATGAGAGCGCGATTGCTTTTTTGCGATCCATGGGACTCCTTTTGTTACAGAACGGTTTCGCAAAAAGGATTCTGCTCCCAGATGTGGATGTAGTAAAGCGAATGTATCTTCAGTATGATTAAGAAACGCTAATATCGGTAGGAAAAGCCCTGGCAAAACGTTTTACGGCTGCATTGATGTGGAGGCACGATGGCATCGCGGTATCAGATTGTTTGTATGGTGGTCGATCGCGGCAGTCTTAAGGGCGCGGCCGACGAGCTGGGCTATACGCAAAGCGCGGTGAGCCAGGCCGTCAAGGCGCTCGAGCGCGAGCTGGGCACCACGCTTATCGAGCGCGGAAAGCAGGGCGTTTCGCTTACGCGCGACGGTAAACAATATCTGCCGTACCTGCGCCAGATTGTGACCGCCGAGGCCGAGCTCGAGGGCAAGCGGCAGGAGCTGCTGGGGCTTTCGTCGACTGATATTCGCATCGCGACGTTTACCAACGTGAGTCGAACCGTGTTGCCGCGCGTGATCCGCGATTTTGGAGCCCTGCACCCGGGCGTACGCTTTACCCTCAAGCAGGGCGATTACACGCGCAACGCCCAGTGGGTGCACGATGGCATGGTTGATTTTTGCTTTACGGCACGCGGATTTACCGCTGGGCTCGAGAAGCGCGTGGTCTATCACGACGAGTTGGTGGCATTGTTGCCGGCCGCGCATCCGCTGACGGCAAAGGAAAAGGTGACACTCGCCGACCTGGCGTCCGAGCCGTTTGTACTGCTGGATGAGGGCGAACAGAGCCTGGTGCTCGATGCATTTGCGGCGCATGGGCTGTCGCCGCACGTGACGAGCGAGGTGACCGACGACTACACCATCATGGCGATGGTGGAGGAGGGCCTAGGCGTGAGCATGCTCTACCGTCGTACTGTGGAGGGCATGCGAGCCGATATTCGTGTGCGGCCCATCGTGCATGCCCCCTCGCGCGACGTGGTGGCCGCCTGGCGCAGCTGGGACACCATGCCTATCGCCACGAGGCGCTTTATCGACTATATGAGCTCGCATATTGTCAATTAATGACTGGCGTAGCGTTGGGTGCGGTGTTTAGCGGGCTGTCGCTTTGGCTTGGGTGGCGCGATAGGTGCGTGCCGGGTGGCAAAGTAGCACCGCCACGACCATAAAGAACGCCGTGGTGCCCAGGCTGATGGGGTAGACCATCATGATGTTCGCAAAGGTGCGGAAGTGCGGGAACACGCAGAACACCCAATAGAAGCGGATGCCGCAGACGCAGATCATGGTGATGAGGGCGGGCGTGAGCGAGATACCAAAGCCGCGCAGGTAGCCTGACATGTTTTCGTAGAACATGCTAAAGGCGTACGCCGGGAAGATCGAGCACACGCGGATATAGCCGATCGAGACGATGTTGGGATCGCTGTTGAACAGCGACAAGATCTCACGCCCCAGGCCGACAATAACGATAATTGTGGTGAGCGCGACGATACCGCCATCGACCAGGCAGACCTTGAGCGTTTTGGTGCAGCGGTCGATCTGGCGGGCACCGTGGTTTTGTCCCACAAAGGTGGTGCAAGCCTGGCTAAAGCTGTTGAGCAGGTTGTAGCACACGTACTCCAGGCTCATGGCGGCGCTCGAGGCCGCCATGACTTCGGTGCCAAGGCTGTTGATGGCGGATTGGATGATGATGTTGGCGACGGCAAAGACAGCGCTTTGGATGCCGGCGGGCAGGCCGATCTTGACGATGCGCTTGAGGGCGACGGGGTCGATAGCCAGGTCGCGTAGGGTGACGCGGACGACGGAGTCGGTCTTGAGCAGACGGATAAAGAGCGTGGCGGCGCTGACGGTGTAGGCGATGGCGGTGGCGATGGCGACGCCCGCGACACCCCAGTGGAGCACAGGGACAAAGATGAGATCCAGGCCAATGTTGAGGACGGTGGACACGGCAAGCGCCTGCAGCGGCATGCGGGTGATGCCGACGGAGCGGAAGATCGCGGCTTCAAAGTTGTAGAGCAAGATTGAGGGCATGCTGAGCAAAAAGACGCGTAGGTAGAGCGAAGCGAGCGGCATGGTTTCGGCGGGAACGTTGAGCGCGGCGAGCATGGGCTCGGCAAAGATCTCGCCCAGAGCGATGACGACAAAGCCCACGAGCGCCATTAAAATCGAGGTATGGACGGCGCGTTTGACCATGTTCTGATCGTTGCGGCCGATAGCGTTGGCGATGACCACGTTGGAGCCAAGCGATATGCCAATAAACAGGTTGAGCATAAGACTGGTAAGCGGAACATTGGAGCCGACCGCCGCCATGGCGAGGGTTCCCTGGTCGCCCGAGAAGTTACCGATGATGACCGTGGCGATGAGGTTCGATAGCTGCTCCAAGATGCTCGTGGCGGCCACGGGGAAGGCGAACAGGGGAATATTGCGCCACAGCGAGCCGGTTGGCATGTCAATGTGCTTAGATGCGGTATCAGCCATACGCTCTCAATCTCTAACATGCTCTTTCGTGCTTATTTGCGCAGACGATGATACTCCTAATGCAACCATCCGGCACTTAGGGACGTACCTTTTCTGCCGACAGCTGGGGACCTTGATTATCGACTTCATCCGAACACCTCCCACATTCATCCGCACATGTGCGGATGAATGTGGGAACCCGATACCCTGAGGGCCGGACCGGCCGGCCCCGGAAGATCGGAGGACGGCATGTCCAGAAAGAGGAAGAAGGGTTCCGCGAAAGCGGCCCCGAGGGCCTACGGAAGGCTCACGAGGCACGAGCGGGACACGGTCCAGAGGATGCTGGAGCGCAGGGCCTCGTGCAGGGAGATCGCGAGGGAGCTGGGCAGGTCGCCCTCGACGGTGAGCGCCGAGGTGGCGTCGCACAGGTTCGTGACGGCGCCGAAGCCCAGGCGCGGCGAGCGCGTGGGCGCCGACACCGACCTGTCGTCGGCCTGCCCGCGCCTGGCGGCGTGGCCGCGCTGCTGCAACGGGTGCGGCCGCTACCGCGCGGTGGGCTGCAAGCGCCGCCCGCACGTCTTCTACGAGGCCCGCGCCGCGCAGCTGTGCGCCGACTCGGTGCTCGTCTCGTCCAGGCGCGGGATCGACGCCGACGAGCCGGCCGCCGCGGCGAGGCTGGAGGCCATCAGGGACTGCCTGCGCCGGGGGCTCTCGCCCGAGCAGATGGCGGCGCGCAACGGCGGGCCGGTGGACCTGTCGCCGTCGACCATCTACCGCTGGGTCGCGGCGGGCTACGACGGCATGACCAACATGGAGCTCAGGCGCAAGGTCGGCTACAGGCCGAGGAGGCGCGCCGCCGTCCGGGCGGCCACGCGCCACTCCGCCCGCAGGTCATACGCCGCGTTCCTCGCCCTCGGGGAGGACGCGTGCGCCGCGGCCTGGGAGATGGACACCGTCGAGGGCGCCCGGGAGGACTCGGCCTGCCTGCTCACGCTGCTCCACCGCCCCAGCAGGCTCCAGCTGGCGCTCCTGCTCGGGGAGAAGACCTCCGGGTGCGTCGCGGCCGCCCTGGAGGGCGTCCGGGCGGTCCTCGGCGCAGACGGGACGCGCCGCGTGTTCCGCGCCGTGCTCACCGACAACGGCGCGGAGTTCGCCGACGAGGGCGCCATCGCGGCCCTCCTCGGCGAGGGGCCCGGCGAGACGAGGCTGTTCTACTGCGACCCGCGCCGCAGCGACCAGAAGGG
>ENA-OQKL01000623-OQKL01000623.1-human-gut-metagenome-genome-assembly--contig:-NODE-623-length-10813-cov-3.365151_pt1 | contig 10813 bp, 8 predicted proteins | sample MGYA00242779_ERZ504800 | MGnify/ENA primary metagenome ERZ504800 (study PRJEB26092, sample SAMD00036410) | human gut metagenome | host: Homo sapiens | study: EMG produced TPA metagenomics assembly of... | reverse complement strand
TCCGGACATGGTGTCCTCCGATCTCCCGGGGCCGGCCGGCCCGGCCCTCAGGGTATCGGATTCCCATATTCATCCGTACATGTACGGATGAATATGGGAGGTGTTCGGATGAAGTTGATATTCAAGGCTAATCACTACCATTTATCGAGCAATTCCATCCATTTACCTTAATCCGAATTAGATTGTATTATGTAGCAAATAAAATGACAGCATATTGCCCCCCATAGACAGGAGACATTATGCCCAGAGTTCAATCACGTCGCTCGTTTCTTCTCGGCCTAGCCTCGATCATCGGCTTATCCGCGTCACGCCCAACAAGAGTATTCGCTGCCGACTCAAACTCATCCGTCGCTTTTACATCAGACCTAGCACAAGACTACGCGCTTTCCCTGTTGCCCATCGTCGACGGATCCGCGAACTTAGAGATCGAGCAAATCGTTCCCGTATGCCAACAAATCGGCCTTATCTGTGGCTATGAAATCAGTGTCACAAGGGAAGGAAGACCCTTACGGTTATTTAATACTTGACGCATCATATCCTGGGCTTCTGAAGGAGATAACCCTCGGCGATACCATTCTTCCGATTTCAGCTTCTCTATCAAACGCCATTTCAACTTATTCCGGCCAACAGGCCACAAACCCAACCGTACTAATTTCGTACAACGATATTGAATATGGAACTTTGGTGCCAGGAACTAGAGACTGTGTAACCAACTATAACAATATACGGTCTGTCCCAATTGTCACCGAAAAGGGTATAGCACCTCAAAGCAATAACCCAACTTCATGGGATGCAGTCATTATCAATGAAGATGACTTGATGTTGCATTTCCAAATAGACGATTTAAACGGAATACCGTTCCGAGGAGTCTCGGAATCATTAGTTGAAGCCCGCACTAATAAGTATGCATGCGTCGTTTCTGCCTTGTACGCTGTATCAATGCATTACGGTCTCACCAGTTCAAACGCTAATCAATTTAATCCCGATTATTATAAAGAAATATGGAACGTCACTGGCACAACAACGTATAAGACCAATGATCAGGGCGTCGAGTACGGAAGCACGATCATCCCAGATGGAATTGTTCCGTTTAAAAGTCTTGCCGCTCAAAAGGGTAGAGCACTTAATACTCAATTTTTCGGTTATCAGCCTCAATTCGCTCAGTACAGAGCAACTATCGATCAAGGGAATATCGGCTTGTATCATATGTGGATCAACAGCCGAAACAGTAAAGGATCCGTCGAGCTATCAGGTCATACAGTCACGGTAACTGGCTATTTTACTGGGCATAATGGAAGCTCTGGCATCGAACTGCAGTGGCTCGAAGTATTCGACGGATGGAACACTTATCCCCGAGCGATTAACTATGCAACGCCCAATATGGTCAAATTGAACGGAACAGTCTTTTGGTAGACCGGATGGCACCATCAAAATGCTATGGCACCACGGCCTTTGCCCTGGTTACGATATTGGTGATTTTCGCTATGTTTGCATCCGTTTCTTCATGCACAGATAGAGCCCGCTATAGCGGAGGAGATGATTACCTTGTCTTTGGAGCCGGCAGCGTTCATTCTATTGAGGGAACGGAACTCGTAATCCAAACAGACAACAGTCCCCGCTACACCGACGCTGGAAAGCAAACCCGGATTACATTCCCCTCATCTGGCCGAATCAAAGACAAGCTTTCCCAAATCAAAGTTGGGACAAGAGTTTCCTACTCACGCTTTGAGTCGGTAGACGCATCTGGATCATACGAGGGAAACGATATCGAAATTGAACAGGCAAACACTATAAGGAGATGTTGAGGAACTGAGCCTCTGCGCAGTTCCTCAACAAATCATTATGCCTCCGGGACCCTACCCGTCGCCAAAATCTGTTCAAGTTCCGCCTCATCCAACACGGGCACACCCAGCTGCTCGGCCTTAGTGAGCTTGGAGCCCGCTTTGGGACCGGCGACCAGGTAGCTCGTCTTCTTTGAAACACTGCCCGAGACCTTGGCGCCGAGCACCTTGAGCGCCGCGCCCGCCTCGTCGCGCGTGCGGTTGACGAGCGTGCCGGTGAGCACGAAAGTCAAACCCGCGAGCGGCTGTGCGTCGGCGAGCTCGCCCGCCACGCCAGCGTCAGCTGCGGCTTGCGCATGAGCGGCGCCCAAGTCGACCTCGAGAGACAGGCCCGCTTGGCGCAGCGCTCCAGCACGGCAAGGTTTTCGGGCACGGCCAGGAACTGCTTAACGCTCGCCGCAATCTTGGGGCCAATGCCCTCGCACTCGGCGATGTCCTCCTCGCTCGCCAAGATGAGCTTGTCGATCGACAGGAATCGCTCGGCGATGACCTCACCCACACTCTTGCCCACGTGGCGGATGCCCAGGGCAAACAACACGCGACCGAGCGGCTGGCTCTTGGACTTGTTGAGCTCGGCGATGATTTTCTCGGCCGTCTTAAGGCCCACCGGAATGGGATCGCCCTTCTTGACGCCCTTTTTGCTGTTGGAGCTGGCATAGGTGCGCCCCGTGTCCAGGCCGGCGATGTCGTCGACCGTGAGCTGGTAGAAGTCTGCGACATCGTGGATCAGCCCGGCGGCGATCATCTTGTCGACGATCTCGTCGCCTAGGCCGTCGACGTCCATGCAGACCGCGGCTCACCCAGTGAAGCAGTCGCTCCTTGAGCTGCGCGGGACAGTCGATGGAGACGCAGCGGTTAAGACCACCTCGCCATCCTCGTGGAACCACGGGGCTGCCGCACACGGGGCAGACCTCGGGCATGTGCCAGTCGACCGAATCGGCCGGACGCTTATCGAGCACCGGGCCCACGACCTCGGGGATCACGTCGCCTGCCTTGTGCACGATGATGGTGTCGCCCTCGCGCACGGTTTTTGCGGCGGATCTCGTCGATGTTGTGCAGCGTGGCGCGCGCGATGGTGGAGCCGGCGACCGTCACCGGGTCGAACTCGGCGACCGGTGTGAGCACACCGGTGCGGCCCACCTGGATGCGAATTTCGCGCAGGACGGTCTGCTTTTCCTCGGGCGGAAACTTAAAGGCAATGGCCCAGCGCGGCGCGCGGGCGGTAAAGCCCAGGTCGAGCTGCTGCTGGAAGCTGTCGACCTTTACGACCACGCCGTCGATGTCGTAGTCCAAGTCGCCGCGGTGCTCGAGGGCCTGGGCGCAGAACTCGTGAACCTCGGCCGGCGTGGCGCAGCGTGCCACGTTGGGGTTGACGCTAAAGCCGGCGCTACGCAGCCAATCGAGAAACTCACGCTGGCTGTGGACGTGCAACGGGTCGGTATCGGCGATGGCATAGATAAAGGTGGCCAGGTCGCGGCGCGCCGTGACCTTGGGGTCCTTTTGGCGCAGGCTGCCGGCGGCGGCGTTGCGCGGGTTGGCGAAGGGGTCGCGGCCCTCGGCATCGGCCTCTTCATTCAGACGCACAAAGCTGCCCTTGGGCATATAGACCTCGCCGCGTACCTCAATGGTGCGCTCGCGGTCGGCGCCCATGTGGGCGAGCGCCGGCTCGGACAGGTGCATGGGCACATCCTTGATAGTACGGACGTTGAGCGACACGTCCTCGCCCGTGGTGCCATCGCCGCGCGTGGCCGCGCGCACGAAGGTGCCGTTTTGGTAGGTAAGGGCCACGCCCAGGCCGTCGATCTTAAGCTCGCAGGTATAGGTGACGCTACCGGCGCCGAGCGCATCCTCGGCGCGCTGGAGCCACGCGTCAAGTTCGTTCAGATCCATGGCATCATCCATGGAATACATGCGCGCCATATGCGTGACCGGCGTAAACTGCTCGCTCACGTAGCCGCCCACGCGCTGGGTATAGCTATCGGGCGTCACCAGGTCGGGGTAGGTCGTCTCGATTTCCTGCAGCTCAACGAGCATTTTGTCAAAGGCGGCGTCCGTGATCTCGGGCGCATCGAGCATGTAGTAGCGATAGGCGTGGTAATCGAGCTCGTGGCGCAGCTCGGCCGCGCGCGCTGCCGCCTGGGCATGGGCGTCGGTCGGTGCGGTGGTTTCCGCGGTCGTGGACGTTTCGGTATCGATGTCCACGCCGTCGCCAAACAGGCTCGATTGCTCCATAGCGGCACTCCTTCGCTCGATTTCAAACGGATACAAGAGTACCACCGGTCGCAACGGGGCCGAATAACCCTTTCGAACCGCACCGAATCGGCAGCCGCCAGACCGGGGTGGACAGTTAGTTCAGATACGTATAAATCCTAGAGCTGAATCAGGCACGCACACCCCTGTTTCAACTAATTTGGGCTCCTCGAGACCATGTAAACGTCCCGCTCTCCCTTCCAAACACCCATTCGAGCCCCATCCCAATCAAAAATTGCTCAAAACGCATCCCAAGCTGCCCCAGATTTATACGTATCTGAACTAACTGTCCAGACCATTACGAACCAGGCCTCTTGTCAGCCCCAAGTGATCCGTTTTACCTCCGTCCCCAACGGATCAACAAGAAAACGAGGGCTGTCCCACACTTGGCGGGACAGCCCCGTCTGGCTTCGGCATATGCGAAACGGCTCGCTAGTAGCCCTGGCCGTAGCCTTGACCCTGGCCCTGGCTCTGCTGGCCTAACAGCTCCTCCAGGTACTGGCGCAGCTGCTCGTCGGTAATACCGCCATTGCCGGTGTCGGTCGAACTGTCGTCCTGCTGCTGGTTCTGCAGCTCTTCATCGGAGCCCAGCTCGACGGTGACCTTCTTCTCTTCCTTGCCGCGCATAAGCGTGATCTCGACCTTCTCGCCCACCTCGTGGCTGCGCAGCGCGATGATCAGGCCATCGGCGCTCGTGATTTCGTCGTCGCCCAGCTTGGTGATGACGTCGCCCTCCTGAATGCCGGCCTTGGCAGCAGGACCATCCTCAACGACGCTCGCCACATACGCGCCGCTATCGGTGCTCAGCTTGTTGGTGCGGGCGTTGAGCGCATTGACGCTCGAAAGCGTAGCGCCCATGTACGGATGCACCGGTGTCTTGCCGTCGATAATCTGGTCGGCAATGTTCTTGGCGTAGTTAACCGGAATGGCAAAGCCCACGCCCGAGCTGGAGCCCGAATAGCTCTCGATAAGCGAGTTGATACCCACCAGCTCACCGTTGTCGTTGACGAGCGCGCCGCCGGAGTTGCCCGGGTTGATGGCGGCATCGGTCTGAATCATGTTGGCATAGATGGTATTGCCGCTGGTGGAGCTCATGGCCGTGGAGCGATACAGCGCCGACACAATGCCCGTGGAGACGGACTGCTCGTTGCCGAACGGCGAGCCGATCGCCATGACCCACTCGCCCACGTTGAGCTTGGAGGAGTCGCCAATTTCGATCGGCGTAAGCTTGGAGGCGTCGGCGTCCTTGAGCTTGATGACGGCCAGGTCGCTCGAGGCGTCGTTGCCCACGAACTCGGCCTCGTACGTGGTTCCGTCGTCCATGGTAACCACGTACTGGTCATAGCCATCGACCACGTGGTTGTTGGTGAGGATGTGGCCCTCGGTATCGAGCACCACGCCCGAGCCGACGCTGCCCGAGCTGTCCGACTCGTCGGCAGACTGCGAAAGCGAGCCATTCTGGCTACCGCTCGAAGTGGCGGTAATGGAAACCACGGAGGGCAGGGCCTTAGCAGAAACGGCCTCGGCCAGCGTGGTGTCCTCGGAGTCAATGGTGATCTTTTGCGTCGACGAACCCGAAGCACCCGCCGTCACGGCATTCTTGCCGCCACCGATATCGAGCGTGCCGCTCATAATGAGCGCAATGACCAGCAGGGCTCCGCAGGCACAGCCGGCAAGCGCCGTAATAAAGATCGGCAGCTTTTTGGTCTTGGTCTTGACCACCGTGTGCTTGTTCACGACCTGCGCACCGCCCAGCGGCTTGCCGGTCTGCGTGTCGTAGGCCTGCACGTAGGGAATGTTGCTACCGGCAGGCGTCGACTCCACCTGCACACGCGGCCGCTGCTGGGTCTCGCCGGCGTTGCCCGCATCCTGGGGACGCTGGGAATCGTACTCGCTCATGGCTGCGATCCTTTCGTCAAATAACCAAAGGCCCGCCAAACATGTGGCGGGCCATCATTGTTCACGTTGAGTTGTACCCCAATATGCGGGTGCACGTGTATGAGAACGCAATCTTTTAGGAAGGCTTAAGTTCTGCTGCAGGCCCAAAAGGACCCGGCCTACGGCAAAACCACCACAAAGGTGCCTATCCCCTTTGTGGTGAAAAGCTAGTCCTTAAACAGATAGCCCACGCCGCGGACGGTGGTGATGTGCGCCGCGATCTGCGGGCCCACCTTGGAGCGGATGCGTCGAATGTGCACGTCGACGGTGCGCGTGCCGCCGCAGTACTCGAAGCCCCACACGCGGTGCAGCAGCACCTCGCGGCTGTAGGCGCGGTTGGGGTGCGTCGCCAAAAAGCTCAGCAGCGAGTACTCCATCAGCGTCAGGTCGATGGGCTCATCATCGAGCGTCACCTGGTAGGTAGCCAGGTTGATCTCGAGGTTATCGATGTTGAGCACATCGTCGGCGGTAACGGTCTCCTCCTCGCCCATCAGGCGCTGCGCGCGAGCCTTGAGCTCGTTGGGTGTCGCCGTGGGGCATACAAAGTCGGCATGCGCGTGATTCGGCAGGCGCAGGGTGCCAAGGGCCTCATCGTCGACGATCACCAGCATGGGGACGCCGCCGCGATCGTCAAGCCACTTGGCAATCTGATCGATGCGGTCGCTGCGAATGCCGTCGGAATCGAGGATCAGCAGGTCAAAGTCGTGCGCCGCAGTTGGCGAATCGGGGGTTGCCAGGCTCACCTCGACACCCAGGGTAGTCGTCAAGCTGCGGGCAAACTCGTGGAAGCGCGTCGTGCGCGCCATGAACAGGGCACTCTTTTCGGACATATCGGCCTCCAAAGAAATGAGCTCAATCGTACTGGAACAAACCAGCGCGATTAGGAGTTTGCCAGGTAGTGCTTGATCTCCCACTCGGTGATCGTGGACTCAAACTTATGCCACTCGTCGCGCTTCTTTTTGAGGAAGAAGCTGTGGATGTGCTCGCCGAGGGCATCCTTCATAAACTGCGAGTCCTCAAAGACGTCGAGCGCCTCTTTGAGCGAGCGCGGCAGCGGCGTGTAGCCGGCCTCGACCATCTGGCGGTCGGTAAGCTTGAGCGTCTCGGCCGTGGCCTCGGGCGGGAGCTCCAGCTTGCGCTCAATGCCGTCCAGACCAGCCGCCAGCGTGACGGCGTTGACCAGGTACGGGTTGGCCATGGGGTCGGGGCTGCGAAGCTCGATGCGCGTAGACAGCTGCTTGCCGGGCTTGTAGACCGGAATGCGGACCATGCTCGCGCGGTTGCGCAGGCCCCACGTGGCGTACTGCGGCACGGAGTCGCCGCCTGTGGTGATGCGCTTGTACGAGTTGACCGTTGGGTTGGTGATGGCGCTGATCTCGCGGGCATGCGCCAGAATGCCGGCCATATAGTGCTTGGCGACGTCGGAGAGGTGGTACTTCTCGTCGTCCTCGCCCCAAAAGACGTTGTTGCCGTCGTGGTCGAATAGCGACTGGCACAGGAACATAGCGCTGCCGTCCTCGCCCGCCAACGGCTTGGGCATAAAGGAGGCGTGGCAGCCGCTCTCGTAGGCCTGCTGCTTAATGATGAGTTTGGCCGTGGTGATGGCGTCGGACATGCTCAGGGCCTCGGCGTGGCGCAGGCTCATACCGTGCTGCGAGCGGCCGGCGGCGTGGAAGGTGTACTCCACGGGCACGGACATCTTCTCGAGCGTGAGGACCGTGTTGCGGCGCAGGTCGCGGGCGGCGTCGCTCACCGAAAGATCGAAGTAGCCCACGTTGTCGAGCGGTTCGGGCGTGTGCTCGTCGGGGAAGTAGTAATACTCCAGCTCGGCGCCCACGTTGAGCAGATAGCCGGCCTTTTCGGCCTTGCGGAACATGCGGCGCAACGCATCGCGCGGGTCGCCGGCAAACGGCTTGCGATCGGGAGTGCATACGTCGCAGAACACGCGGGCGACGCCGTTGTGGCTCGGGCGCCACGGCAGAATCTGGAAGGTCGAAGCATCGGGGAATGCGAGCATGTCGGCTTCCTCGGGCGTGGCAAAGCCCTCGATGGCGGAGCCGTCAAAGCCAATACCCTCCTCAAAAGCGACCTCGAGGTCCTCGGGGCTAATGGCAAAGTTCTTGAGGCGGCCGAGAATGTCGACAAACCACAGACGCACAAAGCGGATGTCACGCTGCTCTACGGAGCGAAGTACGTAATCGATGTTCTGCTGGTTCATGTCGCTCCCCTTTCTTTCGGGCGGGTTTCGACTGGTCTATATCGCAGATACTATCGCAGAAAAATGTTTCCGCAGGGTTAAAGCGTATCAAGCGCTCAAAAAACGTGTGCGAACAGGCCGTTGCGAACGAGCGGTTAGCGCGAGGTCGAAGCGCGGTGTTCGATGTGGCCGGGGATCTCGATGCGTTTGGGCGCCAGCTTTGCGGCCTCGCCCACCGTGGTGGTGACGACGTCGATGCGCTCGGACAGGCGCTCGACCACGCGCTCGGCAATGGTGAGGGTGTCCTGCGCGGCCGTGGTCACGCCGCCAAAGAGCACATGGTTCCAGGGGTAGTCGTCAAACGTCGCGATCTTGAGGCCAGCCGGCAACGAGGGCCCCAGCTGCGCCAGCGCCTCGGTCAGACGCAGGAAAACCAGGCCGTTGACGGCGATAAGGCCGAGCCTTTTGCCCGCGTAGTCGCGGATGGTCTTGTCCAAACGGCCAACGCCCGTGGCGCCACCGTCGGCCAGGGTGACGACCTCGCCCGCAAGGCCGCGGCGCGAAAGCTCGTCGGCAAAGGCCTCGGCGCGCTCTCGACGCACGGGGCTATCGTCGCTTGCCTCGGTGAGCAGGCACAGACGCTCGCTGCCCGCAGCTGCCAAGGCGTCTACCAAGCCGGCGACCAGCTCACGGTTGTTAGATGTCACCAGGTCAACACCGCCGTCGGCAACGTCGCGGTCGAGCAGCACGACGGGCAGACGTCCCGCTGCCGCGGCGATCGCCTCGTCATTGCCTCCGCAGGTGTTGACGACCAGGCCGTCCACGCCGGCATCGATAAGTCTGGTGAGCGACTCCGCTTCCTTAGCGGGGTCGTTGCCGCTAATGGCCGTCATGAGCGAGCAGCCGCGCGCCGCGGCGCTGGCGGAAAGGCCCTCGAGCATGGCGCTCGAGAACGGGTTGGCGATGTCAGCCAGAATCACACCGATGAGGTTCGTACGCGAGCTGCGCAGATTGCGCGCGGCGGCACGTGGGCGATAGCCGGTGCGCTCGATAACTGCCGCGATGCGAGCACGGGTCTCCTCGGTCATTTGCCCGGGGCGGTTGTTGAGATAGCGCGAGACCGTGGCCGGGCTCACGCCCGCCTCGGCGGCAATGTCCTTGATTCTCATCTGCGCCATAGCGCACCCCGTTTCCCAATGTCGGCAGTCTGAGCCATTTTAGGCATTTTTTAAAAATCTCGGTTGCAAAACGCTGTAGGTGAGTATACTACAACTCGAAACGAAACCGATTTCGTAAACCGATTTCGGCGAGCGTTGGCACGCAGGTGCAAAGACGCACCCTACCGTCTTGGCACCTGCGTGCCAACGCCATATCAAAGGTGTACGCACGAGTAAAAGGAGCTGCGCGACCATGGGTAAAACGGTTCTTACCTTCGGCGAGATCATGATGAGACTCTCACCCAAAGACCACCTGCGTATTGAGCAGGCAACCGAGTTTGACGTCCGCTACGGCGGCGCCGAGGCCAACACTGCGCTTTCCCTGGCCTACCAGGGCGACAAGGCCGCTTACGTCTCCGTTGTCCCGGCCAACCGTCTGGGCGAGTGCGCCCTGCGTTCGCTGAAGGCCTACGACGTCGACACCACGCGCGTCGTGCGTCAGGGCGACCGCCTTGGCTCCTATGTGTTTGAGGTCGGTGCCTCGCAGCGCGGCAACGGTTGCGTCTACGACCGCAAGTACTCTGCCATCAACATGGCCAAGCGCGACGTCTTTGACTGGGACGAGATCCTCAAGGGCATCGATGTCTTCTATTTCTCCGGCGTGACCCCCGCCGTCTCCGATGAGATGGCCGCCGCCTGCAAGGATGCGCTCGCCGCCTGCCGCGCCAAGGGCATCACCACCGTGTGTGACGTGAACTATCGCGGCAAGATGTGGTCGCCCGAGAAGTCGCAGGCCACCATGAGGGAACTCCTGCCGCTCGTCGACATCTGCATCGCCAACGACGAGGATGCGCCTGCTGGCCTCGGTATGACCTGCGTCTCTGGCTCCCTTGCCCACGGCATCGAGGAGCGCGACACCTATGTCGAGATGGCCCGTCAGATCTGCGCCGAGTACGGCTGCAAGAAGGTCGCCTCGGTCGTCCGCAACATCTCCTGCGTCGAGCGCTCCATCTGGATGGGCATGCTCTATGACGCCGAGAGCGGCGCGCACTGGTTCTCCCCTGCCCACGACGTACACGTGCTCGAGGGCGTTGCCGCCGGCGACGCTTTCAACGCCGGCTTGGTCCACGCCCTCATCAACGACTTTGATCCACAGGACGCCGTCAACTACGCGATTGCGGCCTCGATCCTCAAGCTCACCATCAAGGGCGATTCCAACTTGGTGACCGCAGACGAGATCGCAGCCGTGGCATCCGCCGCCGACGGTGGCACCCGCGTCGCGCGCTAGTCCGTCTCCATTCCGCGGGCCGCAGCTTTCCAATCCCATACCCCTGCGGCCCGCTCCCCGATTCCTCCGGCCGGGCAAAACCACCAGTCCCATTCCGGTTTTGTCTGGCATTCCCTACATGACTGGTCGAGCAGCCGGTTTT
>ENA-OQKL01000622-OQKL01000622.1-human-gut-metagenome-genome-assembly--contig:-NODE-622-length-10817-cov-4.131525_pt1 | contig 10817 bp, 13 predicted proteins | sample MGYA00242779_ERZ504800 | MGnify/ENA primary metagenome ERZ504800 (study PRJEB26092, sample SAMD00036410) | human gut metagenome | host: Homo sapiens | study: EMG produced TPA metagenomics assembly of... | reverse complement strand
AAAGACCTGAAGATTTTAATGATTGAAAAAGGACGCCGTATCGAGAACAGACAGTGTCCGAAGAGAAAGACAAAAGTATGTGTAGGCTGTCAGCCATGTTCCATCACGACCGGATTTGCCGGAGCAGGAGCATTCTCCGATGGAAAATTATCTTTATCCCCTGACGTAGGTGGAAATCTTCCGGAGATTTTAGGATATGATGAGACTGTTACATTATTAAAAGAATCCGATGATATTTACTTGAAATTCGGAGCAGATACAAAAGTTTACGGTGTGGATAAAGAAAAGAAATCCGCGAGATCCGTAGAAAAGCGATCACTGCAAACTTAAAACTGATCGAATGTCCGATCCGTCACCTTGGAACAGAGGAAGGATATAAGATTTATTCCAGATTACAGGAGCATCTGTTAGAGCAGGGTGTTGAGATGGAGTTCAATACCATGGTCAAAGATATCATCATTGAAGATGGTCAGGTAAAAGGACTTGTGACAGACAAAGATGAGACATACCATGCAAAAGAGGTTGTTTCTGCAGTCGGACGTGAGGGAGCAGACTGGTTCTCACACATCTGTAACGGTCATGGGATCGAGACTCAGGTTGGTACGGTAGATATCGGTGTCCGCGTGGAAGTGCGTGACGAGGTTATGGAATTCTTAAACGATAACCTTTACGAGGCAAAATTAGTTTACCATACACCGACATTTGACGATAAAGTACGTACCTTCTGTACAAATCCATCCGGTGAAGTTGCGACAGAGTACTACGACAACGGACTTGCAGTTGTAAACGGACACGCTTACAAATCCAAAGATTTAAAGACAAACAATACCAACTTTGCAATTCTTGTATCCAAGAATTTCACAAAGCCATTCAAAACACCGATCGAATACGGCAAGCAGATCGCACAGCTTTCCAACATGCTCTGCGATGGAAAAATCCTGGTACAGACCTTCGGTGATTTCAGAAGAGGAAGAAGAACGACAGAGGAGCGTCTCTGCAGAAATAACCTGATTCCTACTTTAAAGGATGCAGTACCTGGAGATCTTTCCCTTGTATTCCCACATCGTATTATGGTGGATATCGAGGAGATGATCCTTGCACTTGATAAGGTAACACCGGGTATTGCAAGTGATGAGACTTTATTATATGGTGTTGAAGTAAAATTCTACTCGAACAAGGTTGTTGTAAACAGAGACTTTGAGACAAGCGTAAAAGGTCTTCGTGCCATCGGTGACGGAGCATCTGTAACCCGTGGACTGCAGCAGGCATCCGCAAACGGAATACTCTGTTAGCAAGAAGACATTTTAAAAGCTATGGAAGCTTAAAAGAAAAGCATGAAAAAAATTGAAAAAAAATTGCACTGATATGTCTGCTCTGCTTTTCCTTTCTGCTCACAGGATGTAAGATTGGAAATAAGGAAGTGATCGTCTCAAACACATTGAACAATCGCCAGGTATTTCGAATCGGAAACGTGTCCTGTGGGCTGAAAGAGGCGAAGGTATATCTTGTAAATTACCAGAATATTTACGGAACTGCCTATGGACTTGATCTCTGGCAGCATGATTTTGGAGACAGTTCTCTGGAAAATTATGTGAAAAATATCACAATGCAGGAACTGGCACAGGTGGTCTGCTTAGACCAACTTGCAAAAGAAAAAGAGATGGAGCTTTCCGAAGAAGAAAATGGAAAGATCGCCCAGGCAGCAGAGGAGTACTTTGCATCTCTCACGGAGGATGAGATTGCCTATATGGGTGTTTCGGAGAGTGACATCAAAGAGTACTATGAGCATTATGCGCTGGCACAGAAAGTGTACCATTCACTCACAAAAGCTGTGAATGAGGAGGTCAGCGATGATGAGGCACGGGTGATGGAAATCATGCAGATTTTTGTTTCGGATGAGAGCCGGGCAAATGAAATTGCATCCAGATTAGCTCAGGGAGAAGATTTTGCAACACTCGCCAATAACTATAATGAGCTTAGCAGCATTCAGGTAAATGTTTCCAGAGATGAACTTCCGGATGCGGTAGAGCAGATTGCATTTCAGATGGAAAATGATGAAGTTTCCGGTAAAATCACAGTGGATGGAGGCTTTTATTTCATTAAATGTCTGAACAAATACAATCAGGAGTTGACGGAGGCAAACAAAGCCAATATTGTAGACAAAAGAGAAAAAGAAGCTTTTGATGATGAATACAATGAATTTGTTTCTTCTTTGAATTCCAATATCAATGAAAATCTCTGGGAGAATCTGGAACTTGAGACGGGTTCCGGGATGAAAACAGATACATTTTTTGAAGACGCGCTCGTTAAGAATATCAAATATCAGCTTCGCAATGTGGATGGAAGCTTTGAGGTAAGAAAGGAAAGCGGACGTGTGTACGTGGAGACAGACGGAGACTATGATTATGACGAGACAGTTGCCACATTGTCAAGAAGTTTTTGGTATCGTGGGTATCTGTCCGGTCGAGCTGCATGAGGATGAGGGCTTTGATAAGCTCTGTGAAGCAGTTATCGAGCATATCAACCATGTATACAAGGATAAGAGCTTTACCTTCAAGGTAAATGCGAGACGTGCCAGAAAGAACTATCCGATGACCTCCATGGAGATAAATGCCGCAGTCGGTGAAAAGGTGCTGGAGGCATTTCCTGAGACAAGGGTAGATGTTCATAATCCACAGGTTATGATCAATATCGAGATCAGACCTATGATAAATATTTATTCAGAGGAGATTCCTGGACCGGGCGGTATGCCGCTTGGCACAGCAGGAAAGGCAATGCTTCTGCTCTCAGGTGGAATCGACAGCCCGGTTGCAGGATACATGATTGCAAAGCGAGGCGTGGTAATCAATGCCACATATTTCCATGCACCGCCATATACGAGTGAGAGAGCAAAGCAGAAGGTTGTAGACCTTGCAAAGAAGGTTGCCAGATATTCGGGCAAGATAAAGCTGCATGTTGTCAATTTTACCGATATACAGCTTGCCATATATGAGAAATGTCCTCATGATGAGCTTACCATTATCATGCGCAGATACATGATGAAGATAGCAGAGCACTTTGCTGATGAGGATAAATGCTTAGGCCTTATCACAGGTGAGAGCATCGGACAGGTTGCAAGCCAGACAATGCAGTCACTTGCTGCAACAAACGAGGTGTGCCATATGCCTGTATACAGACCTCTCATTGCCATGGACAAGAATGATATCATTGATATATCAAACAAAATTGATACCTATGAGACATCGATTCTTCCGTATGAGGACTGTTGTACTATTTTCGTAGCAAAGCATCCTGTTACAAAGCCGAATATAAACAGGATTAAGAAGTCTGAGGAAAGACTTAACGATGTGATAGATGAGCTTATGAAGACAGCAATAGATACTACAGAAGTGATTATGGTGGATGCTGAGTAATCAGTGCCACCTTAGAGCAAAATTAAAAAGGACCTGAGCTTCAGGTCCTAATTAATCAAATCATTGTGTCTGTATTACTTGGCTTCGTCAATGATATATGGCTTTAATACTTCCATAATCTCGTCAAGTCCGGTTTCTGTATGTATAGCGAGCTCTATTGGCTTAGAAAGGTCTAAGCTGAAGATACCCATAATTGATTTAGCATCAATGACATATCTGCCCGATATTAAATCAAAATCGAAATCAAACTGAGTAATAGCGTTAACGAATGATTTTACTTTCCCAATGGAATTTAATGAAATCTGTACTGTTTTCATATTGAAAACCTCCTTAAATAACTACTGTCATATAGATAGTAATAGTTTTTTAAGGAAAAGTCAATTAAATAGGAGTAAAAAATAAAATGAAAAAAGCAGCCTTACATAATTTAGGATGTAAAGTAAATGCATATGAGACAGAGGCCATGCAGCATCTGCTTGAGGAGGCGGGCTATGAGATAGTTCCATTCACACAAAAAGCTGATGTGTATGTCATAAATACCTGCTCAGTCACCAACATGGCTGATAGAAAATCCAGACAGATGCTTCACAAGGCAAAGAAAAATAATCCGGACTCAATAGTTGTGGCAGCCGGCTGCTATGTGCAGACAAGTGAAAAAGAGGTATTAAACGACTTATCGGTGGACATAGTCATCGGAAATGACAGAAAGCATGACCTTGTAAGGCTGCTTGAGGAATACTCTTTGGACAGTGTAAACGATACCGTGGATGATATAAATGATGGAAAGCATGATTTTGAGGAGCTCTTTATAGACCAGACAAAGGAGCACACGAGAGCCTTCATCAAGGTGCAGGACGGCTGTAATCAGTTTTGCAGCTATTGTATCATTCCGTATGCCAGAGGACGTGTCAGAAGCCGTAGGTTTGAAAATGTAATAGCAGAGGTTGAAAGGCTCGCGGCAAACGGCTTCAAGGAGGTTGTGCTGACAGGTATCCATCTAAGCTCATACGGTGTGGATTTTGAGGAAGCTATAGGCCTTCTTGAGCTGATACAGGCAGTGAACGCAGTAAAGGGCATAGAGCGCATCAGGCTTGGGTCACTCGAGCCTAAGATTGTGACAGAGCACTTTGCGAGTGAGCTTTCAAAGCTTGATAAAATCTGTCCTCATTTTCATCTGTCGCTTCAGAGCGGCTGCGATGCAACACTTAAGAGGATGAACAGAAAATATACCACTAAAGAGTACGAGAGAGGCTGTGAGCTTTTGCGTAAATATTTTGTTCATCCGGCCATCACAACCGATGTGATTGTGGGATTTCCTGGTGAGACAGAGGAGGAGTTTGAACAGACTAAGGCATATCTTGAGCATATACATTTTTATGAGATGCATATCTTTAAGTACTCAAAGCGAAAAGGCACCCGCGCAGCAGTAATGCCTGACCAGATAGATGAGCAGATTAAGGCGGCACGAAGCGAAAAGCTCATAGCACTCGGTCATGACATGTCTAAGGAGTTCAGGAAATTCTATATCGGGAAGAATGAGGAGGTGCTTTTTGAGGAAAAGGCCGTAATCGGTGATAAAGAATACTTTGTCGGATATACTAAGGAATATGTCAAGGTCGCTAAGAAAACTGACGAAAACCTTGAAAATCAGATAGTTTCAGGCCGTATATCGGGTATGCTTACAGACGAAATATTACTCTTCGAATAATAAAAGGTTGTAATTTTATTACATTTATAATAAAATAATATTACAAGAAGGGCGAAACGTATGGAAAAAAATATTAACAACACACAATTTTTTACAGTTCAAAAGGAGCCTGAGCTTCAGGTAAGCGATGTACTTGAGATTGTGTACAAGGCATTAAAGGAAAAGGGCTACAATCCTGTTAATCAGATTGTTGGATATATTATGTCCGGAGATCCAACATATATCACAAGCCACAATAACGCGAGAAGTCTCATCATGAAGGTTGAGAGGGACGAGCTTGTGGAGGAGGTTCTCAAGACATACATTGAGAACAGCGCATGGGATTAATATGAGGATATTAGGTCTTGATTTTGGTTCAAAGACAGTCGGAGTAGCGGTGAGCGACGAGCTCTTAATCACAGCACAGGGCGTTGAGATAGTGCGCAGGAAGTCGCCATCCAAGCTCAGACAGACTTTGGCACGTATTGAGGAGATTATTGCAGAGTACAAGGTGGACAGGATTGTGCTCGGCTATCCTAAAAACATGAATAACACGGAAGGAGAACGCTGCGAGAAGACGAAGGAGTTCGGTGATATGCTTGCAAGGCGCACAGGTCTTGAGGTCATATACTGGGATGAGCGTCTTACAACCGTCGCAGCCGACCGTTCTATGATGGAAACCGGCATACGCAGGGAGAATCGCAAGGAGTTTGTTGATGAGATTGCGGCGATTTTTATTTTGCAGGGATATTTGGATTATCTGTCAAATAGTCGGTCTTAGGTTTTTATGCAGAAAATTAAATTTACTGATCCGCAGACCAATGAAGTTGTCGAGTTTGCGGTTGAAGAAGAGACAACACTTAATGGAACACGATATCGTTTTAGTTTCCGAAGGAGAAGAAAGCGGAGACTGTGAAGCATATAGTTTTAAAAGAAGTAAGCACAAAGGATGAAGAGGTGCTTTATCAGATGGTTGAAGACGATGTTGAGTTTTCGGCTATTGCTAAGGTATTTTCTGAGCTTACGGATGATGACACTGCACTTGAATATTAGGATTGCAGTTGTACGTGAAATAAATTTGGAGGTAATATTTTGAAGAAAACAGAAAAACAGAATACAGGTAAGCTTAAGATCATTCCACTTGGAGGATTAGAGCAGATTGGAATGAATATTACTGCCTTTGAGTATGAGGACAGTATTATTGTAGTAGATTGCGGATTGTCATTCCCTGAGGACGATATGCTGGGAATAGATTTGGTTATCCCTGATATCACTTATCTTAAGGAGAACATCGATAAGGTCAAGGGCTTCTTTATCACTCATGGACATGAGGATCATATCGGTGCTATTCCTTATGTACTAAAGGAGATAAATGTACCGATATACGCTACAAAGCTTACCATCGGAATTATTGACAGAAAGCTTGAAGAGCATGGCATGCTCAAGACTGTCAAGAGAAAAGTCGTAAAATACGGACAGCATATCAACCTTGGCTGCTTCAGGGTTGAGTTTATAAAGACTAACCACAGTATCCAGGATGCAGCAGCGCTTGCTATTTATTCACCGGCAGGTATAGTTGTTCATACAGGCGATTTCAAGGTGGACTATACACCTGTATTTGGAGATGCAATTGACCTTGCAAGGTTTGGTGAGATTGGAAAGAAGGGCGTGCTCGCGCTCATGTGCGACAGTACCAATGCAGAAAGACCGGGCTTCACACAGTCTGAGAAGTCTGTCGGAAAGGTATTGGACGGCATCTTTGAGGATCACAGGAAAAACAGAATTATCATTGCTACATTTGCATCAAATGTAGACCGTGTGCAGCAGATTATCAACTGTGCTGAGAAGTATGGCAGAAAGGTGGCCATCGAGGGACGAAGCATGGTAAATATCATTTCGATAGCCTCAGAGCTTGGCTATCTGTCGCTGCCTGACAATATTCTTATAGATGTAGAACAGCTTAGAAGCTATCCTGATGAGCAGACTGTCATTATCACGACAGGAAGCCAGGGAGAGTCAATGGCAGCTCTTTCACGTATGGCAAACGGTACCCACAGAAAGGTATCCATAAAGCCAAACGATACCATCGTATTCAGCTCAAACCCTATACCGGGAAATGAAAAGTCGGTTACAGGTATCATCAATGAGCTCATGATGAAGGGTGCAGACGTTATATTCCAGGATGTCCATGTTTCCGGTCATGCGTGCCAGGAGGATATAAAGCTTATTTATTCTCTTGTCAATCCAAAGTACGCAATTCCTGTTCATGGAGAGTACAAGCATCTTGTGGCACAGGCAAAAATAGCCGAGCAGCTCGGATATGATACAGACCACATCAAGATCCTTTCATCAGGAGATGTGCTTGAAATCAATGAGGACGGTGCCAAGGTGACAGGCAGAGTGCATGTGGGCAATGTCATGGTCGATGGACTTGGTGTAGGAGATGTAGGAAATATCGTGCTCCGTGACAGACAGCGTCTGGCTGAGGACGGAATCATCATCGTTGTGATGACACTTGAGGCAGGCTCAGGACAGCTGCTTGCAGGTCCTGATATTGTATCGAGAGGATTTGTATATGTGCGCAATTCAGAGAGCCTGATGGATGAGGCAAAATGCGTGCTGGATGACACAATGGAGCGTCTGACAGACAACAATGTGACAGACTGGGGCAAGATAAAGACAGAGGTAAAGGATGCATTGGGAGACTTTGTTTGGAAGGAAACAAAGAGAAGACCGATGATTATACCTATAATTATGGAAGTGTAGGAACAGCTTATGGATTTTAACAAGGCTTTATTTGGTTTTATAAGGGTTGCTTTTTCAATAATGATTGCTCTTTTGGTGCTGTTTGCGGGCATAAAAATCTGCAGCATCTGCTATGATTTTGGCTACAGAGTTTTTACTGAGCCTGCCATGACAAACGGCGATGGTCAGGATGTACTCGTTCAGGTGGAAAAGGGCATCTCCGCAGAGGAGCTTGGACAGCTTTTAGAGGACAAGGGCCTTGTAAGGGATCACAATTTATTTTATCTCCAGCTTAAGCTGTCTGCTTACTCAGGACATATAAAGCCAGGGATATACACACTCAACACTTCAATGACGGCAAAGGATATGATGGTAATCATGTCCTCCGACAAGAGCGATGAAGAACAGACACAGACTACGGAGCCTTCGGATACACAGTAATTATCCGTTAAGCGCATTTGTGTCAATAATCAGATTAGGAAATACAAGAATGATAGTTGATGAGAGACTTGTCACATATATCAATTCCTTGGACAGAGGCAACACGCCTGTATTAGATGAGATAGAGAAGGAAGCCTTAAGAGACTTCGTTCCGATTATCAGAAAAGAGATGCAGAGCTTTTTAAAGCTGCTTCTTGCAATGCAAAAACCAATGCGTATTCTCGAGGTGGGAACAGCGGTTGGTTTTTCTGCCGTTTTGATGGCAGAGTATGCACCGAAGGGTTGTCAGATAGTGACGATTGAAAATTACGAAAAAAGAATACCTATCGCAAAGGCCAACTTTGAAAGAGCCGGGAAGCAGGAGCAGATTACACTCTTAGAGGGCGATGCAACGGAGATACTTCCACAGCTTGAAGGACAGTTTGACATGATATTTATGGATGCGGCAAAGGGACAGTATATCAACTTTATGCCGCAGGTGCTTCGCCTTTTAAAGACAGGCGGGGTGCTGGTGTCCGACAATGTGCTGCAGGATGGCGATATCATAGAATCGCACTATATCGTTGAGCGCAGAAACCGTACCATCTACAAGCGTATGAGGGAGTATCTCTACGAGCTTACACACTCCGATGAGCTGGTGACGGCAGTGATGCCTATAGGCGATGGAATTACGGTGTCAACAAAGCTATAGTAACCGGTGTAGAATATATTGGATGAATACAAAACTGTATGGGAGAAAAAATGAGAAAAATAGAATTACTTTGTCCGGCGAGCAGCCTGGAGGTACTTAAGATAGCAGTTATATATGGAGCTGATGCAGTTTACATCGGTGGAGAGGCATTTGGACTAAGGGCCAAGGCTAAGAATTTCTCAATGGAGGAGATGGCAGAGGGTGTTGCCTTTGCACATGCTCACGGTGTGAGAGTGTATGTTACTGCCAATATTTTGGCTCACAACTATGACCTTGACGGAGTGCGTGAATACTTTACAGAGCTTCACAATATGAAGCCGGACAGACCTGATGCACTGATTATTGCAGACCCGGCAGTTTTCATGATTGCAAAGGAGGTCTGCCCTGAGATAGAAAGACATGTCAGCACACAGGCCAACAACACGAACTACGGCACATATCAGTTCTGGTGGAATCTCGGAGCCAGCCGCGTGGTGACAGCCAGAGAGCTTTCGCTTAAGGAGATAAAGGAGATAAGAGGGCATATAGATGACAGGATGGAGATAGAGACCTTCGTGCACGGAGCAATGTGTATCTCATATTCCGGCCGATGCCTGCTTTCCAACTATTTCACAGGCCGTGATGCGAATAAGGGCGCGTGCACACATCCGTGCCGCTGGAAATACTCTGTTGTGGAGGAAAAGCGCCCGGGTGAGTATCTGCCGGTATATGAGAATGAGCGTGGCACATATATCTTCAACTCAAAGGATCTGTGCATGATAGAGCATATCCCGGATCTGATTGATGCAGGAATAGACAGCTACAAGATAGAGGGACGTATGAAGACCGCTCTCTATGTGGCAACAGTAGCAAGAACCTACCGCAAGGCGATAGATGATTATCTTGAGTCACCTGAGAAATACGAGGCAAATATGCCATGGTACTTAGAGCAGATAAAGAGCTGTACCTACAGACAGTTTACCACTGGCTTTTTCTACGGAAAGCCTTCGGAGGAGACTCAGATATACGATAACAATACTTATGAGAAGGGCTACACATACCTTGGTATCGTAGGTGCTCCAAATGAAAAAGGCCTCTACCGCATGGAGCAGAGAAACAAGTTCTCAGTTGGCGAGCAGATTGAAATCATGAAGCCAAACGGTGACAATGTGCTTGCAACAGTGCTTGCGCTCGTTGATGAGGACGGCAATGAGATGGAATCCTGCCCACATCCACAGCAGGTATTCTATGTAAAGCTGTCAGAGACACCTGATGAGTTTGATATTTTAAGGCGTCAGGAGAATGAGGCTATCGCTTTAGATTAAAATAATTGTTTTTTAGGAATGAATCCGCTATACTAAATTATGGTATTGCGGATTTTTTTCGTAAAAAAATACGGATTATTTGAAAATTTGTTGAAATAATAACTGAAATACAACAGATAGTAATGGAGAAAAAATGTTAAAAATAGCTATATGTGATGATGAAAAAGTATTTAGAGATAATATAAATAAATATGTTGCAGCCTATTTAAATGAAAAAGAGATTTCTTATGAAATAGATACATTTTCATCAGGTAAGGAAATAATTGATTTAGGAATTGAAATTAAACAATACAACATCATTTTTTTGGATATTAATATGGATGATGTTGATGGAATTGTTACGGCACAAAAAATCAGGGAATATAGTTCTGAAATATATATTGTATTTGTGACAGCTTATATAAATTATTCGTTGGAGGGCTACAAGGTCGATGCCATAAGATATCTGTTGAAAAATAATACTAATTTAGAGGCTTCCATAAGCGAATGCATGGATGCCATTCTTCATAAGATGAATTTGGTAGTAAAAAAGAAAA
>ENA-OQKL01000621-OQKL01000621.1-human-gut-metagenome-genome-assembly--contig:-NODE-621-length-10826-cov-4.551173_pt1 | contig 10826 bp, 9 predicted proteins | sample MGYA00242779_ERZ504800 | MGnify/ENA primary metagenome ERZ504800 (study PRJEB26092, sample SAMD00036410) | human gut metagenome | host: Homo sapiens | study: EMG produced TPA metagenomics assembly of... | reverse complement strand
CATAGTTATGGCAAAATCCGAATAGACAAAGGAAAATCGGATCAGAAATATGATATAACTACCGCGTAAAACAGCGTCTATACTGGAGTACATTTTCGTGCAGTTTTTCAGGGGATGATACCATATGGAGCGCAGATGCTCGTGGCTATATCGGCAGACACGAGCTGGGGCATGATTTGTCAGCCTTTAATATACTGCCATATCTGTTTTATCCGATGTTTCTGCTGGTAAGCTCGCTGGTGGCGGTTTTGGTGTTGAAAATGGAGAAAATTTAATTGAAAATGAAGTTTAAAGCGAAAAAATAATGAGGTTATAAATGAAAATGCCGGATAGAAATATGATATTTCATCCGGCATTTATTATGCATCAATTAATTCTACCTTTGATGTTTGATATAGGATTTTTGTCATCATTTGTCGTCTGTCTGATATGGTTTGTTAACCAGTGTGTATAGAATCTCGATTATGTTGTAAAGCTGCGTGAATATCCATATAATAAAAAGGGAAAACGTAGCACGATTATAGATATGTAGTGACAAAACATGAAAAGGTGGCTGAATTTCCGGGAAACAGTCACGAAATAAATACGATTAAACAGGTGGGAATAGGGGTGTTTTTGAAAAAAAGCATAAAAAATACTGCATACGTGTTATACTACATTATATAGATGTCGTATGAAATATGAACGATAAACACATAAATAAACACATGATATGAGAAGTAATCGCAATCGTAAATATATTTTGTGAAATACAACAATTGCTTTCTCATAGGAAAAGGAGATAAAAATGCCGGAAAACAGTAGCTGTAGCAGCGCGGGAAGCTGCACAAAATCAAGCTGCGAGGGCTGTCCATCACATAATGGTGGACCACAGAGCTTCCTCGTAGAGCAGAATAAATTTTCAAACATCAAGCATGTAATAGGAGTTGTCAGCGGAAAGGGCGGAGTAGGAAAATCATTCGTCACATCCTCACTGGCAGTAAACATGGCAAAGAAGGGCTACAAGGTTGGTATCCTCGATGCCGATATCACAGGACCGTCAATACCAAAGATGTTTGGCGCACATGACCAGATACTCGGAGACGAAAACGGCCTGATGCATCCGTATGAGACAAAAGAGGGCATCAAGCTCATCTCAGTAAACCTGCTCATGGACAACGAGGAGGATCCGGTTATCTGGAGAGGTCCAGTCATTGCCGGAGTAGTAAAACAGTTCTGGAACGAGACAGCATGGGGCGATATAGACTATCTATTCGTTGATATGCCACCGGGAACAGGAGATGTACCTCTCACCGTATTCCAGTCCCTCCCGGTAGATGGAATCGTAATCGTCACATCACCACAGGAGCTTGTCAATATGATTGTCAAAAAGGCCTACAACATGGCAGAGGCAATGCATATCACAGTGCTTGGTGTGGTAGAAAACTTCAGCTATCTCAAATGCCCTGACTGCGGCAAGGAGATAAAGCTTTTCGGAGAGAGCCATATAGACGAGATCGCCAAAGAGCTTTCAGTACCGGTACTTGGAAAGCTGCCACTCGATACATCATATGCAGCTATCGCCGATAAGGGTGATTTCTACAGCATAGAAAACGACCACCTCGCAAAAGCAACCGAAGTACTTGAGCGCATTTAAATATTTTGTAACTGTTCAGTATCTATATAGTTACAATATTTCTTTATGAAGCAGGCATATATATCCGCCGGGTGCGGTATATATGCCTGTATTTAATAGAAAACCTTTAAGCATAATTCGTACAGAATCTTAATCGCATAGCGTAGCTTCTGGGTATTTGGTCTGCGGCACCTGAATCCGCGGCATTCGCCCTGTACTATTAAATATTAAACTTTCTTTAAATATGCGATTTCCCTATTTACATTTCAATCCATTGGCTTCATAATCATATTACCCACGGGTTAAACAATAGTTTTTATACTTAAAATTTACAAAAACAACCAAAATAGGGAAAAAGAGTTAATTTTATTATCAATATTTACCCAAAAACAATAATTTTAACATCAATTTTTATAAAAAAATGCCCTTGTTTTTGTGCATATTTTTGTCTATATTATCATGTAGTAAAGAGAAGGTAAAAGAAAGGCAAATAGGAGGAAAATATGAAGAAAATATTTGATGTATTGAATGTCATTAAACAAAAGCTCTTTGTAAAGAAAGACAAGATTCATTCAGAAAAACTATTATCGCAGAATTGATTTTTTAAAACTAAATATTCGCTTTTATTCCATGCGATCATAGCTATGGCTATCGTATTTATAGTGGAGATTATCTCGCGCAGGAGCTTTATCTCTGCATGTAAGTTCGTAGATGCACATACACTTGCGTTCATGTACAACTCATTTTTAGTGTTTGTATCATTTTCACTTGTGTATCTGTTCAGGCGCAGGGCTTTTGCAAGGGTAATAATTACAGGCTTTTGGACTATCCTCGGAATCATCAACGGCTGTGTGCTTTCAAACCGTGTCACACCGTTTGGTTATACTGATTTAAAGTGTATTCCGGAGCTTTTAGCCATGAACAATACCAGCTATTTCACAGCGCAGCAGGCTACAATAGTTGTAGTTGGACTTGGTGCATTTGCACTGTTTCTTGTGGCTCTTTTTATCAAGGGACCTAAATATACAGGAAAAATCCGTTATGCAGGTGTTTCAGTGGCATTTTTAGCATTGCTTTTCGTAGCAATCCCTGTCACAACCAATGTGGCACAGAATACCAATGTGGTTGCCAGCTACTATTCAAATATCGCCCAGGGCTATGATGATTATGGCTTTGTATACTCATTCTCATCTACCGTAGTGGACCGTGGAATGAAAAAGCCGGAGGACTACAATAAGCAGAATGTGGAAGATGTAGAGCAGAAGGTCAATTCTCAGAAGCAGACCACCACAGTGGACGGAAAGACCGGTCCAAACATCATCTGTGTGCTTTTAGAGTCATTCTGTGACCCGGACGAGATTAATTTCCTTAAGGTGAATGAGGATCCTATTCCTACATTCCATGAGCTTGAGAAAAACTATTCAAGCGGATATCTGAATGTACCTGTAGTCGGAGCAGGAACTGCTAACACAGAGTTTGAGATGCTTACAGGGCTCAGCATGCAGTATTTCGGTACAGGAGAGTATCCATACAAGACTATCTTAAAGCAGACAGATTGCGAGAGCATTGCCTCTGATTTATCTAAGATTGGATATGCAACACATGTAGTGCACAACAACGGCGGTAATTTCTACAGCCGTACCAATGCATTTTCTAAGATGGGCTTTGATACCTTTACAAGCAAGGAGCTCATGAATATCACAGAGTACACTCCAAACGGAAGCTGGCCTACAGATGATATTCTCGTCAGCGAGACAATGAAGACCTTTGATGCTACACCGGATCAGTCTGATTTTACTTATATCATCACAGTTGGTACTCACGGTGACTATCCAAAGGAGCCTGTTATTGAAAATCCTACATACACCGTATCAGGTGTTGAGGATGAGGGCATGAAAAATGCCTGGACATATTATGTAAACCAGCTCAACGAGGCTGACCGCTTCATCAAGGAGCTCACAGATGAGCTTTCTAAGAGAGATGAGGACACCATCGTTGTTATGTTTGGCGATCACCTCCCTACAATGGGACTTCAGAATTCTGATATGAAGTCAGGTGATATCTACAAGACAAAGTACATCACATGGAACAACATGGGACTGCCAAAGGAGGATGCTGACCTTTATGCTTACCAGCTTCTTGCCAAGACTACAGACACTGTAGGTATCCATGAGGGAACTATCATGAACTATCATCAGACTCAGATGAACAGTACAGATGAGGCATCATATCAGGATGGTCTTGACCTGTTACAGTACGATATCCTTTATGGAAAGCGCTACTGCTACAACGGCACAGATTTATATCCGGCTTCAGATCTTGTCATGGGAATTGACAAGGTGGAAATCACAAATGTGTCTGATTCATCAACCGGTGATACAGTATATATTTACGGTCATAACTTTACCAACTGGAGTAAGGTTTATATCAACGACTCCAAGGTGGCTTCGACTTATCTCTCAGCAGGTGTGCTTGCTATCAAGAAGGAAGACATCAGTGATGGTGATGAGATAACTGTGTGCCAGGTTGGATCTAGTGATACCATTTTCAGAAAGTCTGAGAATGCGTATACATATGTGGATCCTGCAGTGGAGCACGACAGTGAGTCGGAGACAGATGAACCGACAGATAACCAGTAGAAAAATATAGTTTATATGCGCCGTCCATGGCGCATATAATCCTTGCCCCGCCGTCCTTGGCGGGGCATTTCTGCGTTTTATGGGCATAATTTCTACAGTATCTAGGCAGCTTCGTGCTTGTAAAATTTAGGTATGGTGTGTCTTAAGATATAATTAATGGGTTGAAAATTGTGTATATTGATGATACAATTTCTACGGTTAAGAGTTTGGTAGGATTTACGGACATGACAGATATCTGCAGGCCGGTAATGTATACCGAATTTAATACTTTAATTGTAGAAATTAAGAATCTAAGTATGGAGGTGAATTTCATGGACAGTAGTGATGGTCTTGGGCGAAGTAAGAACGACATCGGTGCTGATATACAAGTGAGTATTGTATTGGCAGGCATAGTGGATTCTGTCCGTGGTAGGATTCATCACCGGACAGTTTTTAGAGGTACAGTGTAGGCATATTAAGGAATATCGGCTTACGCCGTGCTGTGTTTTGCTGTGCACAAATGCATACTTGTTTATATATCAGAGCACCGTTAGGTGCTTTTTTCGTGCGCAAATTTATTGAGTGCACGGGTTTCGTCCTTTCTATCATGGAGTAATTTTTATGCTTCAGAATCCCGGGATTTTGGAGAACCACATATGTTTATTTTATGTGGAGAATGCTATCGAAATGAGAAAGGAGAGAAATGGAGATGAATACAAAGAAATACGAAGAGCTTCTTGTTCTATTGAGAAGCCACAAAACGGATAAGGAAATTCTGGAGGTTTTGTCAGACTATCATGAGAATGATATTGCTGATATGCTTGCAGGAATGAACGAGAAGGAGCGCAAACGTCTTTACAGACTCCTTGGAACACAGAGGACAGCGGAGATTTTTGCATATCTTGATGAGCCGCAGGCTTATTTTGATGAGCTGTCTGTGGAGCAGGCGGCAAGGGTAGTATCGCTGATGGATTCGGATGATGCTGTCGATTTGCTTGAAAATCTGGAGGATGAGGACAAGAAGGAGATTGTAGAGCATCTGGATGAGGACGCGGAAAAGGATGTCATGATGCTTCTGTCATATGACGATGATGAAATAGGCAGCTATATGACAACCAACTACATCTGTATTCCGGGCGGCCTGACAGTGAAGCAGGCGATGAGCCAGCTAGTAAGGCAGGCGGGCGAAAACGATAATATCATGACTATATATGTAGTTGATTCAGATGAATGCTTTGCGGGAGCTATTGATTTAAAGGATTTAATCACAGCCAGGGAGGGCATGAATCTGGAAAACATTATAGCCCATTCATATCCATATGTGCTAGACCATGAGAAAATCGATGATTGTATCGACACAATCAAGGACTACGCGGAGGATTCAATCCCGGTGCTCTCAAAGGATAAGCATATACTCGGAGTCATCACATCTGATGATATTGTAGAGATGGTAGACAATGAGATGGGTGAGGACTATGCAAAGCTCGCCGGACTGACCGCAGAGGAGGATCTGAAGGAGACCACGCTGCAGAGCATGAAAAAGAGAATGCCATGGCTTATCATCCTGCTTTTTTTGGGAATGATAGTGTCTTCCGTAGTTGGAATATTTGAGAATGTGGTAGCGGCTTTGCCGATAGTCATCTGCTTCCAGTCGCTGGTGCTTGATATGGCAGGAAACGTAGGAACACAGTCACTTGCTGTCACAATCAGAGTGCTCATGGATGAGAATCTAAGCGGTAAGCAGAAGCTTTTGCTTGTAGTAAAAGAGGTAAGAATAGGCCTTGTAAATGGTGGCTTGCTTGGAATAATGGCACTTGTATTTCTCGGAATATATGTGCATCTGTTCAAGGGCTACACATGGCTTGGAGCATTTGCGGTATCAGGCTGTGTAGGAGTTTCACTGCTTGTGGCAATGGCAATTTCAAGCCTTGTGGGCACAGTGATTCCGATGTTTTTCCACAAGATAAAGATTGACCCGGCGGTTGCGTCAGGCCCGCTTATCACGACGGTGAATGATCTGGTGGCAGTTGTGACATATTATGGACTGGCATTTCTTTTCCTGATTGAATTGTAATATCTGACGTGGTGCTTAAATATTTAGAATATATAAAAGCCTGGAAAGAGTTGAGTTTTTATTGGCTTTATTTGGTAACTAGTGTATACTATTTGCATATAACAGCTTCGTTAAGCAGATATAAATACACATAAAAGAAAGGTATAATCATGGACATCGTATTAGGAAATTACAAAGGATTAAAGGCAAACATCCCTTATATTGCATATACAGAGGAGGATGTTAATTCACAGATAGCGACACTTCTTTCAGGAAATCCTGTCAGAGAGCAGAAAACAGGCCCGTTAGCGATGGGTGACACGGCAGTAATAGACTACGAGGGCTTTAAGGACGGAGTCGCGTTTGAGGGCGGAAAGGCTGAGAAATATCCTCTGGGAATCGGTTCAGGCTCTTTTATTCCGGGATTTGAGGAGCAGCTTGTAGGCATGGAAATCGGTGAGGACAGAGATATCAATCTCTCATTCCCTGAGCAGTATCATGCGCCGGAGCTTGCAGGTAAAGCGGTTGTTTTCAAGGTTAAGCTGCACGAGATTTACAATGAGAAGGAAGCAGAGCTGAACGATGAGTTTGCAGCATCTCTCAATTTCCCTGAGGTACAGTCAGTGGAGGATTTAAAGAAATATATCAACGAGTATCTTGAGTACCAGGTAGAGGCAAGAAAGGCTGATGCGGCAAGAGAAAAGCTCTATGACCAGATTCTTGAAAGCAGCTCATGCCTTGTTTCACCACAGGCAGTAGAGACAGCGGTAAATATGCAGCTTCAGCAGATGGCAGCATCATTTGCACAGCAGGGTGTGGCTATGGAGCAGTATCTTCAGATGACAGGCAAGACTATGGATAGCTTAAAGGACGAGCTCAAGCCTGTAGCACAGAAGCAGGTAAAGCTTGAGGCTGTTCTCGATGAAATCATCAGAGTGGAAAATATCACTGTATCTGACGAGGAGATGGATGAGCAGTATGAGCTTATTTCACAGAAGTATGGTCAGCCTGTTGACGTTGTAAAGCAGGTGCTTCCAAAGGCACAGCTCAAGCCGGATTTACTTCGTATGAAGGCATCACAGCTCATCATCGATGCGGCTGAGATTATCATGGAAGAAAGCGGAAAATAATGTATAGAATATTTTTGGTTGAGGATGACGAGACCATAGCAAAGCTTGTCAGAAGACATTTGGAAAAATGGGATTATGATGTGCATGTAGTGCAGAAATTTGATGCTGTAATGTCAGAATTTGCATCATTTGATCCGCATCTTGTGCTTATGGATATCGGTCTGCCGTTTTACAATGGGTATCACTGGTGTACGGAAATCAGAAGGGTATCAAAGGTTCCTGTGGTTTTCCTGTCATCCGCTGCTGATAATATGAATATAGTGATGGCAGTCAGTATGGGGGCAGACGACTTTATAGCAAAGCCGTTTGACCTCGATGTGCTGACTGTAAAGATACAGGCTATCATCAGGCGCTGCTATGATTTTGGCGCAAACAACAGTGTTTTGGAGCATAATGGCGCCATGCTCAATATATCTGATGCCACCATAACCTATGACGACAAAAGGCTCGAGCTTACGAAGAATGAGCTCAAAATATTGCAGACACTTTTTGACAACAAAGAAAGGATTGTATCACGCAGCCTTCTAATGGAAAAGCTCTGGGAGAGTGATGCGTATGTGGACGAGAATACACTTTCGGTGAATGTCAACAGGCTGCGTAAAAAGCTGGATTCTATAGGGCTTGAGAGCTTTATTGTCAAAAAAAAGGGGCTTGGGTACAGGCTGGGGTGAGAGATAAGAAGAATTATATATGGCAAAAACACAAAACAAACCGCATCTGACAAATTTTATAAAACAAAACTATATATGGATTCTGATGATAATCACAATGTCATGTATCCATTTGCTTTACATGTACCTGATTGGTGCGCGCAAACAGGATGTGGTGTATGCGGCAGTGCTTGATGCAATCCTGCTTCTGATAACAGTTTTTGTTGGCTATTTGAGATATAGCAGCAAGGTAAAGGCTCTAAGCAATGCCTTAAATCGTCCGGTTGAGGAGCAGGCACAGCTTTTTGAACCGACAGATGATGTGGAGCAGCTTTACACCCGGCTGCTTGAGAATCAAAGCATTGCAAGAAGTGAGTCAGAAAGCAGTGCTGCAGTCAGACAATCCCGTATGAGAGACTACTATTCTATGTGGGTACACCAGATAAAGACCCCGATATCAGCTATGAAATTACTGCTTGAGGCAGAGCGGGAGGAGCTTGGGCTGCTGATGAGTGATGATGAGCAGAGTCAGTGCGGGATAGCGGATATGAACGGTGGGAATATCAGTACTGCCGGATTAAATGTTGTAGAATTAAATGATGCCGCGAAACAGAAGGCTGTATTTAAAGAACTATCAGATAATGTGGGTTCATTTGAGGATGAATTGTTCCGCATAGAGGAATATGTCAGCATGGCTCTGCAGTATCAGCGTGTGAGCAACACCGAAAATGATTTTGTGCTTGAAAAAGTCAGTCTGGATGGTGTCATACGTGATACCATTAAAAAATATGCAAAGACTATGATCCGAAGGCATATTGGGATAAACTATTCAGGTACAAAAAAACAGGTATATACAGATGAAAAATGGCTTGCATTTATACTGGAGCAGATACTTTCAAATGCCATAAAATATACACCGCAGGGGTATGTTACAATAGAAACTGCAGAGGAAAAAGATCGGTTTTTTATTACAATAAAGGATACCGGAATAGGAATCAAAGCAGAGGATCTGCCTCGCGTTTTTGAAAAGGGCTACACAGGCTACAATGGTCATGCTGATAAGAAGGCTACGGGAATAGGGCTTTATCTGTGCAGGCAGATGGCAGATAAGCTGGGGCATACAATCCGCATGGAGTCAGAGCTTGGAAAAGGAACTAAGGTGTGGATTGGGTTTGATCTGGATTATGCGGATACGAGGGATTAGGATAAATTACTGCAATAAAAAGCTTGTTGCCGGTAATTAAAAATCTGTAGCATATCAATTAAACTTTTAAGGGTAAAAAAGTTATTTATTTCAGGGGATAAAAAATGGAAATTATGCGGACAATGATGGATTTTGAGTTTGATACAAAGAAAGTGCAGAACACACATTTTCACCAGGATCTGGAGATACTGTATGTGCTGGATGGCGGGCTTGAAATCCAGATAGAATCGGAAAAATATGAATTGGGGAAAGGTGATTTTCTGCTGATCAATGCAAATAAGCGGCATTCGATCCGGGAGACAGAAGAAGAACTCCTGACAGCGAGTTTTCGTATTAATTTTTCTATGCTGGCAGAATATCTCGGGACGAATCAGATCTTGTTCTGGTGTAATACGACTGCGGATAAAAATGAGGCGTATGAACAGCTCAGGAAAATATTGGATCGCGTGCTGAACCGATTCTACGATAAAGAAGGGGAAGGTGCACTGTATCTGAACAGTATTTATTATGAAGCACTGTATGTTCTGACTAGTTATTTTCGAATCAAAGCGGATGACAGCCGTCTGAAGGACGATGTGACGCCGGATAATTCCCGCGTGTTTGAGATACAGAATTATGTACAGGCAAATTATCAGAAGCAGATTAGTTTGAATGACCTGGCGAAGAAATTGTATCTGTCCAATGCATATCTGTCCAAGTATATAAAAAAGAGGTTTGGATTGAGTTTTCTTGAATATGTGAATAACATTCGACTCTTTCATGCAGTGGATGAGATGTTGTACACCGACAAAAAAATTACTCGGATTGCGTTGGATAACGGATTTCCGACGACGGCTTCTTTTAATAAAGTTTTCAAAGAAGTTTATAATATGACGCCGTCTGGATATCGGACAAGTGTCCGACAGAAAACGAAAGAGGAAGTGCAGGATACAGAATCCAAGGAGCAGATTGAGCAGAGAGTTAAGAAATATCTGGCAGGGAATACGGTACTGCAGGATGAAGTGGCAGCAAAAAATCTGGACTTGTTTACAGTAGATGCAAAAGAGACAACAGAACTGAAAAAAAACTGGAATGCGATTATTAATATCGGGAAGGTGGACGCACTTCTTGACAGTGAGATGCAGCAGCAGGTTCTGATCATGAAGCAGGAACTGGGATTCAGGTATGTGAGAGTGTGGAATATATTCGTGCAGGATATGTATGAGGAAAAAGACGGAAGCTGGCATTATAATTTCAGCAGAGTAGACAGAGGATTGGATTTTCTTGTGGAGAATCAGTTGAAACCATATATAGAACTGTCTTTTAAACCGATTCATGTTAGTTATACGTTGTATTCAACACTTACAGAAAAAGAGAATGATATCATTTTCCATGACCGAGACAGTTACGATAAAGTGATGAATGATTTTGCATCACATCTTATCAATCGATATGGAATGGACGAAGTGGAATCCTGGTATTTTGAACTGTGGAAAGATGATCGATTGAATATGATGGATGAAAAAGGATGGTATTTTGATTGTTTTAGAGAGTCGGGTATCATGCATTGAAGCGCT
>ENA-OQKL01000619-OQKL01000619.1-human-gut-metagenome-genome-assembly--contig:-NODE-619-length-10861-cov-2.624930_pt1 | contig 10861 bp, 12 predicted proteins | sample MGYA00242779_ERZ504800 | MGnify/ENA primary metagenome ERZ504800 (study PRJEB26092, sample SAMD00036410) | human gut metagenome | host: Homo sapiens | study: EMG produced TPA metagenomics assembly of... | reverse complement strand
TACTGAACACGCGCACACCGGCTTCCTGCGCCGTATCGGAAATTTCAACGTTAATCGGCACATTGCGGATCACGGTCGCACGGCTTTCGGAGTTGCTCGCCATCATGGCAAACCAGACGGCCGCCGCGGCAAGGAATGAAAAGATAAGCAAAATTGTGTTGTTTTCAAACACGCGTAAGCGTTGTTTTACTTCGTTTCTGGGTTTCTTAGACATTTTTGCCATCACTTCTTCACCGTCCTTTTGCTTTTCAGCACGTCGAACTTACGGCGCACGGTGGAAGCTTCTTCCTGCGGAATGAGGTACCCCTCCAAAACATCACGCAGCGTATCGCGCGTAAAGCGGCACGCCAAAACGCCGTTTACAGCCACGGAGATCTGCCCCGTTTCTTCCGAAACCACCACGACCACGGCATCCGATTCCTCACTGACACCGAGCGCCGCGCGGTGACGCGTGCCGAGCTCTGCAGAGACCGAAGTGTTTTTCGTCAGCGGCAGAATACAGCCCGCCGCATGAATCATGCCGTCGCGAATGATCATGGCGCCGTCATGCAAAGGCGCTTTATTGAAGAAAATATTGCCCACGATCTGGCCGGAAGGCTCGCAGTTAATCTGCGTGCCGGTCTCAATGATGTCGCCAAGCTTCGTTTTGCGCTCGAATACGATAAGCGCGCCCATTTTGAGCTGCTGTAAAATGCCCACGCCGTCTACCACGGCGTTGATTGCCTTGCGGATCTGCGCGCGGTCATAGCTGCGGTCACGGCCTGTTACCACAGCCGCAATAGATTGTCCGACGTTGTTGCGGCCCACTTGCTCGAGCGCTTTGCGGATTTCCGGCTGAAACACGATGAGGATTGCGACGAAAGCGAACTGGAAGAAATACGCCAGCACGCGGCTGACCATCACCAGATTAAAATACGAAGAAATAATAAACAGAATGACAAGCAGAAAAAGTCCCTTTACAAGCTGCCCCGCGCGCGTTTCGCGCACAAGCTTGACCACACCGTAGATCAAAAATGCAACGATGATAATATCAACGGCATCTTTAAATTGAAAATTCATGGCAATGCTCACCATCCACTCCCACCAGGAAGCAATGGCTTCAAAAACCTTATTCAAAGCATTCACCTCTTTGCACAGGATTCGGCGGTACATGCACACGGTGCACATCCGCTCCATACGATTTACTTTTTACAAAACCTAAATGCGTACTGTATATAGTTTAACACAAAGAGGTGGGGATGAAAAGGGGGAATTGTATGTTTTTTCCTGTTCTTTTCTGTATTTTTCGATTTTTATTTACACTTTGTTCATTTTTATTTGACTTTTCGCGCCGCACTTTCAGCCCGGAGCGAATAGACCGTGCGAATCAGCTCCGTAATGTCCCTGTCGGTCGTGAACGCACCCGGCGAAACGCGCACCGCGCCGCCGGGCGCTTCACCGTCCGTTCCCATTTTGCGGTGTACGAGCGGCGCACAGTGGAACCCACAGCGCACGGCAATGTTCCGCTTTGCAAGTACCTCGCCCACTTCTTCACTCTGCATACCGCGCACGTTAAAGCCGAGCAGCGGCACAAAGTACATCGTGTCCGGCATTGCGGTGTATAAAACAACATGCGGCATGTTTTTGAATGCCTCGTATACACGGCGAATGTGGCGCATTTCCCTCTCCCGCAGCATGTATTCACCGTTCGTGCGCACAAAATCCATGCCCGCGCCGAGTGCGAGGATGCCCGCCACATTCTGCGTGCCGCTTTCAAGGTACTCCGGCATTTCCCGCGGCTGGTCCAGCTCCAACGCGCGCGTACCCGTGCCGCCCTGTATCAGGCTTTCCAGCTTTTCGCCGTTTTTCGTAATGAGCATACCCGTGCCCATCGGACCGTATAACCCCTTGTGTCCTGCGCAGCAAAGGTAATCGATGCCGTCGCGCTCCGCATGAATGGGAATCACCCCGCCGGACTGCGCCGCGTCCACGCAGATTTCCGCGCCGTATATATGCGCAAGCGCCGCCAGCCGCTCCACAGGCGCGCGGATGCCGAATACATTCGAGGCCTGCGTGCAGACAAACAACCTTGTGTTCTCGCGCATCGCATGACGGAACGCGTCGAGCGTCGCGTCGTTGTCGCCGGGCGTCACGGGCACAACGGTAAACGAAACACCGTGCGCCTCCATGGCTTTCAGCGGCCGCAAAACCGCATTGTGCTCCAAATCGGTCACAAGCACATGGTCGCCACGCTTTAACGAATGGATAACGATATTCAGCGACTGCGTGCAGCTCGGCTGAAACGAGATGCACTCCGGGCCCGCCGCACCGAAAAAGCTCGCCGCCTTCTGCCGCACATCGTAGACCGCCTGCGCCGTCTGCAAGCTCATTTTAAACCCGCCGCGACCGGGGTTCGCGCCGAACTGCTCCAGCGCCTGCGCCATTTTGCGGCGCACCGAAAGCGGCTTTGGGTACGTTGTCGCGCTGTTATCGAGATAGATCATTTCTTTTCGCCCCGTTCCGCACGGTAGAACACTTTCACGCCTGCATCCCGCAAAATGCGCTCCGCTTCGTCCGTGCGCTGCGGAACATATACACCATAGCCGCAGCCGCTTTCTCGGGTGCGCGGCAGCCGCTCAATGTAGGCTTTTATCCCTCTTTGAAAAAGCAGATCACGGCTTTTCAGCGCATAGGTCACGCTGCTGACAACAATAAGCCGCTTCCCGCCCGTGTCTCTTTTGTTTTCCATTGCAAGCACCTCCAAGCCTTCAAAACAGTCTCATTAAAACAGAATATGAGACAAGCCGGGAATTGGTGCAAAAAAAGAGACCCCGCCGAAGCGAAGCTCTCAAAAATACTGTAAATTTATTTCAGCAGGCACACCGCATGCGCTGCAATACCCTCGCCGCGGCCGGTAAAGCCGAGGCCCTCCTCCGTCGTTGCCTTGATGCTCACACAATCGAGGTCGAGGTTGCAGGCGGATGCAATGTTGCGGCGCATCTCATCGATGTACGGGCGCAGCTTCGGACGCTGTGCCAAAATCGTCGCATCGATATTTTCAATACCAAAGCCCTTGCGGCGTACCGCCGCCACCGCCACCGCGAGCAGCTTTAAGCTGTCCGCACCGGCGTACTGCGGGTCATCGTCCGGGAAAAGCACGCCGATGTCCCCGAGCGTCGCCGCGCCGAGCAAAGCATCCGCTATGGCATGCGCGAGCACGTCCGCATCGGAATGCCCCAAAAGACCCTTTTCATACGGGATATGCACGCCGCCCAAAATGAGCTTTCTGTTTTCTACAAGCTTGTGTACGTCATAACCGTGACCGATCCGCATAGTAACACTCCTTTACTTTTCCGCCGCAAAAGCCTCTGCCACAAGCAGATCCTCCGGCGTTGTGATCTTGATGTTTTTGTAGTCGCCCGGGGTCAAATATACCTTGCCGCCCGCCGCTTCAATGAGCTGGCAATCGTCCGTATATTGCTTTCCGGCGTTTTTTCGCAAGGCACAGCGCTTCTTTATACAAAGAAAGGCGGAATACCTGCGGCGTCTGAATGGCACGCAAAGTGCTTCTCTCCGGCGTAGCGCACACCGTGCCGTCCGCCGCAGCAACCTTGATGGTGTCTTTCACCGGCACCGCCAGCGTCGCCGCGCCGTAGTTTTTCCGCGTCCGCGCACACGGTTTCGATTTCCTCCGGCGTGATAAACGGTCGCGCCGCATCGTGCACGGCGATATACTCTGCGTCACCGCAAAGCGCCGCACCGTTTGAAACGGAATCCTGCCGCTCCTTGCCGCCCTCGGTAATCGTGAGCGGCTTTGTGACGAACGCCGACGCTTTTTGGATTGCATCGAAATCGCACGCACGCGCCACAATAACGATCTTTGAGATGCACGCGGCATTCTCAAATGCGCGCAGTGTACGGCTCAGAACCGGCTCGCCGCCGATCTCCATCATCGTTTTCGATGCGCCGCCGCTTTTCATGCGCGCAGAGCTACCTGCCGCCACCAAAATTGCCGCCGTTTTCATCACGTTTCCCACCTTATTTTTCAAGTATTCAAATGCGTTTGCCTAAAATGCGCCTAAAATATAAATACAGTATACCGCGATGTTTACCGCGGGTCAAGGCAAGATAATTTTCTCTTTCGACGTTTTTTATCTAAAAAAGCATTGAATTCCCGCCGTCACCTATGTTAGAATAAGCTTGTATGTAAAGATTAAGTAAGTAAAAAGAAAAAAATTTGAAAAAGCGAGCGTTTTGCGCACACAAAGGAGCTGCAACCACAAATGGACATTTTCTCCGTTATTACACTCTTTGGCGGACTTGCGTTCTTCCTCTACGGCATGCATTTGCTTTCCTCCAGCCTTGAAAAAATGGTCGGCGGCAAGCTCGAACGTATTTTGCGTTCCATGACCTCGAACCGCTTCAAGGCCCTTTTGCTCGGCATGGGCATCACCATTGCGATCCAGTCCTCCTCTGCTATGACGGTCATGCTGGTCGGCCTCGTCAACTCCGGCATCATGGAGCTTGGGCAAACCATCGGCGTCATCATGGGCTCAAACATCGGTACCACCGTCACTGCGTGGATCTTAAGCCTTTCCGGCATCACGAGCGACAACGTTTTCGTACAGCTTTTAAAGCCGGAGAGCTTTTCGCCCATCGTGGCGCTCATCGGCATCATTCTCATCATGTTCACCAAGAGCAGCAAGAAAAAAAGACATCGGCTCCGTATGTATCGGCTTCGCCATTTTGATGACCGGCATGACCATGATGAGCGGCGCGGTAAAACCGCTTGCGGACTTGCCGCAGTTTAAAGAGGTCTTAACGATTCTCGATAACCCCATCGTCGCCATTTTAGTCGGCGCAGGCATCACGGCACTCATCCAGAGCTCCGCTGCTTCGCTCGGCATTCTGCAGTCTCTCGCCATGACGGGCAGCATTTCGTTCAGCATGGCGCTGCCGGTCATTATGGGCCAGAACATCGGCACATGTATCACGGCGCTGCTTTCCTCCATCGGCACCACAAAAAGCGCAAAGCGCGTGACCGCCGTGCATATCTACTTTAACGTGCTCGGCACCGTCATCTGTCTTTCCGGCTTTTATATTGCAAACAGCATTTTCCATTTCACATTCACCGACCAGCCGATCTCCTCGTTCATGATCGCGGTCGTGCATTCCGCATTCAACCTTATCACCACGTTCATTCTGCTGCCCTTCTGCAATCAGCTTGAAAAGCTCGCCGTTATCACCGTGCGTGATAAGCGCCTGAAGCCCGGCAAGCAGGATCCGCACGCGGTTTTGCTCGATGAGCGTCTGCTGCTCTCTCCGTCCTTCGCGATTGCGGAGTGCCGCAATGCCACCACAAAAATGGCAAACCTTGTGCGCGACACCATTTTGGATGCCATCGGTCTGCTCTCGCATTTTGATTCCGCCACAGCAGAAAAAAATCGAGAAAAACGAAGAAACCATCGACCAGTACGAAGATAAGCTCGGTTCTTACCTCGTCAAAATTTCCAGTAAAAACCTCTCCACGTCCGACAGCAACGATGTTTCGCAGCTGCTGCATACCATCGGCGATTTCGAGCGTATCGGCGACCACGCGGTGAATCTCCTGCGCGTTGCACGCGAGATTCATGATAAAGATCTGAAATTCTCCGAAAAGGCCCAGCAGGAGCTTGAGGTCTTCACAGGTGCCATCATCGAGATTTTGAACATCACGACAGACGCGTTTGTCGAGAACAACTTACAGCTTTCCTACGAAGTAGAGCCGCTCGAACAGGTCATCGATTCATTGAAAGTTGAACTGAAAAACCGCCACATCCGCCGCTTACAGGAAGGCAAGTGCACCATTGAGCTCGGCTTCGTGCTCTCAGACATCCTCAACAATTTCGAGCGCGTTTCCGATCACTGCTCTAACATTGCGGTATGCCTGATCCAGATCAAGGATTCCACCATGGACACACACGGTTACTTAAACGAGATCAAAACCTCCGGCGACCCGCGCTTTACCGGCTATTACAACCGCTTCACAAGCAAGTATACACTACCGGAAAGCCGCCACAAAAAGTCCCCGCAGGAAGTACCTGTAAAAAGCTAACCGAGCTATTTAAAGCCGCGCTAACCGAGCTATTTAAAGCCGCATAGAATTTAAGCCCTCCGTATTTGTTTGCGGAGGGCTTTTCTCATTTCTTCTGTGCCTCGTATTTACGCTTTGTCGCCATACCGCCACGGATATGCCGCTGGGCTTTATTCACCGCCAGTACGCTGCTCACCTCTTTGTAAAGTCCCATATCCACGCTGCGCAGCCGCTCGGCAACGTCCTTATGCACGGTGGATTTGCTCACACCGAACTGCTTGGCGGCACGGCGCACAGTAGCTTTGTTCTCTACGATATACTCCCCCAGCATGGCGGCTCTGTCCTCAACATTCTGCTTCATCGTAACACACCCTTGTCTGTGATACTTGTGCTGCATTATATGTTGAGCTTTTCTCTAATTATACCTCTTTTTGTTTTGAAAAACGAATTTAAACGCTCATCAACACATGGAATCAATTGTTATTGCTCTGCCGTGCATCCCGATATTCATTCATCATGAGCCGCTTTTTCCTTGAGATACCCTATGAAACCAGAACCACTTGCCCAGCAAGCAGGTCTCTTTATAAAAAGAAAGACAGCACCTAAAAGGCGCTGTCTTTCTTTTCGTTCAAAACACGATTTTTTAAATAAAATGGAAAAAAATTCCTGCAGAACCTGTATTGCAATAATGTTCCGGAGAATCTATGACCGATTTCCAAGAAATCTTTCCAGAAATTAAATTGTTACACAGGCAGATCATATCCAGCATAACCTGCTGGCGAATTGGGTTAAAATACTGAGACTCCCCTGCTAAATAATCCTGCTGATGACGCGGATCACAGCCGTTTTCTTGAATTCCATGACCGCCTAACCAAGCAAAATTCTTCAGCTCAGACATGCGAGGGGTTATTTTCATCAGGCTTTCCCGGTACTGCTCCACCGTCTCCATTGCATGTTCTTCAGAGCAAATCAAAAGTACAATATAACCAGATCCAATAGCGTCCCCAGTGAAAATACATTTATGACTACGATCCACAAACACTACCGAATGCGCAGTATGACCGGATAATTCCCACACTTCTACGTCTATGTTTCCTAAATGAATCTTCGTCCCTTCCTCAATAGGAATAAACTCTGTATGAGAATTGTTCGGATAACGGAACGTTGCAGGAAATACATCTGATTTTCCCCTCATCAAGGCAATATCATCTTTATGCAGGTACACACGATCAAAAGAATCCACCCAGTGCATGTGATCACCGTGGGGATGAGTGATAGCCACCTCTACCGGAAGATTGGTGAGAGACGTCACAAGTTCCGCTAAGTTTCCTTCTCCTAAACCAGTGTCGATAAGTAACGCCTTATCCTGACCTTCAATCAAATAGCAAGAGGAAGAAAACCAATCGTCAATACGCCATACTCCGGGTTTCAGCCATATCACCTGAAATTGATGTTTCCGGTTCTGTTCCAAAAGCCATGAAACCACCCCATCTCCCTGGATTGCCTTATTCCATGGATTCTTCTCATACATGGATCTCATTTCCACACATTCCGAACCTGCAGTTAATAGGCTCATGACCAGTTGGTCCACGTTCACTGCTACTTTTCCCTTCCGTATAATCTGTGGTTCTTCTTCTACCAAATAAGCACGAACAGGAACATTCTTCATGGCTCTAACTTCATAGGGATCTCCATAACCTCCAACCGCGCAAATTCCCGCGAACCACTGTGGAAAATGGCTTCCAAGACGCCAGACCCAGTCCGCTGCGGAAAGGGTTCCTGTCAGAGTAATTCTATTTTCGTCCACGTCCTCTCTCTGGCGCAATGAGTAGAGCCAATCTCCTACAATCTGCTCTTCGGTTTGCGGATAGACCACTAAAGCTGCAACGCTTGCTCCATTTGCTTGAGAAAACAGCAAATTAAGATCCCTTTGCGCATCTTCTTCCTTATCCGCCAGGCAAATAATCAATGGCTTTTTTCCAGAACTTGCCCCTTCTTCCCAAAAGCAAGTCATTTTCCGTTTTCATTCGGAATACTTAGGATTTTCAAACTTAATTCTCCTTTCTACACTTATAATTTGCAATCACGGTCTTACAGCTGTGCCGTCAGTAGTACGAGCCAAAAGCCATCCGGGCTCACGGTAACTGCAAGGATACATAGCCGCCTTTTTCTCATCAATATCTATACCAAAACCGGGCTTATCATTGGCATACAGATAACCATTCCGCACTTGAGGACAACCAGGGAATACCTCTTCTTCCTCTGGGGAAAACCCGGAAAACTCCTGAATTCCGAAATTCGGAATGGCAAGATCCAGATGAAGTTGGGCAACCACTCCCACCGGAGAAAGATCTCCAGGTCCATGCCAAGCAGTGCGTACGCCGAAATTCTCGCACAACGCCGCCAACTTTCGGGCAGGCGTTAGGCCACCTATCTGACTGACGTGAACCCTGATATAGTCGATTAACCGCTTGGAGATTAGCTCGTTCCATTCAATCGGATTATTGAATAACTCACCCATGGCAAGAGGTACTGCTGTCTGATTGCGGAAATGGCTAAACCACCCCATTTGCTCCGGCGAAAGAGCATCTTCCAGAAAGAACAGTTGGTATGGTTCAAGTTTCTTGGCCAACCCTATCGCTTGTGCTGGTGTTAACCGCTCGTGTATATCGTGAAGCAACTCCACTTCATATCCTAACTTGTCGCGAAGATGGCTAAATAGCTTAACTACCCCCGCACAGTACTGATTCGGGTCATAGTAAGCACCAGGCTTGCTGTTTTCCGGAGAAATGACTCGTTGTTTTCCCTTTCCCATCTGACCGCCATAGGTTCCCATCTGGCATCGCAGGTAACGATATCCATCTTCCATATACCTGCGAACATTTTCTTCCACCTCTTCAGGAGTGGCACCGTCAGTGTGACGATAGACCGACACTGCTTCCCGGCACTTTCCTCCTAGCAGATCATATACCGGCATGCCCGCCATTTTGCCTTTAATATCCCAAAGCGCTTCATCTACACCAGAGATAGCGTTGTTGAGTACAGGACCGTTACGCCAATAGGAACTTCCCATAGCTGTCTGCCAGATATCTTCAATATCATTCACGCAACGTCCCACCAGCAAAGGTTTCATATATTCCTCCACTGCCGTGGCTACAGCCGCCCAACGTTGGGTAAATGTGGCACAGCCTAATCCATAAAGTCCCGGCTCACTGGTCTCCACTTTTACTACTACTAAGTCAATGCCTCGGGGCGCTGTAAGGATTGTTTTAATATTCCGAATTGTGACCATATCAAATAAGCTCCTTTTTTAAACAATTCTCTTAAATACTTCTTCTGCGAACAAGGAATGAGCTTTGCTCCACCCATTGAAATCTTCCTCAGGTAAAACATGTTCCGGCATACCGGGAAGAATCAGACCACCATCAATTCTCAGAGTAGTGCCAGTAATATAAGAAGCTTTTTCCGAAGCTAAAAAAGCCACAGCTTCTCCGATATCCTCAGGCATGCCACAGCGTTCCAATGGAATCTTCTTTCCCAAATCGTCCCAAAAATCTATTTTTCCCTGATTTACCAATTCCTGCTTATCCCGGACTCGAACAGCTCCAGGCGCTACGTTATTAACTCTGATTCCGTAAGGTGCCAAATCCAAAGCGATAGACTGGATCGCCCGATTAAGTCCCGCTTTTAACCCTCCGTAAAGAAAATCCCCTGCATAGGCACGTTCACCTCGGGATGATGTGATGTTGATTAGGCTACCTCTCACCTTATTTTTTACCATATAACGCGCTGCTTCTTGCATCATTAGTATGTAATTTTTGAAATCGAGATGAAACAGCAAATCGAAAACTTCTGGCGTCAAGTCAAGGATATTCTCAAATCGGGTCACTCCAGCGTTATTTACGAGCAAATCCAACCCACCCAAAGCTTCAACACTTTTCTTCAATAACTCTACACCAACACCTTCCTTTTCTAAGGAAGCCTGAAAACAGAAGCACTTTCCACCATACGTTTCCTGAAGTTCGTTAGCCAACTTTTGAGCTTCCTCCTGCTTAGTAGCGTAGGAAATGGCTAAGTCATACCCTTCTCTGGCCAAGCAACGGGCAATCCCGTTCCCAATACCTCGGCTAGCTCCTGTTACCACTGCCTTTTTTCGTTCCATTGCAATACCTCCTATCTGTATATGTTACCGCAAGAATTCGTTCCTCCATTTTACGCAGGACACATGAGGAACTTCCACGCAGCACAGCAACTTTCCCAATTGTCCGTTCGTATTTTCTCTAGAAAACACTTCCAACGTCCCCAACTCCTGATTGGCTACTGCTACGTAGCGTCCATCCGGACTAATATGGAAGCTTCGGGGACACCAGCCACCAGTGGAAAATCTCCCCAAAGGATTTAACAAACCATTCTCCTTTTGAATCTCGAATCCTTGCAAACATCCCGGACCACGGACAGAAACATACAAGAACTTTCCATCCGGAGAAACATGAATATCTGCTGCTAATGAACTGTCCGGATCGCCCTTCTCCCTCAGGGAATATTCTCCCACTTGGTTCAATCTGTTATTCTGATACCGGAACACCAAAAGTGAACAATCCAATTCTGTTACCAGATACAGCCATTTTCCGTTTGGATGAAACGCGAAATGCCTCGGTCCCTGTCCCGCTCTTACCTGAAAGTACGGCTGTTCCTCATCAAGCATCAAGCCGATTTTGGCATCCATCACAAACTTGTATAGACGGTCAGTGCCTAGATCTGCTACCAAAAGTCGGGAACCATCCGGCGTAGGCTGCGCGGAATGAATAT
>ENA-OQKL01000618-OQKL01000618.1-human-gut-metagenome-genome-assembly--contig:-NODE-618-length-10871-cov-3.285182_pt1 | contig 10871 bp, 8 predicted proteins | sample MGYA00242779_ERZ504800 | MGnify/ENA primary metagenome ERZ504800 (study PRJEB26092, sample SAMD00036410) | human gut metagenome | host: Homo sapiens | study: EMG produced TPA metagenomics assembly of... | reverse complement strand
AGATATGCCCCTGAGCCGGGAATTACAGCGGCAATTTGTCCGCAGCTATATCGAACAGACCGCCTCCGAGCGCGAAGACGGCATCCCGAATGGCGTGTACGAGACTTCTATCGTCTCTTTCGTGTTCAACCATGAAAGGATTGAGGGCAGTTCGCTCACGGAATGGCAGACAAGGACGGTTTTCGAAACCAGGGATACCGTTCTCGCGGACTCGACTACCCCCGGAAACGTCCGCGAGACGGCAAACCATACGAAAATGTTCGATTTCCTTTTCGATTCGCTGGACAGGGAGCTGACCCCCGAATTCATCAAGGAAATCCATCTGCAGCTTATGGCAGGGGTAATGGACGTGCCCGGCCAGTGGAAGATTCTGGGCAACGGCGTGGGAAGCGTCATCACGGCACGCCCAGAGGAGGTTCCCTCGCTAATCGACCGCCTGGTCACGGAATACAACAAATACGAGCCGTCCCTGGAGAACATCGTCAGGTTCCACGTTCGATTCGAGACGATCCACCCCTTTCCGGACGGTAACGGAAGAGTCGGAAGAGCCATCGCCTTTCGTGAATGCCTGCGAGCCGGACTCATTCCCTTTATCGTGACGGACGCCTCGAAGGAAACCTATTACGCCTCCCTTGATGAGTTCAGGGCGGGGACTACAACATCACTTATTTCCTATGCTGAGGCAATGCAGGTCGATTTCGTTTCCACGATAGCGCCCATGCTCTCCGACCGCTCTCTGTCCGATAGCCTACTTGGGAAATTGGGCATAGAGAGGCCGAACTTCAAGGATGACGCCGGCTTTGTCGGCCCTTCCACAAAATCGTTGAAATCCAGCCTCGAATCAGTCGAAAACTCTGGATCCGAGATCAAGTCCGATCATGAGACGCATCGCACTCGTCGGATTTAGACCTCAAGCAATGATGGGACCGTTCTTCCCAAACGGTCCCAAACCCGGCATCAGGGCACGGTGTCGTGGCATTTCAGCGATGAGAGCACTGCGACCCTTTATTACTCGATGTTCAGTTTACTTAGAAGCGGCCTTTTGGCCTGCAACCGGCTTTAACAATCGACGAAACGAACGGGGACGTCCATGGGCAACGGCCCGCGGGTCGTGACCTTAATCGTTCCGAAGCTCGAATTCAGAACCTTTCGATGGGCGATATCGGCGGGCATGCGAAAACAGTCCTCATTGTCGATATGTACGGTGCAGGTGGGCCACCCTCCGCGTGTGACGACAACCAGCTCCCCCACCTCGGTAACGCTCTCGAGAAACTCACGGACCGTCATGCTGCGGCCCGATGAACTAGCGCCCATGCCGAAATTGAATTCATTCATTTATTTGCCTCCGGTTGCTCGTTGACGAGGGCGCGTTCGCGCCATTGTTCCGTAGTCGCCAGATGGCCGGCCGGATGGCTATTTCTAATAGTTTACTACGGGCAGGTTTGCTGGGGCTCGGAAACGCCTGAACACTTGTTCCCAGTCCAAATCCAGGCGAGCGCTCCCGTTAGTGTGGAAACGATAGGTCCGTCCCGCACCGCAGGCGCAAACTGTCACCCTGTGGCACCAAATCGGTGCTCATGGCGCCGATGCCGGCGGTACGTTAGACCATGGGGACGCATGCCCGTAAACGCAGCCAGAAACCCGCGTCCCCTCTCCGGTAACCGAGAGAATGGAGCAGTCATGCGACCTGGAGGAAAGATGAAGGAGTGCGCCGGCAAGCTCTTCCGCCGCATCGGCGCCCGTTTCAAGAAAGGCGCGGTCATCGGTACCGGTGCGGTGCTCATCGCGAGCCAGGTGCTCTCCGTCGTGCCGGCGCCGACCGCGGCATATGCCGCATCGTCCGAGACGATCACCCGCGGCGAGCGCGTGAACTACGGCGGCTATTACATGTACAACTCGACGACCTCCGAGGGCACGCCCGCGATCTGCCTCGATCCGAACAAGCGTCACCCGCTCGATGCCACGACGGCCACCGCACAGCTGCCCATTGAAACCGACTGGACCAAATGCTATACGGGAGGTGGCGGCAATCAAACTCGTATAGACCGCACCGATGCGATGGCGAGGATCCTCTACTACGGTCCCACGGGTCCTGGTTTCGAGGAGGCGAAGGCGAAGGGCCTGTGGAACTTCAACTGGTACGACGGCACGGCCTTGGACTACAGCAAGATGCTCGCTATCCAGCACATCGCCCTCTCGGCCCTCTCTAAGAGCTCCAGCCAGTACGGCATGCAGGGCACGACCGCCGCGTTCCGCAACTGGTGCTACAGGACCATCCTCTACTACAACGGCAATATCAACGCTGGCACGTTCCTTGCAAATCTGGACAAGAATCTGCCGGGACCCGCGCCCCAGTCCTTCAAGGACACGATCTACTTGGTCAACTACGGCACCGGTACCCAGTGTCTCATCACGTTCCACAACAAGGGCAAGCTGAAGCTCAAGAAGGCGAGCTCCAACCCCGGCATCTCCGACAACAACCCGTGCTACTCGCTCGACGGCGCGACCTATGGCGTCTACTCCGACTCCGGTTGCACCCAGCAGGTGGGAACGCTCGCCTGCAACGCCTCCGGCGACTCCAACGTGATCGATATCGCCCCTGGCACCTACTACGTGAAGGAGACCAAGGCCGGCAAGTCCTATGCGCTCGATGAGGGGGTCCATAAGGTGAACGTGTCGGGTGGCCAGACGGCCACCGTGAACGTTTCCGACGCCCCCCAGAACGACCCTGCCGACATGCTGGTCGCCAAGGTCGATTCCGAGACGGGCAAGGCCTCCCCGCTCGGCGCCGGCACGCTCGCGGGCGCGGAGTTCACCGTCAAGTACTACGACGGCTTCTACACCCAGGACAACCTGCCCGAGAAGGCCACGAGGACCTGGATTCTGAAAACGGATGCAAAGGGACGCACGTCTCTGCTAGGTGCACAAAATAAGCCAGATACGTATTTTGTTTCCGGCGATAGCCTATATTTGAGCACTGATGGTTATGCAAACCCTTCCCATCGGTACAATCTCCGTTCAGGAAACCAAAGCTCCTCAGGGCTACTCCTAAGCGATTCGTCTGTACACATTCAACAGATCACATCTAACACTACGACAGAGCGTGTAACGACCTTCGTTGAGCCCAGCGAGGATGCCCCCACCGTGCGCGAGCAGGTGAAGCGCGGGGATATCGCCTTCAACAAGGTCCACGGCGAGGATATGACCGGCCTCGCGAACGTCCCGTTCATGATCACCTCCAAGACCACGGGCGAGAGCCACATCGCCATCACCGATGCTAACGGCATCCTGACGACCGAGTCCTCGGCCTGCCCGCATACCCAGAACACCAACGGAAACGACGCAGCACTCAACGCCGACGGCACCCTCGAAGAGTCGAAGCTCTCCATCGACAACGGCCTTTGGTTCTCCGGATCGAAGGACGCCCAGGTCCCGGCAGACGATGGGAAGGGCGCGCTGCCGTACGACACCTATACCTTCGAGGAGCTCCGCTGCGCCTCAAACGACAGCCTCAACCTCGTCAAGTTCGAAGTGACCGTGAGCCGCGACGCCTACACCATCGACCGCGGCACCGTGGACGACAACCCCATCGAGATCGGCACGACCGCGACCGACGCCGCAGACGGGAACCATAAGCTCCTGGCATCGAACCAGGCCGAGATCGTCGACACGGTTACCTACAAGGGTCTCAAGAAGGGTCTGGAGTATGAGCTCTCCGGCACCCTCATGGACGCCGAGACCGGAGAGACGCTGAAGGACGTCGCCGGCAAGGAGATCACCGCCACGGCCAAGTTCACACCCAAGGCATCCAGCGGCAAGCAGAAGGTCAAGTTCAAGTTCGACGCCACGCTTCTCGGTGGCCATAAGGCCGTCGTGTTCGAGCGACTCTACCTTGACGGCAAGATCCAGGAGTCGCATGAGGACCCCGAGGACGAGGACCAGACTGTCGAGTTCCTGCCCGTCAAGATCGGCACCACCGCGACCGACGCCGCCGACGGGGACAAGGCCATCGGGGTCGGCAAGGCCGTGACCATCGAGGACGAGGTCTCCTACGAGAACCTCGCCACGGGCCGCGAGTACACGGTCACCGGCACGCTGATGGATTCCGAGACCGGAGAACCCTTGAAGGACGCTGACGGAAATGCCGTGACCGCATCCACGACCTTCGAGCCCGAGGATACCGAGGGCAAGGTGAAAGTAACGTTCTCGGTCGACACCTCGACCCTTTCCAATAAGAAGCTCGTCGTGTTCGAGAGGCTCGAGGCGGACGGCAACGTGATCGCACGCCACGAGGACCTGACCGACGAGGGGCAGACCGTAGAGGTCATCCCGCCCGAGATCAAGACGTCGGCCGCCGATGGCGCCGACGGCGATAAGGAAGTCACGGCTGACGGCAAGGCCACAATCGTCGACACCGTCAAGTACACCGGCCTCGTCCCGGGCACCGAATACGAACTCCAGGGCACCCTCATGGACGCCGAGACCGGAGAGGCACTGAAGGGCGCGGACGGCAAGGAGATAACCGCTTCGGCCAAGTTCACGCCGCAGGCCCAGGACGGCTCTCAGGACGTGACCTTTACCTTCGATGCGAGCGCGCTTGGCGGCGCGAAGACCGTAGTTTTCGAGAAGCTGTTCGTTGACGGAACCCTTATCGGCTCGCACGAGGATCCGACCGACAAGGACCAGACAGTCGAGATCTCCCCGAGCCTCAAGACCACTGCGGCCACGATCCAGGGCAGCAAGGTGGTGAAGCCCGAGGACGAGGTCGCAATCGTCGACACCGTCCACCTCAAGGGCCTGCGCCCCGGCCAGAGCTACACCCTCACGGCCTCGATCAACAAGAAGGCAGACGGCACGCAGCTCACGCTCACGGACGTGAAGGACGCCTCGACCCTTACCGGCAACGGCGTCCAGAAGGGCTCCGATAGCGCAGGATCCAGTAGCGACCTCTCCAAGGCCCTCGTCGACGTCACCGGAACTGGTTCGTTCGTCAACATCCCCGAGGGAGCCAAGCTCTCCAAAAACGAAGACGGAACCTATACGCTCACCGTGCCGGGCGCGTCGAAGGACGCGGCCGACATCGTGACGAAGCTGAGCGGCGGTCAGGTGAAGCTCGTGCCCTCCGAGTCGAGCGACAAGGCCGACGGCGTCGGCACGACAACCGATACCGAGTCGATCGGCAAGGATTCCACCCTGGGTACCTACGAGGTCATCGCCAACGGACAGGTGCGCTTCACCCCCGCCGTCTCCGATCTCGACGTGGACGTTCCCATGGTGTTCAAGGCATCCGACGTCGCGGGCCAGCAGGCGGTCGTATTCGAGAGTCTGCAGCGCGAGACTGACGGCAAGGAGATCTCCAAGGAAACCGATCTGGAGGACACCGACCAGACCATCGATATCGAGAATACCCCCGAGGGCAAGAACCTCGAGCAGACCGGCAACTGGGTACTCTATGCGGCGATCGCCGCCGGAGTGGCGGCCTGCATCGCCGCAATCTTCCTGATCTTCCGCAAGCGCAAGATCTAACGCATATCCGCGCTAAAGCAGAAGGGTCCGCTCGAATGAGCGGACCCTTCTTTCCTGACGGCGCTTATCGGGGTAGTGTCGAGAAAGTTGGTGTAAGGGCCCTTGCGGCCCCTGTGTCCGATATCCGGAATCAGTTGATATCCTAGGCCGCCTCCACGCTGTCGGCAAGTTCCAGACTGGATGCGATCATCTTCCTGGCCGCCTTCTCCAGCTCCGCCCAGTCGTGCTCGCCCGCGGCACCCATTCTGAACGCGGCGTTATGCATCTCGGCCATCTTCCTCTCCGAGAAGTAGCGCGAGCCGGACCATGTCTCGGCCTGGTCGCACATGACGGCGCCCACGAGCCTGAGCAGCGAACTCTCCGACGGGAAGACCTGCACCACGCGCGAGCGGCGCTTGATTTCCCTGTTGGCGCGCTCCTGCACGTTGTTGGTGCGCAGGCGCTTCCAGTGCGACGGCGGGAAGTCCAGGTACGCGAGTGCGTCGGGCTCCGCCTCCTCGAGCACCCTTGCCGCCCTCGGGCAGCACCCCTCCAGCATCTCGCATGCCGCGTGGTACATGGCCACGGCGGTGGCGGCGTCCCTGGCGCGGAAGACCGAGGAGACGATGCGCCCCACGCGGCGCCTCAGCTGCCTGGAGCCGGCCTCGCGCATGCAGTCGCGCATCAGGTGCACGGCGCATCGCTGCCAGGCCGCCCCCTGGAACGACCTCGCCTATGGCCCTGACCAGGCCCCCGTGGGCATCGGATACGACGAGCTCGGTGCCGGTCGCGCCGCGGTCGCGCAGCTTCCGCAGGAAACCGAGTCACGATTCGTAGGACTCCGCGTCCACCACGGATACCCCCAGCACCCGCCTCCAGCCGGACTCGTCGCAGCCTATCGCCGTGACCACCGCGATCGAAGCCACGCGGCCCCCGCGGCGGCACTTGACGTAGGTCGCGTCGAGCAAGATGTAGGGTATCGCGCGCGCATCGACGCGGCCCCTCCGCGAGGTCGGCTATCTCGGCATCGAGGGTCGCGGCGATCGCGCTCACTCGGTCCCTGCCGAGCCTCTCGATGCCCATCTTCTCGGCTATCCTCTGCACCTTCCTGGTGCTGGTGCCGGTGGCGTACATCTCGGCCACCGCCGCGACGAGCGCACGGTCGACGCGCTGGTAGCGCTCGAGGACGTCCTCGGGGAAGAAGCTGCCCGTCCTGAGCTTGAGGATTCTCAGGTTGAGCGTGCCCACGCACGTCTCGAGCGTGCGGTTGCGGTAGCCGTTCCTGCTGTTGGCCCCATCGCCGCAGAGCTGGTCGGCCTCTTCGTCCATGATGGCGTTGACCACCTGCTCGGCGAGCAGCCTGAGCAGCGACTGGATGTCGACCATCCCGTCGGTCGACCTCGGGATGGCGGCCTTATCCGGCATCGCGTCTGCTAATATCTCTATAGCGGTCCCTGTCCTTTCCCAGAACCTGTGTTATGTAGCAATTCCAGATTCTAGGACAGGGGCCGCTTGCGTTAGCGATCAGCCGTCGGCGCGCTTACACCAACATCTCCGACGCGATCCTGCCGCACAATTGCGATGTTCTGCTTCTCCCCGCCGGACACCCCTCCTTTCTTGCTGCCAAGCATCGCTGCCGCCCCGTTCTCCGCAGCGGCAATCATTTTGTCTAACCCCAATATGGCAAGCATCCGATTCAGTTTGTCGGCCTCGAAATCATCAGAAAGCAGCGTCGTAAGATTATCGAGAATCGTCCCCCCCCAACAATAGGGGGCTCTTGCTCCGTAATGCCAACTCGGCACCGCCGCAATGCGTATCGGTCGATGCGACGCTGTGATACCCCGTTGTAGAGGACGGCCCCTTCCGTGTTATCTGGATATAGACCCAATATCACTGACAGCAGCGAGCTCTTCCCCGAGCCATTTCTTCTTGGTTACTGTTTTTCTTATATTGTAACGGTTTTCGATAAGAGGAAAGATTACTCCATTACGCGCAAGCCCGAACTCTAAGCGTTTCCCATCAGCATTGCCCATTTTTCGGATCGAAATCCAAATCCAGCTTCCTATCGCATGCTGAAATCAAATCCTGATCATGGCTTACAACAAGAATTAGCTGATCGAAGGGATTTCGATGAATATACTCCGTGAACTCCCGACGGCTTTCTTCATCTAAATCGTTCGTTGGTTCATCGAACACAAGCACTTCCGGCTGCCTGCGAAGTGCTGCGAATATCCTTAGCTTTCGATACTCTCCACCAGAAAGGTCTCTACAATTCTTGCCTTTTAACGATTCGACGGTTCGATAGAAACTCGGCACAAGCTCTCGGAGGTTTTCGCTCGATCCCCGAATCGACGTCCTCTCAAGGTAATTCTCCACCGTTTCGTTCGGAATAAAGAGCTTTTGCGGGCACACCGCAAACAGGTCCCGTCGGATCGTCTCCATATCGAGCTCTTCATATGGCACCGACCCCAAAGCCCGATGTCCCCCAGCAGAATATAGTCCAAGGAGCACCTTCAGAAACGTGCTTTTTCCGCATCCGTTCGGCCCGGTAATGGCATAGGTTTTTCCTTCCTCCACCTCCACGGAGAGGTCGCGGTACAAGTAGGGCTTTCCCGCGTATCGGTACGCGATGTTGGACAACGATATGCTCTCCACGTGCCCAACCGTGAGGGCGCCGCGGTCCTCGGCGTCCTCCGTCAGAGCCCCCAATCGGTCGAACGAGGCCCTTGCGTCCTGATACGATTTGAAATAATTCAAAAAATACTTGAAGCATCCGAACGCCATCGAGTAATACGAGTTCACCATTGTGAACTCGCCTAAGCTCATTCTTCCGCTCAATATTTCCATCCCGGAGATCACGAGCAGTGCCCCCCGAAACACAGACGAGATCAGGCCGTCGCTTGATGTGGCCAGATTCGAGACCCTACTTGCTTTCATGTAAATCGGGTAGTACCCCTCGAATACCCCTTTGAGCGTCCGAGCGCTCTGGTCATATGCGCCATCGCACTTAATGTCAAACAACTGCGACAGCTCGCCGCTCACGGACGCGAAAAGCTTGCTCAACCCCTCCTTGTTCGCAAGCGAGCTGTTGTACAACGGCTTTTTCAACGCCCTGAATAAAATGAAGTACGCACCAAGCGAACATACGCTTAACACCAGGAACACCGGATTGATCGAAAACAGGATGATGCATATCAACACAACCAGAACGATGTTAAGCCCGATTGTCAGGAAGTTGTTCACGACAAACGATGACACCGCATTCGAATCCGCATATACCCTCTGCGTTGTATAGGATGGATCCGCCTGCTCCCCTTTTCCAAGGGTCCCCGTTCAAACGACTCACACGTGGCTCCCATCAGCCTCATCGTCATCTCCAAGATGACGCGCGATACGTTCACGCCCATCGCATACGACATGAAGGAAGCAGATATCCCTATGCCCGCAACAAAAGCCGCAAACCACACGACGCGAGATGGGTCCCTATTCGTCACGAGAAAGTCTACAAATCCACCGTTTAAGGCGGGCATGACGCACGAGAGAGCGAAATTAACCAACATGAGAATCACGAAAAGCCGTGACCCTTTACACCGAAACAACTCGTGAACCGTCTTCTTAAACATGTTAGCTCCCATCAAGCGACCTTTTATCCAAAACTGAATTTGTTCGCCGCTTAATCGCTCCCATACACTCCTTATTGTTAATCCTCGCAAAACACTATCGCGGGTTGCGATGCCCAGGATTCCGTTTCGCCTTGATATACATACGAATAGACTCCCTATTTACATAGGCAAGTGCGGCGATTATTACGGCAGCCACCATCAGACCGAAAATCGCCCTTTTGTCCGGAAAAAGGGACGAAAAAAGGAGACATATTGCGGAGAAAACTATAACCGCCCCCACCGCTCGGTTTGTGCCTAGAGACTCGGCCGTCCGCTTTTCCTCCTCTAAACGCCCTCCCGATAGCGATGACATTCCAGCAAGCAATCCCGTGAGCTTGCCTCGATACATCATTATTCCGAACACCAGCAGCAGGCATGACCCCACCATTGGAACCACAACGTCCGACATCGCCATCACTCCAGTCCATTCCTTGTCATCGAATCCTTGCGGCGGCTCAGCACATCTGGCGTCAAATGCAACCTCGTGTCAAACGGACTGCTCGCAAGCTCAATTACTTTGCATGAGCTCGAACATACCGGTTTAAACGGCATACAGTTTAGCCTCGATGGCCTACGTGATTCTCATGAACATATGCGGGGGTTCCCGGGGCTATACGACCGGGTACTAGACGCCATCGATATCACGCTGAACGAAACTTCGCTGCACCTTTCGATTGCCTTTTGTCCAACATCATTTAATGTCGACGATTTCAAACCAGTTTGCACGATGCTCCGGGACAAGCTGAAATCGTCGAGCAGGACCGACCGAATTGACCTTCGAGTTCAGCCACTTATGCTCCTCGGCAGAGCCCGAAAAAACCGCACAATTCGCCCTTCAAATAATCAATACCGTCGGTTGGTCAACACGATCAACGACCTTCGATACGATCCAGGCTATCGAGGCTACTTCATGTTTGAGTGGGGCGACCCCATCGACCACTTGGTCAGATTCCCCCAGCTGCAGATGCAATTTGACCAAGTGGCCATCCACGCCAATGGCGATATCGTCGTATCCCCCTATATACCTCTCATCATTGGAAACGTTCGCAAACACAGTCTTCAGGAATACTACGATGCCGGAATGGCAACCGTTTGGGATAAACCCGTTATTACCGCGTTGGCCAATCGCATGCACTCGATTGACGAGATGGAAGAGATCTCATCGTTGATTGCAGACATCAATATGGACGGCGACCTCTATATCGACCTAATCGATGACGATCTAGGCGACCTGAGCGTCCTGTCCCAACTCTAAGGAGATGTTCCCATGTACGAGACCCCAGAAGTAGAGAAGATGGATTCCAAAACCGGCCCCATTCCCGTTGTAGTCAACTTCGCAGCCGTCGTGGATAACGTAGTTGCAGCCGTCTACGATGCCGTCGTTGCGGCCTACGCATTCTGGTACTCGGCAGATAACGACGGCACCGGGGCAAGTACGGCACTAAAACTAGTCGCCAACCCATCGAGCAATCACCTCGCCTATCGCTGCATGCGATTGACTGCGCAGCCCTAGCCAACGCCCAGAGCGCCTTGAAGAGCTGCTTGTAAAATTTCGCTCATTCAACAACGCGATCTCTTCACCAATCTCGGCCGGCCCGACAGAACTGCACACCAGTCGGACCGGCCAGACCCATAAAACGCTGCGTCCCGTCCACACCACACCTCACGAAACTCGCACTGCCACCACATGGGCGATTCGCGCCT
>ENA-OQKL01000614-OQKL01000614.1-human-gut-metagenome-genome-assembly--contig:-NODE-614-length-10946-cov-3.228117_pt1 | contig 10946 bp, 16 predicted proteins | sample MGYA00242779_ERZ504800 | MGnify/ENA primary metagenome ERZ504800 (study PRJEB26092, sample SAMD00036410) | human gut metagenome | host: Homo sapiens | study: EMG produced TPA metagenomics assembly of... | reverse complement strand
CGGATCCCAAGAATGCCCGGAACAAAAATGTGCTGGTGGTGGGCGGCTCCGGCAGCGGCAAGACTCGGTTTTGGCTCAAGCCCAACCTTTTACAATGTCACAGTTCCTATGTGGTTACTGACCCGAAGGGTTATAATTATCTAGGATAAAGCAAAGATGCGTTTACAAAATCGGAAAAGTATCGTATCTTTGTTACATATCGTGTCCCCACTAAAAATAAAAGAAGGTGAAACTATGGCAAAATCCAACCAAGGAAAAATCACGGCACTGTACGAAAGGCTTTCCAGAGATGATGAGCTGCAAGGTGAATCTAACAGCATTCTGAATCAGAAAAAGTATCTGGAAGATTACGCTCGCAAAAACGGCTTTAACAACATCCAGCATTTTACGGACGATGGATACAGCGGAACGAATTTCAACCGTCCCGGCTTCCAGTCCATGATTGCCGAGATTGATGCCGGGCATATTGCAACTGTCATTGTAAAGGATATGAGCCGCTTTGGAAGAAACTATCTGGAAGTTGGATTTTACACAGAAATTCAGTTTCCATCAAAGGGTGTTCGGTTCATCGCTATCAACAATAATGTTGACAGTGCTAATCCCACAGACAATGACTTTACCCCTTTTCTGAATATCATGAACGAGTGGTATGCCAAGGACACCAGCAACAAAATTCGTGCGGTGTTCAAGTCCCGGATGCAGGATGGCAAACGGTGTAGCGGCAGTATTCCTTACGGTTATAAGCGGGTTCCCGGTGATAAGCAAACCCTTCATGTAGATGAGGAAGCAGCTTCCGTTGTCCGCAGGATCTTCGATATGGCAGCCAGCGGTGCCAGTCTTGCACAAATCGGCCAGACGCTTTCGGACGAAAAAGTGCTGATTCCGTCTGCATATGAAGAACGGTATCATCCTGAATCCGCTCGGCACCATTCGTACCACGACCCCTATCGGTGGAATACGACCACCTTAACGTATATTCTTGACCGGCAGGAATACCTCGGCCATACAGTGCTATGTAAAAGTATCCGTGAGAATTTCAAGTTGAAAAAGCGCCGTGCTGCAACCCCGGAAGAAAGGATTATATTCAAAAACACTCATGAGGCTATCATCGACCAAGAAACATGGAATCAAGCACAGCGTCTGCGCAAGAGGAATCCGAAAAAACTTCCGAGTGGAACATACTCGCACCGGTTAGCCGGAATGGTATTCTGCGCCGACTGTGGCTCCCGAATGAGCTTTTCCAGCCCCGAATCCAAACATCGGGATTCTGATGTAGTGTATGATTCGGATTCTTCATGGCAGTGCAGCAAATACCGTAATATGTACGTTTCCTGCACATCCCATTTTATCAAGACCTCAACCATTGAAACCGCTATTCTCAATGCAATCAAAGCGATGACAAAAGAAATTATTGAAAATGAGGATGAATTTGCCGAGCAGCTTCAAGCTGCATGGGAAAACCAAAACACACAGGTATCTTCTGAGAGTTAAAAAAGAACTGCATTCAGTTCTAAAAAAGAATGGACGAGTTGGACGCTTTGATTCGGAGCCTATATGAAAACAGCGTCTTAGGAAAAATCCCCGAACGACAGTATCAGCGTTTGATGGCGCAATATGATGATGAACAAACTGTCTGCGAAGCTCGCATTGCCGAGTTGAAGAAAGAACTGGACAACGCTGAAACAACGAAGGTTGATCTGAAACGCTTTATCAAACTGATTCGGAAATACAAGGACTGTGAAACGCTGACAGATGAAATGCTGTACGAACTGGTAGAAAAAGTGGTGATTCATTCCGCATCCGGCGGACGGACGATCTACCGTCAGCAGCAAATCGACATCTACTTCAAGTTTATCGGTGATACGTTCCCTAGTCAAATTGAGATTAGTCGCGGCGACAAGAAAAATCTTACAGAACAGCAACTTGCCAAGCGTAAGAAATATCAGAAAACTGCCGGGGAAAACCGCAAAAAGAAACGTGCTGCTCTGCGTGAAGCGGCTAAAACTGATCCACAGGCTGCAGCAGAGTATGAAGCCCTCTTGCAGAAAGGCCGTGAACGATGCCGCAAGTATGCCCAAAATAAAAAGCTGGCTCAACAGGAGTCTGCTGATACAGTCCACATTCAATTTGAACCATCTGAAGAAATGAAAGGAGAATCCGCATGAACGAACTGAAGAAATCCATCCATGACAGCACTACCGGCCTAGACTACACCCTTGTTAATAACCACAATCTGCCGAACCTGACCGCAGCAGCCCCGGCAGAGCACCCCACCGGGCGGTGGGGCCGCTTACATAAGACGTATCTGAAGGAGCAGCACCCCATCCGGTACAACCAACTGCTCCTGTCCGGTGTGCTGGGAAGCTACCTTGCCAAGCTGGACAAGCAGGCCGAAGAACAGCTTGCATTGACCATCCGGCAGATGCAGGAAGCCGAGGGCGTGACCGAAGCCCTGAAAGCTGCCGATCAACTGGAATGGGTGCGCCGGATGAACAGCATCCGCAGCCGTGCCGAGGAAATCATCAAAACTGAGCTGATTTTTGTCTGATACAATATCGCATCTCTGACCGCCCTGCACAACGCACGGCGGTCTTTTTTTGTTACATCGGGTCTGCACAGGGCAGGCCCGTTTTTTAATACGGAGGAACAAGCCTATGAAACTGACGTTTGAAGAAAAGAAGCTGCTCTACACCTATGGCTGCGCCGATCTGGAACTGACCCGCAAGCGGCTGTGCGAGATCGCCGGGCTGACGGTTGACCCCGACCAGAACAAGCTGGTGCTTGACCTCTGCCGGAAGCTGGAGGACGAAACGCTGGCAGACTGGTACGACCAGATGTTCTACTTTGTCCGTGCTGAGATGGAGTGCTACACCAACATGCTGCTCCTGATGCAGGACATCGAGGAGGACAAGGACTGGGGCCCGACCATCTTTGACGAATCCGTGGGGGAAGAACTGATTGACGATGTTTAAGCTGGAGACCATGATCTACGCCAGTGAGGACGGAACGAACAGCGTGTTTACGCTGAATCCTGCCTTACAGAAGCAGCTTGATGCCCTTGCATCGCAGCACCCGAAGGTGTGCCAGAGAAATGCAAGGGGCGAAGCCGGTGGGGTGACGTATCAGGTTAGGGGCGCTGTGCTGGCTATCCAGCCTGTGCGGGCATCCTGAAAGCGATAACCGATCTACTATGGTAGAATAAAGAGCAACGGGCAAAGCGTCAGGAGGGATGCTTTGCCCGTTTTATATAGAACGATGAAAATCACTTTTAGCAGAAAGGGGCGAATTTATTGGGGAATTTATATGGCTATATCCGGGTCAGCACCCGTGACCAGAACGAGGACCGGCAGTTGATCGCACTGCGGGAACTGAAAATCCCGGAGAAAAACATTTTTATGGACAAGCAGTCTGGCAAGGACTTCAACCGTCCGCAATATAAGCGGTTGGTGCGGAAATTGAAAAAAGACGATCTGCTCTATATCAAGAGCATCGACCGTCTTGGACGAAACTACGCTGAAATTTTAGAACAGTGGCGGCTGCTCACACAAACAAAAGGCGCTGACATCGTGGTGCTGGATATGCCGCTGCTGGATACCCGGCGCGGCAAAGACCTGATGGGCACTTTCCTGAGTGACATCGTGCTGCAGGTGCTCTCCTTTGTGGCGGAGAACGAGCGCACCAACATCCGGCAGCGGCAGGCAGAGGGCATTGCAGCGGCAAAGGCTCGCGGTGTGAAGTTTGGCCGACCGCCCCGGCCGCTTCCAGACAACTTCTATGAGGTGCATAAAGCATGGAGAGATAAGAAATTGACCCTTAAAGAAGCTGCGGAAACCTGCGATTTACCCGTAGGTACGTTCTATGGGAAATCTATCCAATTTGAAAAGTCCACCTAAGCAAACTCCTTGCAAAATTTTGAAAGGTGTACTTTTCAAAATTTTGCAAAGCTCACTCTTTATAAGGCATTATGCCACAAATCTCGCTTTAATTCAAGAGAAATTGGAAGTTTCAACGAAAATATATCATCGTTTTAAAAAGTACACCTTTTAAATTCAAAGAACACTTCGAAGCAACCGCTAACCCAAAAGTGAGTATGCTATTTTCAGCTATAATATTAAGTTCCACTACTGTAATTATAGGATGTCTTGTCGTGTTAATTACCGAATCTTTGTACAACTTGCTCTACAACCTTCCATCCGCTCCACCTGAAATGGGTGGCTTGCTTGGGCAATCAAAAAACACAATTAATACCATTTTTGTCGATTCAGGAAAAATATCTTTTAGGAAATCTTGCCAGTATGTTCCCAATGAATTGCTTTTGAATCAAACAATATCGGACTGGGACGCTCAAGGAATTATTTTTAAAGGAATATTTCACACCCATAAAGAGGGGCACGGATGTCAATGCTTGTCATCTGCGGATATTGTCTATATTCGATCAATTATGAATGCTTATGTGAAAAAGTTGTATTTTCCGATTGTTATTCCTCATACTGGAGTTTTCCCTTATCTCGCAGTTTATGATCAATTATCCGGACTTTCTATTACGCCCGAAGAATTGAATCTGACACTTTAATACAATAAAAAGGAGAAAAACATTATGGACAAAAACAATATAACCTCTGTGAAAATTCCTGCGGGTGCCTTTTGCGGACACAACTGTTCTGACGGATGTATCTATTGGAACCCTTATGACCGTGATAGTAATGGCCGCCAGTACTGTTCGCATTATGATACTTACTACTATCCGAGAGAGCGCCAAGGATGTCTTAGTTATGAAGACTAATTGCTTCGATTGCACGGAGGGCGTACCCCATGATGTGGCATTTCTATGAGATTCCGTACATTCCCGATTTAGAGCTAGTTAAATATCAATCTCTTGGTGAACAAGGTATAGATGGTATTCTTGAGCGACATAATCGTTTTTTACGTCAATGGCAAAGGAATACTGTTCTAATCCATACAACCCTACATTTTTTCCTTAGCTATACTCATGAACGTCCAAAAGGGAGTCGTCTGCAAATTTTCTTGGCATTTTCTTCCGATCAGACTGTAAACTTTGAATCAATAGATGCGCTTATGCAAGCAAGTCCTTTAGCTGACTACTATAAGATTGCTCCTATTGAAGATGTTCCTGTTTGCTTGCGGAAATCATTTACAAATATTCTTCTAGTCAAAAAACAAGAACAAACACGTCTTTCCACAGGAGATACGCTATTTACAGTCGAAGGCTGGAAATCCAATCCCAAGTCACGTCTTTATGAAATGGAAAAAACCGCAGAGGCTCTTAATGAGGATATGGTTTATCATATTTCAATCTATGGAAGTGACACCTATAAAACTGCACAGCAGGCCTTACAAAAGCCTATCGCAATTCTACGTGAGAAAGCATTGGGCCGTAGTGGGCAAATCACCCTCGCCGATAACAAAAATCGTCCGCGAGATGTCTCAGCCGAAGAAACCCTACGGATATACGAAGAGTTTTTATCAGATGTTGCCAAATCGCCTTGTTTTTTTGCCAACATTTTACTTTACGCAAACCAAAAAGTAGTGCGCATTTTTTGATGGATGCTGTCTGCGGAGAAGCTATCAAAGAAGGAACTTGTGAAATTCAGGAAATTCCCAGTACGGCCACACCGTTGGAATTGCTAGGAAGTAAATCAGCCTTACTGCAATCTTACTACCACCCTCTTTAGCATTCTGGCCAACCGCTTATACACTTGATTGAACTTTTCTTACTTTCTTTCGGCTTCCAATACTATTTGATGGCGAGAATATCGAAATAAAGAAGGAAACTGCTCCGAAGTTGGAGCAAACTGGCATTTACCTTGGACAAACCAACAATGGGTTGAGCGCTTTTATCGATGCATCATCCTTCAAAAAACACGCTTTCATATGTGGTGTTCCCGGCTCTGGTAAAACTAACACCATGCTGCATCTCGCTAATAGCCTATGGCATCATAAAAAGCTAATCAAGGATGATACCGATAATTTGTCGGTCACTTTTAAAGAAGAAAGTGATCCTATTCCTTTTTTGGTTTTGGAACCCGCCAAGCGTGAATATCGAGAACTTTCTAGGTATGATATTCCAGAGTTAATTATTCTTTCTCCTTCAGCTAGTACAAAATTTCCTATGAGGTTGAATCCCTTCGAATTCCCGAAAGGACTCACACTTTCAGAACATATCTCTAAACTGTGTCAGGTTTTTGAGGGTGCTTTTCCGATTGCTCCACCAGCTCCTTTTATATTGGATAAAGCTATCGAAGGTATTTATCGAGCACATGGTTGGAATACCAATGATATTAACACCGGGGAAAAAGAATATCCGACCATGTCGGAATTATATGATCGCTTTCAAAAAGAACTTAGCCAAACAACTTATGACAGCGAAATTCAAGGTAATATTCAATCTGTTCTGGAAATGCGTATTGGCAGTCTCCTACGTCGGGAAATGAAGGACATTTTTGATGTAAAACACTCTACATTCTCTCCAGAGGAATGGCTAAAGCACCCTGTCATTGTAGAACTCGAATCGTTAGGAGAAGGTCCTGCCAACTTTGTTACGTTGTTATTATGTACCCTCATTCGAGAAACTTTGAAAGCCTCTCCTCGTGCAGATGAAGAAAAGGTTGTCCGGCATATCATTTTTATCGAAGAAGCCCATAACCTTATCGCTCCTGAAGCACAAGTAGCATCTGGTCAAGATTCAAATCCTAAAATTGCTGCTACAGCATATATCGTTAAAATGTTAGCAGAGGTTCGTGCTTTACGCGAAGGTATTATCATCGCAGACCAGCTTCCTACTGCTATGGCACCTGAAGTTATTAAAAATACTAATATCAAGCTGATTCATAGACTTACCTCTATAGATGATCGACAACTGATTGGCAGCACAATGTCTGCTAGTGGCATTCAACTAGAACATGTTGCAGTTTATCGTCCGGGTGAGGCCCTAATGTCTTATGAAGGACTTCAGCGACCATTTGAACTCAGAATTCAAGAGCAAAAAGGTCATGGTTCTGAAACGCCCAATGACGACGAACTATATGATATTATGCTTCACAAGCCAGCATTTTTTCAGTTGGCGCAAAAAGAAGAAAATCTAAAGCTAGAAACTCTAAAAGAAAATGTTAAATCACTAAAGAAAAAGGAGGTTGAAGCTCTTTGTGCACTCTCCGAATATGACTCATCCGTACATACATCCACTCAAATCACAGATTTCTATTGGCACATGGAAAATATTTACACCTCGATTGTAATACTTCGTTCACAATACCGAAGAGACTGTCAGGCGATAAATGAACTTTTCATTTCAGCCGAAAGAAAAGCGATGTTGGATGAATTGATTCGCAGTATAGGAGAATCTCTCCAACAAAAAATCAAAAATAACGTTGTTTTTCTTGATTCGAATGGCCAATTAGAATGAGGTATTATTATGGCTGAAAATTTTAGTATTGAGCATTCCAGAACGAAAATCACTGAGGTAAAGAAAACTATTGAAGATAAAAAACAAAAGCTGGACGAGTTAAAGCAACAAAAAAAGAGTCTTATGGATGCCGGGCTTGCGTTGGATTCTTCAAATTTAGATTCAGCTGTTCAAGCTACCCTTATGGAAAGCATTAACGATTCTCTGCGTGATGTTGAGAACAAAGCTTATGACGTTTCGAAGGATGCAAATCAGAATCTACAGAGCCTTGAACAAATCCGGCAAAATGTTGACGATGAAATCACAGATAGTCAAAAGGCGAAGAAGAAACTCGACCAAACCAAGAAGCTGTTAGACACATTAGGTGTTGGAAAATCATTGGAGAAAGGAGTAAACAAGCTGGATGACCACTTACAGGAAGCAACCGGCTTAAAAGGTGAAGTCATTTCAGCTATGCAGGATTTGGAAAAAGTCTACCGTCAGTTAGATCAAATTTAAAATGGGAGGAATTATTTATGGGCTTACTCGGATCTCTTTTTTCGGCAGCCGCCGATATCGCAAAGGAAACTATCACAGAAACAATGAATCAAAATGAAACCGAAAAATTCATTAAGATAATGATGGAGCGCGATGCTCAAAACGCTGAAGCAAATGAAAAACTCTATCAAGACTGGCTCACGCATGAAAGAAGCAACTATTTTGTGGCTAAAAAGAATACTATCATTCATGATGCCTTTGATGTTCTGATGGATTCTTTTGAGGATACCGGAAAATTTGATTTTTCTGCTGTGGATAGTTTGAGCGATGAACTGAAGAACAGCGATAGCTATAAGCAGGAGGCAGCTGATGTTGTTAATCTATGCTGCGAAGCTCTAGTTAAACTGCATCAAAAGTGTTGTATTTCCATTCGATTTGTTATGCAGACAATTCACAATTTACAGCGCTTCGCCGATATTGTCCCTAGCATTCGAGGCTTGGATCGTCATTATGATGCTTTCTTCCCTGTTGACAATGCCGATTGCAGTTTTTTGACAGATTTCGACAGCATTGCGGAAGGATTAGAAGCTGCCAAAAATGATTCTGATAATTATCTCGCGATGGTTGGAAGCAACAGTCCGTTGTCAAGGCTTGCAGCTTTGAAAGATATTTTGAAATCGGAAGACTATGTTGCTGCTGTTTCCAATTTACTTTTTGCCGATCAAGAGGTTGCTCCTTATGCAGGTATGAAAAAAATGATTCTCTGTCTCTCTATGGAGGAAACAGACGAAGCTACCGCTCTTCTTTTGGATACATATTGTACGGTTATTATGAATTATTTACGGCTTTCAACAGCTAAAGAAAAAGTCGGAAAAGATAATCCTTTTATTTCTGCATCAACAGAGCAAATCCTGCCAATCGATCTTTTGATTGCTCAATCTATTAAATCTTCGAAATCTGGTAGCCCGCAGGAAGTTGATACCAATCTCGATGAGTTCCTTGAATATTATCCTCTGATTTGTACATCTAGCTGGGAAGATCAGCTTTTCATACTTCAGAAAGTTTTTGCTTACCTCAAAATGTATTCTCAGGAGAGAAAGGTTCTTGAATTTTTAGTCAAAAACAATATTCCTCGTACTGAGCAAATTGATCGTCGGTTAAACTTTTTGAAAAATCTTAATCAAAATGACATTAGTAATGCGGCCAACAGCATAGAGGAATTTAGCATTCAGACAAGTGATAATGAAATTGCATATGATTATCGATTTATTTCTTGGACAGTTTCGGAAATAAACTCCTATATGAACCGTTTTTAACTAGCGAGGACAAAACACTCGATCTTCCTATGGTTGTTGCTGAATGGAACAAGAAAATTCCTCAAAAAAATATTCGCTGGAGTACAGATGCTATGCAAGTTTACCTTGATAAGTATCTCCATGAAAATTTTGGTGATCTGTATACAACCAAAATTAAAAACTGCGGTGCAGTACTCTCAAATGAAGTAGAGTACGAGCCTTCCGTCTATATTGAAGCAACCGACAGCGCTAAATATCCGTGGCTTTCGTTTGTTGTTACTGGTGAACAGCTTACCATGACACAAGTTTCCTTCGCTATTTATGCGTTGTATCTGCCTACGAAAGACTCCCAATGCACTCAGGCGGTTGATACAATCGAACAGAATCAGAAATACCAAAATCGACTGATTACTTTAAAACAAGCTCAGAATCCTAAAATCAAGAATTATATTGAGTCCATCAATGAAATTCTGATTTCTGGTCTTGAAGCATGGCTAAATAACAACAATACTTCTAGCATGTATGATTAAGGAGAAAAAGTATGGAAGACATCAATACCTTAACTCAAAAAGCCAATTCAGGTGACGCTGTTGCCATGCGTAAGCTGGGTTATGAATACCTGATTGGAAAAAACATTCAAAAAGACGAAAAAAAGCATTTCAACTTTTCCGTGCAGCTGTTTGGGAAGGCGATTTGAATGCGACAATATACTGTGGCTATTGCTGTAAAACTGGTGCCGGTCTTGAAAAGCCTAACATCGTCGCAGCCGCACGATACTACGAGTATGGTGCACGTGCAGGAGTTGCCGCAGCGCAATATGAACTTGCCAGAATCTATATTGATAAAGAGATGGGGGATGCTTGCTTTATTGGCGGTGCTAATCCGTATATTGGTTGTGAGCGTTGGCTAAAAAAGGCGGCTGAACAAAACTATATCTATGCAGAAGAACTCCTTGCAGATAAATACTATGAAGGTGCCTATATTGTTAAGGATGTCAAAGCTGCAATTTACTGGTACGAAAAAGCTGCAAATCAGGGTAGTGTCTATGCAATGTATCAAGCAGGCTACGTCTACTACACTGTGCCAATTGACTATAATAAAGCTGGACAGTGGTTCTCTCTTGCAGCGGAAAAAGGCAATAAGGATGCTGAAGATGTATTGCGCAACCATCTAAGGTACAACCGTTTTACTAAGAAATGGGATGCTATTCGCTAATCGTATAAATCTTTTTATATAGCTCAAGAACCAGCGTATCTGTGAGATTCCAAAGCTCATAGATGCGCTGCTCCTTTTTTAAATCATTAGAGGAGCGTGATGCCATTGACCCAACCAAAAAACAGCCTATCCTACCTCCGCAGCGAAAAATCCAAAGCCGAACAAAAGCTGCGCTCTTGTCAGCACCGGGAGAAGATCCTTGAACGCCAGATGTCAGAGCTGAACCGGAGAGAGCGTGTGCATCGCCTTTGCACTCGTGCCGGAATGCTGGAAAGCTTTCTGGTCTGTCCGGGAGAACTGACCGACGATCAGGTGATGGAGCTTCTGAAAATCTCGTTCCGTCAACCGGAAGTCGTGCTGGCTCTTGCAAAGATGGTGCATGATGTTCACGAACGCAGCAACGTCCAAAACCCTTTAGAATAAAGGGCGCAATTATACACCGTTCCGGTGAAATTGCGGTCTTGCAGACGGCTCGATGAAATCGAAGCTGGCGTTTGTGCGCCAGCCCGATTCCATCCCAAGGAAAACTGCATTTT
>ENA-OQKL01000613-OQKL01000613.1-human-gut-metagenome-genome-assembly--contig:-NODE-613-length-10953-cov-1.788749_pt1 | contig 10953 bp, 12 predicted proteins | sample MGYA00242779_ERZ504800 | MGnify/ENA primary metagenome ERZ504800 (study PRJEB26092, sample SAMD00036410) | human gut metagenome | host: Homo sapiens | study: EMG produced TPA metagenomics assembly of... | reverse complement strand
ACCCGGATGCAGAGTTTCCCCATCTTCCACAACGGTTCCAGCAAAGACTGTTCCATCGACGGTCTTACGAACCGGCATCGATTCACCTGTCATGGAGGCCTGGTTCACGAGGGCTTCACCGCCCGTCACCAACCCATCAAGGGGAATGGTGCTTCCCATCTTGACACTGATGACATCGCCCTTTTCCACTTCGGTTAAGGGCACTTCGATTTCCGTTCCATTTTCAAGGACCTTCCATGCGGTATCCACGTTAATGGACATATGGGAAGCCAGATCATGAACGGATTTTTTTAAGGTCCACTCTTCCAGGATATCTCCAATTCCAAGCAGCAGCATGATCGATCCGGCTGTACCAAGGTCGTTTTGAAGCATAGCCGCCGTAATGGCCGTTGCATCAAGGACCGGTACATCGAGTTTGCCTGAAAGAAGGCTCTTGACCCCCTTACGGATAAAGCCTAGGGTGTGATACCAGGCACGGAGCATGCGCACAGGCATGGGCAGGAACCACTTACAGGCAAAATGACGCGTCACATGGGAAATCAGACGATTGCGGTAGGTCCGATTGAGGATCAGGGCATCCGCCTGATGCTTGCTGGACTTTTGGAGGCCCGGATCATTGGGGTCAAGATAGGCCAAGGTGTCCAAAAGAATAGGACGAAGAGAAGCCCTCTTGTCCGGAGCAAAGGTAATCGCAACTTCGCCCGATGCACTGTAAAGCTTAACCTTGTAAACTCCACTGATCCTTTCCAGGCGGAAAGGATCACAGCGCCCTGCCGGGCATCAAACCCACGGAAGAGGACTCCTTTAGCGGACAAGCAGCGAACATGGATCCGGTCCCGGACCTCATGAATCATTTGAAATTTCACGATTGTCCCATCCTTTCTTCCTAGGAAATAGGGGGTTTAGGCCTTATCTTCCACAGGTGTCAAGGCGTCTTCTTTAGCCTTCATTTCAGCAAGTTCCGCTTCTTCCCGTTTACGATTTTCTTCCTTGGCTTGGGCCACGATGTCATCAGCCTGGGCATTGAGGCAGGCCGCACTTTTTTCAGCGCATTTCTGTATGCGCAGGGCAGCAGCCGTCGCGCCAACGGCTGCTTTTTTCATGCATTTGCTCTTGAAAAAGACACGGGCCGCAAGCCCCAGAGCAGCACCGCTCACAACCATACCAACATGCATCCAATCTTCTCTTTCCATAGATAGCACCTCTCTCCAAGATAATATACAGCTAACTCATTAGGAGATTCTTTAGTTTTGAATCTCTTTATCTTGTCATTATAGCCTTTTCTTTCTCCTGAAACAAGCCAAAATCTTGATGATTCTTACGAGAAACTCTAAACGTTCCTCAATTTTTGCTCATCTCCATTACATTTTATTGCAATAATTCATGTATTCTTTATTGTTATATAAATTAGGATTAACTAACATGTATCCCAAATAAAAAAGACCGCTGCAAAAAGCAGCGGCCAAACGAAAGCTCTTATTTAACGGCAAAGGCCTCAATTTCCACAAGGGCACCTTTAGGAAGCGCCGCTACCTGGAAGCAGGCACGAGCCGGACAAACACCTTTGAAGAATTCCCCATAGATTTCATTCATAGGTCCAAAGTCCTTGATATCCGCAAGAAGGACCGTCGTCTTAACGACATCATCAAGGCTGCAGCCAGCTTCAGCAAGGATATTCTTGACATTCGTCAAGGATTGTTTCGTCTGGGTGACGATATCATCGCCAGCAAACTCGCCCGTCTTAGGATCGATAGGAATCTGACCGGATACATAAACCGTCGTTCCGGAAGCTTCAATCCCCTGGGAATAGGGTCCAATCGCGGAAGGGGCATTTTTGGTAGCAATTTCTTTTTTCATGAAAAGTTCCTCCAATCAAGTGATAATATAGTTGTTTCTTTCGTTACCCAATAGAATTATATCACGAAAATCAAGATAAATCTCCTCTCCATCTTTCCAAGTATGGTACGCACTGCCATGGGTCATGACGCGGATCATACCGGCTGCGGTCTCAATGCGGTAGTCAACAGCATCCCCCATATAGAAACGATGCCGTACCGTCCCCTTAAGCATCCCTCCGTTCTTGGAAAGGCTTACATTTTCAGGACGAACAGCAATAATGCCATCTCCTTCAGGAATTCCCGCCTCATTAGGGAAAGAAACGGTAGTATTCTTGATAAAGGCCCTATCACCCCGCATCGCAGCAGGTACGAAATTGACAAGACCAATAAAATCAGCCACCATCTTATTGGCAGGATGGGTATAGACATCAAAAGGGCGTCCAATCTGCTGGATTTCGCCACCATTCATGACGACAATGCGATCACTCATGGTCATGGCTTCTGATTGATCGTGGGTGACGTAAATAACCGTAATGCCAAGCTCTTTTTGGAGTGTCGAAATTTCAAAGCGCATGCTTTCCCGGAGCTTGGCATCAAGATTTGAAAGAGGTTCATCCAAAAGGAGTAGGCCAGGATGTGCAATGAGCGCACGAGCAAGAGCCACGCGCTGCTGCTGCCCGCCAGAAAGTTGATTTGGATAGCGTCTTCCATACTGGTCAAGGTGAACCATCTTAAGGGCTTCTTCCACACGGCGGTCCCGTTCGGCCTTGCTGACGCCCTGGATTTTCAAAGGATAGGCTACGTTTTCTGCGACCGTCATATGGGGCCAAACAGCATAAGATTGGAAGACCATGCCTATATCCCGTTTTTACCGGTGCCATAAAAAGTCCTTCACTTGCACTGGAAACAACAGTATCCCCCAGGATAATGGAGCCTTCCGTGGGACGTTCAAAGCCGGCAATCATCCGTAGGGTCGTCGTCTTGCCACAGCCCGAAGGTCCTAGGAACGAGATGAACTCCCCATCTTTCACGTCAAGATTGAAATCTCCACAGCCGTTACATTTCCAAAACGTTTATAAAGATGCTCGAGTTTGACTTGAGACATAATTTATTTTCCTCCTTGCTAAATGGCAATGTGCCCTTTTGACACTTTGTTCAAGATGAGGTTCCCCACCATAACAATGATGAGAATGATAACAGACATAACCGAAGCATTCTGCGTATCAGCATAGGTCTGCAGTTCGTAAAGAAGGACACCAATGGTCTGGGTATCACTGCCATAAAGCAGATTCGACATGGTCAATTCATAAAAGGAAGGCATAAAGATGAGGAACCAGCCCGCTACAATGGAAGGAGCAATAAGCGGCATGATAATATCCTTACAAATGCGAAGCCAGCCCGCACCAGAGTTCAGCCCTGCCTCTTCAAGACTTGAAGAAACCTGGCTTAGGGAAGCGGCAATGGTACGAACACTCATGGTCATATACTTCACAAGATAGCTGACAATGAGGATCCACATGGTGGAATAAAGGGTTTAAGCCGTAGTTACCCGAGAAGGTTATGATGAGAGCCAGTGCAATAACAACGCTGGGCGTACTGCCGCCGACCATCACAAGCAGATCTGGGAGACTGCGCCCCTTCACGTGCGTTTTAACCGATAGATAAGCCACAAAAAGGGAAAGGATCGTGCCAATCGTTGCAGCAATGAAAGCATACCCCAAAGAGCGCCAAATGCAATCGAGATACTGACTGTTTTCAAGAACCGGTATCCATGCGTCAAAGCCAAAATTATCAAGACTAAGGCCTTTGGACATGCTCACCATGAAGCTTGTAATGACAATGGATCCTAACGGCAGGATTACGGCTATAAAAGCATAGACGGCTACAAGAAAAGTAGCAAGACCTTTCCATTTTCCCAATTCCACCAAGGCTGGCCGGGTGCTTTTTCCGCCAATGGTCGTATAATCCTTGCGTCCCATGAACCAAGTCATGAAAAAGAGCAGACCATTGGCAAGAATCATAAGCGATACGGCAAGGGTTGTCGCATTGCGGATACCGCTGTCGTTGCCCATATAGACGAAGGACACAATGCGCGTTGTCAGGACTTCAATGTTGCCTGGCATGCCCACAATAGCCGGGATTCCAAAAGCAGAACCAGCCCCAATGAAGACCAAGAGGCCGCCGGCGAGGATACTCGGCGCCATGAGCGGCAGTGTCACATCCCACAGGACACGAAGCGGCGAAGCGCCGGAAACGCGGGAAGCTTCTTCCAGTGTGGGATCCATTTTTTCCATGGCACGGGAAATGGTAATAAAAGCAAAAGGGGAATAAAAGAGGGTCAAGACCCAGATAAGTCCACCTTCCGTATAAATATTAAAAGGGGCCTTGCTCAAGGAAAAGATGGTTTTCAATAGGGCATTGAGATATCCTACATCAGGATTAAGAAGCTGCGTCCAAGCAATGGCCCCAACATAAGGGGGAATCATATAACTGGCAACAAGGATGGTTCGGAACTTTTTTCGTCCCGGCAAATCCGTTCGGCCGATAAGCCAGGCCAAAGGAAAGGTTATCAGGACGGAAAGAATCATGACGAGAATAGAGATTTTCGCCGTATTGGTCAGGGCCCTCATATTGACGGCCTGTCCATAGACAGTAAGATAACTCGACACGTCCAGGTGTCCATCAACAACAACGCTGTCGATAATAAGTACAGCCAGAGGCAGTACAATGAAATAAAGAAGGATGAGGACAGATAGCGCAATGACCATAAACTTACTGTCAAGGCGCGGCATTTGATATCGTTTCACTGTAAACTCCTTTTCCGCTTGAAAAAGCGGGGAGGCCAGAGGATGTTCCCCAGCTCCCCGCTCACAGTCCGATGGCTGCGGAAGGTGATCTTTTATCTATCGAGGACGCGAGATCGGAATTCTTCCTTGATTTGGGCTTCATTCTTAGTCAGCTTATCCCAATCTACCTTAATGGCATTCTGGAGCAATTCCTTCAGCGTATGTTTGGATCCCTGCGGTTTTTCCACATCATCCCGGACCGAATACATCCAGCCAGCAGTTACGGCTTCCTGACCTTCTTTGCTGAGCCACCAATCCGTAAGAGCCTTGGCACCGTCTGGATTCTTTGTCGCTTTGAAGATGCCGATCGGTGAAGAAATGAGGATGCACCCTTCCTTCGGATACACAACTTCCAACGGTTCCTTCTTGGTCTGCTGGAGTTTCAGCACGTTTTCTTCCAAGATGATGGCAGCCATATATTCACCTGTGAGAAGTTTATTTTGGATGGCACTGTTGCCTTCTTCAACACGGAGTCCATTGGCTTTCAAACGATCAAAATACTCCCAGCCAAATTTATCAGCAAGGGCTCCAACAGCAACATAAGCAGTCCCGGACAGAAGCGGGTTCGGCATGGCAATACGGCCTTTATACTTTGGATTTGTCAAGTCTTCCCAGCTTGTCGGAATATCTTCCTTTGCAATCTTATCCTTATTGTAGGCAATAATCATATTGCAGACACGGACGGAAGTCCAAGCGCCATCCTTATCCACTTCCATGATATGATGTTTGATTTCAGGGGACTTGTAATCCAGAAGGAGACCCGTTTTCCTTGAGATAGATATAATAGGATGGGTCAGCAACCATGAGGACGTCGTCGCTGATCTTGTCTGCCTTGATTTCCCCGGCAATCTTTGTCTTGATCGTTTTCTGTACCGCCTTGGAACCAATTAACCTTTAAGTCGGGAAACGCCTTTTGAACAGCTGGTTTCACACGGGAATTGACGACATCAGGATACATGGACGTATAGACCATGACATTGCCTGAAACTTTCTTGCCGCCCGAAGCGGCTTCTTTCTTGTCACCGCCGCCACCGCAGCCTGCTGCAAGAAGGCTGCCGCAGGTAAGGGCAAGAGCTGCTAGTTTACACCAGTTTTTTCTTCATCATGTAGATTCATCCTTTCTGGAGTGGATTCCGCGGGAGACCATCCCGCTCGATTTATTTTCTTTGTCAGCGTAGTGGTAAAAAGCGCCTGCGTTCCTAAATCCCCATTCCTTTTGCCTCGAGGTCCGGTATTCCGCAAGGACCTGTTTGAGAACGGGCAGGGCAAGGCCCATCTTGCTCGCTTCTTCATCGGCGAGATTCATATCTTTGATGAAGTGTTTCAGGAAAAAACCCGGTGCGAAATCACCATGGACCATCTTGCTTCCAAAAGCATTGAGCTGAGCACTGCCCGCCGCCCCGGTGGACACGGCAGCTAAAAGAGTATCCAGATCAAGGCCCTCCTTTTTTGCATAGTTCAGGGCTTCACAAATGCCGCTCATGGTGCCGGCAATCATGATCTGGTTGGCCATCTTGGCATGCTGACCGGAACCAGCCGGTCCCATGTAGTTGATGTTGGTTCCCATCCCCTCAAAGACAGGGCGCATGGCCTGAAAATCCTCTTTTCACCACCGACAAGGATGGAAAGGGTTGCGTTTTAGCGCCCGTATCCCCACCTGTAACCGGTGCATCGAGGACATGAAGGCCAATGGCAGTTCCTTTTTTGCAGAGTTTTTTTGCAAGGGTTGGACTTGTCGTAGTCATATCAATGATATATTGTCCGTGGTGGGCACTATTAAAGATGCCCCCTTCTCCGAAATAGACCGCTTCCACATCTTTAGGAAAACCGACAATGGAAATCATGACATCGACCGCTTTGACGCAGTCAGCAAGCGTTTCATGAAGGGCAACCCCTTCGGATTCAAGGTCCGCAATCTTCTCAGGGTGCCGAGCATAGGCATGCATTTCATAGCCCTTTTTTCCAAGGTTACAAAGCATGGATTTTCCCATGATGCCCGTCCCTACAAAACCAATCTTCAGCATTTCCGTCATATGGAATTCCTCCTTTTTCCCCAGCACTTGACTAAGGAACACACTCATTATATATAATTTGAATCGCTATGGCAACGAATTATCCCTATAATTCTGATAATTGCATCATTCATCGCACTTTTTCCATTACAAAAGATGCCTATACATCAAAATTCTTAAAAACTCCCTGTAACATGGACACTGTGCTGATGATAACCTTTTTTTGTAACAAGCAGCCTTATTCTCCGTCTAACTTGAATGGAATAGTAAATTCGCCTTTATTTTATATTGCGTCCATTACACAAAAACAAATCATAGACAAAGTAGTAAATTATTGATACGATATAATTGATAATTCTGTATTTTATATCAAAGGAGGCCTTTTCATGACCAGCAAGATCCTGCAAGAACTTCTCAAGAGTACTGCTTTCCTAGGTGTTCTGCTCCTTATCGGACTCTATCTTCGAGCCAAGATTTCCCTATTCAGACGTTTCCTGGTTCCCGCGTCTGTCATCGGCGGATTCCTCGGACTTCTTTTAGGGCCTGAAGTCCTTGGTCTTACAGGCTATTCCCCCATATCCCCTGAATGGAACAAGACGTGGTCCCTGCTTGCAGGGATTCTCGTCGTTCCCATGTTTGCCGGGATTCCCTTGGGAAACTTCGTCAAGAAAAAACGGCTCGATCCTCAAGAAAACCGCAAAGAAGCCGCTAAGATTGCTATTGTGAGCGGCATTGCAAGCGGAGCCTTTGGCTTTCAGATTATCCTAGGCGTCGGACTTCCCCTACTTTTTATGGCCTTTATTCCCGGTCTAGAATTCTACAACCAATTCGGCTACGAAATCTGTCAGGGCTTTAACGGCGGTCACGGTATGGCCGGGGCCGATTGGGAGGTCTGCTCATGGAAGGAGGCGCCAGCTACTGGGAACTGTCCCAACGGCGTTCTTACCACCTTTGCCACGATTGGCCTGCTTGGCGGGATCCTGCTAGGCGTCATGATTATCAACCGCGCTGCCGCAAAAGGGGAAACGGCCTTTTTGAAAGGATCCGCCTCTCTCCCGACAGAAGATACCTATGGATTTACAAAGGAAATAAACAAGCAGGGACAAATGGGACGGGAGACCACCCAAAGTGCTGCCATTGAACCATTGACCGTTCACCTTGCCATTATCCTTGCCGACTGCGGACTAGCTTATTATCTGCGCGGCCTATTTGTCAAATATCAGATCATCGGACTTCAGGACGTACCTGTTTGGCCCTATGCCCTGCTTCTCATGTATGCCGTCAACTATGGCATTCAAAAACTGCATTTGGAATGGATGATTGACGTTAAAATAAAGAACCATATTTGCGGCATTTTTGCTGACTTCTCCATTATCGCTGCCATCGCCAGCATGCCGATTCGCGCCGTCTTGGATTATATTCTCCCCATCCTTGTCATTTCTGCGGCGGGCTTTGTTCTGGTCTACTATACGACCATCAAGATGTTCCAATATTTCCTTCCTGACAGCTATCCTTTTGAACGGGGTCATCCTCAGTTTTGGCATCAATACCGGCGCATGATGACAGGTGCCACGCTGCTTAAAATCTGCGATCCCAATTTTCGATCCCCTGTTATGACGGACTACTCCCTATCCTACGCCATCCGGCAGGTCATTGAGCTTGTAAGCACACCCATCATGTATGCTATCCTCGTTAAAGGAACAGCCATGGATATGCTGAAATTTGGCATCATCTATACCGTTTGCTGTTATCTGATTGCTTTTATTGGGAAAAAGCTCTATGGATCCCCTCGCAAGGAGAAGATGAGGGAAACCGTTCTGGCTGAGTGATTCGTTTTTTCCATCCAAAAAGACCGCTGCTCTTCATGCAGCGGTCTTTGTTCTTTATCAGAAAAGGACGATTTCTTATGGAAGGAGGGCCTTGACCTTATCAAGAAAACTATCTTTCGCCGCCGACTTCGACGGTATTATGGCAAGGGTTCTCACAATGTTCCTAAGTTTCCGCCCGTCATCATTCCAATAGGCTTCCTCCTCCTTAGGATAGGAGGCCGTCAAGATATGGATGCGGTCATTATTGAGGAAGGTCCAGCGCAGGGTGTGGACCGTCACAAGGGGAACGCCTTCCTGTAGGATGGTCTTATCGTAGGCCGTAAAAAGATGTTCCACACCGTTTATGATTTCCGTCTTCATTGGGCTCCAGTTACTGTAAGTGACAGTATACCCATCTGGAAGGCCCTTTCCATCACTGAATTTGATGCCGTCCATGGTGGCTGTGCCAAATTCCTGGAGGGCCTTTTCATCCATACCTAGATTCTGTCCATACCGAGGAAGCTTCATAGGACTTCCCACGGTTTGAAACGTAATTCGCGCCGCATGGTTTCCGGCCTCAAGGAAAGCCGCTCCTTGATCTGTTGTCACAAGGACGATGCTTCCTTTTTTGGAATATTGGGCCCGATCCTTTTCAAGGAGGGCCTTTACATAGGGATCTGTTTCTTCAGCTTCCATCTTTTTCCGAATTGCTTCCGTTTCCTCAAAAAAAACCGGAAGGAACCGAAAACCGGGCATCCGGATCCAATTTGACTTCAATCCAGCCCGGATACTGGACCGGCTCAATCTTAGGCGCTGCCGCTTTTTTCCCGCATCCAGCTGCCAAAAGAGCCAGGGTGCAAACAAGAAAAAGGAAGGGGCGCAGTAATTTTCTCATAGAAATCCATCCTTTCCATGCGTCATTATACCATGTTTTTCAAAACAAGGCGCAAAAAACCGGCCCCCGCAGGAGACCGGTTGCGGTTCAAAGGTTATACAGCAAGGGAAAGCTGCTCATTTCCCAAGCCAAGTTCATCCCGTACATCCTCCCAAATAACCATACGGGCCTTTTTGAACCCATTGAAGGTCGTTGCTGAAGCCGATGTATAGGCACCGCAGACAGGAACAAGGAGCAAGTCATCCACTTCAAGGGGTTCGGTCATCTTGCCGCGGAACATAATATCCAAGGAATCACAGCTCGGGCCAGCAAAGGTTGCCGGGATCTTCTCCCCTTCCTTGAAGCTGATAAGCTTGTAGTCCCACTGATCGAAGATTACGCCGGAGAAGGTCCCATAAATACCATCATCGAGGAAATACCAGACCTGACCATTGCGTTCATTGACGCCAATGACCTTGGTAATAAGATTTTGAGCCGTGCCAGCCATATAGCGGCCGGGTTCACTCCAAATAATCTTATCGGAAAAGTCTTCCCGCAAGCGGGCTGCTATCTGATCCAAGATAGCCGTCAAGTTGTAATGGACACCCGTTTCCGGAATGGGGAACCCGCCACCAATATCCATGATGGGAAGGTCAAACCCCTCATTTTTTGCTTCTTCCAAGAGTTCATGGACAACATCAAAGGCGTGGAGATAAGAATCGGCCGTTGTAACCTGACTGCCGACATGGAAGGCAATTCCAGCCATGTCAAGACCAGCCTGCCGTGCCAGTCTCATAAGGGACAGGGCCTTTTCCCGCGGCGCGCCAAATTTCTTGTTAAGGTCCACATGGGCCTTGGGATTATCAATGCGCAAGCGCAGAAGCACGGTCGCATGGGGTACCCATTTGGCAATTTTGCAGATTTCCGATTCACTGTCAAAGGTCATACGCGTTACACCAGCATCGACGCAGGCCTTGAGGCCAGCTTCCGTCTTGATGGGATTGGCATAGATCATCTTTTCCCCCGGAACACCAAGGCTTGCCAAGGTACGGATTTCCCCGTCACTTGCAACGTCAAAATCAGCGTTTTTATCAATCATGGTCTCCAGGATTCTCAAATCCGGATTGGCCTTCATTGCGTAATGGATTCTCATCTGCGGGATATGGGTCCGCAGGATGTCATAAGTTTTTTTCAATCTGTTCCAAGGAAAGCACCAGCAAAGGAGTGCCGTATCTTTCAGCTAACCGGCTGACTGCATCTTGACTCAATTGAAAAAAAGCTTGTTCGTTCATCTATCCATCCCCCTCTGGCGTCAGCGACGCATATTTTAGTTCGCTGTTAATTATACTACAGAGCACAGAAAAGACAAGAGGAAAATAGAGGAAATTGAAGGAGATTTGAGGAGATTGAAGAAAAAATATGAAAATCGCTGGATAGTCCTATAAATTAAATGAATAAAAGCAATTATTCTATTTACTCCCTCATACTATCTCTTACGGCCTCATACGGCTCCATACGGAGCCAAAGCTCTTTAGGAGAAAAAGGGCTTATGAATATTTTTAAATCTGTACCATC
>ENA-OQKL01000612-OQKL01000612.1-human-gut-metagenome-genome-assembly--contig:-NODE-612-length-10955-cov-5.836627_pt1 | contig 10955 bp, 15 predicted proteins | sample MGYA00242779_ERZ504800 | MGnify/ENA primary metagenome ERZ504800 (study PRJEB26092, sample SAMD00036410) | human gut metagenome | host: Homo sapiens | study: EMG produced TPA metagenomics assembly of... | reverse complement strand
TAGATCTTGCTCTTCCATGTGCGACTCAGAATGAGTTAGACATTGAGGATGCCAAGATGCTCGTTGCTAACGGTGTTACATCTGTAACAGAGGGTGCTAACATGCCTACAACTCTTGAGGCTACAAAGTATCTTCAGGAGAACGGTGTTCTCTTCGTAGGTGGTAAGGCTGCCAATGCCGGTGGTGTTGCTACATCTGCACTTGAGATGAGCCAGAACTCTGAGAGACTTTCCTGGACATTCGAAGAAGTTGACGGAAAGCTTAAGGGAATCATGGAGACTATTTATGCTAACATCAGCGATGCTGCTAAGAGATACAATGCAACTGTTGGTGGAAAGACAGATTATGTAGCAGGTGCTAATATTGCCGGATTTGAGAAGGTAGTAGATGCTATGCTTGCTCAGGGTGTTTGCTAATTAAGAATTTCTAAGATAAAAGACTATATTGAGAAGTCCTGTAAACAAATCAAATCTTCGATTTGACTGGTGTTTATGGGACTTTTCTTTATATATTGATAAGACATGCAAATTGTCAGAATATTCATAAATAGAAGATAATTTACGTTATTTTGAGGTCGTGATATACACGCGGTACACAAGTGATTTACAGGTGGTATACACTCGTTTTTACTGATTTTGAATGCTTTTGGAAGCATTTCATCCTTTGCTTTTCAAGATGATTTAGGCTGAACATAAGTGTGACGTTAAATAAAAGAAATATCATAAGTGTATCCAGCAATCAGTCTTGATTTATTGTTTTATATCTTGTTCACTTCTGTAAGAAGTTCTTCTAAAGTCTTATGGGTGTATGTTCCTTTGGTGGTGTCGTTCTTCATACTGTGTCCCATAATCAATTTGATACATACATCATTTGCTCCGGCATTGTCCATGAGTGAAGCAAAGGTGTGTGTCTGCCATTTGTGATTGTAGGCATTTAAGCATTGCTGCAGATCATTTGTCCTGATGGAAATAAATTTGCGGTCATGCAGTTCACTGAAATGATGAAAAGCAATCTCATAATTTCGCCATGGGAATCGCTAATCTTGTTTTTAAGCGATTTTCGGTATTTCTTCTATTTCTCGTACATCTCTGCAAAAGTAGGCGAGTCCGAGTATTTCATATGCTCCGGAACAACCGCACCGCTATTGTATTCAGCAAGATAGGTGTAAGCCATTTCCGGTTTGGCGAAGTAAGCCAGGTAGGTGTATTTTCGCTTGACCTTTCCAGTATCGTCTTCCACAAGTTTCGAGATACGGACAGCGTAATAAGGCTGTTCATATTTGTTAATGTAGTATTTGCGTATTTCAAAGGAATTGAAATAGTCATCAATGATTGCATTCACAAAATCATTGGTGCATTCGCAATATTGCATTAAATCTCCATTCTCATTAGGAATAAATGGGAAGTATCGGTTAAAGCGAAGTAAACGGTTTTAATGGAATTGTGTGTACGCGTGTGGTAAAATGGTGTTGTTGAAGAAAACGGCATTTATCAAATATAATACCTCTCCCAACCTATGGTTGAGTTTGATAATTCCACTTACAGTTTGTGTACAAAAACTGATAAAAATTGTAAAGTGTAGCGTGAAAGGAGGCATATTGTAATGAATCAAATTGATACAGGAAAGTTTATTGCTAGTTGCAGAAAAGAAAAAAGGTCTGACACAAGCACAATTAGCAGAAAAGTTAAACATCACTGACAGAGCTGTTTCCAAATGGGAGACAGGAGTTTCCCAAAGTTAAAGATACCACACCATTCCCACGCTGACTTTTGCTCAACCGATACAGCCGGAGGGCTGGATAACAAGAAAAGGCGGTATGCGCCCCGTGGAGGGGTAGCGTACCGCCTTTTCTTGTGGGGGTTTCCAAAGGGGGCAACGCCCCCATTTGGCACACGACTTTGCGAAGCAAAGTGTAGTGTGTTATACGCTCTGACGGCGTTGCCATGAAAATGCCGTTGCCACCGGGGAGGGCAAGGGCATTTGAAGCGGCAGGAAAACAGGGCTGTGCTTGTGTGGCGTGGAGCCGCAAGCGCAGGGCTGTTTTCATCAGCAGACAGGGCGTATATGAAAGCCCCCGTCCCTCGTCCTACGCTCCGACTTGTGGACAAAGTGTCCCGAAGTTGTGGCCACACTCCCGGGAAAGTAGCGGGACAGCGGGGAACCGTCAAGGCTGAAATGAATGGGTTTACACCCGGCCTTGACCGCCGCCCGCCGTCCCGCTGAATGGGTGAACAAGGCGGCCAATCCCTCAAAGTGCTTGGCCGATCTCTTTTTGATTTTGGAGCGTTTCTTCTCTCAAATTTGAAATGGGCGGGAAGCCATTTTAGGGCTTTCCCGCCTTGATTGCCCATCAGCAAAGACAGACGGGACTGTCAACGGCGGCGCATAAAATGCGCCGTTCATCTTGACCGTTGACTGGCTCGGCTGGCTTTGCTATCTTTATAGACTTAAAAAGGTTAATAACATATAACATCTCTTTCTACTTCTGTAATTATCTCTTTCGATATAGTGTTTACGTTAAGTAAATAAACTTCATTTAAACGAGGATTAAATATTCCTAAATTTTGGATGCTCTTATATATTTTTTGACCAGAATGTTGCCCCATTATCCAGTACATCAATAGTTATAGTGTATGTTTATTAGTCGGTTTTGATTTACTCACTTTAAAATCCCACAAAGTATCGGCTGTAAGATAATCACCATCTCCCGAATTAACTGTTTCCGTATATCCATTAGGCTCAAATGTAAAACCGTCTTTTACAATAGGGCCGTAGTCTTCCCAAAATTTTACACTTCGTTGAACCATTATTTTTATGTTTTGTATAGTTTCTGCGTCTGGATTGATGTCATCTGCGCCCTTAGCCATTATTGCTCCCATCGGATTTCTAAACCATACATCATATGTTACTAATTTGCAGGCGTTTGTAATTGACTTCTCATCAATAGCTTTTATTCCAGCTAACAATTTACTTGCTTTTTTCATGGCATTTTTTTGTTTAAACAATTCTTCTGCCATTTTTGCGCCCATACAGGATATTTTAAACGCTTCCAAAAGTTCTGACCCCATTGCAAATCTTGTTAAATAGTCCACAGCCATTCCAACAACAGAAGCATGGATATTCTCGGTTTCAGATAAAATATGACCATCATCAATTTTATGTATCTCAAATTGAGATGGCTTTACATATCCTCCCCTCGGTTGTTTTATTTCGCTAATTCTTTTTGTAACTGAACTCATTTGCAAACGCTCCTCCTTTGGATAATCTTATATTTTATTCAAATAAATACCCGCCCATTTCAATGTCAATATTGACCACTATTTCATCTGGTGCATCAGACACAATGTATCCTCTTACAGCAACTATATCTTTCCCATCTTTATCATATATAGTTGGCATTATGTCTTGATGTATTTTCGCTTGTGTAAGAAACCTTAATAAATGATTTTTGTCCGTGTTGTGCCCCATTAAAACCACTTTTTTTGTTTGATGCTTTATCTCTCAATCTTGCACACAATTTACCATTTTGATTGCTATATTCTTCAATATAACAAGATATTTTAACTAATTCTTTCATTGAATTTCTCCTAAATTTATCATAACACAAGACTTTTTCTCCTGAACAGTTCATGTTTATCCTGTCTGCTCAATCATCCTCTTCGCCAACTGCTGGAACAGGTCGGCAGTTTCTTCATCCATCGGCGTAAGCTGTCCGATCTGTCCAGCTATCATCGCCGTTACATCGTCAATGGAAAGCGGTTTTTGTTTCTGTTCCGCCAGTGCGTCCCGCATGGCTTGGAACATAGCGGCGGTCACAGCTTCTCCCGGCTGTTCCCCGTTGTCAATGTCTTTCTTAATGTCCCGCAGGATAGCCAGGAACACATTTTTGATTTTTTCAATCTCCGCTTCATGTTCCCCCATCTTTTGGGCGTTCAAAAGCTGTAAATCCTGCTTCGCTTCTGCCCGGTGTTCCGGGTGTTCTTTCATCAGGTCGGACAGGGAAGCCGTTGCCATCTCGATAAGCTGGTTTCTTGCTGTTATGCCCTTTGCCGCCGTATCCTGAAAATAAATCCGTATCAAATCTATCAGCTTAGGAAAATTCCTGTGTTCCAACAGGCGGTTGAGGATTTGCACATCAACAGCACCCGTCACAAGCCCCCTCACGGCTCCCTCGGACAAGCCTAATTCAGAAATATCGTAGCTTTTACGAACGCTCACGGTAGACAAGCCCAGTATGTAGTCTGTCGATACCTTAAATTCCTTTGCCACGCCTATGAGAATATCACTGCTGACCGTTCTTGTTTCGCCGCTGACAATGCGGCTCAACTGGGAAGCGGAAACGCCTATCTTCTCCGCAAGTTCCTTTTGTGTGATGTGGTTCCCGTTGCATAAATCGGAAATCCGCTGTCCGGGTGTTCCGGGTAAAGCCATAGATACGCACCTCCTCCGCATACTTCCATTATACAGAATGATTGCAAAAATGCAATTTCTAAAGTGTAAACTTCATCAAAATGCAATTCTCGCAATATTCTGGGAATTGCATTTTTTTCGTGTAGACTTAGGGTAGTTCATCGATGGACGGCACCTTGAAAACAGAATGACCGTCCGAAAAGGAATACCCCGGCTGGGGAAGCACCGCAAGGAGTCGGACTTCGGGACAAAATGTCCCGAAGTTGCGAGGAGCGTGCCAACGCCGGAACACGCCGCAGGAATGGGGCAGGAAACCTTTTCGGGGAGAACGGCAACGGAAAGCAAAATGGAGGGAACGCATGAGAGATAACCCCTATAAAGACTTGCCGCCGCTGGAACGCAGGCCGGACGGTTCCCTTTACCGCATGACCCCGGCGCAGAGAAAACAGGCGGCCAGCCTGATACGCCGGGAGTGCTGTTGCTGTGAGGACGGCAACTGCATTGTCCTTGACGATGGGGACACCTGCACCTGTCCGCAGACGATTTCTTTCTCGGTCTGCTGTAAGTGGTTCCGCTGGGCGGTCTTGCCGCTGGACGGGACGCTGGAAGCGGAGATTTTCCGGGATAAGGACTTGAAACGCTGTGAGGTCTGCGGCGGTGTGTTCGTCCCCAAATCCAACCGGGCAAAATACTGCCCCGGCTGTGCCGCCAGAGTTCACAGGCGGCAGAAAACAGAAAGTGAACGGAAAAGGAGGTCTGCTGTGGACAGTTAGGAGCGAAAAAAGCCTTGATTTATCAGGCTTCGCAAGCCCCAAACCGGGGCTGGTGGTATAAAGTATCGCCCGCCCCGGAAAACGGGCTTCTAACCGTCCACAAAACACACTATGACAAATACCATCTATATCCATCAGCCGGAAAAGGCGTTCAGCTTCACCCGGCTCCCGAATTTCCTCTTTGAAGCCCCCACATTCAAGCCCTTGTCCAACGAGGCAAAGGTTCTGTACGCCTTTATCCTACGCCGGACAGAGTTATCCCGCAAGAATGGGTGGGCGGATGATTGCGGACGGATTTATCTGTACTATCCCATCTGCGAGGTGGTTGACCTGCTCCACTGTGGGCGGCAGAAAGCGGTAAACACCCTGCGGGAACTGCAATACGCCGGGCTGGTGGAGATCCAGAAGCAGGGCTGTGGAAAACCCAACCGCATTTTCCCAAAATCCTATGAAGCGGTTCCAAACACCGACTTCAAGAAATCCGGTTCTGGTACGCCGGAGGGCTGAAAACCGTACTCTATGAAGTGCGGAAATCACTCCCCGGAAGTACGAAAACCGGACGGTATATAGAAATACAAAGATTAAAAAGATTGATTTATATTCTATCCATTCCAATCCTATCCGAGCTAATTTCTGCGGGATTTTCCCTGTGGAAAACCCCGGATAGGAAAGGAATGGGGAAAGGAGCAGAATGGCACAACACGCAATTTTGCGGTTTGAGAAGCACAAGGGCAACCCGGCAAGGCCGCTGGAAGCCCATCACGAAAGGCAGAAAGAACAATACGCCAGCAACCCCGACATTGACACAAGCCGGAGCAAGTACAACTTTCATATCGTCAAGCCAGAGGACAGGTACTATCATTTCATTCAAAACCGCATTGAACAGGCCGGGTGCCGAACCCGCAAGGACAGCACACGGTTTGTCGATACGCTGGTAACTGCCAGCCCGGAGTTTTTCAAGGGGAAATCCCCAAAGGAGATACAGGCGTTTTTCCAGAGGGCGGCGGACTTCCTCATTGGCCGGGTAGGACGGGAAAATATCGTGTCGGCGGTGGTACACATGGACGAGAAAACGCCCCACCTGCATTTGACCTTTGTTCCGCTGACAAAGGACAACCGCCTGTGTGCAAAGGAGATTATCGGCAACCGGGCAAACCTGACGAAGTGGCAGGACGATTTTCACGCCTATATGGTGGAGAAATATCCTGACTTGGAGCGTGGGGAGAGCGCCAGCAGGACAGGCCGGAAGCATATCCCCACCCGGCTTTTCAAACAGGCGGTTTCCCTCTCCCGGCAGGCAAGAGCCATTGAAGCCACACTGGACGGCATTAACCCGCTGAACGCCGGAAAGAAAAAAGAGGAAGCCCTCTCCATGCTGAAAAAGTGGTTCCCGCAGATGGAGAATTTCTCCGGGCAGTTGAAAAAGTACAAGGTCACAATCAATGACCTGCTGGCGGAGAATGAGAAGTTGGAAGCAAGGGCAAAGGCCAGCGAAAAAGGAAAGATGAAAGATACGAAGGAACGGGCAAAGCTGAAAAGCGAACTGGACAATTTACAGCGGCTGGTTGACCGTATCCCGCCGGATATACTGGCGGAACTGAAACGTCAGCAGCGGCACACGGTAAAGGAAAGGTGATAGATATAAGCAGAAATTTTCGCCGCCTCTGTGTGGCATTGTACCTTGAAAACTGAATATGGAGGACACTGGATGGCAAAAAGTGAAAGCGATATTTTTACACCCCGAACAGGGCAGGTTATACAAGCAGAGAACGGCACGCAGTATTTTGTATGTGGGAACAACCGTATAAAAATCTCCGAACACTTCGCCGCAGGCGGGAAGCCCCTCGGTGATCTGATTGTAGATGTGGTGCGGCATACCGCAGAAAAAGCCGCTTCAACCTGATAGCCCATCATTGATAACACGCCCACGCTTATGATATAATTGCCATAGAGCAAAAGTATTGTAAGCGTGGGTTGTTTCTTTAGAAGGAGGATTTTTACGGTGAAACAACCTTACAATACTACGATTTACAACACGGCGCTTTATATGAGATTGAGCCGGGACGATGAACTGCAAGGAGAAAGCGGGAGTATTCAGACACAACGCATGATGCTCCGGCAATATGCCGCCGAGCATGGCCTGAATGTCATAGATGAATATATCGACGATGGATGGTCTGGAACGAACTTCGACAGGCCGAGCTTCCAGAGGATGATCGACGACATCGAGGACGGGAAAATCAACTGCGTTGTGACAAAGGACTTATCCCGCTTAGGCAGAAACTACATTCTGACCGGCCAATACACAGAAATCTACTTCCCAAGCAAAGGCGTCCGCTACATTGCGATCAACGACAATGTGGACACCCTCAACGGAGAAAGCGAGCTTGCCCCATTCCTGAATATCCTGAACGAGATGCACGCCCGCCAGACCAGCAAAAAGGTCAAGGCCGCCATGCGGACACGGTTTGCAAACGGCGCACACTACGGAGCCTACGCCCCGCTGGGTTATATCAAAGACCCGGATAAGACCGGGCATCTTCTGGTTGACACGGAAACAAGGTGGATTATCGAAAAGATCTTTGACCTTGCCGTTCATGGCAGAGGGGCGGCCAGCATCACACGGATTTTGGTGGAAGCAAAAGTACCCACCCCCGGATGGCTGAACTTCCAGAGGTACGGCACTTTCGCCAATATCTATGCCGGAGCGCCGGAGGAAAAAGCCTATGCGTGGACGATAGCGCAGGTCAAAAGCATCTTGAAAGAGGAAACCTACATCGGTCACAGCGTACACAATAAGCAGAGCAACATTTCATTCAAGAACAAGAAAAAGGTACGCAAGCCGAAAGAGGAATGGTATCGTGTGGAGAATACCCACGAAGCGATTATCTCCGAAGATGTGTTCCGACAGGTGCAGGAGCAGATTGCCAGCAGACGCAGACGGCAAAAGGACGGCACAACGCAGATTTTTTCAGGGCTGGTAAAGTGTGCGGACTGCGGCTGGTCGCTGGCATACGGCGAGAATAAGCAGAACAAAACCCCGTATGGCTACTATCATTGCAGCAAGAACGGACAGGGACTGCGCCAATGCTCCATGCACTACATCCGCTATGATGTGCTTTACGCCTATGTCCTCTCCCGCCTGCAATACTGGTCACAGCAGGCCCAGCAGGACGAGGACAAACTTCTGAAAAGGCTGCTCAACGCCAGCGATAAGGAACGCAGCTCTGCGAGGGAGAAACAGGCATCCGAACTGAAAAAAGCCGAGAAGCGAAAAGCAGAGGTTGACGGGCTGTTTGCCAAGATGTACGAGGACTGGGCTGCCGGACGCATTACAGAGTACAACTTCAATATGTTGTCCGAGAAGTATCAGGGCGAACAAAAGGAGCTGGACGAGAAAATCCAGCAGCTTCACGAAGCGATGGAAGCCGTTGCGCAGACCGCCGTTGACGCTGAAAAGTGGGTAGGGCTGATGAGGCAGTATGTCAACCCTACGGAGCTGACCGCCGAACTGCTGAATACGCTGATTGAAAAAATCTTTGTGCATGAAGCGGTTAAGGGCGAGGACGGCAGCCGGGAGCAGGAAGTAGAGATTTTCTATCGCTTTATAGGCAAAATCGACTGACACATCTTTTTTTACCCAACAATATCTTTAACTAAGGGAAAATGGAAAATGTATGCCCGATTCATCTATCATGTTGGAACTTTGCAATATCTTAGATGTTACGGTCAATGAACTATTAAGTGGGGAGAGGATAGAAATGAATAATTACGAAGAAAAAGTCAGCGAAAATCTCATTGAATTAAAACGAAAAGATGAGAATAATATGAACAAGAATACTATAATATCAATAATATATACAATTACCATGGCTATTGGTATTCTAGTATGTTGTATATGTGATGTTGCTATTTCGGGCACCCTTACATGGTCACTTATTACACTTAGTTCTATTTTGATTACATGGATAGCATCTTTTCCTGTTATATTGTTAGGGAAAAAAGGTGTTTTGGTAGCGATGGTTGCCATTAGTATTCTCATTTTACCATTTATGTACATATTAAGTATTTTGATAAAAGTCAATGAAGTATTCAACATTGGTGCGATTATGTCCATTTATACACTAGTTTTTTTGTGGATAATTTATATTCTGTATTATCGACTCAAGGAACGAAAACTGTTGGCAACAGGAATTACATTTTTGTTTGCAATTCCGTTCACACTTTTGATAAATATTACATTATCAAAATTAATTGGAGAACCTGTGATTGATGTTTGGGATATATTATCCGTATTTATCCTGTTGATAGTATCAGTTGCTTTTATAATTGGAGATTATGCACGAAAAAAAGGTTTTGTAAGATAGGCTATTTTCTGAGTCGCTTGAAAATTCAAGGTTCAGAAGTTAAACGTTATTTGAAAAATGTTAGTGTGAGGTACATATATGGGAAAATGTTAATACTGACATTTGAAGACAGCGAGGAAGAAATACTAAACCATATAGTTTCTTATATCAGTACAGGAACGAAGGCATTTCAGGTGGTAGAAAATGCAAGAACAGAATTAAGATTCGATGGATTGGAAATAGATGTTGCAAAACGTTTGGTAAGAAGGCTGTAAAATTTCACGTTGAATTTTACAGCTTTCCTGCGTATAATATATAAGTGAAGAAGCTATATTTTAGTAGGAAAGGAAGTTGATTTTATGCCAAATATATTACCGGTATCAGATTTAAGAAATTATAATGAAGTGTTGAAAAATTGCCAGATTGGAGAACCCGTGTTTTTGACCAAAAACGGTAGAGGTAAGTTTGTGGTTATGGATATTGAGGACTACGAGCGTGAAAAAGCAGAAAAGAAGCTACTCATGAAACTGCAGGAAGCAGAAGAAGCTGTTAGGGATGAAAGTGCCTGGATGAGTTTGGATGAACTAAAGAAATCTGTCGGGGTATAGCCTATGATGAAATTGCGGATTAACCCTATTGTGGCAGAGGACTTGAAGAACATTAAAGAGTATATTGCGGAAGACAATGAAGAAATGGCAGTAAAGACCATTCAGGAGATATATGCTCGAATTGAGAATATACAGCAATTTCCGTACATGGGAGCTGATCTTGCTAAAAGGGTCAGCTTCCGAACGGATTATAAATATGTGATTTGCGGGAATTATGTCGTGCTATATAAGATTGGGGAAGAATATGTGGAGATTTACCGAGTGGTAAATCGATATCAGGATATTACGAAGATATTTCTTTGATGTGAAGAGGGGGATTTTATGAACAAAAATCTTTATAGTGGAAAATTGATAGCTGTTGATGGTCCTAATGGGGCAGGAAAGACTACAATTATACAAGAATTAAAAAAGAGTTGGAGAAACGGAGAATTAAAGCTTGTTTTACGAAAGAACCTACAGATAATGAATTAGGATGTTTTGTGAGGGAATGAATAAAATAGATGATATGTTTGCTCAGGGTGTTTGCTAATTGTATATTTCCAAATAAAAAGTAGATGTGCAAAAAATGAGAATAAACGGTTGCGCGTTTGTGCAATTTTTCGTATTTTTTCTCAAAACTAGGAATATAGTACCGTAGAACTGACCAGAAAAACGCAGGAACTTTTTTCGACTTTGTGCACACTTATCCGGCCGTCCATGGTATTATAATAAACCTACGTAAAAACCCCCCAATACATTATATAGTTTTGCTATACCCCATAGTAAAATACCTTCTCCTAAAAGGCAGCGTTCGAAGCTGTCTTTTTTATTATCTTAAC
>ENA-OQKL01000609-OQKL01000609.1-human-gut-metagenome-genome-assembly--contig:-NODE-609-length-10989-cov-2.542810_pt1 | contig 10989 bp, 7 predicted proteins | sample MGYA00242779_ERZ504800 | MGnify/ENA primary metagenome ERZ504800 (study PRJEB26092, sample SAMD00036410) | human gut metagenome | host: Homo sapiens | study: EMG produced TPA metagenomics assembly of... | reverse complement strand
CTGCATCTTGTGATAAAATAAAAAAGAAAATCAAATTTTGATCAATAAAAACAGGAGAAAAAAACGATGGAAAAATCAACCGTTTATTTTACTGATTTCAGATGTCCGGTTGGCACCAGCCAGCTTGATAAACTGAAGAAACTCTGCGTTACAGCCGGAATCAAAGACATTGATATGGATGGAAAATTCGTGGCTATTAAAATGCATTTCGGAGAACTTGGCAATCTGGCTTTCCTGCGCCCAAATTACGCAAAAGCAGTAGCTGATCTCTGTAAAGAGCAGGGAGGACTTCCGTTCCTCACAGACTGCAACACTCTTTATCCGGGAAGCCGTAAGAATGCACTGGAGCATCTGGAGTGCGCAAATCTCAACGGATTTAACAGCATTTCAACAGGATGCCAGATTATCATCGGTGATGGCTTACGCGGTACAGACGAAGTAGAAGTACCGGTAGTTAACGGTGAATATTGTCAGACTGCACTGATCGGACATGCGATCATGGATGCAGATATTTTTATCAGCTTAAGCCACTTCAAAGGACATGAAGCAACCGGCTTCGGCGGTGCACTGAAGAATATCGGAATGGGATGCGGAAGCCGCGCAGGTAAGATGAAACAGCATGCCAGCGGAAAACCTGCAGTAAATGAAGAACTCTGCCGCGGATGCCGTCGCTGCGCGAAAGAGTGCGGAAGTGATGCGATTACATATCCGAATAAAAAAGCAGTCATTGATTATGATAAATGTAAAGGCTGCGGCCGTTGTATCGGAGCCTGCGGTTTTGATGCCGTATATAATCCAAACAGCAGTGCGAATGAACTTCTTGACCGTAAGATGGCAGAATATGCACAGGCAGTCTGTCATGGCCGTCCGCATTTCCATGTAGCGCTTGTTCAGGATATCAGCCCGAACTGTGACTGCCATGGCGAAAATGATGCACCAATCCTTCCTGATATCGGAATGTTTGCAAGCTTTGACCCGGTTGCTCTGGATCAGGCCTGCGCAGATGCCTGTCTGAAAGCAACTCCGATCGAGAACAGCCAGCTTGGAGAACACCTGGCAAAACCTGACTGGCATTGCCACCACGACCATTTCAAAGATTCCAACCCGAACATTGAATGGCAGGCAACACTGGATCAGGCAGAGAAGATTGGTCTGGGAACCAGACAGTATGAACTGAAGATTGTGAAATAATATGTTTATCAGCAGTGGAAAATAAATGCGAAAAAGTAATAAACAAAAAGGACCGGATGAATGAACTATATTGTCTTTGACCTGGAATGGAATCAGAATCCTTCGGGAAAGAAAACACGTAACGACAGGCTTCCATTTGAGATTATCGAGATTGGGGCTGTAAAAGTAAACAGCAAAAAAGAAATAACGGATCATTTTCACCGACTGATCAAACCACAGGTCTATAAATGGATTCATGACAGCATCCATGAGGTAATTCATGTAGATTATAAAGATCTTATGAAAGGCGTGCCCTTTGAGCAGGCAGTCAGGGAATTTATTGACTGGTGCGGAGAAGACTGGTACTTTTTTACCTGGGGAAATCAGGACGTGATGGAACTTCAGAGAAATATGAAGTTCTATGGCCTATTGGATCTGCTTCCCGGACCTGTGACCTATTATGATGTGCAGAAACTATACAGTATCAGTTATGATGACGGTACACACAGATGTGCATTGGAGCATGCGATCGATGAGCTGAAAATAGAGAAATCCAGGGGATTTCACCGGGCGCTTGCAGATGCCTGGTATACAGCGAAAGTTCTGGAGAAAATAAATAACATAATCATCATCAATCATCCGTCACTGGATGTTTACCAGAATCCAAAGAAGAAAAAAGACGAGATACATATTTCCTATCCGGATCATGACAAATATGTATCCAGAGAATTTGCCACAAGAGAGCGAATCATGAAAGACCGCGAGGTGACCAGCACCAGATGTCCGGTCTGTCATCTGCCTGCAAAGCGCAAACTCCGATGGTTTATGAATAATCCAAAGGTTTATTACAGCATATCCAATTGTGAAGAACATGGACTGATAAGAGGAAAGATCCGCATCCGAAAAACAGAAGATGAGAAATATTTCGCTGTGAAGACATTGCGTTTCACAGATACAGAAGAAGCGGAGGAACTTCGTGAAAGAAAAGAAGTCCTCCGCCTCAGGCGAAAACTAAAAAGAAGCGTTGAGAAGGAGATCTGAAAGGATCTCCTTTTCATATTGCATTCCATATCCGACCATATGGCCGTCTGAATAATATTTACTTTTAATTCGCTTTGGACCGACAGAATTGTTCAGAAGTTTCTGCTTCTTTACAAGCTGGCTCACATCGGTTCCTGTGGGGACAGTTACGTACACATGCCTCATATAATAGAAGGAACACAGATTATTCCAGTCCTTTAACAGGTGCTTTTCGCATGGGAGAAATACTGCCGGTACCGGATCGGTATCTATATTCAAGTCTACTTTTTCAAAATTGTCGAAGCCGTAATCCAGCAGAGAAGTTGTGTCAGGAAAAGCGCCGTTTGTAGAATTCAGCACAACTGCAATGAGAATGGAATTTCCTCTCTTGGCATAGGTGACAAGCGTACTTCCCGCTGCATCGGTGTATCCGGTCTTTCCTCCCAGAACCCCATCGTATGCATAAGACTGTCCGGGCATCATCTTATGGTGATTGAGAAGATAACGGGTTTCAGACTGCTTATTAGTCGGAGGAATCTCATAAACCTGTGTGGTCACAAATTTACGGAATCTGGGATTATACCAGGCTGCCTTTGCAATCTTCATCATATCACCTGCGGTGGTATAATGCGTCTCATCCGGAAGACCATTTGGATTATTAAAATGGGTGTTCTTACAGCCAAGCTGAGCTGCCCTCTGGTTCATCAGTTCAACAAACTTCTTTACAGAACCGCTTGTTTTTTCTGCCAGAGCAAGAGCCATCTCATTGGCGGATTCCAGCATCAGAGCCATCAGGGCCTGCTCTACTGTGAAAACCTCTCCTGTTTCTGCGTAAATGCTGGAGCTTCCGGCCTCAATCCCATAAGCCGCTTCCTGCGACATGGTGATCGTATCGTCCATATTCAGATATTCACAGGCCAGAAGAGCGGTCATGATCTTAGTGATACTGGCGGGATATAGCTTATCTTTGGCATTCTTGGAATAAAGAATAGTATCAGTGACTGCATCCATCAGCACTGCGGACTGTCCCTCGATATTAGGACCGGTGGGCCATCCTTTGACAGAATCGATATCTGAGGCCTGTGAATAGGTTTCTGAATGACCGGCTTCAGGAGTGGCAGAGGTCTCGGCAGCGTAAGTGACTGCAGGCTGGGAGGTCAGAATCCCTGCACAAAGCATTCCGGTGAGGAAACGTTTCATTAATTTATGAAATTTTGTTTTAAACATTTGAAATTACCCTTCATTAAATATACATAGTAGTTGCTTTCCATATCCTAGAGCGTGTCTGAAAAAGGCTTTCTGCAAGATGTGCGTCACAATTTGTGGGATATTTTGCCCGGATGAGGGCGCCGTAGCGGGCTACGGCAACTGAATTCGGGTGAAATATACCGCAAAGTGGGGCGTGCAGATTGCGGGAATGATTTTTCAGACACGCTCTAGTACATCGTTTTAAATGACGTTCGGACAAAATATTCTACCTTATTATATCATTAATTACAATGCCTGTGTAAAATTTATATGATAGTATGTTAACAGTGTGTTACTGTTCGGGAGTTTGACAGTAACCAGTGTTATTAAACAGTAACAGGATTACCCTAATATTCAAAAAAATACTTGACACAGTGAATTTTGTGACCTTATAATGAATCCGCATAGTTAAATAAATGATATGTCCACAAAAACGTTGATGGAGAGAGTAATTGCAGGGGAAAGCAGACAGCGAACCGGGGAGGGTGTGAGCCCGGTGGTGAGTAAATGCAGTGAAGATCACTCCGGAGTTGCAGCTCTGAAGGGTATACAGACAGGTAAGAGCTGACGGAAATCCCCGTTAAAAGATTCATGTATCGGCAGAGGATGCCCGTACAATGTAACAGGTGGTATAGCGAACGTCAATAAACCTTCGTCCTTTTACAAAAGGGCGATTTTTTTATGGGCTTATTTTCGTTCTTAAAGGACACCGGAAATATTTTTCAGCGTATATAAACGTCCTGCATATTTTCAGGTGTCTGATACAAATAATTTAAACAGGAGGTAAATTACTGTGTACCAGAAAGTTGATACGAACTTAAACTTTGTAGACCGTGAAAAAAAAGTAGAAGAATTCTGGAAAGAAAACCATATCTTTGAGAAAAGTATGGAGAACAGAAAAGAGGGAGAAACCTATACATTCTACGACGGACCGCCTACTGCAAACGGTAAACCGCACATCGGCCATGTACTTACCCGCGTTATCAAGGATATGATCCCGAGATACCGTACAATGAAGGGCTACATGGTTCCGCGTAAAGCAGGATGGGATACTCACGGACTTCCGGTAGAGCTGGAAGTAGAGAAGAAACTTGGTCTGGATGGCAAAGAGCAGATCGAAGAATACGGTATGGAGCCATTCATTAAACAGTGTAAGGAAAGCGTCTGGAAATATAAAGGAATGTGGGAGGATTTCTCCTCTACTGTTGGTTTCTGGGCTGATATGGAACATCCATACGTAACTTACTATGACGATTATATTGAATCCGAATGGTGGGCATTAAAAGAAATCTGGAACAAGAAGCTTCTGTATAAAGGCTTCAAGATCGTTCCTTACTGTCCAAGATGCGGTACCCCTCTTTCCGCACAGGAAGTATCCCAGGGATACAAAACTGTAAAAGAGCGCTCCGCAGTTGTAAGATTCAAGGTTGTTGGTGAAGATGCATACTTCCTTGCATGGACAACAACACCATGGACACTTCCGTCCAACGTTGCACTCTGCGTAAACCCGGATGAGACTTACTGCAAAGTAAAGGCAGCAGACGGATATATCTATTATATGGCAGAAGCACTCCTTGACAAAGTCCTTGGCAAACTTGCAAAAGAAGAAGGCGAGAAAGCATATGAAGTTCTGGAAACCTACAAAGGAACAGACCTGGAATACAAAGCATACGAGCCGCTTTTCGCATGTGCAGGAGAGGCAGCAGCAAAACAGAAAAAGAAAGCTCATTTCGTAACCTGTGATAACTACGTTACTATGAGTGATGGTACAGGTATCGTTCACATCGCACCTGCATTCGGTGAAGACGACAGCAGAATCGGACGTAACTATGAACTGCCATTCGTACAGTTCGTAGACGGACAGGGTAACCTGACAAAAGAGACACCATACGCAGGCGTTTTCGTAAAGAAAGCAGATCCTATGGTCCTCACAGATCTGGACAAAGAAGGCAAGCTCTTCGATGCTCCGAAATTCGAGCATGATTATCCGCACTGCTGGAGATGTGACACACCACTGATCTACTATGCAAGAGAATCCTGGTTCATCAAGATGACAGCAGTTAAGGATGACCTGATCAGAAATAACAATACAATCAACTGGATCCCTGAGAGCATCGGTAAAGGACGTTTCGGCGACTGGCTTGAGAACGTTCAGGACTGGGGTATCAGCCGTAACCGTTACTGGGGAACTCCACTGAACATCTGGCAGTGTGAATGCGGACATATGCATTCCATCGGAAGCCGTCAGGAGTTATTCGAGATGAGCGGTGATGAGAGAGCCAAGACAGTAGAGCTTCACCGCCCATACATTGATGAGATTACACTGAAGTGTCCGGAGTGCGGTGGAGAAATGCATCGTGTACCGGAGGTTATTGACTGCTGGTTCGACTCAGGAGCAATGCCTTTCGCACAGCATCATTATCCATTTGAAAACAAAGAATTATTTGAGCAGCAGTTCCCTGCAAACTTTATCTCCGAGGCTGTAGACCAGACCCGTGGATGGTTCTACTCACTCCTTGCAGAATCCACACTGCTCTTCAACAAAGCACCATACAAGAACGTAATCGTTCTGGGACATGTTCAGGATGAGAACGGACAGAAGATGAGTAAGTCCAAAGGAAATGCAGTTGATCCATTCGATGCACTGAACAAATACGGCGCAGATGCCATCAGATGGTACTTCTACATCAACAGTGCTCCATGGCTTCCGAACCGTTTCCATGGCAAGGCAGTTGTGGAAGGACAGCGTAAATTCATGAGCACACTGTGGAATACTTACGCATTCTTCGTATTATATGCAGACATCGACAACTTCGACCCGACCAAATATGAACTGAACTATGACCAGCTTCCTGTTATGGACAAATGGCTCCTCAGCAGATTAAACACAACAGTTCAGGCAGTTGACAATGACCTGGCTAACTACAAGATCCCGGAAGCAGCAAGAGCACTCCAGGAATTTGTTGACGATATGAGTAACTGGTATGTAAGAAGAAGCCGTGAGCGTTTCTGGGCAAAGGGCATGGAGCAGGATAAGATCAATGCTTACATGACCCTGTACCATGCACTGGTAACAATTGCCAAGACAGCAGCTCCTATGATCCCGTTCATGACAGAAGATATGTACCAGAACCTGGTAAGAAGCGTAGACAAAGATGCCATCGAAAGTATCCACCTCTGCGACTTCCCGACTGTAAACGAAGCATGGATCGACAAAGATCTCGAAGCAGATATGAAAGAGCTTCTTGAAATCGTAGTTCTCGGACGTGCATGCAGAAATACAGCAAACATCAAGAACCGTCAGCCGATCGGAACCATGTATGTAAAAGCTGAGAAGAAAATGAGTGAATTCTACACTGACATCATCGCAGACGAACTGAATGTCAAAGAAGTAAAATTCGCAGATGATGTAGAATCCTTTATCTCCTACAGCTTCAAACCGCAGCTTCGTACAGTAGGACCGAAATACGGTAAACTCCTTGGCGGAATCAGACAGGCTCTCACAGACATCAATGGAACAGCGGCAATGAACGAACTGAGAACCAATGGTGTCCTGAAACTGGATATCAACGGAAACGATGTAGAGCTTACAGAAGAAGACCTTCTTATTGAAACAGCACAGACAGAGGGTTATGTATCTGAATCTGACGGTGAAACATCCGTAGTCCTGGATACAAACCTGACACCAGAACTGATCGAAGAGGGATTTGTACGTGAGATCATCAGCAAGATCCAGACCATGAGAAAAGAAGCTGGCTTCGAAGTTATGGACAAGATCGTAGTATACGCTCACGGAAACGACAAGATCCAGGATGTCATGAAAGCACACGAAGATGAGATCAAGTCAGAAGTACTTGCAGACGAAATGGTACTTGGCGAGACCGATGGTTATGTGAAAGAGTGGAACATCAACAAAGAAGCAGTAACTATGGGTGTTAAGAAACTGTAATTGACAACATTCGGTCAATTACTGACAAGGTACTGATAAGTTACAGGTATTTCACAGGAAATATACTACTTTCGCAATGCACGATAACAAAAAAATGTTATAAAATTCGGCAATTATACACATGACAGACTGTCGAAAAAAGAGTATCATTATCCTTGACAGTCTGATTTCAGAGAGGAAATTGGAGGCAGAGATTCTTTGCCCCCAATTTCTCTGATATGAAGAAAACAGAAGAGTTGACGGAATGAAGAGGTTCACCGGTAATATCCGCAAGGTGTATTGCTGAGAATAAAGTGAACAGTGAAACCATTACGGGAGGTATGAAATGACAAACGAAATGTTCAAGAAAGAGGCATTCAAGAAAAGCGTAAAAGACAACGTAAAATTCCTCTATCGAAAAACAATTGAAGAAGCTACACAGGAGCAGATTTTCCAGGCAGTAAGCTACTCTGTAAAAGACGTTATCATTGATAACTGGCTTGCAACACAGAAAGCTTATGATGAACAGGATCCGAAGATCGTATACTATATGTCCATGGAATTCCTGATGGGACGTGCTCTCGGAAACAACCTGATTAACCTTTGCGCTTACGGTGAAGTAAAAGAAGCTCTCGAAGAGCTGGGATTTGACCTTAACTGTATCGAAGATCAGGAACCGGATCCGGCACTTGGAAACGGTGGTCTGGGAAGACTGGCTGCATGCTTCCTTGATTCTCTCGCAACTTTAAATTACGCAGCATATGGCTGCGGAATCCGTTACCACTACGGAATGTTCAAACAGAAAATCCAGAACGGTTATCAGATCGAGGTACCGGATAACTGGTTAAAGAACGGCTATCCATTTGAACTGCGTCGTCCGGAATATGCCAAGGAAGTACACTTCGGCGGATATGTAAGAGTAGAGTACGATCCTGAAAAGGGCGGAAACAAATTTATCCATGAAGGATATCAGGCAGTAAAAGCCATTCCTTATGATATGCCGATCACAGGATATGACAATGATGTAGTAAACACACTTCGTATCTGGGATGCAGAGCCGATCGTAGACTTCGAGCTTGATTCCTTTGACAAAGGTGATTACAAGAAAGCAGTAGAGCAGGAGAACCTTGCCCGCAATATCGTAGAAGTCCTTTACCCGAACGACAACCACTATGCAGGTAAAGAGCTGAGACTGAAACAGCAGTACTTCTTTGTATCTGCAAGCCTCCAGGCAGCAATTGCCAAATATAAAAAGAAACATGGCGATATCCATAAATTATATGAAAAAGTAACCTTCCAGATGAACGATACACATCCGACTGTAGCAGTAGCAGAGTTAATGCGTATCCTTATGGATGAAGAAGGACTCGGATGGGATGAAGCATGGGAAGTAACAAGAAAATCTGTTGCTTACACAAACCATACTATCATGTCCGAAGCACTTGAGAAATGGCCGATCGAGCTGTTCTCCAGACTGCTTCCGCGTGTATACCAGATCATCGAAGAGATCAATCGTCGTTTCATCCTTGAGATCCAGGCTAAATATCCGGGAAATTATGAGAAGATCAAAAAGATGGCAATTATCTACGATGGACAGGTTAAGATGGCTCACCTTGCAATCGCAGCAGGCTATTCTGTAAACGGTGTTGCACGCCTTCATACAGAAATCCTGAAGAATCAGGAATTAAAAGACTTCTATGAAATGATGCCTGAGAAATTCAACAACAAGACAAACGGTATCACTCAGAGACGTTTCCTGCTCCACGCAAATCCACTCCTTGCAGACTGGATCACAGAGCATATCGGACGGACTGGATCACAGACCTTCCGCAGTTAAGAAACTTGCAGTTTACGCAGATGATGAAAAAGCACTCCAGGAATTCATGAACATTAAGTTCAAGAACAAAGAGCGTCTGGCTAAATACATCCTTGAGCACAATGGCGTAGAAGTAGACCCGCATTCCATCTTCGATGTACAGGTTAAGAGACTTCACGAGTACAAACGTCAGCTCCTGAACATCCTGCATGTTATCTATCTGTACAACCAGATCAAGATGCATCCGGAAATGGAATTCTATCCAAGAACATTCATCTTCGGTGCAAAAGCATCCGCAGGTTACGCAACAGCCAAGAAAATCATCAAACTCATCAACTCCGTAGCAGATGTAGTAAACAACGACGCTTCCATCAACGGCAAGATCAAAGTTGTATTCATCGAAAACTACAGAGTATCCAACGCTGAGTGGATCTTCGCAGCAGCAGACGTTTCCGAGCAGATCTCCACAGCAAGTAAAGAAGCATCCGGTACAGGTAACATGAAGTTCATGCTCAACGGTGCTCCTACACTTGGAACAATGGACGGTGCTAACGTAGAGATCGTAGAAGAAGTTGGTGCAGAAAACGCATTCATCTTCGGTTTAAGCTCCGACGAAGTAATCAACTACGAAAACAACGGCGGATACGATCCAAACGTAATCTACAACACAGACGAAGAAATCCGTCAGGTACTGATGCAGCTGATCAACGGAACCTTCTCCAATGATACAGAACTCTTCCGTGACCTGTACGATTCACTTCTCAACACAAAGAACACAGACAGAGCAGACCGCTACTTCATCCTCGCAGACTTCCGTTCCTATGCAGACGCACAGAAACGCGTAGAAGCAGCATACAGAGACGAAAAAGGCTGGGCTAAGAAAGCGCTCCTCAACACAGCATGCAGCGGCAAGTTCACATCCGACAGAACTATCCAGGAATATGTAGATGATATCTGGCATCTGGATAAGGTTATTGTCAGAAAGTAAATAATATGCTATATCTATAGAAGTAATTGCTTCTGAATAAAAATAAAGACCCCTGGCAGTACAGTTATCAGGACTGTGTTGCAGGGGCTTTTTGCTACAGTAGTGACATAATACATTAATTCATTTGTACGGGAAATTTTGTGTACAGACATATAATATAAAGGAACAAAAAGTTCTTAAAAACAGAGATTTGACTGGAAAAATGAGAAGGCATCTGTTACAATAGAAAATACAAAACAGAGTGCAAAGAGGGTGATCGAAAACAAAAACACTTTGCACAAAAGATAAAATTTCATAGATGCGAAGCATCTGGAAATAAGAATACGTCCGAAAACATAATCAAAATACAAAAGCGAACGATAACTAACAGCCAGGAAAGGTGTATCAGATGGCAAATAACACCATATTTGATAATGTTTTCAGAACAATGCTGGAGAAAATGCCAGAGCTTGTAGTGCCGCTGATCAACGAGGTATTTGGCACAAATTATCCCGCAGATATAGTAGTTGAGCAGCAGAGAAACGAACACCAGACAAAGAACGGAGAAAAGATTACAGATTCCCGGTTAAAAATAGCAGATAAGATCTATCATATAGAATGTCAGAGTACCGGAGATGCAGAAATGGTAATCCGAATGATTGAATATGATTTTGCTGTGAGTCTGGAAACAAAGCAGATTGAGAATGGACGGTACAAGATATATTTTCCTCATTCCTGTGTATTATATTTACGTGGAAAAGGCAGAAAAGATACTCTCGGAATGGATATTATCATGCCAGACGGGAGGGTAATAAAATATGAGTTGCCGGCTATTTACAT
>ENA-OQKL01000608-OQKL01000608.1-human-gut-metagenome-genome-assembly--contig:-NODE-608-length-10993-cov-2.773974_pt1 | contig 10993 bp, 9 predicted proteins | sample MGYA00242779_ERZ504800 | MGnify/ENA primary metagenome ERZ504800 (study PRJEB26092, sample SAMD00036410) | human gut metagenome | host: Homo sapiens | study: EMG produced TPA metagenomics assembly of... | reverse complement strand
ATTCAATGCCTAAAATATTGTTTGGTTCTTTTAAAAAGGTATCAAGTTCTTCTTTTGAAAGCGAAGAGAAGGAAGCGCTGTCAGAAAAATAAGCGGAAAGTGCCTGTGCGCGCGCCGTCGGGAAGGAAAGTCCGTTCCGAAGCAGACCGGAGAGCAGCTCACGGTATTCCTCCGGCTCGTGGAGCAGAACATCAGCGAGTTCCAGAAACGGCGCCGTGTCTCCATATTCACTGCCAAAGCAGAGAAAATCGACACAGCCAAGCGCAGTAAGAAGCGATACCGCCCCGCGTGCAAAATGCTGCGCACTGCCGAGCGCAAAGTGACACGGAAGCTGCAGCACAAGGTCCGCGCCGCCAAGAAGCGCCAGCTCCGCACGGTCGTGCTGATCGAGAATGGCAGGTGCGCCGCGCTGGACGAAATCGCCGCTCATAATCACGACAAGATAGTCTGCCCCGGTCAGCTCCCTGGCTTTTGCCAGCTGATAAGCATGGCCGTTATGAAAAGGATTATATTCTGCAATGACTGCGGTAATGGTCATAAAACGTACCTTACTTTCGAAAAAAATAGCACGATTCCAAACAGAGAGGAACCGCGGATCACATAGCCCTATCGTAACAAAAACAGAAAAGGAATGCAAGAATTCCTCCGTTTTGGATTTTTGTCCAGTTGTTTTGAATTTTATACTTGCGAAAGGGCAAAAAGCGTACTACAATGAGAATATCGAGTAAATTTATCGAAAGGAGTCAAAAGATCATGGGATTTATTGACACAATTAAAGCAAGAGCAAAAGCAGACTAAAAAAACAATTGTACTGCCAGAGTCAGAAGACAGAAGAACATATGAGGCTGCTGCACAGATCCTGAAAGAGGATCTTGCAAATCTGATCATCATCGGAAGCGAAGAGGCAGTAAAGAAAGGCAGCGAGGGACTGGATGTCTCCAAAGCTACTATTGTAGATCCAGAGAAAAACGAGAAAACACAGGCTTATGTAGATAAGCTGGTAGAGCTTCGTGCAAAGAAAGGCATGACTCCGGAGAAAGCAAGAGAGACCATCCTGAATGACTATACATATTATGGCGTTATGATGGTTAAAATGGGAGATGCAGACGGACTTGTTTCCGGTGCCTGCCATTCTACCGCAAACACCTTACGTCCATGCCTGCAGATCTTAAAGACCAAACCAGGCACAAAACTCGTATCCGCATTCTTCCTGATGGTAGTTCCGGACTGCGAGTACGGCGATGACGGTGTATTCGTATTCGGTGACTGTGGTCTGAACCAGAACCCGAATCCGGAAGAGCTGGCTGCAATCGCAGAGTCTTCCGCAGAGTCCTACCGCATGCTGACCGGAAACGAGCCAAGAGTTGCTATGCTTTCCCACTCCTCCAAAGGAAGTGCAAAACATGCTGATGTAGACAAAGTTGTTGAGGCTACCAGAATTGCAAAAGAAGCAAACCCGGATCTCGCTCTCGACGGCGAGCTGCAACTTGATGCCGCTATCGTTCCAAGCGTAGGTGCATCCAAAGCTCCGGACAGCAAAGTAGCAGGAAAAGCAAACGTTCTGATCTTCCCGGATCTGGATGCCGGAAACATCGGATACAAACTGGTACAGAGACTGGCAAAAGCAGAAGCATACGGCCCGATGACGCAGGGTATCGCAGCTCCAGTCAACGATCTGTCCCGTGGATGCTCCGCAGAGGATATCGTTGGTGTTGTAGCAATCACTGCTGTACAGTGCCAGGCACAGTAAGCACGAAATAAAACCAATTACAAGCGGTTTTCTGGCCGGCTGCGGAGAACAGGCCGGCCAGAAGTTTTAATAAGAATTTTAAAATAGGAGAATTTAGAAATGAACGTATTAGTAGTAAACTGCGGAAGTTCCTCTCTGAAATTCCAGCTGATCAATTACGATAACCGTGACGTCCTGGCAAAAGGACTCTGTGAGAGAATCGGTATCGACGGACGCCTCGTTTATGAGCCAAAGAACGGCGAAAAAGAGGTAACAGAAGCAGCAATGCCGACACACGTAGAGGCAATCCAGATGGTTCTGGACGCTCTGGTAAACGAGAAGAGCGGCGTCATCAAGAGCCTGGAAGAAGTAGATGCCATCGGACACCGCGTTCTGCACGGCGGAATGAAGATCACAAACTCTGTTATCATCGATGACGAAGTAATCAAAGTTATCGAGGAGTGCGCTGACCTCGGTCCTCTGCACAATCCGGCAAACCTGATGGGAATCAATGCCTGCATGAAACTGATGCCGGGCGTTCCGAACGTAGCAGTATTTGATACCGCATTCCATCAGACCATGCCTCCGAAAGCATATATGTACGGTATTCCGAAAGAGTACTATGAGAAATATGCAATCCGTAAATACGGCTTCCACGGAACTTCTCATAAATTCGTATCCAAGAGAACCGCAGAGTTCCTTGGCAAAGACTACAACGATCTGAAGATCATCGTATGCCATATGGGAAATGGTGCTTCCCTTTCCGCTGTAAAGAACGGCAAATGTGTAGATACCTCCATGGGCCTTACCCCGCTCGAAGGTGTGATCATGGGAACCCGTTCCGGAGATATCGATCCGGCTTTTGTTGAGTATCTGTGCAACAAAGAGAACCTGACCGTATCCGAGGTTCTGAACATTCTGAACAAGAAATCCGGTATGCTCGGCATGACCGGCATCTCCAGCGATTACCGTGATGTATCTGCAGCAGCAGAGGCAGGCAATCAGGATGCCATCAACTGTCTGGAAGCATACGCTTACCGCATTATCAAATACATCGGTTCCTACATCGCAGCTATGGGCGGCGTAGATGTGATCACCTTCACCGCAGGCCTTGGAGAGAACGCTATTCCGCTTCGTGAGACCATCTGCAAAGCATTCGAGTTCATGGGACTGGAATTCGACTCTGAGGCAAACAACTGCCGCGGCGTTGAGAAAATCATCACCAAAGAAGGCTCCAAGATTACAGCATGCGTGATCCCGACCAACGAGGAAATCGCAATCTGCGAGGAGACCGTAGAGTTAGTAAAAGGAAAATAAAAAATAATTCAAAAAGCAGTTGACAATTCTTACCTTCCCGGGTATAATTGGTAAAGTGTGATTAGGAGAACAATATGAAAATCAGTCTGACCAAGTTATTTGCGCAGGACGGAAAGTCCGAAAAGTATGAAATTCCGCTTACATCCGAAACTTTTTCGATCGGCGGGCAGGACTATCGGGTAATCGAAAAACATCCTGTTATCCTTGGCCTTACGCATGAAGGCAATCGTGTGATCACGATCACCGGCAGCGCAGACCTTACAATGGAGATTCCATGTGCAAGATGCCTGACACCGGTAGCGACTCCATTCCAGCTCGAGTTCGATCTGCAGATTGATCTGAATCTGTCAGAGGAAGAACGCGAGGAAAAAGAAGAGGACTCTTCGTTTGTGGAGGGAGACGAGCTCGATGTGGAAGAACTGGTTCGTAATGAGCTCATAGTCCAATGGCCGATTCGAGTGCTGTGTAAAGATGACTGTAAAGGAATCTGCAGCCGTTGTGGTGCGAATCTGAATATTCAGACCTGTGACTGTGATACCACAGGGCTAGACCCCCGAATGGCTGCAATCAAAGATATATTCAGCAAATTTAAGGAGGTGTAACTATGTCCATTTGTCCTAAGAATAAATCTTCCAAAGCAAGACGCGATAAGAGAAGAGCAAACTGGAAAATGTCTGCTCCGAACCTTGTAAAATGCAGCAAATGTGGTGCTCTTATGATGCCGCACAGAGTTTGCAAAGCTTGTGGTTCTTACAACAAAAAGAAGTCGTTGCAATGGACTAATATCCATAAATCGGAATCAGTTCCGATGTGCAATGCAGCAAAAGGCTCCCGTCACCGGGGGCTTTTTTGCTGTCTCTGCGGGTTGTCTGGAAGCGTCATATAAAAGATTTGACGTGGTGTGTCGTGATGTGCTATAATGGTCTCGGTGAGAATTGAAACAATATTGCAACATTTTCGTAACAATTATAAAAAAGGAGTGCAAAGCATATGAAGAATAGACGAATCATATTTCTGGCAGCATGCATGTGCAGTGTAGTATTCCTCTCAGGATGTTCCACAGACAGTCTGATGGATAAAATGATGGGAACTGAGACGACGGTTTCGTCTTCGGCCAGTGTAGATATTTCAAAAGAGGACAGCGATGCTGTTCATGTAGATGCCAATCTGGAAAAGCCGGTTTTTTCGGTAAATCCGGTGGAGAGCCTGCAGATTCCCGTTGGAAATACATCTGGAAAGCTGACTTGTGAGGCAGGAATAACGGGAGAAGGCACAGTAACATATCAGTGGTATAAGAACAACGTAAATTCCAACGGCGGAGGAACGCCGATTGAAGGCGCAACAGAAGTGACATACCAGGTCGATACTTCGGCGGAGGGCAAAGATTACTATTACGTTGTGGCAACAAACACGGTTGGAAATACCGTTTCCATGGCGACGAGTACGGTAACAGAAGTTACGGTAATTCCGGCAGGGAAATGGGTTCAGAATGAAAACGGATGGCAGTATCAGAATAATGATGGAAGCTATGCAACCAATACCTGGCAGAATATCGACGGCTACTGGTACGTGTTTGATGAAAATTCATACATGGTGACAGGATGGTACTGGAGCGGAGAAGAATGGTATTATCTGGCGGACAACGGTCAGATGCAGACCGGCTGGTTCACGCAGGATGGTGAGGAATATTATCTGGATCCGGATACCGGTGTCATGGCACGGAATACAACCATAGACGGTCATGAGATGAATTCGAGCGGAGTCAAGGTTTCTTAAGAAAAATAAGACAAAACAGAGCGGGTGGATTTTGGAAAGATAAATCCACCCGCTTTTTTGGAATACAGGAGAAAGCGCGGATGGGCATTTGTGCTTGATTTTTGCAAAGGAGTTTAGTATAGTTAATACAGCACTTGCATGAGTGCTTTTAGAGCGTGGTTGAAAACGGTTTTTTGAAAGAAAAAGAGTTTTCAAACGCGCTTTAGAAAAGAGAAAAGAGGAAAAAACATGAGTGACTTAGTCAGAGTTGCAGTGGACGCGATGGGCGGCGATTATGCGCCTGCGGAGCCGGTAAAAGGCGCCGTTGAGGCCGTAAACGCAGATGAACGTGTCAAAGTCCAGCTGGTCGGCCAGGTGGATGTCATCGAAAAAGAACTGCAGAAATATACGTACCCGAAGGAGCGGGTTGAGATCGTTCCGGCAACCGAGATCATTGAGACGGGAGAGCCGCCGGTCAATGCGATCCGCCACAAAAAAGATTCTTCGATCGTTGTCGGCATGAAAAAAAGTGCGCTACGGAGAGGCAGACGCGTTTGTCTCATCAGGAAGCACCGGAGCAGTCCTGGTCGGCGGACAGACGATCGTAGGACGCATCAAGGGCGTAGAGCGCCCGCCGCTGGCTCCGCTGATCCCGACGAAAGACGGTGTATCCCTTCTGATCGACTGCGGTGCGAATGTTGATGCAAGACCGTCCCATCTGGTGCAGTTTGCCATGATGGGTTCCATCTATATGGAACACGTTGTCGGCATTAAAAATCCGCGTGTGGGAATCGTGAATATCGGTGTGGAAGAAGAAAAAGGAAACGCGCTCGTCAAAGAGACGTATCCGCTTCTGAAAGAAACCCCGTATATCAACTTTGTCGGCAGTATCGAAGCAAGAGAAATTCCAAACGGAGCCGCAGACGTTGTTGTCTGTGAGGCGTTTGTCGGAAACGTTATCTTAAAGCTGTATGAGGGCGTCGGCGCGACCCTGATTTCCAAGGTAAAACAGGGCATGATGACATCTCTGCGCAGTAAAATCGGAGCCCTTCTTGTGAAACCGGCGCTGAAAGAGACACTGAAGTCTTTTGATGCCAGTGAGTACGGCGGAGCACCGCTGCTTGGCTTAAAAGGACTCGTTGTAAAAACGCACGGAAGCTCAAAAGCCAACGAATTTAAAAATTCCATTCTCCAGTGCATTTCATTTAGCGAGGAGAAGATTCCGCAGAAAGTGCAGGAGCATCTGGCAGACTATAAGAGCAGCAGGGAGGCAGCGAAAGATGGAATTTGAGAAATTACAGGAGATCATTGCGGATGTATTAAACGTAGATCCGAATGAAGTAACCATGGAGACAACCTTTACAGATGATCTGGGAGCGGATTCCCTGGATGTATTTCAGATTGTGATGGGAATTGAAGAAGAATTTGATATCCAGATCGAAGCAGAAGAAGCAGAGCACATCGTATCGGTTGAGGATGCGGTGGAAGCGATCAAAAAGAAACTGGCAGAATAATAGAAAATGGCGAAGGGGCTGTTTGCTACAGGACAGCCCCTTTGTTACCGTCCGCAGAACACCTGCAAACGGTAACTATGAGGAAGGACAGGCTTAAAACAGGTTATGAATAATATTGATAAACTCGTGGATTTGGAAAAGAAGATCCAGTATAAATTTCAGGATTTCGGACTGCTGGAGATGGCGATGCGCCATTCTTCCTACGCAAATGAGCACCATATGGAGCGCCTGGAGTGCAACGAGCGTCTGGAGTTCTTAGGAGATGCCGTGCTGGAAGTTGTATCCAGCGAATTTTTATACAAGACATTCCCGCGTCTCCCGGAGGGCGAGATGACGAAAAAACGCGCCAGCCTCGTCTGTGAACCGGCACTGGCATTCTGTGCCCGTGAGATTGACCTTGGCAGCTTTCTACTCCTTGGAAAGGGCGAGGAGGCAACCGGCGGCCGTCACCGCGATTCCATCGTTTCGGATGCTATGGAGGCAACGATCGGTGCGATTTTCCTGGACGGCGGCTTTGAACCGGCAAAAACGTTCGTTCTGAACTATATCTTAAACGATATCGAACACAAACAGCTTTTCTACGACAGCAAAACGATTCTGCAGGAGCTGATCCAGGGTGAGACGGATGAAGAGATTGTTTACACCATCTTAAAAGAAGAGGGACCGGATCACGACAAGAGCTTCTGGGCACAGGTCAGCGTCGGAAAGAAAGCGCTCGGTACCGGAAAGGGCAGAACGAAAAAAGCGGCAGAACAGGCAGCGGCATACGATGCAATTCTTGCCAGAAAAAAAGCGTAGGTGAATTATGTATCTCAAATCCATTGAAATGCAGGGATTTAAGTCGTTTGCCAACAAAACCATTCTGCAGTTCCACGACGGTATTACCGGCGTTGTAGGGCCGAACGGCAGTGGAAAGAGCAATGTTGGCGATGCGGTGCGCTGGGTGCTCGGCGAACAGAGCGCCAAGCAGCTCCGCGGCGGAAATATGCAGGATGTTATTTTCTCCGGAACCGAGACGAGAAAGCCGCTCGGCTACGCGTCGGTTGCAATTACACTCGACAATTCCGACCACAAGCTGAATGTCGATTTCGAGGAAGTCACGGTGACGAGACGGCTCTACCGCTCCGGTGAGAGCGAGTATCTGATGAACGGCGCATCGTGCCGGTTAAAGGACATCAACGAGCTGTTCTACGATACCGGTATCGGAAAAGAAGGCTATTCCATCATCGGACAGGGTCAGATTGATAAGATTTTAAGTGGTAAGCCGGAAGAGCGCCGGGAGCTGTTTGACGAGGCGGCAGGAATTGTCAAATTCAAGAGAAGGAAGGCCGTGACCGAAAAGAAGCTGGCGGAAGAGCAGCAGAATCTGGTGCGCGTCAACGACATTCTCTCGGAACTGACAAGGCAGTTAGAGCCGCTGGAACGCCAGTCTGAGACGGCAAAGATTTATTTAAAGAAGAAAGAGGAATTAAAGCTCCTCGATATCAATATGTTTCTGCTCGAGATGGAGCGCATCCGGAACGATCTCGCGAAAGTAGAAGACCGGTACCGGATTACAGAAGAGCAGTTAAAGAGCACGAAAGAGGCTTTTGAGCATACGAAGCAGGAGTATGAAAAGCTGGAACAGGAGCAGGAAAAACTGGACCAGACGATTCTTTCTGCGCGCGATCAGGCGGGGGAGAATGCACTGAAACGTCAGCAGCTCGAAAACCAGATCGAGGTGTTGAACGAGCAGATTCATGCATCAGAGAGGAACAGCGACACATTAAGAGAACGTCTGGAGGCGATCCGCGCGGAGAGCCGCACAAAGACGGCAGAAAAAAATACATATCAGGCAGAAAAGGACGGGCTTCATGAAGCACTTCTTGCGTCAGAGACGGAAAAGAGTGAGAAAGAGGCCGCTCTCTCGGAATGCCAGGAGCAGATCCAGGCAGTCGAGCTGCAGAGTGAACAGGATAAGAGCGAAGTCATCGGCCTTCTGAACCAGCGGGGTTCCACGAAGGGAAAAATGCAGCGCTACGATGCGATGCTCGAGCAGATCGGCATCCGAAAGGCAGAATTAAGCCAGAGGGTGCTGCATTTAAAGACGAGCGAGTCCGAACAGAACGGGCAGATGGAAGAACTGCAGAACGCGTTTGAAGCGCTCGAAGAGACGGTAAGCAGCCTGAAACAGCAGTACCAGGAGGCAGATCAGAAGATTACCGCGCTGACGGCGGATCTCTCGAACCAGACGAAAGAGATGGAAGCCGGCCAGACCAATTACCACAGAGAAGCGTCAAGGCTCGAATCCTTAAAGAACATCACCGAGCGGTACGACGGCTATGGAAACAGTATTCGGAAGGTCATGGAGCAGAAAGACCGGAATCCCGGCATCCACGGCGTTGTGGCGGATCTTCTGCAGGCGGAGAAAAAGTACGAGACGGCGATCGAGACCGCACTTGGCGGCAGCATTCAGAATATTGTCACCGACAATGAGGCGACGGCGAAATACCTGATTGAATACCTGAAACGGGGCCATTTCGGCCGTGCGACGTTCCTTCCGCTCACCAGTATGCGCGGGAAAAAAAACGCAGGTGAATGAGGATGCGGCAAGAGAAACTGGTGTGCTCGGTGTGGCAAATGCACTTGTTTCGTACGACCCGGTGTATGAGGGCCTTGTGGCACAGCTGCTTGGAAGAACGCTGGTGGTCGACACGATCGACCATGCCATTGTGATCCAGCGGAAATACCGTCAGACGCTCCGCATGGTAACCCTCGAGGGCGAGCTCTTGAGCCCGGGCGGTTCCATGACAGGAGGTTCGTTCCGGAACAACAGCAACCTGCTCGGAAGACGGCGTGAGATTGAGGAACTCGAAAAGAGCGTACAGGGTCTTGCGAAGGAACTGCGGGAAATCCAGCAGGAACTTGAAGAGAAGAAAAATAAGCGGAATGAAATCCGCGATCTCCGCACCGAGCTGAATGAAAAACTGCAGCGGCAGTACATCGAGCAGAATACGGTGCGCCTGAATCTGGAAAAAGCGCGCGAGAAAAAGACGGAAATCCGTCTGGATTTTGAAGCGCTTCAGAAGGAGAGTCTCGAGATTGAAAATCAGATCGCCGAGATTGAGCGGAACCGGAAAGTCATCGGTCAGGAAATGCAGGAATCGGTGGAGCGGGAAAGCACGCTACAGGAGAATATCCAGAAGGCACAGGAGGCGCTTACAGGGCTTCGCCGCCGGGAAGCAGAATATACGAAGGATCTTGAAGAAATCCGGTTAAATTACGCAAATCTGTCCCAGAAGGATGGATTCCTTGCCCAGAACATCCGCCGTCTTGAGGAAGAGACGGGAAAACTGGAAGCGGAAAGCCGCACCATGCTGGAAAAAGCGGCGGAGGAAAAAGACGATGTCAAAAGGAAACAGCAGGACATCGTGGAGATCCAGAAGACGATTGCAGCAGCAGTGCAGGCAAAAGAAGAGGAAGACCGCCGGATTGTGGAACTGCAGGAGAAAAAAGAAGCATTAAGCGCAGATCACAAAGAATTTTTCGAGAAGCGGGATCAGCTCTCCGACCAGATTTCCCTGATGGACAAAGAGTGCTTCCGTCTGAACAGCCAGAAAGAAAAGCTGGAGGAGACAAAAGAGGCACAGACCTCGTATCTCTGGGAAGAGTACGAAGTGACACCGGGCCACGCAAGAGAGTTCCAGATGGAGGAGATTCCGGAGCGCAGTGAATTAAAGCGGCGTGTGCTGGAAGTAAAAGATGCGATCCGGAAGCTTGGCTCTGTCAATGTGAATGCGATTGAGGAGTACAAAGAGATTTCGGAGCGCCACGCCTTTCTCGATGCACAGCACACCGATCTGTCAAGGCGGCAGAGACACTGCAGGGCATCATCGATGAGCTGGATGCCGGTATGCGCAAGCAGTTCACGGAAAAATTCGAGGAGATCCGGAAAGAGTTTGAACCGCGTGTTCCGCCAGCTGTTCGGCGGCGGAAAGGGAACGCTGGAACTCGAGGAGGACACGGATGTACTCGAGGCAGGTATCCGCATCATTTCCCAGCCGCCGGGAAAGAAACTGCAGAATATGATGCAGCTCTCCGGAGGCGAGAAGGCACTGACCGCGATTGCGCTGCTTTTTGCAATCCAGAACTTAAAGCCGTCCCCGTTCTGTTTACTTGACGAGATCGAGGCGGCGCTCGACGATTCCAACGTAACGCGTTTTGCACAGTATCTGCATAAGCTGACAAAAAATACCCAGTTCATCGTCATCACCCACAGGCGCGGTACGATGACGGCGGCAGACCGTCTGTACGGCATCACGATGCAGGAGAAGGGTGTTTCTACCCTTGTTTCTGTCGATTTGATCGAGGGAGAACTGGACAAATAGAAACGAATAAGATACAATACGAAAGAAGTAAGATAGAAAAGATAAAGGGAGGCGAACGGTATGGCGGAGGAGAAAGTAGGCTTTTTCAAACGTCTTGTCAACGGTCTGACGAAGACCCGAGACAGCATTGTAGCTGGAATTGATTCTATTTTCAGCGGCTATTCCAATATTGATGACGATTTTTATGAGGTAGATCGAGGAGATTCTCGTCATGGGAGATATCGGCATCAATACAACGACCAAAATTATGACCACTTAAAACGAGCGGGTGGCAGAAGAGCACATTACCGATCCGGCAGAGTGCAAACAGC
>ENA-OQKL01000607-OQKL01000607.1-human-gut-metagenome-genome-assembly--contig:-NODE-607-length-11024-cov-1.952464_pt1 | contig 11024 bp, 14 predicted proteins | sample MGYA00242779_ERZ504800 | MGnify/ENA primary metagenome ERZ504800 (study PRJEB26092, sample SAMD00036410) | human gut metagenome | host: Homo sapiens | study: EMG produced TPA metagenomics assembly of... | reverse complement strand
AAGATGTAAATTTGCTGCTGTGGATACCAATTCCTGAATGAATTTCTCCGCATATTCTTTTGAAAGTCCGGTTCCTGAAATTGAGAAAAACGGGCAGTAACCAAAGCCCAGGTGTGTTAAACCTTCTAATTTGCAGGCTCTGCTGTCCGGGAAGGGAACATCCTCCATTCCTTCTAATACATTGAACGGAAGAAAGCGAACACAACGTCCGATACAGTTCTTCGGATCAAGACTTCGTACTGATCCGGAAGCAAAATTACGTCCGTTTTATAAGGTTTTCCATTTCCATCACGCAGAGTATCTTTCAGACGTTCAAAATCATTGGTTGGTATAAAAGACTCACCGGTAATGACCAGACGTTCTTTGTGTGGAATGGTAAGCGGTACATTTAAAAATGCCGGGATATTGTGTGTAATATCTTCCCCCACTTCACCATCTCCACGGGTAGAAGCCTGAATCAGTCTGCCATCTTCGTAAATGAGTTTGGTAGTCAAACCGTCCAGTTTCAGCATAAAGAGAACTTCCTGTCCTTTCATGAAATCTAAAAGCTCTGAAATCAGTTTTGTTTTCTCAAGCGAGAGCAGTGGAATCGGATGGGTGACTTTGGCAAGTTCACTGACCGGATAATATCCAACCGTCTGTGTCGGAGAATTTGACAGGATGAAACCAGTCTGTTCCTCCAGTTCCTTCAGTTCGTCAAAGAGTCGGTCATACTCGGCATCAGATACCAGAGGGGCATCCTGATTGTAGTAGGCATGACGGTATTCATTGAGTTGTTTTACAAGATTCTTAATTCTTTTGACTGACATAGAGTCTCCTTTCTTTTGTGGCGTGCCAGTTCCGGAATCATTTGTTTCCGTAATCCTCCTTTCCCTGCGTTCAGGCATTAAAAAAAGAGAATGACGCTTATGTTCATTCTCAAAATAGATGCAGTTTCCTGCAAAATAAAAAAAGCCAGAAGTCCCTGCTGCTTGTTGGGCATAGGAAAACTCCTGACTACGTTTCAAACCTAAACTGCGTGTGATAAATCCTTTCCGGATTGACACAAATAATTGATATAAGAACAGTATAACACTAGATGTAGTATATGTCAAATGAAATAGATTCCTCAATGAAGCTTTTGCCTTATGTTGATGACAAATTTGTCGGCTACAGGAATAAAAGCGTTCAGGATTTCAGATTTGCCCTAAGCGAAGGAATTCGTAGCCAGGTATTTTTTGCCACTTTCGTGGAGAAAGTCGAAAACCAGATAAAATCAATCTCTGTCATAAATGCCTCTAAACTGTTTTTACATCGTAGTGGTTATGCAAGTTCTAAATTTAAAAATAATTTTCACGAATAACTAACTTTTCTATATGCTGAATTGTCATAAAATATAGATTATTAAATTTGAAAGCAGATTGAAGGTGATAAACATGAGAAGTTATAAACGGTATACCAGGCGAAAGAGACTTTTGAAGCAAATCGCTGTGGTTGCTTTATCTCCTAATCGGGTATTCACGAAAGAACAGATCTATCAGCATATCTATGAGGAAGCGGAGTCAGAAGTGAATAACCGAATTTACGGTCTGATTAAGAACTTGAGAAAGAAAATAGAAGAAAATCCGGAAACACCGCACTACATAGAAACGATACGTGGTGTTGGTTATCGCTTTCGGGCATAAAAGGAGCCGTCCGGCAATGGGCGGCTCGAAGTGTTTCTCTTGTTGTTTATTTATTGTTTTTTTCGTTGTATACTGATAAAACGAGGTGATAAAAGTGGCATATAGAATTTTGATCGTGGATGATGACATCGAATTATTAAAGATGTTAAAGAACTATTTTGAAATCAAACGATATGATGTAATGATGGCAGAAGATGGCACAGATGCTTTGGAAAAAATCCATAAGAAACCGGATATTATCTTGCTGGACATCAATATGCCTAAAATAGACGGATTAGAAGTATGCAGACGTATCCGGGGCAAAGTAACTTGTCCCATTATCTTCCTGACGGCAAAAGTGGAGGAGCAGGACAGGGTAAACGGGCTTTTATCCGGTGGGGATGACTATATACTGAAGCCGTTTAGTCTGAAAGAACTGGATGCTCGTATTATTGCACATTTGAAGCGTGAGGAGCGTCATAAAGGGAAGTCTGAATACAGATTCCACGGAGACCTCAGTATTGATTATGGAGCAAAGAGGGTTCAGATCGGTGAAAATGATTTGGAGCTTACGAAGCTGGAATATGCAATCATTGAGTTTTTGTCCATGAATCCAGGACAGGTTTTTGACAGGGAGCGGATATACGAAAAGGTGTGTGGTTATGATGCGGAAGGTGACAGCCGTGTTGTTACGGAACTGATCCGGAGAGTGAGAAAGAAACTGGCGGAATATACGCAGACAGAATACATTGAGACAGTATGGGGGATGGGGTATCGATGGAAAAGATAAGAAATTTATCCTTGAAAAAGACAATGGTTTTATATACGATACTCAGCTTGATTGTCACTTTTTTTCTTTCTGTGTCAATTATTGAGATTGCCGGGCAGATACAGGAGGAGGTCTGGTGGAAGTACGTGGATCAGGACGAGTATTATCAGGCAATGAATGACCGCAATGAAAATTTTGAGGTAGTGGTACCGAGACCGAATCAGAGTAAAATGAGCAGAATGGACTGGCATATTTCAGAAACCTGTGATTTCCTTCAGACGTACGGAGTATTGCTTTTTTCTTTTGCCGGATGTGGAATTGCGGTCAGCCTGTTTTACAAAAATAAATTAAAGAGACCGATTCAGGAACTGAAGATGGCATCACAGATGATTGCGGAGGAAGATCTGGATTTTCATATGGCTTATGAGAACGAGGACGAGATGGGGATGCTGTGCAGGGAATTTGAAAGGATGCGTGGGCAGTTGGAAGAAAATAACCGTAGACTTTGGCAGATGATCGAAGATGAGCGGGTACTGCGTGCAGCGATTGCCCATGATATCCGCTCGCCGCTTGCAATCATGCGGGGATATCAGGAAATGCTTTTGGAATTTGTTCCGGAAGATATGCTTGATCAAGAGAAAATGATGGAGATGTTAAGGGGCGGTATGCTTCAGATTGAACGGATGAACCATTTTATTGATAGTATGAGGAAGATGACGAAATTGGAAGAACGGGAATTAAACTGTTCCGTGGTAGATATCCGGCAGTTGATAAACCAGATAGAAGCTCTGGCAGAAGTCGTGGTGGAAAAATCAGAAAAGAATTTTACAGTGACGACAGTGAGAGAATCTGAAATACTGACTGCGGATGAGGAAATCATCATGGAAGTAGCGGATAATCTGTTGGCTAACGCATTCCGCTATGCCAATCAGGAAGTTAGGCTGAAGCTGACAGTGACACCCCAATATCTGAAAATGAGTATCAGGGATGACGGAATTGGATTTCAGGAAAATATCGACAGGGTGACACAGGCGTTTTATCATGAGAATCCACAGGATGACTTAAAGCATTTTGGAATGGGTATGTATATCAGCCGTATCTACTGCGAACGGCATGGTGGGAAACTGCTGATAAAAAAATGTAGCAGATGGCGGTGCGGAAGTTGAGGCAGTGTTTAAAAATTATGTATTAGAAGAACAACAGCAGAAATAAATGGCTGTTGTTTTTTTGTTGTGATTTGTAGGCTATGCTGTTTGTAGAAAAAAGAAAGGCGGGATGACTTATGAAAGCAATCATAAAAAGGAATCTGAAAAATTATCTTAAAAATCCGATATTCTGGATCGGTTTGATTGTTGTTTTAATCAGTATGTACCAGACACTTGCACCCTATCTGTCCATTCATTACGTGAAGTCGGATGAAACCTTCAGGAAGGTAAAAATGGCCTCCGATGGGGATGTTATGGAGGGATGTATTCCGGCAACACCGGATAAGGAGAGAGAACTGTGGGAGAAAGAGATTGTAAAGATACTTCAGGACACAGAGAATGGGTTTGGCATGTCGGAAGTAGAGGCGGAGGCAGTGATATCTGAGATGAAACAGATGAAGATTACGGAGGCGTGTCAGTATCTGAAAACGGAATACCACTTTAATGGTGCCAATTATGTGTATGAGGACGTTTCATGGTATCAGGGAAGCCCGGAGGAAGTCAACCGGTATATCAGAGAAAATCTTGAGAAACATCCATTCTCCTATTATTTCGGAAGAAAATTTACAGATTTTGCAAGCCTGCATATGGCATTCTTTGCAACGGTTCTGCTGGCGTTTTTATTTTTCCAGGATATGAGGAAAAATACTTATGAATTGCTGCACACCAAACCGATGACGGCTTTTCAATATATTGCCGGGAAAATAAGCAGTGGATTTCTCATTATGACGGCGGCACTGGTCATTATGAATATCGTATTTATCATTTTGTGTTACGCCACGGCAGTAAAATCAGGATTTGCTATGAACATACTGGATTTTGTTCAGAATTCGATCCTGTATGTCCTGCCGAACATCCTGATGATCTGCTGTGTGTATGCGGTTACAGCGCTGCTGTTTAAGAATCCGCTTCCAGCGGTTCCGGCGCTGGTTCTTTATATCATTTATTCTAATATGCTGACATGGGATAGCAAAGGACAGTGTCATGCAAGACCATTCTCTATTATGGTTCGATTTCCGGGGAATTTTTTTGAAACGGAATTGCCACATCAGGTATATCTCAATCAACTGCTTCTTGTGGCAGCATCCATACTGCTCATGTTTATAGCGGTGTGGATGTGGAAAAGGAGGAGAGTATATTGAAGAAAGAAGTAAAAATATGTATGCCATATTATAAAATTGCATATTCAATCGCTTTTGTTGTGATATTGAGTGCAATCCAGCCTGTTGTATATGCGAATGAAATCGGGCAGGCAGTAGAAAGAGCTGTTTCGCTTCTGGCAGTCGTTTTCTGTGCAGATACTTATCTGGTGGAAGTGCAGAGCAAACGCTCGGAAGTATTCTGCCTTTATAATCTAAAAAAGCAGGCAGGGGTAGTTTATAAAAGACTATTTGTGCAGGTAGCTTATCTGATTGGAATCAGTTTGTTGGCATATGGACTCTTTTATTGGCAGAAACCGGTGAATCTGACAGAAGAATTAGATGGCGGTGCCTTGTTTGGAATTTATTGTATTGCGATTCCCGGAACTGTTTTGTTTTGGAGTGTGCTTTCCGTAACTGTCAGCAATCTGGTTCGAAACAGATGGATTGGTATGGGTGTCGTGCTGCTTTTCTGGTTTTTCTCTATTTCCGGAAAGGCAACTCAGTTTTTGAAAAACTGGGGACCATTTTCCTACGGAACTTGTGATTTCGGTAAGCTGACAGAGTGGAGATGGCTTGGCGGGAAGGTGCTGTGCGTGGTATTTGCGGGGATGATGCTTGCATTTGTTCCTAAGATATTAAAGAAGAGAGGGTAAGATTATGAGTATAAGAATAGACGATTTAACAGTAACATTTAAAAATGGAGTGACAGCGGTAGATCATGTGGATCTGGAAATCCCACATGGGATATTTGGTCTGTTAGGTGAAAATGGTGCAGGAAAAACAACGTTGATGCGGGTGCTTACAACGGTGCTTGCACCCACAAGTGGAAAAGTTCTGTTAGATGGTACGCTATATTGCGAAGCAAATTACGAAAAGATACAGAAAAAGATTGGGTATCTGCCACAGGAAATTGATCTGTATCCGTCTTTGACTGTTCGAGAATGTCTGGAGTATATGGGAGATCTGGCTGGAATTGAGAAAAGAGAAAGCAAGAAAAGGATTGATTACTATCTGGAGAAGACCAGTCTTGCAGACCATCAGAAAAACGAAAATGCGGCAGCTTTCAGGTGGAATGAAGCGAAGAGTTGGATTAGTGCAGGCATTACTCCATGAGCCGGATTTTTTAATTGTGGATGAACCAACAACAGGGCTCGATCCGGAGGAACGCATCCGTATCCGTAATTTACTGGTAGATTTTGCAGAAGAACGCACCGTATTATTTTCAACGCATGTGGTGGAGGATCTGATGGCAACCTGTAATCAGCTTGCGGTTATGAAAAAAGGTAGATTCCTTTATACAGGAACAATGAGGGAATTATTGAATAAGGCAAGAGGGCATGTATGGGAATGCTGTACAGAGGACGAAAGCCTTGCAAGAGAATTAGAAAGAAAATATCATATTTCCAGTAAGCAGTATACGGAGGAAGGAATTAGATTAAGACTGTTAGGGGAGAATATGCCGTCAGAAAGTGGATGTATAGCTTGTGACGTAACTTTGGAAGATGCATATATCTATGTAACCAATCGATAAACATTGTTAATGAGGAGTGAAAGCTAAATGCTAAGAAAAGCAGGTGATGTTATGGGAAAGTGATGATTCTTACCATTTCTGATTCCGAAGAGGGAATCCTGAATAAAATTAAATCAGTTCTAGCCTGCGAAAGTACGTTAGAAGTTATGGAGATTACAAATTCTGAAAAGTTGACATTCCAAGGTTTGGAAATAGACCAGCTTCAGCGGAGCGTAATCAAAGATGGTAAGGTTGTGGAACTTACCAGACATGAATATGACCTGCTTTTTATCTGGCCTTATCCCCAATCGGGTATTTACAAAGAACAGATTTACCAGCATATTTATGAGGATGTGGAGTCAGAAGTGGATAACCGTGTCTATGGGTTAGTCAAGAATCTGAGAAAGAAAATAGAAGAAAATCCGGAAGAACCGCACTACATAGAAACGATACGTGGTGTAGGCTACCGTTTTCGGGCATAAAAAGAGCCGTCCGATTGGGCGGCTCGAAGTATTTAAACAGCAGTTTTCTTCACTGCCTGTTTATAGTTACCGGTAGCATCGTAATCTCCAGAGAGGAGCAGATTCTGGCGAAATTGCTCCAGTTTGATCTTGAAGCGTTTCCCATCCTCAACAGTCGTAAGCATGGTAAGAGCTTCTAGCATTCCCTGAATATATCCGGTTAGCAGGTAATATCTGCAGGGTTCTTCCGATGGTGAGATATTGGACAGGGTTTCTTCCAGATGTTCCTGACGTTCCCTGAGCCATGCATCCCAGACATCCAGTTCCAAATCAGTCATGGTGTTCCTCCTTTAAATCTGATGATAATCGTCTTTGGTGTGGAGGGGTAGAAGTTTCATGCACAAGCATTTTTCTGCTCCAGATCCAAATATGGATTTGTAAATTCAAAAATAATAAGTTCATCCGCATCGAACATGAGCTCCAACTCTTTTAGTGTAGCTGCTGGATATCCGCAATCTCTGAATCGTTCTAATACGTCTGTTTCCGTTTCAAATGGTTCACCGTCTTCCAGCTTTTCTCCGATTATTAAGCCACATGGAGTCAATAGGCTTTCTTCATATAAGCGGACACAATATCGGTCAGGGAAAAATAGGTGTGCTTCATCCGTGTTATAATAAATTCGTTCTCCAGGTTCTATGCTTTGCATCACAAAGGGAACATGATATGCAGCGGCTATCGCCTGATATGCTTCATAAAGTGGAGTCCATGCTGTCTCTAAAGAAAGTAGAATATACGTATCATTCCATTCCATGTAGCTGACATTTCCACGAAGAGATATTCCGGTGGAATCTATTTTCTTGTGGGAAAATAAATTGCCAATCCAGCATAAATCAGGATTCTGGTTCAGAATGATGTAGGTTTCCAGGTCCTCCCACAAGTCATATAGTCCTTCCGGATTTCCTTCTGTATAAAAGATCACATCATCACAGCAGATATTTGCCATTACACATCCACCTCCGTTCCAAAAGTTTCACCCATATTCTGGTTGGAAACCGTAAGGTTTACAGGGGATAAGGTGCCAGAGGCAAGCCATTGTTCGATTGCATCAATTACCTGCTCCAGCGTGTCGTTATAAGCCACATTGCAGTCTTCCAGTCGGAGAAACTGCAGGTATGCTTCATGAAGAAGGCTTGGATCATCACGCAGCGTTTCATATGGAAGGTTGCAGAGTCCGATTCTTTCCTCCAGACGTTCCATGGAGCGGCGGATGAAGTCGCAGGAAATAAATTGTTCCCGGTAGATGTTATAAGCAGCTTCAAGCTGGTCATAGGTCAAAATAAATGAGACTTTCTCGCAAGGATTAGATGGTTGTTCTTTCATGGTAAATTCCTCCATTCATACTATGATTGGCTGGTGGTACGGATTCTCTTTGTTCGGGAGTAAGATGTACCAGTAGTTTCCAGCGCAGGTCGATTTCTCGGTGAATCCAGGTATCATTTTCATAAACTTCATGTGTCAAAAAATTGTAAATTGTCGGTTCTTTTTCTATATCATCCAGATCTGCGACCAGACAAGTTGCCTGATTCACATAGGGCCAGAGTGCCTGTTCGACCATATGGCGTAGTTCCAGTATCAGAGGATATATCTGTCCTACATCATAGGTTTTGGACATGCAGGAGCTGATTTTCTTCAGCATCCCGGAAGTTTGTATCATACTGGTTGATGACGGTACATTGTTCCTCCACATCTGCATCCGGATTCAGGACCAGCCGGTGGAGCAGCACAGATTTTGCATAAGGCAGAAGCGGTCAGGTTGATGTTTCTGACCAGTTCTTCATACGGCTGCTTATACTGTGTCTTCAGCACTTCCAGAGGCACATGTTCCCGGTTCTTCTTTAAGGTGGAGAGGAGCCCCGAAAGGCAGCTCTCCAGTTCTTCCATTCTTGTCAAGCACACATCGCCTCCAGCTCCATCGGAACACGGGTGTAGCTGAGACGGTAAATACTGTTGCAGGGTCTCAAATACCACACCGTTTTCGGATACTTCCAGAATACTCTGCACCGGACTGGTAGCAAAGGTCTGGTTATAACTATAGATCCACGCCCGTTCTCCCAGATGGAGGGGCAGGGACAGGATTCCGGTGAGGACATATTCTTTCTTTTGGGTGGTGTGTAAGGTTATATTTGTATTCTTCATTGATTTCACGCTCCTTTCCTTACTTAATTTTGTTTGCAATTACGGCAGCGACCAGTTTAGCGCATCCCAATTCCATCTCGGATAAATGCTGTCCGGTTCTGGAACAGAGAAGAAGTGCCAGCGGCTCTCTGTCTTCCCTTAAAATCGGGAAAAAAGCACAAACCGGTTGACGGGTGTTGGATACCGGGTAGACAGGGCAGTTCTCAGCAGAGATCAGTTCCTGGCCGTCCGCAACCAATTCGGCGAGTTCTTCTGTAACGGGAGTGCCTTCCGGAAGATAGATGCCCGCAGATACGAGTATGTGAGCCTCACTGCAAATTGCGATACCACAGTGGATGACACTGTAGAGGACGGAAAGATAGGAAGCCATTTCCTCTTTTCCGTTTAAGTGGGTAGGGCATTTGCGTAAAAGCAGCTCCATTCCCACATTTTCCAGTTCCAGTGCATCTCCGTCTGAGAGCTTCATTTGTTTCCGGATTTCTGCAGGGATGACGATACGCCCCTGAGAGTCCATGGTCCGGATGAGTGCAATATTCATAACTAAAGTCTCCTTTCTTAAAAAGAGGAGAAGCAGTAAAGTACCGCTTCTCTTCTGAAAATTTAGGCAGCGTAAGGCGGAGCCTGTGCTGTCTGTTGCATTTGACTGTTCTGCTGGTCTGCCAGCATCCGTTTTCCGTTATTGATCAGTGATGCAGCAATCACCGTTTCCCAGTTGGAAATATAGGAATCCGTCCGCTTCAGAAGCGTGAACAGATCCATGTCGGTAAGCTGGATGGCTGTCGTCTTTTCGGACTGGAAGCTGCGTGGCTGCATGTAGGAACCACCGTTCTTATTCTGTGCTTTGATGCCTTTCCCATTTACAATCTGGATTTTCCATGGGCTTTTCATAGGCTGCCCTTTGGAATCATAGGGATGTCTGGAGATATAAAACATCTGGGCTGTGGAATAACCGTTCTGATCGGGATTGCCGTAGATCTTGCTCTGGCTCCATTCAAATTCCTGAAAACCGGAAGTGATCCGGGTTAAGAGGAACTGGATCTGTTCCGGTGCCAGGTTGAAACGGGTGATGATATTCCGGTCTCCGGTACCGTTGGAATAATCCTGAATGGTGATGCAGATTAAAGAATGTACTTTATGCCCGTTTTCCTGATATTCCCCTTTGGCATGTAGCTGTGCATAGTTGCCGAGTGGTGCGTAGCGGAGCCGGTCATAAAAGGCAATGAGTGCCCGGTCATTCTGGATCTTGCAGATCTGGTCGGTAATCCGGTTTTGATAAGTTTCATTCATGAGTATTCACCTTCCTTTATTTGAGATGCTGTTTGACAAGCTGTGCCATATTCTTTGGAAGCTCTTCCAGTTTCGTGATATCCAGGAATCCGTCCTTGTAAATCCTGCGGATATTTTCCTTATCGTCACCAATGGCAGCCGCAAACAGGATGACATCCCGTTTTTCGTATTCTTTCTTGATGCCCCGCAGATCTGCCTCTGCTTCCGTTCCGCTGTAGCCGTAATCGGCTGGCTGACCGTCAGAAATCAGGATCAGCAGCTTCTGAAGCTCCGGGCGTGTGCACAAATGCTCTGCTACGAAGCGGAGAGCTGCGCCGTCCCGGTTCCCGTTGCGGTCGCACATATCCATCAGCCGGTAACAGTCCTCATTGTCCACAGAATCAAATTCTGCATAGGAGTAAAGAGCAACGCCGCCTGCATCCGTGGAATGCCCGTAAATGGTGATAGGGATACCGAGGCTTTTACAGAAATCATAAAGGACAATGGCAGTCTTTCTTGCATGTGTCATCCGGTCACCCCAACCCATCGAACCACTCTCGTCAATCAGGAGGGCAACAGCCAGACGTTTTTCCTCTCCTGGAAGTCTGGTTCTGGTAAAGATGGTTCCGTCTGTCTTATAGAGAGCATGGGAGTCCAGACGTTTTCCAAACAGGAGATTCTTCTGCTTTCCGCCTTGCTGTTCTTCTTTCAAAAGCGGCAGGATGGTGCTTTGCAGCTTTTTGGAAGCCCGCAGGAGCGGGGGAGCAACTGTCTGGTATTCATTCTTCAGGTAATCGGAAACACTGGTCAGGCGATGGATGGTAACATGGAT
>ENA-OQKL01000606-OQKL01000606.1-human-gut-metagenome-genome-assembly--contig:-NODE-606-length-11033-cov-2.626352_pt1 | contig 11033 bp, 11 predicted proteins | sample MGYA00242779_ERZ504800 | MGnify/ENA primary metagenome ERZ504800 (study PRJEB26092, sample SAMD00036410) | human gut metagenome | host: Homo sapiens | study: EMG produced TPA metagenomics assembly of... | reverse complement strand
GCAGGAATTTGATAAGCTGCACCCGGACCTTGTGTTGTTGGATGTGATGATGCCCGGCATTGATGGGTGGGAAGTCTGCCGTAAGATCCGCCAGAACAACCAGACCCCCATCATTATGCTGACGGCAAAGGGCGAAACCTATGATAAGGTTCTGGGCCTGGAACTGGGTGCGGATGATTACATCGTAAAGCCTTTTGAAGCCAAGGAAGTGACGGCCCGTATCAAGGCTGTTCTGCGCCGCTGCGGCAGCAAGGACGAAGAAAACAAAGGCGTTTATGACTTTGACAACCTGCACCTGGATATGAACCGCTATGAGCTGAAAGTGAAGGGTAAAGTGGTGGATGCGCCGCCCAAAGAGTTGGAACTGCTGGCCTGCCTGGCTGGGCACCCCAACCGGGTCTATACGCGTGACCAGCTGCTGGACGAAGTGTGGGGCTTTGAATATTATGGCGACTCCCGCACCATCGACGTCCATGTTAAGCGCCTGCGCGAAAAGCTGGAGGGAGCCTCGGAACAGTGGAACCTGAAAACCGTGTGGGGCGTTGGTTATAAGTTTGAGGTTAAAGAATAATGTGCCGCGCCAAAAAAGAAGAGAATAACGGGGCAGCCCCGCTGCGCAGCGTAAGCGGGGAAGTGTTTGCAACCTTTGCCTCGCTGCTGCTGGTGGCGCTGGTGTTGATGTGCATGCTGCAAACGGGGCTCTCCTGCGCGTACTTTGCCCAGGAGCGCAAAAGTGCCCTGACTGCCGTGCTGGACGGTGCTACTGCCATGGCGGAAACCTATGCTTCGGAAGGAAACATTGTGACCCTGCCCGGCGGGGACAATGAGTTGGTGGAGCGAGCCAAGACCGGCTTTGAACTGTTCAATACATCATCGGACGCACTTGTGTTTGTGGCAGACCGGGATGGCAACATCCTGATGCACACCGGCAAAGATGTAGCCGAAAGTGCAAAGATCCCGCAGAACTTGCAGGAAGAGATGGACAGCGGCAAGGATATCTTTCTTATGGGTACCATGGACGATACCCTGCACGATAAGTATTATATTGCGGGCCGCCGCGTGAATCTGGGCGGCAGCGAGGGTTATTTGTTTGCTGCAACACCGGTACATGCGCTGGCGGTCTATATCCGCTCCGATCCTGACGATGTTCTTGCTGTCCTCGGCGGTCATCCTGATTGTCTGCGGCATTTTGTGCATGGGCTGTCCGTTTTCGTCCTGATAATTGTTCGCCTGCGCGAGGGCGTTGTAGCCCTTTAAGTCGCGCACGTTGTTTTCGGCAAAAATTTTGTAGCGCTTCAGCATTTCCGTAACGGCCCAGTTCAGCGCACCGGCTGCCTTTCGCGGGTCGGTGACGACCGGCACCAATAGGTGTGGAATGCCGTTATAAATGCCGAGCTCCACGACCTTCGGGTCAATCATCAAAAAGCGCACATCGTCCGGGCCGGATTTATACAGCAGGCTCACGATAAGCGAGTTGATGCACACGGATTTACCGGAGCCGGTCGTACCGGCAATGAGGATATGCGGCATTTTGCTGAGGTCTGCCACCGTTACCTGACCGGCAATGTCGCGGCCAAGCGCCACGGTCAAGTGGCTTTTTGAGGTCACAAAGCTGTTCGATTCCACAAGCTCGCGCATGCGTACGATGGTCTTCACCTTGTTCGGCACCTCAATGCCGACGGCCGCCTTGCCCGGGATCGGCGCCTCAATGCGCACGCCCGTCGCGGCAAGGTTCATTGCAAGGTCATCGGCGAGGTTCGTGATCTTGCTGATTTTCACACCGGCGGCAGGCTGCAATTCATAGCGCGTAACAGCCGGGCCGCGGCAAATATCGAGAATTTTGGTCTGCACACCGAAGCTTTTCAGTGTTTCCACAAGCAGCTTGCCGTTTGTCTGGAGCTCTTCGGTCTCCACGGCGGCATCTACTTTTTTGCCGGAAGCGAGCATCGTAACCGGTGGGAAGATATATGAGCTGTCTTCCTCCTTCGGTGCAGATTGCGCAAGCTGGGTCTCCATGCGTTCTGCTTCCAACTTCTTTTTCATGAATTCTTCCGTCGCCTTCTGCGCGTCCGCGGCAGCTTCCGCGCTGTGCGCGGGCGTCACCGGGGACGACCCCGGCACAAGGATTGTCGGTGTGGCCGGCTGTGGCGCAGGCTGTGCATACGCACTCTGCTGCACAGGTGCAGGCTCCGGCTTTGCCGTCTGCATAACGGGCGGCATGATCACCGGCGCTTCCACCGTTTCGCGTTCCACCGGCACGTGGGTCTCCGGCGTTTCAGCGGGCTGCGGCGCGGGGCGCACTTCCGCCTGCACCGGCGGCGTATAGGTCGGCTGCACATTTTGCGCAGGCTGTGCTTCACGCTCTAAGCCGGGCACGCGGAAATCCGGCACACGGCGATTTTCGTCGATCAATGCGTTGATCTGTGCAGAGCTTTCGGTGTAATCGTGCAGCACTACGGGGTCGTTATCCGGCTCCGTGCGGCGCACACCGAAAAGCTGCTCCAAATACACACGCGGCGTCTTTCCTTTGTTTTTCGATTCCATTTTACCATCCTCCGGGACAGAGCGCACCGGATGCTGCGGCAAAACCGTTTCAAACGGCGATTCCTCCGCATTACCGCGCTCCTCTTCCAGAATGCGGCGCTCTTCCTTGCGCTGCCGCGCGACGTCGCGAATGACGACCGCCGGCTTTGCATTTTTTTAAAAAAGCTCGCGAGCGACGTGCCCGTAAAGATGAGCACGGAGACGAACAGCAGCACGCCCGTGATGATGCGTGCGCCAAGCACTTCCGCGCACTTGACGAGCAGCTCGCCGACAAGGCCGCCGACAAGACCGGCCCCGCCCTGCTCTACGCCATGCATATATAAGATGCCGACCAGCTTAAAAAAAACCTCTTTTCCTTCGGGAAAAAGCTGCCAAACACATGCCCCGCCGTGCAAAACAGCACGACAATCACGACCATGAGCGCCAAGCGCCCGCCGCGCAGCATGGTGGTCTGCTCCATCGTTTTGCTGACGGCGATATACCCCATCAGCACCGCAAGCAGAATAGCCCAGCCGCCGAACACGCCGCGCAGCACGTTGTGCACCATAAGCCACACGCTGCCTCCCGGAATGAGTACAAAGCACGCCGTTAAAATAGCCGCACCGAACCAGAGGATAGCTTCTGTCTGGTTGCGCTGGCGCAGCTGCTCTACGCTGGACGCGCTCTGTTTTGAAGACGTGCTCTTCCCTTTTGCGGAAGACGCACGCGATTTTGTATTGGACTTAGAACCCGAGCTCCGGGTGTTTTTGGCAGCCGATGACTTCGCACCGCTTCTTGCTTTGGAAGCACTGCCCTTTGCTGTACTTTGTTTTTTACCCGCCAAAATAAACCTCCGGATTATAAATCACCGGATCAAAGCGGCATGCCGGTGAAAAGATTTGTGCCCGTGACCGCTTCGATAACGGAAACGATGAGCGTTATAACGCCGAGCACCAGCGTATAATAAGCGAAAACCTGTAATTTGTTCGTGGTGACAATCCACTTGAGCAGCTTGATGGCGAGGAAGCCGACAACAGCCGCCGTAACAACGCCTGCAATCATCGCACCGACGCCAATGTCGACCGGCTGACCGATTGCATCTTTAATGGTAAGCACAGCTGCCGCCAAAATGGACGGGATGCCGAGCACGAAGGAATAATCGAGCGCTGCCTGCTGATTGATGCCGCGCAGAAGACCTGCCGCCATGGTGGAGCCGGAACGGGAAAGGCCCGGGAACACCGCCGCCGCGCACTGCGTGACACCGACGCAAATGGCGTCTGCCGTGTGGAACTTTGTGCGGCCGCGAATCTCGCCGACTTTACCATCCTTACGCGTAAAGTGATGTACCTTTGCACCCTTGGAAGCACGGATACCGAGGAACAGCAGGGCACTTGTCATGAGGAGCGCAAAGCCCTCGATCCAAATCGTCGAATCCGAAGCCCACAGCTCCGAAATATCTTTTAACTTCATGCCCGTGCCCGGAACCGGCAGGAACAAAAGGAACAGCGGGATAAGGCCGATCATGAGCATCATCAAAAGTCTGCGGTCATGATCCATTTCTTTCCACTTGAATTTGCCGCGGAATACGTCTGCAACGAGCGAAATAAACGCCTTAATGAGCCGCCAGATGAGCTTATAATAGACGGCACATACGGCGATGAGCGTGCCGAGGTGCAAAAGAATATCAAACAGCAAGCTGTCTACCTTTACACCCATGATGTGCTGTGCAAGCGACAAGTGACCGCTGCTTGAGACGGGCAGAAACTCTGTTGCGCCCTGTACAATACCTTGAATGATTGCTTCAAAAATAGACATTATGTAATCTCCTTTTCTGCGGATAATTTGGCTTTGTTCGGTTTTATCGGTATAATTATACGATAAATAAAAAGTTATGTAAACGGCAAATGCCGTTTTTAGAGTGATTTCTTGCCTTTTCTGGGCTTTGCACGCTGCTTATTCTTCTCTGCGGCAATCATTTTGTCGAGGCAATCCATGGCATCGTGCAGGCTGCCGAGCGTATCAATAAGCCCCTCTGCCACGGCTTCATCGCCGTCCAGCACCGTCCCCACGTCCATGACGAGCTCCTGCGTATTCATGGCGAGCTGCATAAAGCGCTCATAGGAAATGCCGGAATTTGCCGTGACGAAATTCGTAATGCGGTCCTGCATGCGCTGGAAATACTCCAGCGTCTGCGGCACGCCAAGCATTAGGCCGCTCATGCGCACCGGGTGAATGGTCATGGATGCCGAGGGCGCGATGAACGAGTGCTTTGCCGCCACTGCAAGCGGCACGCCGATGGAATGTCCGCCGCCGAGAACGAGTGACACCGTGGGTTTGCGCATGCCGGCGACAAGCTCTGCAATGGCAAGACCGGCCTCCACGTCGCCGCCGACCGTGTTTAAAATCATGAGCAGACCGTCGATGTTCGGGTCCTCCTCCACGGAGACGATCTGCGGGATCACGTGCTCGTACTTCGTCGTTTTGTTCTGCGATGGTGCGACGTAAATGCCCTTCAATCTGTCCGATGACGGTGAGGCACTGGATGGTGTGCTTTCGGTTTTTGGTAACGACCGCGCCGCCCTCGCGGATCTGCTTCTGACGGTCGGAAAGGTCTTCGTTTTCTTCTTCGGCTTCGTCCGTTTCCTGCATGGAAAAAGACGAGCGTTTCTTTGTGCTTTTCATGCCGCAGCGCTCCTTTTGAATTAAGATGCGCTTAGTTTTCACAGAAAATGCGGAATCATACGCGGCACAAACTTTCACGTATATCAGTATAGCACGCTTTTACGCATCCTGCAAGGGCAAAGCGCAAACATGTCCGCCGATGTCCTGTAAATACATAGTATGCACGTTTTGCAGGGTTTAACTGTATTTCCTGCAATTTCATGCAGTTTATTCACAATTTACGATTGACTTTTCTCGCGAAATATCCGATAATGATAGAAACAGCGTCACATTCTCCCCCCGTGACACAGAGCTTCGCGGTACAGCCGCAGAAAGGTAAGGCTTTGAAATGTCCGATTTTACAAAGATCCCCATGAAAACGCCGCTTGTGGAAATGGACGGCGACGAGATGACCCGCATCATCTGGAAAATGATCAAAGATATTTTGCTGACCCCCTATGTTGACCTGAAAACGGAGTATTATGACCTTGGTCTGGAGCACCGCGAGGCGACGAAAGATCAGGTTACGATTGATTCCGCCGAGGCAACGAAAAAAATACGGTGTGGCTGTAAAGTGTGCGACCATTACGCCAAACGCCGCGCGTGTGAAGGAGTACAACCTCACAGAGATGTGGAAATCTCCGAACGGTACCATCCGTGCCATTTTGGACGGCACGGTGTTCCGCACGCCGATTTTGCTGAAGGGCATCACGCCGTACATTCCGACGTGGACAAAGCCGATTACCATTGCGCGTCACGCGTACGGCGATCTGTATAAGAACGTCGAGATGCGCGTGCCGGAAAATGCAAAGGCTGAGCTTGTTGTGACAAAAGCGGACGGCACTGAGGAGCGCGTGACCATCCACGAATTCAAAACGCCGGGTGTGATTCAAGGTTTACATAATATTGATAAGAGCATTGAGAGCTTTGCACGCTCCTGCTTTAATTACGCGCTGAGCATGAAGCAGGACCTGTGGTTTGCGGCAAAAGACACGATTTCGAAGACCTACGACCACCGCTTTAAGGATATTTTCCAGGAAATTTACGACGCGGAATATAAAGAGAAGTTTGAAAAAGTCGGCATTGAATACTTCTACACGCTGATCGACGACGCCATTGCGCGCGTGATTCGCAGTGAAGGCGGCTACATTTGGGCCTGCAAAAACTACGACGGCGACGTGATGAGCGACATGATCGCGACGGCGTACGGCAGTCTTGCCATGATGACCTCCGTGCTCGTCTCCCCGGACGGCGTTTACGAGTATGAAGCCGCGCACGGCACGGTACAGCGCCACTACTACAAATATTTGAAGGGCGAAACAACCTCCACAAACTCCGTCGCAACATTGTTTGCGTGGACGGGCGCGCTGCGTAAGCGCGGCGCGCTGGACGACCTGCCGGAGCTGAGCGCCTTTGCGGACAAGCTTGAAAAGGCAACTTTGCAGACGATTGAAGAGGACGGCATCATGACCGGCGACCTTGCGGCGATGTCTACCCTGCCGAATGCAAAGAAAGTGGACACCGAGGGCTTCCTCCTCGCGATCCGCGATCGTTTGGAGCAACTTCTGTAACCCGACATGGATTTGAAAAGCGTGGGCGGCCACCCTCCTTTTTAGGGTCTGGCCGCCCGTTTTTCTTTTCTTATTTATAAAAAACACTTGCACAGGTCTTTATGATGTGCTAAAATTTTGTCAAACGAGGTGATGATATGCAGAAGAAACCGTATATTTCCATGCCGGTCATTCGGCGTCTGCCGCGCTACTACCGCTTTTTGCGGCACTTGGACAAGCGCGGAGTGACGCGTATTTCCTCTAAGGAGCTTTCCGAAAAAATGGGTTTCACGGCTTCGCAGGTGCGCCAGGATTTCAACTGCTTCGGCGGCTACGGCCAGCAGGGCTACGGCTACGGCGTGCACCAACTTTGCGAGGAGATTGGCTCTATTTTGGGTGTGGACCGTGCACACAAGTGCATTTTAATCGGTGCAGGCAATTTGGGCAAGGCCATTGCGACGCACATTTCTTATAATTTCGCGGGGTTTGATCTCATCGGATTTTTGACAACAGCGAACAGGTCGTGGGCCAGCAGATTGCCGACCTACGCGTACTCCCCGCTGCGGGCATCCGCCGCTTCTGCTCGGAAAACGCGCCCTTGATGGCGATTTTGTGCGTGCCGGACAGTGCCGTGAAATCGGTCGTGGAGCTGCTTTATGACATCGGCATCAAGAGCTACTGGAATTTCAGCCACTACGATATTGCCCTGCGCTATCCGGACACGATCGTGGAAAACGTGCATCTGAACGACAGCATGATGACGCTGTGCTACCGCGTGACCGAAAACGAAAAAGTTCTTAAAAGTCAAAAAATAGCTGTTGACAATTCAGCTGCATCATGCTATAATAATTGAGCCGTCAAACGAGACGGCAAAAAGAATATGCAGGTATGGCGGAATTGGCAGACGCGCATGGTTCAGGTCCATGTGAAAGCAATTTCATGCAGGTTCAAGTCCTGTTACCTGCACCAAAAAGACCATTGTCAAATGACAATGGTCTTTTTTCAACGAAATTCGCCTTACGGCGAGTAAAATAACAACCTTCGGTTATCGTGAAATTTCTTCGCAGTGAGCTGTGCTGCGCGCGTTAAGAGCGAAGTTCCTTTCACTTTCTGTATACGCGGAAAACTTCACAAATACGGCAGCACTCATTTCATATTCTGCAAAGCGAAATATGTCACTAACCCCACCGCCATAAAGACAAAATCTTATCTTTGCGGGCGGCGGGGTTTTATCATCTCTCCCCCATCACCGCAGCCGTAACGGCTTTAGCTAAGCGGTTGACGGCTTCGGGAATGCGGGCGTCGGGAACCTCGGAGTAGCTGATAACGAATGCGGTCTGCGGGTTTACGGGCGCTGTATGGTAATACGCCGAAAGTCCGGTGACGCGCACGCCGTTTTCCGCCGCGCGGCGGGTGATCTTTTCGGCGGGCACAGGTCCGCAGACACGCAGAAGAAAATGCAGGCCGGCGTCTTCGGCATCGATTTTTGCAAGCTTTAACAAACCGCAGCGCTTCATCTCTTTTAAGATGAGGTCCTTTTTTTGCTTATAACGGATGCGCATGCGGTTGATGTGCTTTTCAAAATAGCCCTCGGAAATGAATTTTGCGAGCGTGTACTGCTCTAGGTTCGAGACCGTGCACGCGTAGAACCCAAGATTTTTGTAAAATGCTTCGGCGAGCGCTGTGGGCAGTACCATGTAGCTGATGCGGATGGTGCTGGCAAGGCTTTTTGAAAACGTATTCATGTAAATGACGCGGTCGGCGGAATCGATGCTTTGCAGCGCCGGGATAGGCTTGCCGGTAAGGCGGAACTCGGAATCGTAATCGTCCTCGATGATGTAACGGTTTTCGCTCTGCGCAGCCCAATCGAGAAGCGTGTAACGCCGTGCGATGGGCGTGACGATGACCCGTCGGGGAAGTGGGTGCGACGGCGAAATGTGCAGAATATCCGCGCCGCGTTTTTCGAGCGCTTTCGGGGTCTATCCCCTCTTTATCCATCGGCGTGAAACGGTACTGCACACCGTAGCTCTCGTACACCTGCGCAATTTTGCGGTAGCCGGGATCTTCGAGCGCGTAGACCTTATCGAACCCCAAAAGTTGGATGAGAAGCCCGTAGAGGTACTCCGTTCCGGCGCCGACGACGATGCAGTTCGGGTCGGCATCGATGCCGCGAAACTCCCTAAGGTGCTCGGCGATGGCGCACCTTAGCTCGAATACGCCGCCGCATGGGGCGTTTACCATAAGCTCGGCGCTTTTTTCCGAGATGATCTCGCGCATGAGCTTCGCCCATGTGGCAAACGGAAAATTCTGCGGGTCGGTGCGGCTGCTGGAAAAATCCGCAAAATATTTCGGCGGTACGGGCATTTGTGTCCGGGGACTCTCTTTTTTCTGCGGCGCGGTGCTTTTTTCCAGATTGGCGGCGAAGAAGCCTTTTTTCGGCAAGGCGTAGACGTACCCCTCCGAGACAAGCTGCGCATAGGCGTTTTCGACTGTGATGACGCTGACGCCGAGGTTTTCCGCAAAGCTGCGCTTAGAGGGCAATTTTGTGCCGGGCGTGATCTTGCCCGTCAGAATGTCCTCACGGATGCACTTATACAGGTACATATAAAGGCTTTCGGAGCCGATTTTTGAGAAAGAATAGGTGAGCATGTAGGTTCTCCGTGATCTGTCGCGTTTTAATTTAGTATAGCGGACTCTTGCACAAATGTCAAAGCCATGGTATGATGACCTTGAAACGGAGGGGATTGCATGCCGAACGAAGCGAAGCTTTTATATGACGCGCTCCTGTATGAGAACGGGCACCTGCGCCGCACACAGCACATTTTAAAGGTATACGGTCTTGCGAAAATGCTGGGTGAGTTGGAAAATCTTCCCACCCACGAGCAGGAAAATCTGCGCGCGGCGGCGATTTTGCACGATATCGCGATCAAATTTTGCAAGGAAAAGTACGATGACGGCTGCCCCGCGAATCAGCGCAAGGAAGCACCTGCGTTGGCGCGAAAATTTCTGACGGCTTGTGGCTACGCGGAAGAAGATCTGCCACGCATCACCAAGATGATCGTTCTGCATCACTGCTACGACAAGATCGATGGCAAGGATCTGCAGCTTCTCGTTGAAGCCGACCTCATTGCGGGCTGCACGGAAGAAGATGATCCTTCTGCCCACGCAAAAGCCGTGCGGCGACTGTTTAAATCCTCTTCGGGTCTCGCCCTGCTCGACACGTTCATAAAAGAATAACGAATAATTTGACCCGCCGAGGTGTATATTTCCCGGCGGGTCTTGCTTTATGGTTCGTTCGGTGCGGCGCACGGCGACCAGTTTAGGTCTGCGTTTGCCACGCGGCAATAGCGTGTAGTTTGTGCATAGCCGCCGTCTCCTGCGCAGTCACTGCCGTCTTTGTTTACAGCCGAGACCCAATAGTGTTCGCCGTCAAAGTACCATTCGCGCAGTGTAAGGTCTTCGTTTTGTAGCGGGACTGCACCCTTTTCCCAGCCGTTTTGGGTGGAAAAGCGGTAGGCAATGTCGCCGAACGCAAACAGAAAGCCGTCTGCTTTTGCGGTATAGCTCGGCACAAAATTGGCTGTGCTTTGCTCGAAATCGGCGACTTCAGTGCAGGTCTCGCCGTCAATTTTCGCGAGTACGCTGTAAATCGGTTTTTCGCCTGCGTCTTCACCGAAATCGTATCCGTAAAAATACAGGTAGTCGCCCTGCACAGCGAAGCTGATGTTCGTGTTCTTCCAGTTTGCGGTATCAGGATTTTGCAAGCACGCAGACAGATCGGCAATATTTAGAAGCGTACCGCTTTCCTCATAGGTATGAACCGACAACTGCGATGGGTTTTCCGCGGACTGCATGAGCACAGAAAACCCGTGCGCGTTTGCGTCTGCAGCAAGACCGAGCACTTTACATGCGCCATTTTGCGCATTGTAAACGGTGTTCACCTCGGCAGTTTTGGGGTCGAGAAGCAAAATTTGCCCGCCTTTTTGGAGGAGAAAATGCTCTCCGTAGGCGCAGAGCGTCAAGCCAATACCAGTCGTTGTATCGGTTACGCAGTAGTTTTCGGTGCCGATTCGTTGCATGGTTTTCACATTCAAATCGAAATCATAGAGCGCGAGTTCGGCGTCTTTATCGGGCATATTCCACCAGTTGCCAAGCGGAATCATGCGGTAAACGTGGCTACCGACAACCGCTTCTGCGCTGTCGGTCGGCTCATAGTACATGCGGTTCAACGTGCCAAGCAGCGTTTCTTCACCGTTTTTTAAATCCTTGCAATAGTACGAAACACGCGTCACGTCGCCC
>ENA-OQKL01000604-OQKL01000604.1-human-gut-metagenome-genome-assembly--contig:-NODE-604-length-11070-cov-2.508453_pt1 | contig 11070 bp, 15 predicted proteins | sample MGYA00242779_ERZ504800 | MGnify/ENA primary metagenome ERZ504800 (study PRJEB26092, sample SAMD00036410) | human gut metagenome | host: Homo sapiens | study: EMG produced TPA metagenomics assembly of... | reverse complement strand
ACGTGACCGTACATTCTGCTGTGTGCGCTGCACCGCGCACGGGTGAGCTTATCACCGGTTGCAAGAACATCTGCACTGCACAGCCTTCCTTTGCTGTTATATACCATCGCATAGCCGCGCCCCAGTACCCGGTAGGGGCTGAGAGAATCGGTCAGTGCTGCGGCGTGGCGCAGCTGCGCCTGTCGCTTCTGAATACAGCTCTGCGCAGCCGCCTCGAGTTCTTTCTGCACTGCGGCAAGCTCTGCCTGCCCACCGGTCAGTTTCCGACGGGTCATGTCATAGGAAAACTGCTGCTCAGCCATCATCAGACGACCAGACGCTGCATCCAGACGGTGCTGCATCACGCTCTGACAGCCCTGTTCCAGCTGGGACAGCGCCCGCAGAAGCTCTGCACGGTCCGGCACGGCTAGTTCTGCCGCAGCCGACGGGGTCGGCGCACGGCGGTCAGCCACAAAGTCTAAAATGGTAAAGTCTATCTCATGCCCAATAGCACTGATAAGCGGCACTTTGCAGCGGTAAGCTGCCCGGGCGATGACCTCGGCGTTGAAGACCCAGAGGTCTTCCCTGCTGCCGCCGCCCCGGGCTACGATAATTTCGTCTACCCGACCGCTTTTATCCAGCTTTCCGATAGCATCTGCGACCTGCTGCGCCGCCTCAAAGCCCTGCACATTGACCGGGCAGAGCAGGAGTTTCGCCGCAGGCCAGCGCCGACCAATGACATTGCGAATGTCCTGCAATGCCGCGCCGGTCTTGCTGGTGACGATGCCGATGCATTTGGGATACGCGGGCAGCGGCTTTTTGTGCTCTGCCGCAAAAACGTCCCTCCTGCTCGAGCCTTGCTTTCAGCTGCTCAAAAGCAAGCTGCGCCGCACCGATGCCGTCCGGGAACATCTCGTTGACATAGATCTGAAATGCGCCGTCCCGCTCATAAAGAGTAGCACGGCATCGCACGACTACCTTCATGCCCTCTTCCGGGCGGAAGCCCAGCCGCCGCGCATCCGAGCGGAACATCACCGCTTTGACGCTGGCGCTGGCGTCCCGGAGAGAGAAATAACAGTGGCCGCTGCGGGCGTTCTGTACGAAGTTTGCGATCTCGCCCCGCAGCGCCAAATCGAACAGGATGTCATTTGCATCCAGCAGCGTCTTGACATACTGGTTCAGGGCCGAGACAGTGATCACTTCAGCCATAGCCCGGCCTCCCGTGCGGCGAGGATAGACACGCCGATGGCGTTGTCACTGGAATACTGCCCGGGCACGAAATACACCTGCGGCAGGCGCTGCTGCACCCAGCTGCGGATGATGTCACTGCTCATGACGCCGCCTGCACAGACCACAGCAAGCCCGGGATATTCCTTCTGAGCCGCTTTGGTCATCTTGACCACGGTATCTGCCACGCAGAGCAGGCAGTACTTACAGACATAGACAGGGCTTTTGCCAGCCGCCAACAAAGCATTGCACTGGTTTTCCAGCCCGGAAAGGCTGCATTGCATCCCCTTCACGCTGGATTTTGGCTTGATCTCCTCAGTGCACTGTGCAGCCAGACGGGAAACCTCGGCACCCGCCGGGAAGCCAAAGCCAAGCCTGACCCCCACACGGTCCACAGCCTGTCCGGCATAAAGGTCTGTGCTGGTGCCAAGCGTTGTGATCCGGCGCACCTGATCGCAGAGCAGCAGGTACCGTGGTGCCGCCGGAAATATGGAACAGCAGAACTTTTTCAACAACAGCTGTTACCCCCTTAGCTGCAAACAGCGCTGCGGCAGCGTGACCCTGCTGATGGGTCGTCAGCACAAGTGGGATTCCTTTTGCATGTGCAAAGGCCGTTGCAGCATTGACACCTGCAAGAAAGCAAGGCATATAGCTGCCTTCTACCGGGCGGGGCTTTTGCGATACGCCCACAGCATCAATCTGCGTCAGATCAAATTCCTGCGCCAGTTCCTGCATCATCTCCGGCAGCGCGACCGTATGATGAAACAGTGCATCGCTTTGCCGCAGGCCCAGCTGGCCCGCTTTTACCGGCAAAAAGCGCTTCTTTGCGCAAACAACCTCTCCAGCTGTATCAAACACTGCCAGAGAGGTTGCATAGTTGCTTGTATCAATGCCAAGCGTATAACGGCTCGACTGTTCGGCTTGCTCCGCATCCAGACCGTGATCCCGGGCCACTGCGCCAAGCAGACCGTTCACGAACCTGGTAATCTTCGTCCGCACCATACTTTTTCGTCAGTTCCACCGCCTCGTTGATGGCAACACCGGGCTTATTCTCGCCGCCAAACAGCATCTCGGCAACTGCCAGACGCAGGATGGTCAGGCTGACACGAGGCAGGCGCTCCATGGTCCAGTTGCGCAGATGTGCACGGATCTCATCATCCACCTCGGCAGAATGATCGTAGTATGCGTTCAGCAGATGCTTGCTGAAACCATCCACAGGGTGCTCTTCATCGTTTTCTTCATGGCTGGTAATGGCCTCTGCCAGCGGGATATCACCAAAGGTCTGCGAAAATGCCAGCAAAAATGCATTCTCGCGTGCTTCTCTACGGGGCAAAATATTTTCCATAATGTTCCTCTCGCAGCACGAAGCCTCTCCGGCCAGAGCACAGAGAGGATCGGCTTCCAATTCTGAATTTTATTTTACTTCTCTGCTGCAGTGGTTTCTGCAAGGCCGGCGATCACCAGATTGACGCGGCTCACAGTGACATTGGTCATGTTCTGCACAGCGTTCTTCACGTTTTCCTGCACCTTTTCGGCCACAGCAGGAATGCGTGCGCCAAAGCTCATCATCAGGTTCAGAGTGATGTTTGCGGTACCATCCCGCATTTCCACCACGACCGGAGACTGGATGCTGGATGCTTCCAGCAGATCCTTGAGCTTTTTATTTTGTCTGCCGCAGGAAACCTCGGCAACGCCGTCAATTTCCAATGCTGCGCAGCGTGCGATCTTGCCAATGACTTCGGTGGAGATCTGAAGGCTGCCGCCCCGAAGATCTGTATTCTGAAAATCCATTGTGTTGTCCTCCATTCAAAAGCGGGCACAGCCTGCTTTTTCTTGTTTGAAATGGTCCTGTCCTGTAAACGATCAATGCCATACGCAGGACAACATCATTCTTTATTTGATAGAGTTATTATACCATCAAAAGCGGGTGCGATTTCAATACTTGTTTCGGAAAACTCTGCCGCACCTTCTTATTTGACCTCCACCACCGTGATGTTCTGGGCAGTCACAGTGCTTTTGTTCAGCACCACATCCCGGATCTGTGCCACCTGTGCCGCTGTGAGCGGTTCACCGGAGGTCATCACGGTAAGGTCTGCCCGGCCGGACTGCAAAAAGCACAGGCAGTCTGCAAAACCTTTGGCTTTGATCAGCGTTTCGATCTCATTCTCCGCATTCAGATCTTCCAGATTTGCGGTCATCTGGGCGGTATATTCCTTCTTTTCCTCTGCGGAAAGCGACGAGGATTTCATCGTTTTCTTGATGGAATCCATCGCCTCATCGTGGGCCTTCTGCCGCTTGAGCCGAGCCTGCTCAAAAAACTTTGCACCGCTGTCACTGGCAACGCTTACAAGCTGCGCTTCACCATAGTTTTTGTTGGCGCTGGACACCGCTTCGGCCTCTGTGGGCAGCTCATCCAGAACCGTCTGCGCCTGTACCGGGACATCCTCAGCCTCTGCCGCGACCATTGCAGCATTGTCCGGCAGTTCCGTGGGCACATCGCTGCGGGCGTACTGCCAGTTCAAGTATACGGCGATCACCAGTGCGGCAGCCAATGTAACAGCTGTGGCCCTGCGGGTATTTCTGGAAAGTGCTCTCATAAATCGTTCCTCCTTATAAAAGCTGCAGGGTCTCAGCCCTTGCGCTGTTCCACACAAATGCGGTTGGATGGCAGATCCAGCAGTGCGCTTACCAGTTCGGTGATCCGGGCAGCAACGCGGATGTCTCCGCCGCCCTCGCACAGTACAGCCACACCGCACACCTGCGGCAGACATACCGTTTCGGTCAGGGCTGAACCATCTTCCAGCAGGACATGGGTCTGCTGGGACTGCATTTCTCCGGACTGTGTATCCAGCGCATAAATGGCTTCTTCCCCAGTCTCCAGCGTGACCATCACGGTCGTTTTGCCCGCACCGCTCATCTGTGAGATCAGATGTTCCAGCCGGTTCTCCAGCTGTGCCTGATATTCCGTGCTGCTCTGGGCAGACTTTGTGTTTTTTGTGTTGCCCGCTGCCGTGTTCTGCGGAAAAAGTTCCGACAGCAGGATCAGCAGCATTGCCAGAACGCCTACTGCCGCAGCAAGCCTTGCTCTACCCTGTTTTCCTTTACATTTCCGGGCAAAATCTTTCACGGAATCTCCGAACGAAATGCCCCCTGCTTCTTTCATTCGGTAGTCCTCCTGTACTTCCAGTATCGGTGCCATGCCAAGCTCCTGCTGCAGATATGCCGCGATCCGGCTCTGCTCTGCGGATGTGCACGCCGCCGGGAGGATCACAAGCACCTTTTCTGCCCGTAACGGTCTGTTCTGTACCGGGTCAGTGTGATCTCCAGTTTCACCTTTGTACCAAAGCGCCGCTCACACTCTGCGCAAAGATCCGCTTCCAGCCGTTCCTGCGTTCCCTGCAAGAGCGATGTCTCCGTACTCTGGATGCTGACCGCTGCCGGAGCAGCCGCCGCTGTACTTTTCAGTTCCAGCTTCATCTGCGGGGCCAGCCGGAACAGGATCACTAGAATATATAGCCCGGCAACGGCTTTTATGCATCTGCCCGCCCAGCCTGCGCCCGCCAGCAGCGTCGTGATCTCCGCACAGATACAGGCAATGCAGAACGCTGATGCCGCCGTCTGAAATGCGTGCATTTCCTATCCGCCTCCCGTCATCATCAGAAGCCCCACACCTACCGTCAGCAGTTCAAAAAACAGTGCCGTTACTGCTGCCATGCATTTTACCGCTTCGGCCATGCAGTCAAACAGCGCCTGACAGCGCCGGTTCTCCGCAAGGCCGCACAGAAGCCTGCATCCTGCAAGGAATAGCAAATGGAGCAGAAGCTGCAGATACAATGGCAGAAATTCGGCCCCGATCACGGCAAGTGCCGCAAAACCCAGACTGCTTTTGAGCAGCTGCATTCCGGCAAGAAATACTTCTGCCGTATCGCTCAGAGCCTGCCCGATCACCGGCACGCCGCCGGTAAGCAGCTGGCCCAACCGCAGTGCAGAACGGTCCAGCTGAACCGTTACCGCTCTTTGCAGCCCTAACAGCACTGCAAAAATCCGCCCAGCCCAGACAAGCCCCCTGCGCAGCAAAGCGCCCATGACACGGCACGTTTCCGAAAGCCCCTGCTGGGTGCTGATGCAGCACGCCATGCTTACCGCAAGGTAGCTCTGCAGCAGCGGACTGACCACAAGCACCGTACCCTGTGCCAGAAAGCACAGCCCGGTCAGCAGCAGACCGCTTGCCGCTGCGCTGGCATTCACCTCTCCACCGGCAGCGAGCACACCGCTGTACACCGGAAGAAAACCCAGAAGGTAGTTTTTCCACCCCTCCATCCGCTCACAGATCAGCTGTGCAAGGCTGATCAGATCTCCCCACAAAAGAGTGCCGCAGCCCACAGCCGCAGCCAGTTCCAACAAGGCGCTGTCGGCTGCTCCTCCCACCAGAAATGAAAGCACGATCAGCAACAGTAAAAACCAGCAGAACATCCGCATAGCAGTGTGCCATCTGCCGGATCATCTCTGCCGGTGATCCCGGCAGGAGCGCGAGCAGAGATTTGAGCGGATCTTTGGCAAAGGACTCTGCACTTTGCGGAGCTTTTTCCAGATAAGGCTGCCAAAGCTCCTGTCCGGGCAGGCCCTGCAGCTGTGCCGCAGCGGCATCAGGTGCAAAAGCCAGAAAGCATACGGTGCACAATACAAACGCTGCCGCTTTTTGCAGGAATTTTTTTATCATGCGGCAAGCCCCCAGATCTTCTGGCAGATCTCTTCCAGCAGAGGAAATGCTGCCGCCAGAACCAAACATCGGCCCGCAAACCCGGCGCACCATGCCAAAGTATCCGCACCAGCTTCTTCGCACAGGGTCCGCGCGTAATCGGTCAGCAGCAAAATTCCGGCACAGCGCAGCAGGCAGGCAAATGCAGGCCCGTCCACCCGGCGGCTGAAAGCCAGTATATTCCGAAGCAGCTCCTGCACCGCCGCTCCAAGCTGCAGCAGCACAAACAATGCTGCGCCAACGGACAGCAGAAACGCATAGGCCGGTGCATCCTTCCGCAGCAGAAGCTGCGCCGCTGCAAAGACGACCACTGCCCCCAGAATGGAAAAAGATGTACTCATAGTGCAAACAGCGACTTGATGGTAACGAACAGTGCGCTGATCTGCTTGACAAGGATGGAAAGCACTACCACAAGACCCGCAAGGGTCGTCATCATGGCCTGATCCTCCCGGCCGGAACGGATCAGCAGCTGGTTCAGGACGGCCACGATAATACCGATCGCTGCAATTTTGAACACAAGGTCGATCTCCAAGTTTTCGTCCTCCTGCCACTACAAAAGAATCAGTGCTGCCACCGCGCCGGCTGCAAGGCCAAGCCTGCACGGTAAGCCCTGCCCGGATGCCGCTTTCTGCTGCGCCTGGTGCAGGAATGCTTCAAAACGGGCAGAGTAATAATCCAGTCGTTCGCATTCCTGTGCCGCTTCGCTTTGGCCAAGGCCGGCAAAGCACTGCTCAAAGCAAAGGCGTTCCGCATCATCAAATCTTTCCGGTGCCGGAATTTCCTGCAGTTTTGGCGCTGCATCGCTTTCCAGCAGCTTTTCCTGCACGAGACACCGCTGCAGTTGTTCCAGATCCAGCCTGCGGTAAGCGATCTCCTGCCGGATGCGCTGCAGCAGCTCCACGGTGCGCTGCAGCTGCAGGATATGCTGCTCTGTTCTGACCTGAAATGCCGAACCGGTCAGCCACCCGCACAGCAGGAGCAGTGCAGCCGCTGCCCAATGAAAAAGCCGCATCATACCGTGCAGACCTGCCGGACTTTTCCCGGCGCTGTGCAGCCGTGCAGCAGTACAAATACACGCAGCATTCCATGCCGCTGCAGTGCCTGCACCTGCGGCCGCCGGGCGGCTTCTTCTACGCTTGCGGCATGGACGCTTGCAACAAAGTCCACCCCGCTGTAAAAGCCCTGTTCCAGCGCTGCAGTTTCGGCAAGCGTGCCCAGCTCGTCCAGCAAAATGACCTGCGGCGAAAGCGTGCGCAGTGCCATCTGCACAGCCCGTTCCTTAGGGATGCCGGACAGCAGATCCAGCGGCGGCATCTTCTCGGAATCACCCGGCGGAAAGATCTCGCAGCGCTCGTCCACCACGCAGGCTCGCCGCTGCATCCCGGCCAGTTCTCGTGCGATCTGACGCAGCAGCGTCGTCTTGCCGCTGTCCGGCTCGCCGACCAAAAGCATCCCATAAAATGCTTTTTCAGTTGCACCAGAAGTTCGTCCGGCAGCTGTACCGGAACCGCCCTTGCAATGCGCAGGTTCAACCCCTGCACCTGCTGCAGAACCGTCTGGCCGTCGCGATCCACATAGCGTCCTGCCACACCCACCCGGCAGCCGGAGGGCGTGGTCAGAAATCCATGTGCAAGCTCCGTCTGGTGTGCATGTACCGCGCCGCCGCACAGGGTGTGAAAGATCTCTTCGATCTGAAACTGATCCAATACACGCTCCCTCAGCTGCAGCGGGCACTCCTGCAGGTCCTGCAGCGGGAGCTGCCGACCCGACAGTGTAACAAAAACACCACAGCCTGTCCGGAACCGAAGTTCATGGATCTGCGCTGCCGTCTGTGCTGGCAGCTGTCCCAATGGCCCGGCCAGCCATGAGGGAAGCAGGCGTATCGCCCGATAATACTCATCCACACTGTCCTCTCCTTTTTCAGGCTCATTGCCTGCTATGAGTATATGCCTGTCCCTGCCGGATAGAACCTGCGGACATAAAAATATCCCCGCAGCACAAAACTGCGGGGATATCCATTGGAGCGGTTTTATCAGGTGTTTTCGTCGCTGATCATTGCCAGAAATTCTGCCTCGGTCAGCACCGGGATGCCAAGCGCCTGCGCCTTGGTCAGTTTGGAGCCTGCTGCCGTGCCTGCCACAACATAGGCCGTTTTCTTTGAAACAGAACCGCTGGCCTTGCCACCGTTTTTCACGATCAGTGCTTCCGCCTCATTGCGGGAAAGAGTTTCCAGCGTGCCGGTGACCACCAGCGTTTTCCCTGCCAGCTTATCGCCCTTCGGTTCGCCCTTCCACTGCATATTCAATCCGGCATCGGCCAGACGATGGACAAGGTCGGTCGTTCCCTCTTTTGCAAAGAATTCCACGACGCTCTGCGCCATTACGCCGCCAAACCCATCGATCTCGCTGATCTGCTCTGCACTTGCTTCCCGGACAGCCTGCAGCGTACCGAAATGCTCTGCCAGCAGGGCTGCAGCTTTATCGCCAATGTTGCGGATGCCAAAGCCGAACAGGAGCTTATCCAGATTGTTCTGCTTGGAAGCCTCGATGGCGTTCAGCAGGTTATCGGCGCTCTTTTCCTTGAACTTATCCAGCGTCAGCAGCTGTTCCCGTGTCAGCGTGTAGATATCCGCTGCGGAGTGCACCATGTCCTTCTCCACCAGCTGGGTGGCAACTGCTGTGCCAAGGCCCTCGATATCCATTGCATCGCGGGAAGCAAAATGGATGATATTGCGCAGTGCCTGTGCCGGGCACTCGGGGTTAACACAGCGCAGAGCTGCTTCATCCTCCAGATGAACGACTGGTGCACCGCAGGAGGGCAGACCGTGGGCATCTCATAGGGCTGTGCATCCTCTGCGTGATGGGTAACACCGATCACTTCCGGGATGATATCACCCGCCTTGCGCACCTGAATGGTATCGCCGATGCAAAGGCCGAACTGATGGATAAAATCCTCATTGTGCAGGGTCGCGCGGGCAACGGTAGTACCCGCCAGAAAGACAGGGTCAAAGCAGGCCGTCGGGGTAAGAACACCGGTGCGGCCAACTGCGACCTCAATGCTGCGCAGCGTTGTCTCCTTTACCTCTGGCGGATACTTAAACGCAATTGCCCAGCGTGGGAATTTGTTGGTGGAACCCATCAGATCGCGCTGTGCAAAATCGTTCACCTTGATCACAGCACCATCCATATCAAAATCCAGTTTGGCACGGTTCTGGCCGATCTGCTCGATCTCGGCAATGGCCTGCTCAATGTTATGCACGATATGATAGCGCGGCGAGACCGGCAGGCCAAGGCTCTTGAGGTAATCCAGACTTTCGGCATGTTTGGTAAGCGTTTTGCCGCGAATCTGCTGCACATTGAAAACAAAAATAGAAAGGCCCCGGCTTCCGGTGATCTTTGCATCCTTCTGGCGCAGCGAACCGGCAGCCGCATTGCGCGGATTTTTAAAGGGCGCTGCGCCCTGCAGCTCCTGCTCTGCACACAGCTTCTGGAACGCGCCATGCGGCATATATACCTCACCGCGCACTTCCAGAAATTCCGGTGCATCCTTCAACTTTTTGGGAATGCTGCGGATGGCGCGGACATTGGCGGTCACATCCTCGCCCACCACGCCATCGCCGCGGGTAGAGGCACGAACCAGCTCACCGTTTTCGTATTCCAGACTGCAGGAAAGGCCATCGATCTTGATCTCCACCACATACTCCGGCTCTATGCCGGCTTCCCGCACGCGGCGGTCAAAATCCCGCAGCTCATCATACGAAAATGCATCCAGCAGGCTTTCCATTTTTACCGCATGGGTCACCTTGGGCAGCTTGCTGCTGGCCGTGCCGCCTACCTTCTGGGTAGGCGATGATGCCGTGACCAGCTGCGGAAACTGCGCTTCCAATTCTTTCAGTTCCCGGGTCAGAGCATCATACTCAAAATCTTCAAGCTCCGGGGCATCCTGGTCATAGTAAAGCCGATTGTTTTTCTCGATCACAGCGCGCAATTCTTCCACGCGCTTTTTTGCCTGTTCCAACTCCAAAAGTTCCACTCTCCCGCTATCCGGTTTCTCCCGCGCTGCCGTCCGGCACTACCGACCTGAAAATGCATCGCAGAAAACTATTTTGATTATAACACATCCAGCCGCGCTCTGCAAAGAGAAAGCGGATACAATTTGTATAAGTGCTTTGAAATCTGCATGTGTAATCGTTTTCAATCGCCGCTGCAGATTGATTTAAAATCAACATGCGAAGATACTCTTTGTTTATTCTTTTGATAAAGAAACGTTTTATCGTTTGATTTCTCCACATCCATAACGAGTGAATCGTCCTGTGGTATCGTTGAGTCGCCAGCCAAAATACACACAGAAAGGGCAACGCATTCGTCGTGAATGCTTTAGGCCTTGTCCCCCCGGCATCGTCCTCATGATGGTCGTGTTCAGTTCGTCACCACGGCAAAGAAAGCCGGTGTGGATGAGCATGTCATTAAAAAGATTGTCGGCCACTGTATTGATGATGTTGCCGAAAAGTCGTATACTAAAAGAGGCATTGAGTGGATTCGTCATTTCATGCAATGCATCGTACTATCCTAGATTTTGTACTATTATTTTAGGAGAAAAGCTGTTCCGATTTGTGAATTAAGTATCATACCGTTTCAAGAGGAGATCAAGCTGCCATGGATTGGGAAACATTAAGATCAAGCTGTCTTGCCTGCACCCGCTGCGAGCTGTGCAAGACCCGCACCAATGTGGTGTTCGGTCAGGGTGTGGAAGATGCCGAAGTTCTGTTTGTGGGCGAAGGCCCCGGCCAGAATGAGGATGAGCAGGGTCTGCCCTTTGTGGGGCGCAGCGGCCAGCTGCTGGACAAATATCTGTTTGCCATCGACCTTGACCGCACGAAGAACTGCTATATTGCAAACATCGTCAAGTGCCGCCCGCCGCAGAACCGTGACCCCCAGCCTGCTGAGAGCGAAGCCTGTATGCCCTGGCTGCGGGAGCAGTTCCGCCTGCTGAAGCCAAAGATCGTGGTCTGCCTTGGCCGCATTGCCGCCCAGCGGATGATCCGAAAGGATTTCTCCGTGACCAAGGAGCATGGCCAGCTGTACGAAAAGGGCGGCATCCTGTTC
>ENA-OQKL01000603-OQKL01000603.1-human-gut-metagenome-genome-assembly--contig:-NODE-603-length-11087-cov-4.977099_pt1 | contig 11087 bp, 10 predicted proteins | sample MGYA00242779_ERZ504800 | MGnify/ENA primary metagenome ERZ504800 (study PRJEB26092, sample SAMD00036410) | human gut metagenome | host: Homo sapiens | study: EMG produced TPA metagenomics assembly of... | reverse complement strand
CTTGTTCGTGAATCCGAGGCTTATAAGGCTGTGATTGCGGTCTTTGCAGGCAAATGGGTAAGAGTTACTCCGTGTTTACAAGATTTACGCTAAGCTATGACTGCACAGTTTTATGCAATGCGTTTTAATGTCGCGTTAAACCGTTCATGCAAAGGCTTTAAAGACGGCAGATGCACCTGTAATCCTCGTTTAAAAAATGCAAGTTTGCAACAGATTCGGGTGACGCATACAGAAAGGCTGCCGCATTTTCAATGATATCGGTTTATTATAAAATCATTGATGATATTCAGGACAGCGGATTTTTTAAAAAGCTTTTGTGCAGAATCATAAAGCCTTTCTTTTCTCATCAGAGGAAAAAGGCGGCAGATAAGTATCCCGATATGGACAAAGCGGTTTCTGATATGATGAAGATGCAGTATGATGCAGAACATTCGGAAAAGCCGTCTGTAGATATGTCGGCTCATCCAACGGCATTAATGCTCGCTGCTGTATTGTCGGCTGAGGCTCATGATGAAATTCAAAAAAGAGTTCTCTATGAATTTGGCTATCATATCGGCAGGTGGATTTATCTTGTCGATGCCGCAGATGATATAGAAAAAGATATCAAATCAAACGGATTTAATCCGTTTGTAAACAAGAAAACAGGTGAGGTAAAATCATCGGATTTTATAAAAGCGGTGCTGAATCAGTCACTTGCAAGGGCATATGATGCCTACAATCTTTTGAACTTTACCGATTTTAAGGGAATTTTAGATAATATGATGCTTTTGGGATTTCCTGCATCACAAAACAGAGTAACAAGCAAACTTGATACGGAGGTTAATAATGAATAATCCTTATGAGGTTCTCGGTGTGTCTGAAACAGCTACCGATGAAGAAGTAAAAGCAGCGTACAGAAACCTTGCTAAAAAATATCATCCCGATAACTACACCGACAGTCCTCTTGCGGATGTTGCGGAGCAGAAAATGAAGGAGATTAATGAGGCATACGATATGATTAATCAGATGCGTCAGAAGGGTAAGGGTACAGGCTCAACAGGCAGTTCGTCATATAACGCAAATTCTTCAAGCTCACAGTTCTACAATGTAAGAATTTACATTCAGAGAGGACTTCTTGATCAGGCCGATCAGATTCTTGAAAACACAGCACAGTCGATGAGAACCGCCGAATGGCATTATCTCAAGGGCATGATTGCATACCGCAGAGGTTGGTCTGAACAGGCTTTTTCATATTTCACAACTGCGTGCAATATGGACCCCAACAACACGGAATACCGAGCCGCTCTTAACAATATGCAGAACCAGAGAGCATACAACTACGGCGGTTATACTCAAACAAATCCTAACGCAACAGGTTCATCCTTCTGCGATGTTTGTGCAGGAATGATGTGTGCAAACTGCTTGTGTGATTGTTGCAGAATGGGATGTTAATATGAAGAAAAACGGTATTAAAAAGGGGACAATGCGTATTGCGGTTTGCGGAATTATTGCGGCGCTCTCACTCGTTTTTATGATGATGACATCTCTTGTTCCAATCGGAACATACGCTTTGCCCTGTCTTGCAGGAATTCTCATTTCCTGCATAGTTGTTGAATACGGTTATGGATGGGCAATCGGTGTGTTTTGTGTAACTGCCGTGCTTTCAACGCTCCTTGCCGGCGATAAAGAGGCTGTTATATATTTCATTGCACTTTTCGGCTATTATCCGATTTTAAAGGGCGCTTTTGAATTTAAAATCAAAAACAGGGCAGTTCAATACATACTCAAGTTTGCAGTATTTAATGTTGCCGCCATCGGTTCGTTCTTTGTCGCAACATGGCTGTTGTCAATTCCGACAGATGAATTTACCGTTTTCGGTTTTTATGTTCCGTGGGCATTTTTGATTGCCGGAAATATTTTCTTTTTGCTCTATGATTATGCAATTACCGTATTTGTTATGCAGTATGTTCGCAGATTAAGAGGAAAAATATTCGGTAATTTTCACAAGTAATTATAATTTAAAGAAGTTTTGAGAAGGTGGACTCAAATGAAAAAGCAAAAACTGTTTGTCCGCATAGTCTGCGTAGTACTTGTGGTTCTTATGGCAGTATCGGTAGGTGCTGTTGCAATAACTGCATTTTCGGCTAATGCGGCTCAATCAACCGAGGAGGTTTCCGCAAGCGTATCAGCAGGCGCATCAGGCTATATAAATGCGTCGTATGTAAATCTGAGAAGCGGTGCAGGCACGAATTATTCGGTTATAACCTGTATGGCAAAGAACACAAAATTTACTTTTGTTGACGGAAAGCTCTATAACTCAAAGTGGTACAAAATCAAGCTTAAATCAAATTCAAAGACAGGCTATGTTACAAAGGAATATGTTGCCGTAAGTTCTTCGGCAACGGCATCAAGCGTAACAGGCTATGTTTCTGATGATTATGTAAATCTCAGAAGCGGAGCAGGCACAAATTATTCTGTTGTTGATTGCCTGAGAAAGAATACTAAGCTTACTTTTGTAAGCACTTCACTCTACAACTCGGCTTGGTATAAGGTTAAGGTTACTTCAACTGCTAAAACAGGTTACATAAAAAAAGACTATGTAAAAATGAACAGTTCAACCCAACCTGCAACTCAGCCGACTGCGTCAGCGTCAACTGTAAGTGGTTATATAACAGACGATTATGTAAATCTCAGAAGCGGTGCCGGTACAAGCTATTCGGTTGTTGAGTGTATGCGATTGAATACAAAGGTTACTTTTGTAAGCACAAAGCTTTATAACGGTGACTGGTATAATATTAAGCTTACATCAAATTCAAAAACAGGCTATGTAAAAAAAGACTATGTTAAGATGAACGGTCAGACACAGCCTACGACGACTCAGCCTACAACCGCAAAACCGTCAACAGGTTCATCTGTTAAACTTTCCGTATCAAGCAAATCAATTTTCACAGGCAACAGATTTGCAATTACTGCAACAGCGTCCGGAAGTGTTTCATGGTCAAGCTCAAATACAGGCGTTGCAACCGTTGACTCTCGTGGTATTGTAACAGCCAAGAAAGCAGGTTCTGCAACAATTACTGCGAAAAGCGGTTCGCATTCTGCAACCTGCAAAATTACCGTAAAATACGGCTCATCGGTAAATATATCCAACAGCAATGTAAATCTTCCGTGGCAGAAGTCAATGCTTTTGAAATCAAGCACAAGCGGTGTCACATGGTCAAGTTCAAATACAAAGATCGCAACAGTTAAGAACGGTGTTGTTGACACGGTAGGCAAGGGCTATGTAACAATCACCGCCTCAACATCATACGGTGCGGCAACCTGTCTTATCCATGTTATGCCTAGGGAAAGCGTGCGTTTCTGCTATGCGTCACCAAACTCCGCTCCGCTTAATTCAAATGTAAGCTTTAAGGCTATTACCGACACAGGCAGGGTAGGCGTGTATTTTGTAGTTACAAACGGCTCAACCTCTTATAAGGTAACCGCAACAAGCAAGGTTAAAGACGGTAACTCCTATATCTGGACAGGTACACAAAAGCTTTCAAAATCAGGCAAATGGTCTGTAAAAGCATATTCTAAATTTAAAACCGAATCAAAGTATTACACCACGGCAGGCGGCGGTGAGGGCGAGGTGTTTGTAACCTCAACAACCAATAAAACCACCACAGCCTGTGCCGAGCGCAGAGCGAGTGATGAGGTAATCAAGCTTATTGCAAACTATGAGGGCTTTCTCTCAAAAGTCACAGCAGACAGCATTACAACCGATCCTACACTCGGTTACGGCAAGGTTGTAATTTCAGGCGAACAGTTCTACAACAACATAACTTCAAATCAGGCATATGCTTATCTTTGCCAGACCGTGAACAAGGGCGGATATACCACAACAACAAATTCCTACCTTGTAAATAACGGCATAAAGTTCAATCAACAGCAATTTGACGCACTCGTTTGCTTTGCGTACAATGTAGGCAGCGGTGTGTTCTACAATGACTCCGAGCTTCAGTCGGTTCTTTTGAACACAGGTTCAAGCGGAACAATTAAGGCAGGAGCGTCGGGTATTGTAAGTGCTTCCGATGTAAACCTCAGAAGAGGTGCAGGAACTAACTACTCCGTTATTACCTGTATGAACTACGGAACAAAACTTAAATTTGTTGACGGCAAGCGTTATAACACAAACTGGTATAAAGTTAAGCTTTCAAACGGCACAACAGGATATATCCACAAGGATTATGTTTCTGCTTCGGGCGGTTCAAGAGATTTGAATAATGTCAATAAGCAGAACCTCATTGATGCACTTTTGCAGTATCACCATGCGGCAGGTTCTTGCTATTGGGGACTTTTGTACAGAAGAGTTGACGAGGCGGAAACATTCCTCTACGGCGATTATGACCGTGACGGTCAGCACAATTATCACCACTTCCATTTCTCATGTTACTCAAACCCGAGTTTCGGTATCTGATATTAATTTTTGCAAAGAAGGTCTTAAAATGAAAAAAATAGGTTTCATAGGCGCAGGCAATATGGCAACAGCCATTATAAAAGGTCTTATGGCACAAAACGACGGCAAGGCTGATTTTATCAATGTTTTTGATGTAAGCGAAGAAAAGTGTGCCGCTATGAAAAATATGGGTGCAAATGTAATGACATCTGCCGATGAAATTGCAAAGAACAGCTCAATTGTTGTTCTTGCAGTCAAGCCGCAGAATTATCCCGAAGTTCTTGAGTCCCTCAAAAACAGCATTACAACAGCCAAAACCGTAGTATCAATTGCCGCAGGCATATCTATTGCATATGTAAGAAAAGGTCTTGAGTGTGACTGCCCTGTTGTAAGGGTTATGCCTAATACGCCTCTCTTGCTCAAAAAGGGTGCAACAGCCCTTTGTCCGTCTGAGAATATCAGCGATGATGACAAAACTATCGTTTACAATATGTTTGCAGGCAGCGGTGTTTGCGAATATATTGACGAAAGCCATATGAATGAAATAATTGCGGTAAACGGCAGCAGCCCTGCTTATATTTATCTTTTTGCAAAGGCTATGGCTGATTACGCAAAGAATTGCGGAATCGACTATGACAAGGCCATGAACCTTGTCTGTGCAACTCTTGAGGGTTCGGCAGCAATGCTCCGTGACAGCGGTGAGCCTGTTGAAACACTCATAGACAGGGTTTGCTCAAAGGGAGGCACAACAATTGCCGCTATGGATAAGCTTAAAGAACATGGCTTCTATGAGGCTGTTCTTGACGGCATGGACGCTTGTACAAAGAGGGCAGAGGAGCTTGGCAAATAATTTTGCCTTAACATAAAATGAATACATTCCTCATATATTTTAACGGACAACCAATGAGAGGAATGTATTTTATGAAAAGCATTGTATTTTCTTTTAAAAAGCGTTATCTTTTTCGCAGATCAAAGGGAATTTCACCGTCTGATGTCAGATTTTTTATAAGGCGATATTCCGTGGTGCTTATCTTTGTTTCGGCTTTTCTTACCGGACTTGTTTTCGGTTCAATTTATGCATCCAAAGCCGATAAGCAAATGCTTGATTCCCTTGATTTTCTGTTTACTACAAATCTTGATGCAAGGCTCGGTCAGAATGCCGTCAGCACATTTTGCGCCTGCTTTGCATCTGATTTTATATTTCTCACAGTTGTATTCCTCTTGGGACTTGCACCGTGGGGAATACCGTTTTTGCCGTTTGTTTCAGCATTTAAAGGCTTTGGAACAGGACTTACTGCGGCATATCTTATTATTACATATTCACTTAAAGGAGCAGGTTTTTATCTGCTTGTTGTGTTGCCGGGAACATTTTTGTTCTGTTTGGCACTCGTAAAGCTGTCGGCATATGCTTTTGAAATTTCAAAACAGATGTTTTTCAGCTTAATCGGTCATTCTCATCAAACAAATTCTTTGAAAAATGAGGTGATTGATTTTTGTTCCCAATCTGTTTCGGCACTCATAATGACCTTTTGTTCAACTTTGCTGGATACGGCTTTGTGGTGCTTGTTTTCGGGAGCGTTCAATTTTTAATTTTGGAGGGCGCTATGGCATCGGAAAAGAACGCTGTAGCATTGACAGGATTTTTCTCGTCATTGTTTCACAATTTACCACGACTTTTGCTAACGAATGTGCTTTTTGCATTGCCGTTTGCCGTAATATTCGGAATTTTCTTTTTGATTAATACCCTTACTGGTCTTAATTCAATGTTTATATATTTTCTTACGATAATTCCGCTTTTTCCGTTTTATGCCGGCGTAACTCAGGTTACTTCCCATATGGTAAGGGGAGAGGAAAATGTTGATGTTTTCTCAAATTTCATCGGCGGAATAAAGGAAAATCTGCTCAGATTCCTCATACACGGCGTTGTGATGTATGCCGCTGTTTTTATCAGCTACTACTCAATTGTGCTTTATCTCGGACTCGGTTCAAAGAACGGAATGTTTTATGTTCCGCTTGTTATTTGTATTTTAATTGCAATTTTCTTTCTGTTTATGTTCTTCTATGTTCCGCCTATGACGGTTACTTTTGATATCAAGATGAAGGATATTTACAAAAACAGCGCACTTATGACAATCGGTGAGCTTAAACACAATCTGTTTGCAGTTTTCGGAATTTTTATTTTATTCCTTGTTTGCGCAACGGTGCTTATGTGCAGTTTTACTCCGGTACTGCTCATCATTTTCACAATTGTTCTTGCATTGTTCATTGTTCCGTCAATTTTATCTTTTATAATCAATTCTGCAGTTTATAAGAATATGTATTCAATGATTGTTGACAAGGATTCAAAGAGCAAAACAATTGATAAGAAAATGGAGAACAGACGCAAAGGTCAGTTCCGTGATGATGAAGAGCCTGTTGCAGAAGATTATTCGGATCTTGAAATTGATGAATCGGCTGACGGTGATGAATTTATTTTCTATAACGGAAAAATGATGAAAAGAAGTTATCTTTTAAAGCTTAAAAAAGAGGACTGAAGAAAGGAAGAACGCAAAATGAGCGGTAAACACGCAGTTAAAAGTTCAAAAAAATCATTGATAATAATTATTTGTGTTGTTGTATTTGTTGCAGTAATTGCAGGTGCGGTTATCCTGTTTATGAATCTTTCAGGTAAAAATAATAATTCGGCAACAACAGTACCGACTGTGGCTGCTTCAACAACCATCGGTAATACAAATTCAACACAGAATGTTTCCGACTCTGTATCCGAAACCACACAGCCTGCAACCAAATCGGGTGAAGCTTCACAAGAGCCGACAGAACAGGGATACACAGCCGAAACATCTTCAAATGACAGTGAAATTGTTGTTCCGACAATCAGCGGAGAGAAGCAAAAGCCAAAATTCAGTGCAACTCTTATTCCGTACTATGCAAAAGATGAAAATTCTTCTGAAGAATATTCTTTGAGAGATCTTTTCGGTTCTGCTTATTCAGGCGGCGGATTTACTTTTAATGAGGACGGAACATTCATTGACGGAATCACAAGTGCCTCGGCAAATTCGGGTGCGTACATAGTTGAGGGCGACTCCGTTGTAATAACATATTCCAACGATAAAAATGTTATTGCTGCCGTAACCGAATGGAACGGTGATGTTCCTGCTGAAATTACCGTAAACTACGGCGGAATTATTGTATCCTTTAAGTAAAATATCGGTGATTAAATGAGTAAAAAATCTGTTAAAAAGCCTGACTATGCAAAATTTGAGGCTAACAGGGCTGTAAAAAAGAAGAATAAGAAAAAGAAAACAACAGCAATTGTTACATCGGTTATTGCTGCCTGCATATTTATTATTGCGGCAATAGTTGCCGTTAATGTGCTTTCACCGTCAGTAACCGCCGAGCTTACCTCATCTGCATGGGTTCCCGAAGGTGCTAAGAATGCGAGTGGTGATGAGGTTGAAATGAGTGAGGTTTACAACACAAATTACAGCGCTTATCAGGGTTCTATGTCATTTTCCGATGACGGCACTTTTACTTTATGGCTTTCGCCGGGAAGTCCGGATGACGGAACTCACAGCGGAAAATATACCGTGTCAGCTTCGGACAAAGTCAATTTGTCATTTGATGACGGAACAAATACTTCCGCCGCACTCACACAAAAGAACGGTAAAATTTCGGCTGTTGTGCTTAAATATAACGACTATGAAATCACATTTGTAAAACAGTGAATACTTAAAAAAACAAAGACATACGGTAAAATTTCCTGCCGTATATCTTTTTATTTTCTATATTCCGTCAAACAGACTTAGCTGTTCGGTTTTGCTTTCAAACTTATGCAAATACGAAAACACATTTTCAACTCCGAACATAATTCCGTGATTTCTGCAAACTTCTGAAATCCTGTTCATCAGAACATTATTGTTACTGCTCGTAAGCTGATATGAATTTCCGTATGTATAAATGTATCGTTCTTTCATATTCGGAAAGTGTTTGTCAAGCCGGCTGTAAAAATATTCTCTGTCACCGTCACGCAGAGTAAGACCTATGCCAAAGCATATTATTCCACGAACCTTTGCGTCAATGCAATACTTTAAAAGTCCGTCAATATTTTCTTTCGTATCATTTATAAACGGTAAAAACGGAGAAAACCACACAACACTCGGAATACCGTTTTCATGAAATGTCTTGAGTGTTTCAAATCTTTCTTTAGTAACGGAAACATTCGGTTCAATTATTCTGCAAAGGCTTTCGTCTGCCGTTGTAAGCGTCATCTGTAACACAGCCTTGCTTTTATCGTTTATTTTCGTAAACAGGTCAATATCTCTCATAACAGATGCCGACTTTGTCTGTACAGTTACACCGAATCCGTAGCGGTTGATTATTTCAAGACATCTTCGTGTCAGTTTCAGTTCTTTTTCCAGGGGAATGTACGAATCGCTCATCGCACCCGTACCAATCATACATTTTCTGCGTTTCCTTTTTAAAGCGTTTTCAAGCAATTCCGGGGCATTTTCTTTCACCTCAATATCTTCAAATCGGTGATTCATCTGATAGCATTTACTGCGTGCGTCACAATAAATGCATCCGTGTTGACATCCTCTGTAAATATTCATGCCGTTTGCGGCAGATAAAATTCCCTTTGCTTTGACCTTATGCATATAATCCTCCGCTTATTGTTTGGCATCGACAAACCACCTGTTTTCCTCCAAAAACAGGTATCGTTCTTTGCCGAGAATATGGCAGGTGTAGCGTATTCCCGCACCGCCTGCTTTGAGAGATGCCGCATACCGCACATCGGAAATTTTGTCAATGCGGTATTTCCTTCCGTCATCCCACACAATATATTCAGGGATAAGATCTCCGTCACAATCAAATGTGGCAGTAACTTTAACATACTTTTTCATAGCTTGTTACCTCCCTTAAAATCAGAGAAACATCTTTAATTTTTTGCCTAAGATGCATCGTTATCATAAATATCCAACAGGATGAATTGTATGATCCTCCTTTGGGTTAAAATCCGAAAGCTCCTTGTCATCAAGCAAAACGGCAGGGCGAACAGCATAATTGCCGAATCGCTTTTTTAATCTGTCAAGTGTTTTGTCAAGCTGTTCGTTCTGAATAAGTCGCTTTTCATCACGCAAAAGGCTCATCTGGTGCGGCTGATCATCGTGAATAAAATCCGTAACGCTTACCCCGATACTTCTAAGTGGCTTTTCCATTTTATAGCTTTTTTTGAAAAGCTCAATAGCCGTATTTGTTATATCCTTTGTAAGATTTGTGTGGATTTCCGTTGTGTGCTGTCGGTTGAATGACATCAGCTCGTTGTCACGAATCGTAATGCAAACCGTTTTTGCCATAAACCCCTGTTCACGCATTCTTCTGCAAACGCTGTCACACAAAACGAATATAACCTGTTTTACATCGTTAAAGGTTACCATATCTTTCGGAGTTGTGGTTGAGTTACCGATTGACTTTACCTCGCTGTTTTCGTTCATATGGGCAACAGGGGAAGAATCATATCCGTTTGCAAAGCCGTAAATTAGGTCGCCCCATTTTCCAAGATATGACCGCAGCAGCGTAACATCGGCAGTTGCAATATCTCCAATCGTATAAATGCCGATAGATTCAAGCTTTCTGCCCGTTGCTCTGCCAACATACAAAAGGTCTTTTGCAGGACAGTTCCACACAATATCTCTGTAATTTTCCCGTGTGATTTCCGTTATAGCGTCAGGCTTTTTATAGTCACTTCCGAATTTGGCAAAAATTTTATTAAAGCTGACTCCGATGCTTACGGTTATTCCGAGCTCCTGCTTTATACGGCGATTAATTTCGAGTGCAATCTCTTTGCCGTTCATATTCTTATTGTCGGTAACATCAAGCCATGCCTCGTCAAGTCCGAACGGCTCGATTTTGTCGGTGTATTCGCTGTAAATTCTCCTTGCCATTTTTGAAAATCGCTTGTACAAATCAAAGTGGGGAGGAACGGTTATGAGGTCGGGACATTTCTGCTTTGCCTGCCAGATTGCCTCGCCTGTTTTTATATTGTACTTCTTCGCAATCTCATTTTTAGCAAGAATAATTCCGTGCCGATTTTTCCGCATCACCGCTCACGGCAACAGGTTTATTCCTGATTTCGGGATGATGCAAACACTCAACGCTCGCATAAAATCCGTTACAGTCGCTGTGAAGAATAACCCTGTCCTTTTTATATTTGCTTTTGTCAACGGCACAATTAATATTCACAACGCATCACCTCGAACATTTGTTTTTATTCAATTATAGAACACTTGTTCTATAAAGTCAAGCGTAATTTTGTCGCTTGCGGCAAAAGAATCGGTGTACAATTTTGTTTGATTAAATAAAATTTTCAATGCTCTATAATTTCTTCTTGTAATTATTGACAAATATTGTTGAAAGTGATATTATGAAAATGAAATTAGATATCGCTGTCTTAAATGATACAATAAAATTATAACCGATTTATTGTATGGTCGTGAGTTTGCTTTTTATTTTTTGAAAGGAGATTATTATGAGTATTAAAAAGAGATTAAGCGCTTTGCTGATTGCAGTTGTGTTAATTTCAAGTATAACAATTCTGCCGGCTTCTGCTGTTTCGGACGATGAAATTGATGTCAGTGAGTGCGAAAATTATGCACAACATATCATCGATGAT
>ENA-OQKL01000602-OQKL01000602.1-human-gut-metagenome-genome-assembly--contig:-NODE-602-length-11091-cov-2.637723_pt1 | contig 11091 bp, 9 predicted proteins | sample MGYA00242779_ERZ504800 | MGnify/ENA primary metagenome ERZ504800 (study PRJEB26092, sample SAMD00036410) | human gut metagenome | host: Homo sapiens | study: EMG produced TPA metagenomics assembly of... | reverse complement strand
CTTTGTAACAATTCTGTGTTTATCATATTTCTCTTTCACATTAGATCTGATCTTGTATAGCAAAGATAACATGAAATATGAAATCGGAAACAAAAAAGTGAACATATTTTATACTAAACCTGCAAAAGTACCTTCTATAAAAACGTAGATAACACAATACACAAAAACGAGAACCGTGTTATCCACGTCATTTCCATGAGGTTGTTTCTATTTCAGACAAGCCTTCATTGCTTTAATGATCGCTGAGTCAAACCCTTCGTGATCCAATTCATTAATACCCTTGATAGTCATACCACCGGGCGTACACACCTTATCTATTTCCACACTGGGATGAGTATCATTATTCAATATCAAGGAAGCGGCTCCTTTCACAGACTGGGCAACCATTTTCTGTGCATCTTTCGGATAAATCCCCAATTCAATACCTGCCTGCATAGCTGCCTGAATATATTTCAAGACATATGCGATACCACATGAAGTCAAAGCCGTAGTAGCAGCCATCTGACTTTCAGGAATAAGCATAGCCAATCCTAATTCATTAAAGATATCCAGCATCAGTTGTTCCTGTTCCTTACTGGCGTTACGACTGGATATCAAAGTCATACTTTCCAACTGAGAAATAGCAGTATTGGGAATCAAACGGAATATGGTCTGTTCCGGACCTACACTCTTTACCAGCTGTTCGAAAGTTACACCACCTGCAATAGAAACCAATACTTGCCGTGGAGTCAAATGAACCACACTCAACACTTGGTCTATTAACCACGGCTTTACAGCCAGAATAACGATATCGGCATCCTTTATCGCTTTCGGATTTTCCGTTGTCACATTAATCTCCGGATAATCCGCCTGTAGAGTTTCCAGACTTCCGCTGAACGGATCGGCTACTGTTACATCACTCGCTGGAATGATAGTGCCTTGGGCAAGGCCGCGAGCAATGGCCCCTCCCATATTTCCTGCACCAATAATTGCTACTTTCATATTATTAAAGATTAAGTCTATAGCTACAAAGATAAGGGAAAAAACGGTAGAAGAACGTATTATGAAAAGCTAAAATAAATTACTTTGAAGAAGATGAAATCAAAAAGTCTCGCGGAACCGTAAATGTTTCCTGACGAGACCTTATTTACTTTCGCTTGATTATTATCCCTCTTTGAATCTACCTGACTTACTACCTAAACACTTTACCGAAAGCGTCCAATAAATTCATCAGCCTCAGCCATAGTCAGACACAAAGGCGGGAGCAGACGGATTACATTCGTACCACTGACTCCGGTAAATACTTTCTGTTCGAACAGCAGACGCTGACGCAGTTCCTTAATCGGTTCGTCAAATTCCATACCGATCATCAAACCTTCGCCACGCACCTCTTTAATCTGTGGGAATTGTTTCAATTCTTTCAGCAGATGAGCACCTACCTTGGCAGCATTCTCTACCAGGTTCTCACCTTTCATAACATCCAGCACCGCGATAGCAGCAGCACAAGCCAGGTGGTTACCACCAAAAGTGGTTCCCAATTGTCCATATACGGGTTTGAATTTCGGACTGATCAGGACACCAGCCATCGGAAAGCCATTGCCAATCCCCTTTGCAACCGTAATCATATCGGGACGGATACCTGCATGTTGGTGAGCAAAAAATTTACCGCTACGCCCGTAGCCGGATTGTATTTCATCCAAAACAAGTACTGCATCCACTTCTTCGCAAGCCTTACTCAGTTCTTTCAAGAATTTCACTTCCGGAACCTGAATACCGCCTACTCCTTGAATACCTTCAATAATCACCGCACAGACATCTCCTTTTGCCAATTCCGCTTTAGCTGCTTCTATATCGTTCAAAGGCAGATAAGTCACATGCCCATTGTCATTGATTGGGGCTATAATTTTCGGATTGTGGGTTACCTCCACTGCCAGTGAAGTACGTCCATGAAATGCTTTGCAAAAAGAAAGCACACGTTTGCGACCATTGTAAAAAGAAGCCAGTTTCAACGCATTTTCATTAGCTTCGGCCCCACTGTTTATCAAAAACAATTGATAATCATCATAACCCGAAAGTTTCCCTAAACGGTCTGCCACTTCCTGTTGTAGCTTGTTAACCACCGAATTGGAATAAAATCCCAACTGTGCAACCTGCTTGCTTATCATTTCCACATAATACGGATGTGCGTGACCGATAGAAATAACCGCATGACCACCATACAAATCAAGGTATTCCGTACCTTGATCATCCCATACATGACAACCTTTTCCCTTGACAATGTTTATGTCAAAAAGAGGATATACATCAAATAATTTCATAAACTCTTCTTTATTAAAAAGCAGACGGTTTCAACCTCAGCCCTACGGTTTCTTCCAGATTGAACATGAGATTCATATTATGGACCGCTTGTCCGCTTGCCCCCTTCAACAAGTTGTCAATGCAAGAGATAACCAGCAGTTTATCGCCATGCTTCTCCAAATGAATCAAACACTTGTTGGTGTTCACCACCTGCTTCAAATCTATATTTTTGTCTACAATATGAACGAAAGAATCCTCGGCATAATAGTCTTGATACATCTTCACCAGTTCTTCCAGTTCCACCTTGCATTTGACTACCAGAGTAGCAAAGATACCACGCGGGAAATCACCCCGGTAAGGAATAAAATCTATTTCAGCATTAAAGCTGTTTTGCAACTGTTTCAATGATTGCTTGATTTCGGGAACATGCTGATGAGAAAACGGTTTATAGATGCTCATATTATTATTACGCCAGCTGAAATGGCTGGTAGCACCCGGTTTCACCCCTGCCCCTGTACTTCCGGTAATGGCATTTACCATTACATCCTCGTTCAGTAACAGATGTTTGGCTAACGGCAATAAACCCAATTGAATACAAGTGGCAAAACATCCCGGATTGGCCACGTGCTTGCTATGGCAGATAGCACGACGGTTCAGTTCCGGCAAACCATAGATGAAGTCATGGTCATCACTCTTGATACGGTAGTCCATACTGAGGTCTATGATTTTCAAATCCTCGGGTACATTGTGACTATCCATAAACTTCTTTGTATCTCCATGAGCCGTACAGAAGAACAATACATCAATCTCATCCAGAGGAAGTTCGTCGGTAAAAACCAAATCCGTTTCACCATAGAGTCCCTCATGTACGTCGGTAATCTTATTGCCGGCGTTACTGCTGCTGTTTATAAACTTTATGTCTACATCAGGGTGATTAATCAGCAGACGAATCAATTCGCCCGCCGTATAACCTGCCCCACCGATAATTCCTGCTTTAATCATACTTATTAAATTTCTTCGTCCTTGTGGTTATTATAATAAACACGCAAAGGTGTAGAAGTCACTTTGATAAAGCCTTTGGCATCTTCTGCTGTCCATCCCTTCTGCATTTCACCATATTCACCGAATTTGGTCTTCACCAGGTCGTCTTTCGATTCAACACCCACAGTAGAGAATGAAAGCGGACGGAGTTCCAAGATAGCTGTACCGTTTACATTACGCTGAGATTCCTGCAACATTGCCTCAATATCGCGCATTACCGGTTCCAGATACTGACTTTCATGCAAGAACATTCCATACCAGTTGGCAACCTGGTCTTTCCAGTATTGCTGCCACTTGCTCAACGTATATTTTTCAAGGAAACGATGGGCTCCGATAATCAGCATAGGAGCAGCAGCCTCGAATCCTACACGCCCTTTGATACCGATAATGGTATCCCCAACGTGCATGTCACGGCCGATACCGTAGGGTGCACCGATCTCTTCCACTTTCTGAATAGCCTTGATAGGATCATCAAACTTCTCGTCATTAACAGCCTTCAGCTCACCTTTTTCAAATGTAAGACGAAGCTGTTCGCTTCCTTCCTTGGTCACCTGTTTCAAATAAGCACTTTCGGGCAAACCCTGCGCAGAGTCCAATATTTCCCCACCGCAGATAGAAGTTCCCCAAAGACCTACATTATAAGAATATTTCAATTTTGTAAAGTCAGCGGCAAAACCATGTTCATTCAAATAATCAATTTCCTGCTGACGGCTTAATGCCATGTCACGGGTCAATGTGATGATCTCAACCCCCGGAGCCAATACCAGAAAAGTCATATCGAAACGAATCTGGTCATTACCCGCACCAGTCGAGCCGTGTGCGATAGCGTCCGCACCTATTTCATTAGCATAACGCGCTATGGCCAACCCTTGGAAGATACGTTCAGAACTTACAGAAATAGGATAAGTACCATTACGGAGCACATTACCGAATACCATATATTTCAAGCTCTTCTCATAGTATTCCCGGGTCACATCCAATGTCACATACTTCACAGCACCCAGTTTGTAAGCGTTCTCTTCGTTCTGCTTCAGCTGCTCCTCACTGAAACCACCCGTGTTTGCACAAGCAGCATACACTTCATACCCTTTTTCCTTAGCCAGATACATTACAGTGAAAGAGGTATCAAGCCCCCCCGCTGAATGCTACTACTACTTTTTTCTTCTTTTCTTCCATAATGATATTATTTTAATTGAGAATTAAAAACTTGAAAACTGAGAAATAAGTACATGAACGCGCAGCCATCTTTTAATTTTTAATTCTTAATTTTTAATTTATTAAATAGTGTCTTCTTCGTGCAAAGCCGGATCGTAAAGCATGGCTGTACAAATACAGAACTTACGGTTCTTTGCCACTAATATATCGTGATTGATACAGCCTTCACAACCTTTCCAAAAGGCCTCATCATCAGTCAGTTCATTGAAAGTTACAGGAACATATCCCAGTTCTGTATTCATTTTCATTACCGCCGCGCCACTGGTCAGACTGAATATCTTCGCTTTAGGCCATCGCAGACGTGCCAATCGGAACGAAGCCGCCTTTATACGCTTGGCCAAGCCCATCCCACGATAATTGGGATGCACAATCAATCCCGAAGTTGCTACATATTGCTTGTTTCCCCATGACTCAATATAGGTAAATCCTGCAAAATCCTCTCCACATAAAGCAATAATCGCCTTTCCTTCTTTCATCTTTGTAGTCACATATTCATGTGTGCGTTCTGCAATGCCTGTTCCGCGTACCTTAGCCGCCTCTCTAATAGTATCTAAAATTTTATCAACGTAAACTTCATGTGAGGCATCTGCCACCATCACATCCACTTGTTTAGCATCCATTTCCTTTTTTATCTATATTATTTTATTGTATATTCGGTATAATCAATGAAAGCGCATTCTTCACTCCCGCTCTTGTGCAGCCTTCACGAATGACAAGCATAATAGTATCATCACCAGCAATAGTTCCCAATATTTCATCAAAGTTCCGGTTATCAATATCATAAGCCAAACTACTAGCATATCCGGGACGAGTCTTGATTACTGCCAGATTAGCCGAAAATTCAATGGAAATAAATCCATTATGCATCAACATCTCACTGGCCGAATGTTGCTCAGTCATACGTTTGTACATGGTATTGTTTGGCAATACATATACATAATTTCCGTTCATACTGGCTGCTTTCGCCACTTTCAACTGCTTCAAGTCACGAGACAAAGTAGCTTGGGTCAATCGGAATCCTTCTTTCGCCAATTCCTGCAACAACTCTTCCTGGCTACCTACTTCCTTGCTCGAAATAATAATCTTAATGGCATCAAGTCTGCTATTCTTGCTCTTCATACTGCATAATTATTCTGATTCGGCTGCAAAATTACAGAATATTCGGGAATATAGATACAAAAAAGAGAATATTTTTGCGACTTTATGCATATTTTCAATAAAGCTCTTATCCATCATCCCAAGAGTAAACCAAAATCACACCAAATTCTTCTTTTCAATGCGATCTTCTTAAAAAGGCGGTAATATTATGTTTTACGGCAGGTACAACCAAATCCAACAGTTATAATATCAAAAAAACAAGGACGACTTTCGGGGAATAAACTATTTTTGCATCACTATTAATTCCTTAAAATCAAAAATAAAGGCATGGAACACACTTATTTCTTTGCGGTAGACCTGGGTGCCACCAGTGGACGTACCATCTTAGGTTGCCTGGGAGAAGGCAAAATGGAGTTGAAAGAACTGACTCGTTTCCCTAATCATATTATAGAAACCGGAGGACATTGTTATTGGGATATTTACGCCTTATACAATGAAATTATCAGGGGACTGAAAGTGGTAGCCAAAGACAATCTGCCTATCCGATCCATCGGTATCGATACTTGGGGGGTGGATTTCGTATTCGTGGGCAAAGACGGAGAGTTACTCCGCAATCCTTATTGCTACCGCGACCCTCACACAACAGGTGCACCTGAAGAATATTTTACCCATATTCCCCGTGAACGAGTATATGACATCACTGGAATTCAAATTATGAATTTCAATTCCTTGTTCCAATTGTCAACACTCCACCGCAATCATTGCTCGGCCTTGGAAGCAGCCGATAAAATACTGTTTATGCCGGATGCCTTAAGCTATATGCTGACCGGTAAAATGGTAACAGAATATACCATCGCTTCTACTTCCCAGATGTTGAATCCGCGCACCAAACGCTTCGAAAAGGAACTGCTGGATGTAGCAGATATCAAGGAAGAACAGTTCGGCCGTTTCGTTTTCCCGGGAGAGCCTATCGGAGTACTGACAGAAGAAGTGCAGAAAATCACAGGTCTGGGAGCTATTCCAGTCATTGCCGTTGCCGGTCATGACACAGGTTCAGCCGTGGCTGCCGTACCAGCACAAAACGAAAGATTCGCTTATCTGAGTTCCGGTACGTGGAGCCTGATGGGAATTGAAGTGAAAGATGCCATTATAAATAAGGAAAGCTTTGAACAGAACTTCACCAATGAAGGAGGTGTGGAAGGAACTACCCGGTTCCTGAAAAACATCTGTGGCATGTGGCTGTTGGAGCGTTGCCGCAAAGAATGGGAAGCAACCAACAACTATTCTTACACAGAACTGATAGATGCCGCTCTGACAGTTCCCGCTTTCCGCAGTCTCATCAATCCCGATGCCCCCTGCTTCTCCAATCCGACATCTATGATTCAAGCCATCGGACATTATTGCAAAGAAACCAACCAACCTGTACCACAGAGTTATGGCGAAATCACCCGTTGCATATTCGACAGTCTTGCCCTGCGCTACAAACAAGTATTCGGCTATTTGCAACAAATGGCCCCGTTCCCCATCGAAAAGCTGCACATTATCGGTGGAGGCTCACGAAACAATCTGTTAAACCAGTTCACTTGCAATGCAGTGGGCGTACCTGTTATAGCAGGTCCCAGTGAAGGAACAGCTATCGGTAACATTATGTTACAGGCAAAAGCCAACGGGCTGGTAAGCGATATCGCGGCTATGCGCCAACTAATCAGCACTTCCATAGAAACCGTTTCTTTTGAGCCCCAGCAAGCAGAAGAATGGGAAGAAGCATATAAGAAGTATTTAGCTCATTATAGAGAAGATATTTAATATTCACCTTGAAATTTATTCATTAAACAAACAATAATATCATGAAAGAAGAATTGATTAATAAAGCGTATGAGATCGCAAAAGAACGTTATGCCGCTGTAGGTGTCGACACAGAAAACGTAATGGAAACCATGCAGAATTTCCATCTGTCACTGCATTGCTGGCAAGCAGATGATGTAACCGGCTTCGAAGTTCAGGCAGGTTCATTGACCGGTGGTATCCAGGCTACAGGTAACTATCCCGGCAAAGCCCGCAACATCGACGAACTACGTGCAGACATTCTGAAAGCAGCTTCATATATACCAGGTACTCACCGTTTGAATCTGCACGAAATTTATGGCGACTTCCAAGGAAAAGTCGTAGATCGTGACGAAGTAGAACCCGAACACTTCAAAAGCTGGATTGAATGGGGTAAGGAAAACAACATGAAACTGGATTTCAACTCTACTTCATTCTCTCATCCTAAAAGCGGTGACTTGTCTTTATCAAATCCCGATGAAGGTATCCGCAACTTCTGGATTGAGCACACCAAACGTTGTCGTGCCGTAGCCGAAGAGATGGGTAAAGCCCAGGGCGATCCTTGTATCATGAACCTGTGGGTACACGATGGCAGCAAAGACATCACTGTAAACCGCATGAAATACCGTGCTTTGTTGAAAGACTCTCTGGATCAGATTTTCGCAACAGAATATAAGAACATGAAAGACTGTATCGAATCAAAAGTATTCGGTATCGGACTGGAAAGCTATACAGTAGGTTCTAATGATTTCTATATTGGCTACGGTGCCAAGAACAACAAAATGATTACCTTGGATACCGGCCATTTCCACCCGACAGAAAGTGTTGCCGACAAAGTTTCTTCCTTGTTGTTGTATGTCCCCGAACTGATGCTGCACGTAAGCCGCCCCGTACGTTGGGACTCAGACCATGTAACCATCATGGACGACCCGACTATGGATTTATTCAGCGAAATCGTTCGTTGCAACGCCTTGGATCGTGTACACTATGGACTTGACTACTTCGATGCTTCCATCAACCGCATTGGTGCATACGTTATAGGCAGCCGCGCGGCTCAAAAATGTATGGTACGCGCTTTATTGGAACCGATTGCCAAACTGCGCGAATATGAAGCAAACGGACAAGGCTTCCAACGTCTGGCTCTGCTCGAAGAGAAAAAGCTTTGCCTTGGAATGCTGTATGGGATATGTTCTGCTTGAAGAACAATGTACCCGTAGGCGAAGAGTTCATTGCAGAAGTAGAGAAATACGAAGCAGAAGTCACTTCGAAACGCTAATCAATATCCAACTACAAGATTGTCTTCCGTAGGGGCGGCCTCAAGTGCTGCCCCTACCGGGAACATAATTGTAGCCTAAAAGAATATAAACAATGGAAATCATTATCGGATTAATCATCATCGCCATAGGAAGTTTCTGCCAATCCAGTTCATACGTACCTATAAAAAAAGTGAAAGAATGGAGTTGGGAAAGTTTCTGGCTGCTACAAGGTGTATTTGCCTGGCTGGTATTCCCGTTATTGGGTGCGTTGCTAGGTATCCCTCAAGGAAGCAGTTTATTTGACCTTTGGGGAACAGGAGGTGCTCCGATGAGCATCTTTTATGGTATATTATGGGGAGTAGGCGGTCTCACCTTCGGTCTTTCCATGCGTTATCTGGGAGTGGCCTTAGGACAAAGTATCGCACTGGGCACCTGTGCCGGATTCGGCACACTTTTTCCCGCCATTTTTGCCGGAACCAACCTGTTTGAAGGAAACGGACTTATTCTTTTACTGGGAGTATGTATCACTTTGTCGGGTATTGCCATTATAGGATATGCCGGCAGTCTTCGCGCCAAAAACATGAGCGAAGAAGAAAAACGCGCGGCAGTAAAAGATTTCGCTCTGACCAAAGGACTGTTGGTAGCCCTACTGGCAGGTGTGATGAGTGCCTGTTTCGCTTTAGGACTCGATGCCGGAACGCCCATCAAAGAAGCTGCATTGGCAGGAGGCGTAGAAGGGCTTTATGCAGGACTTCCCGTAATCTTCCTAGTAACATTGGGAGGCTTTTTGACCAATGCGGTTTACTGTCTGCAACAAAATATAGCCAACAAAACCATGAGTGATTATGCCAAAAGCAATGTATGGGGAAATAACTTGATATTCTGTGCTTTGGCAGGAGTACTGTGGTATATGCAATTCTTCGGTTTGGAAATGGGTAAAAGTTTCCTGACCGAAAGTCCTGTACTGCTAGCTTTCTCATGGTGTATATTGATGGCTTTGAATGTTACTTTCAGTAACGTATGGGGTATTTTATTAAAAGAATGGAAAGGCGTATCTACCCGGACTATCACTGTTCTGATAACCGGACTGGTAGTTCTTATCTTTTCTCTCGTATTTCCTAATTTATTTTAAAAGAATTACTATATTTGTAGCATACTGTTATTCAGAATGAAAAAGATGAATAACAATATCCTATGAACAATCAAATAAAAAAGATATGAAATCAATCTTAGACAATCGCCCTGAATTGGCCAAAGAGGTGAATAAAGTAGCCGAAGTAGCCGGATATTTGTGGCAAAAAGGATGGGCCGAACGTAACGGAGGTAATATCACCGTCAATATCACCGAATATGTAGACGATGAAATCCGTCAGATGCCCGCTATCAGCGAAGTAAAACAAATCGGTGTAACACTGCCTCACTTGAAAGGCTGTTAGTTTTTATTGCAAAGGAACCAATATGCGTATGCGGGATTTGGCGCGTTGGCCTATGGACAACGGTTCTGTCATCCGATTTTGGATGACTGTGCCAGCTATGTCATCATTGCCGACAAACCGGTTCAACCTACTTCGGAAGTTCCCTCCCACCTGAGCGTACACAATTACCTCATCAGCATAGGTTCTCCTTACAAAGCATCCGTGCATACACACCCCATCGAACTGATTGCCCTGTCTCACAACAAAAAGTTCATGGAAAAAGATGTGGCAACCAACCTGTTATGGAGTATGATTCCTGAAACAAAAGCATTCTGTCCGCGTGGCCTGGGCATGATTCCTTATCAATTGCCTAGTTCTGTAGAATTAGCCGATGCAACCATCAAGGAACTAGCCGATTATGATGTCGTTATGTGGGAAAAACACGGCATTTTTGCCGTTGACCGTGACGTAATGGCCGCATTCGACCAAATCGATGTTTTAAATAAATCCGCATTGATTTACATCGCTGCCAAGAATATGGGATTTGAGCCGGACGGTATGAGTCAGGAACAGATGAAAGAAATGAGTGTGGCTTTTAATCTACCCAAATAATATTTTATAGTCTTCCCCTAATGGGGAGATTTTAAAGATGATTTGACTCCGCATGGGGACAAATCATCGTTTTTTATTATCGGGACTCAAAAGATAAATCGCGTACTTAACTCATTGACAGTTTGATTATCTTATGGTTTTTTTCAGAACAATGAGTATTCTTTTTGGCTATCTTTGGCAAGGACAGATTCACTAAACCTACAGAGAGATATGAAAGCAAATAAATTATTCCTTTTGGCAAGTCTCCTTCTATCAGGCAGTATGATACCTATAACGGCTCAGAACAAGAAAGAGAAGAAACAACAAAGAGAACAAGCAGTACGCGAGGCTGTTGACGCAAAGGCATACAAAAT
>ENA-OQKL01000600-OQKL01000600.1-human-gut-metagenome-genome-assembly--contig:-NODE-600-length-11106-cov-2.999454_pt1 | contig 11106 bp, 7 predicted proteins | sample MGYA00242779_ERZ504800 | MGnify/ENA primary metagenome ERZ504800 (study PRJEB26092, sample SAMD00036410) | human gut metagenome | host: Homo sapiens | study: EMG produced TPA metagenomics assembly of... | reverse complement strand
GATCCAGGTCACTGATCGTCATCGAATCAATCGATGTTTTCCAGTAATCAAATGCTTTTCCGTTCAGTAATGTCTCCAGAGATGCCTGGGAAATTCCGTGAAGTTCACTGGAATCGCCCAGTCTCACGTAATAATTTCCATCGATTTCATTGACATTTCCCACATACAGAACCAGTTCTTTGTCCACTGCCTGTGTGGTCGTTTCACTGGAATCTTCTGTATCGTTCGTATTTGCCTCAGAATCGCTTTCTGTGTCGTCTGTGGATTCTGCTTCCACTTCTTCGGTATAATCGACTGTGAGGGTCATTTTCGGCTTCTCAAGGCCATATGCTGCCCAGTCCGTACAGTTGTAGTTGTAATATCCGGCAAAACTAAGGCCGGCAACGGTACTTTGCAGGGTTCCCACCTGCGTGGAATCCGCTTCCTGTTTCTTGTTATCCTCTTCCTGGACATACCAGCCTGTAGAAGACTTTCCGTTATTCGTAACCGTATACGAATTGTTGTCTTTTTTCACAACAATCTTGCTGATCGTTGAAGATGTGATGGTTGGATAACTCTCACTTTCTGCATAATTGTACAGGCCGCCTGAAAAAGTGCTTCCAAAATCCGTACTGGTCGTATACACGGTTGAAGCATCATCATTCAGACAGATATACGTATTACCGGTGGAACTGTTCTTGTCACCAACTGTAATCTTTTCGCTGCTTCCGTCTGTTTTTACCACCTCGATCACATTGGTCGGAACGTCCAGACCGTATTCTCCCGGATCCTCCACATCTGTCAGGGTACGATCCGCTTTGACGGATGCCAGACAGGATACTACGCTGTCTACTTTCGAAGCATCCACCGGAAAATCCTCCTGACCTTCCAGTGTCCAGCTGTCTTCCGCTTTTTGGAAGGTGACTGTTTGATCCCCCGCCTCAAAAGTCAATGTGCTGATATCATCACTGGCGATTGCCGCCACTTCTTCCTGCGTGGTCTCTTCTTCCGTTGTCTCTTCCTCACTGCTGTTCGCTTTTAACAGTGCAAAATAACACACGATCAAGACACACAGAAGAACAACCCCCGCAAGAATTACAAATAAGCCCCTTTTTTTCTTCATTACTGTTTTCTCCTCTTAAACCAGATCACCGTACCGATCAGCAGAAATACCACCGGGATCACACCGCACACGATGATACTCCAATATGCCGCATCAAACTGTGGAACAGTCAGATAACTCATGGTCAGGCTCTTGCTCGTCACATCGATGACCGGTGCATCGTTTTCACACATCCAGCCCAGCGCTGCCAGCACCAGATCCGTATTGCCTCCGGATACCTGCTGATCGGTAGCTTCGTCCAGAAGGCTGGCACAGCCGAAACACACCAGCTGTGTGGTATTATCATCATCCACCTGCTCGGTTACAGAAACACCAACCTGGAAACTGCCTTCTTCATCGCTGTCTTCTTTCTCATATGTGGTCATATTCTGTACATCTGTCTTTATATACGCTTCGTCAGATGTTGATAACAGAGAAGAAATCTGCAGCGTATCACGGTAATCGCTCAGTGTTTTTACCGGCTGTGAGATCGGTGCCAGCACATAGCGGTTGTTACTCTTAATGTCGGAAGTAATATCAGAACTGTCAATAGTCGGAACAATATAGTACGGTCTCTGCATAATGTAATGTCCGGTATCTCCCTCCATGATCACACCGTCCCCTGTGGTTACACCGTAATTTTCCAGTACACTCTTCAGATTCGGCATATCTGTTCCGGTATATTCTGTAAAAATCATCACTTTTCCGCCGGCTTCCATGTAGGTAATGATCTTTTGTGTTTCTTCTTCAGAAAGATCTTTCTGCGGTGCCGCGATCAGCAGGCATCCGGTGTCCTCCGGAACCGCATCCTGTGTCAGCAGATTCAGACTCTGTACATCATAATTAGCTTTCTGCAGGCTGTCTGTCAGACTGCTGTTTAATTCCAGTTCCTCATGACCTTCCAGCGTATATATTACCGGCAGATTCTCGGAAGTGACATAAGAAATCGCACTGTCAATCTGTCCTTCCCCGTCAAACCCTGTAGTGTTGGTCTGGTAGGTTGTATAATTCCATTTCTGTTTCATACAGATCGCTGTAACTGATCACCTTACTCTTCTCCCCTGCAACCACGATCAGACTGTTATCTGCCACATCATCGCTGGTATACTGTGAAGTAAAGTTCGGATATAACACCGGGTCTTTTTTCTCTACTTTGATATGTTTGGACTCCTCTTCGTATCTGGTCAGCATTTTTTCTAGTACCGAGTCTTCTTTTCCTGACTGTACGATATGGTAGATCGTAACATCCGTGTTCATATCTTTCAGATACTTCACTGTCGTATCAGAGATCGTATACAGCTTCTGGGTACTTACATCCACCTGGGTATATTTTTCCGGAATCTGTCCAACGATCAGGTTGATAACGACCAGCACCGCGATCACAATAGCAGTGATTCCCATACTGTAAGAACCGTTTTTCAGGGATTTTTTATCGATGCTTCCCATTCCTTTGATGGTGCTTCCCGCCGATTTTAATTTCTTTTTGATATTGATTTTCATTCTTCCAGCCTCCTAATTCCATCTTCTCTTGGTAATGGTCTGAACCGTAAGAACCAGGAAAATAATGATCACAGACAGGAAATATACCACTCCCTGCAGGTCCAGAATACCGTTGGTAAAGTTATCAAAGTGACTGGTAATATCGAAAACAGACAGGAATTTCTGAATACTTCCCTCAAATAGTGTGGATTTTACCACATAGGTGATGGCAAGTGCCGCTTCTCCTGCGATACCGATAACTGCTGCGATCCACAGATTCCGGATCATATGGTATATCCACACAGCAGCCAGCAGCACCAGAAGCATATAGCACGCCAGAGACGCCATGGAACTGTCCGGGATCAGAGATCCGATACCCGTGATCATATAACAGACAAACAGTACGATAAAGGTTACGACTGCTGCAATGACCGGATTTTCTGTAACGGAGGACCAGAAGACTCCGACTGCGATCTGGGCAAATCCAAGAAGGGCAAACCCGAGCACTGCCGTATATGCCATCGCATAAGATACGGTACCATATTTTCCCATGATCATCGGGTACAGACAGATGATCAGTACCGGGATCGCATAAACCGTAGCTACTGCCAGAAACTTTCCAAGAACAATCTCACTGACTGATACCGGAGCTGTCAAAAGCAGCTGATCAGTCTTCTGTTTCCGTTCTTCTGCAATCGTTTTCATCGTCAGAACCGGCACCAGAATCAGAAAAATAAAGGTAACAGCACTTAATGTGGTTCCAAATAACGGGTAGGCATTCTGCAGGTTATAGGCAGTAAAATAGATGCCTTCCAGAAGCAGAATGAAAAATATAAATACATATCCGATCATAGAGGTCAGATAACTTTTTACTTCTTTCTTATAAATTGCTTTCATCATGAGCCTCCTGTTCTGTTTCATTCTCTTTTTCCGTATCTGTACCGGTCTCATCTTCCGGTGCAGACTCCGGCTTGGTGTCTTGTTCATCCGGAACAGGGGCTGTTTCGTTCTGTGTCAGTTCAAGGAAGATGTCTTCGAGGGATACTTTCGTAAACTGCATATTTAGGATCGGCATCTTGGCTTCTGCCATCATATAAAACAGTTTTTCACGGATATCCGTCTTTTCTTCTGTTGTGATCACCATACTTACTGTTTTTCGTTTCTCCCTGTTTCCACTCTAATTTTGTATTTCTTCTACGTCGCGCAACATTTTTTCAACATCCTGTTTTTCTCCTTTTACGGTAAGCTCCAGGGTGTTGCTTCCCAGTGAATGGTTCATCAGGTTTTCTGTGGTATCGCTCGCAACCAGTTTACCGTGGTTGATGATCATGATGTAATCACATACAGCACTTACTTCTGACAGAATATGAGAACTTAGTATAATGGTATGTTCTTCGCTGAGTTTCCTGATCAGTTCACGGATCTCAATGATCTGTTTTGGATCAAGTCCTACGGTTGGTTCATCAAGGATGATGATTTCAGGATAGCCGAGGATCGCCTGGGCAAGTCCTACCCGCTGTTTGTATCCTTTTGACAGGTTTTTGATCAGACGGTTTGCCATCGCGGTGATGCCTGTCAGTTCCATGACCTGTTCGATCTGGGTTTCTCTTTCGTTTTTCGGAACTTTTTTGAGTTCTGCAGCGAACTTCAGGTATTCAGCTACTGTCATATCGAAGTACAGCGGTGGCTGCTCCGGCAGGTATCCGATGCATTTTTTCGCAGCTTCCGGCTCCTCAAGGATGTTGTGTCCGTCAATCAGGACTTCGCCGGATGTGGACGCGATATAGCCGGTCATAATGTTCATGGTTGTTGATTTTCCGGCACCGTTTGGGCCTAAGAAACCGTAGATCTGACCTTTGTCCACGTGAAATGACAGGTGATCGACAGCGGTGTGATCACCGTATTTCTTTACTAAATTCTTCACTTCTATCACAGTTTGTTACCTCCTTTATTGGTATTATTTTATATAAAAAGTGTGATGAAGTTTCGAAATGTTTGTGTTTTCTTTGTGAAATGTGTGTGACTTTGAATAGTCGGACGCTCAGATCCCTCGTATCTTCCCCATATGGCCGGGTCTGCGCTCGGTTTGAGCCTGTAGTCTCAAACTCGTGCTCGACAAGCGGCTCATCTGTGGAAGATACGAGGGATTTGAGCTGGGTATTCAAAGCTGGAGAGGAGGTGTATGGGGAACGTTATTGGCTGATATTTATGGGAGCTGTTGGGGACGGAGATTTTTGGCTTTTTAACTGGAGAATAGCTCAGGAAATGTGCGAGTTAAAATGTGTGGTACGGTGTAGACGGAATGTTATGGGGTGACATTTATGGCCTACATTCAGAGTTGATATTTTAAAATCATTTTCGAAAGAATATCTTATATGATTTGTATGAATTTTAGATGCGCGTAGTAGAAGAATATTCATGGAAGTGATTTTTCTCTGGTCTGTTTTTAGATTTGCATACCTGACGCTTTACATCTGTTCTCTATCTTTATTGTTTCATAGTTATTTTCAGATCCGATCACGGGGTTATGCCTTATTTCAGTTTTCAATTTTATGGTATATAACGTTTTGTTTTCTTCCACCAATTTCTAATGATCTTATTTTTTACTTTTCTCGTATTTTCCCTATATTGGTGTTTTTACTATGTGATCCGATATTGTTTGTTGACTTGTGCAAAGAAACCCCGTTTTGAGCCGTTTTTCGGCTTCTCACGGGGTTTTCTTGAGTTCTTTTATTATTTAATCGGTTCTTTTGATGGAAGGCCGGCTTTTCTTGGGAATTTTTTTCCGGTTGGTTGGATTTTTCGGATGACTACGAAGGATCTTTCCATGTCGGTGTCTGCCAGCTGGAATTTTTCGGTTTTTTCCAGGCTGCCGCCAAGGATTTTGATGGCGGTTTTGGCTTCGGTCAGTTCCTCCTGGATTCTGCCGGACTTGTACGGTATGAAGTGACCACCTGTTTTTACATAGGGCAGGCAGTATTCGGATAGCGTACTCAGGTTGGCTACAGCACGTGAGACACACAGATCGAACTGTTCTCTGTAGTCTGCATGACGTGCGTAGTCTTCGGCTCTTCCGTGGATAGCGCGGATTCCGGTGAGACCAAGGGTTTCAATGACGGTGTTCAGGAATTTAACACGCTTGTTCAGGGAGTCGAGAAGGACAATCTCCTGCTCCGGAAAAGCGATTTTTAACGGTATGCCGGGAAATCCGGCGCCTGTTCCAAGATCCAGGATTTTCATCGGTTTACTGTAATCACACACTTTGACAGACGCTACGCTGTCCAGGAAGTGTTTGGTGATGACTTCTTCGTATTCGGTAATGGCCGTCAGGTTCATCACTTTGTTCCATTCCACCAGAAGTTCATAGTAGGTCAGAAACTGTTCGATCTGTTTTTCATTTAATGTGATCTCCAGCTCGGCAAGTCCTTTTTCAAACCATGTGGTATCGTATTGAGCCATGCTTGTTCCTTTCTTTTCTTATCGTAACTGTCCAGTACATTCACAGTTACTACCTGCTGAATAGTTACTTCTTATCTTACATTTTTTTCATACTTCTTTCATCTGCGTTAGAGCGTGTTTGAAAAAGGCTTTTCGTGAGCTGCGAGTCCCAGTTTGTGGGAGATTTTATCCGAATGAGGGCGGCGTAGCGGGCTACGGCAACCGAATGAGGGTAAAATATACCGCAAAGTGGAGCTTGCAGATTGCGGAAATGATTTTTCAGACACGCTCTAAGGCAGGCGGCAGCAGAAACTTCTGCTGCCACACATATATCTCATTTTACGCGCGATGACTTTCCAGATATACCAGCAGCACCGATACATCCGCCGGAGATACCCCTGCGATACGGGAGGCCTGGCCGATGCTTACCGGGCGGTACAGTTTTAATTTCTGTACGGCTTCGATACGCAGACTCTTGACCTGATCATAATCCATATCTTCCGGGATCTTTTTGCTTTCCAGTTTCTTGAACTGTTCCACCTGTTTTAACTGGCGGGTGATGTAGCCATCGTACTTGATGTTGATGTTGACCTGTTCCCGGATATCATAGCGAAGTTCCGGGCGGTTTTTATCGATCGGCGCCAGTGCTTCGTAGTTCAGTTCCGGGCGGCGGATCAGCTCGCCCAGTGTGGAACCGAAGGTCAACGGGGTACTTCCATACTGTTCGAGAAGTTCCTGTACCGGTTTGGATGCTCCCACATTGACATGTTCCACACGCTCGATCTCTTCTTTGATCAGCCGTTCTTTCTCAAGAATATCCTGATACTGTTCCTCGCTGATCAGTCCGACGCGGTAGCCTTTTTCGCGGAGCCGCAGATCCGCGTTATCCTGACGGAGCAGCAGACGATACTCGGCACGGCTTGTCATCATACGGTATGGCTCATGGTTTTCTTTCGTTACCAGATCGTCGATCAGAACGCCGATATACGCCTCGGAACGGTCGAGTACCAGCAGTTCCTCACCCTTGACTTTCAGTGCCGCGTTGATACCCGCGATCAGCCCCTGTGCGGCTGCCTCCTCGTATCCTGAGCTTCCGTTAAACTGACCGCCGCTGAACAGTCCTTTGATTTTCTTAAATTCCAGTGTAGGATATAACTGACGTGGATTAATACAGTCATATTCGATGGCATATGCATTTTTTACGATTTTTGCATGTTCCAGTCCCGGTACGGAATGATACATTTCTTCCTGCACATCTTCCGGCAGAGAGCTGGACATTCCACCAATATACATCTCATTTGTATAGAGACCTTCCGGCTCAATAAATACCTGATGACGATTCTTATCTGCAAAACGGACTACTTTATCTTCAATTGACGGGCAATAACGCGGACCGGTTCCTTCGATCATACCGGAATACAATGGAGAACGGTCAAGGTTTGCACGAATGATCTCATGAGTTTTCTCATTTGTATATGTCAGCCAGCAGGATTTCTGCTCTATCTGAACATCTTCCGGATTAGTTGAGAATGAAAATGGTACAACTCTCTCATCTCCAAACTGTTCCTCCATTTTACTGTAGTCAATTGTATTTCCGGCAATACGGGCAGGTGTTCCTGTTTTAAAACGGAACATTTCAATTCCCAGCTCTTTCAGAGAATCAGTCAGGTAGTTGGCTGCCTGCAGTCCGTTTGGTCCTGTATAATTACTTACATCACCGTAAATACATCTTGCTTTTAAATAAGTTCCTGTACAGAGGACCACTGCTTTACAGTTATAAGTTGCACCGGAATATGTTTTTACCCCTGTAATCTTTCCGTCCTCGACCAGAAGTTTTGTTACTTCTCCCTGTTTAATAGTCAGATTAGGTGTATTTTCAAGCGTTTTTCTCATTTCATTGCTGTATGCCTGTTTGTCAGCCTGCGCACGTAAGGAGTGCACTGCAGGTCCTTTGGAACAGTTAAGCATTTTGGACTGGATAAAGGTCTTGTCAATATTTTTTCCCATTTCACCGCCCAGGGCATCAAGCTCTCTTACCAGATGGCCTTTAGAACTGCCGCCTACGTTCGGGTTACATGGCATTAATGCGATACTGTCTACACTTACAGTAAACATCACTGTATTCAGGCCCAGGCGCGCACCCGCAAGTGCTGCTTCACATCCGGCATGACCGGCACCGACTACAACAATATCATAATCTTCTACTAACGTTCTCATTTTGTCTCCTTTTATTTTACAACTGCTCATTCTATTCTTTCAAAAATCGCCGAAGGCGATTTTTTGATTTTTATTTACCCATGCAAAACTTACTGAATATCTCATTTACCAGATCTTCACCAACAGACTCTCCGAGGATTTTACCCAGATTTTCATATGCATTCATAAGATCTATAGAAAAGAAATCTTCCGGCATTCCCATTTCGATACTGTTTCTGACCAGATCAAGGCTTCTGTCAGCCTCTTCCAATGCTGCTTTATGACGGGCATTTGTAATATATACCTCATCATTAAAGGAAATCTCTCCTCCAAAAAACATATCTTTAATCTGTTCTTCCAGTTCTGTAATGCCTTTTTCTTCTTTTGCAGAAATCGGAATTACAGGATGTCCTGTTTTTTCTTTCAGGATTTCCGGCTGGATTTCCGGCTGAAGATCAGTTTTATTATACAGGATAATCGCCTTTTTTCCAGTAAGCATTTCCATGATTTCTTCATCATTTTCGTCAAGCGGAACAGAAGAATCCACTACATAAAGAATCAGATCTGCTTTCTGTGCCATTTCTCTGGCTCTGTCTACCCCTATTTTTTCCACAATATCCTTTGCTTCCCGGATTCCGGCTGTATCAATAATCTTCAGAGATATTCCATGAAGTGTGATATATTCCTCCAGAATGTCTCTGGTCGTTCCTGCAATATCTGTCACAATAGCCCTGTTTTCTCCGATCAGAAGATTTAACAGTGAGGATTTTCCGGCATTTGGTTTTCCGAGGATAACTGTCTGGATTCCCTCCTGGATCATCTTTCCGTCAGAAGAAGTTTTCAACAGGCGCTTCACTTCTTTCTGTTCATTATCCACAACTTCCAGAAGTTCCTGGGGATATCCATCCAGACTGATATGTTCCGGATCATCCAGTGCCGATTCTATATATGCAATGTGATAAATCAGCTTTTCTCTGATATCTCGGATTGCTTTCTGCACAGAACCTCTTAACTGATCCATGGAACTGCGAAGCGCATATTCATTTTTCGCCTGTATAACATCCATAACAGCCTCTGCCTGGGACAGATCCATCCGTCCGTTCAGGAAGGCACGTTTGGTAAATTCTCCTGGTTCTGCAATTTCGGCACCATTTTTCAGCACTGTATCCAAAACCCTCTGCATAGCATATACACCACCATGACAGTCTATTTCTACTGTATCTTCTCCTGTAAAAGTCCTCGGTGCATGCATGATCATTACCAGAACCTCATCAATCAGTTCCTCTCCATCATAAATATATCCATAATGAATGGTATGAGTCGGAACTTCTTTTATTTTTTTCTTCCCGCCTTTTGATCTGTAGATACGGGAAATCACATCCATGGCATTCTCGCCGCTGATACGGATGATTCCGATTCCGGACGCACTCATGGCTGTGGAAATTGCTGCGATTGTTGTTTCCATTTTTTTCTCCTCACTTGCCTGTTCTATAATAGTTCCGCCCCTGCGGAACAGTAGACTGTTACAATAATTCTGTCATCTTATATACATAACAGGAAAATCACACTGACTACTGTTATTTTTTTCTGCAAGTGTGTAATCTCTCTGGTATATATACAAGACTTTCCGTAAAATAAAAATGTTACTCCAGGCAAAAGTACACACGCAAAGTTACGTGTTATTCACGCTTTCACCTAGAATAACATTCTTTTTTCATATCTGCAATGAAGCAGTCATATTATTAATTTCTTTTTAATTTTACCACTACATGACGGTAAGGCTCTTCACCCTCACTGACTGTCTCAACGAATTTATTTCCCTGAAGAGCAGAATGGATAATTCTTCTCTCATAAGGATTCATTGGCTCAAGAATAACCGGCTTGCGGGTTTTTCTTACTTTATAAGCAATACCTCTTGCAAGGTTCTCAAGAGTTTCTTTACGGCGCTTGCGGTAATCTTCTGTATCAAGTTTTACACGAATGTAATTTGATTTACCTTTATTTACCACAAGACTCGTCAGATACTGAAGAGAATCCAGAGTCTGGCCTCTCTTGCCGATAAGGATTCCCATATCTTCACCTTCAAAGTCAACTTCCAGACTTCCGTCCGTTGTGTTATATTCAGATGTAATCTCTACTTCTCCAAGATTCATGGACGCAAATACATCACGAAGGAATACCTTTGCTCTGTTTTCTACTTCTTTAATCTCTTCCGGATCTGTAAGGATCTCAACAGGCTTTGCCGATTTTACCGGTTTAGCCGTCTTTTCTCTGATTTGTTTCTCTTTTGGCTCTCTGAATTCTCTCGGCTGTTTTTCTTTTGCAGCCCTTTCCTTTACAGGTTTTGGCTGTCTTGGTTTCTCAGAAACAGCTTTCGGCTCTTTGATTTCTTTCTTTACCGGTTTTATAGCTTCCGTTTTCTTTTCTTCCTGAACCGGGGCTTCCTCTTTGAAGGAATCGAGTTTCACTGTCTCTACGATCTCCTTCATTTCTTCTTCCTCAGAAACCGGCTCAATCTTACGAACCTTAATTACTGCAGGCTTGCTTCCGATTCCGAAAAATCCGTTGCTGCCTTCACTTATTACCTGAATCTCAAGCTGGTCACTGGATACGCCAAGCTCGATACATGCTTTTGTAATTGCTTCACTCTTTGTTTTCGCTGAAAACTGGATATAATCCTCCATGCCAACCCCTCCGTTCCTGACTACTTCTTCTTATTACGCTCATCAAATGCTTTTACCAGATTGGCCTTTGCAGTAATGCTGCCAGGTTTTGCATTCGCAGCGTCTTTGTAAGCTTCTTCAACCTTCTTGGCTCTTGTCTCAACATTTGTATTGCTGCTGCCTTTTTCAATCTTATTGATATTCTTGGCGCTCTGATGGGCCTGATTTGTAATCTTCTGAGGTTGGAAG
>ENA-OQKL01000599-OQKL01000599.1-human-gut-metagenome-genome-assembly--contig:-NODE-599-length-11126-cov-3.150014_pt1 | contig 11126 bp, 7 predicted proteins | sample MGYA00242779_ERZ504800 | MGnify/ENA primary metagenome ERZ504800 (study PRJEB26092, sample SAMD00036410) | human gut metagenome | host: Homo sapiens | study: EMG produced TPA metagenomics assembly of... | reverse complement strand
CGTGATTCTGGAAAGGTCTTCGTCAGTGTACTGAACCATCGGGAATCCACAGTTTTTCTCAGTATCAACGTATTTCTCATTGATTGCATCATCGGCCAGTTTGACACCATCGCCCTGATCCTCCGGAAGAGAAACTTTGTCATAGAAATCCTCGTTCATGTATTTTGGTCCGAAGTCACGTAAGGAATTGGACCATGCGGAAGTATCCAGAGAAGATCCATCGCTTGGCACATCTACATTGTAGGTTCCGTCGCCATTGTCTGTGATCTGGCTTCCGATCGTACCATAGAAGGTCTGTAACGATGCAAGATCGGTGTAAAATTCATCCGCCCATTTCAGCAGGGTGTCAGGATCTTTACAGTCTTTGGAGATCATGAGCTCACGGTCGGAGATATCAAGGTAATTGGTTGCTGCTTCTACGTAGTGGTTTCCATCGTAGCCTTCTACTGCCTCAAGGGTCTTAAACTGATTTACGTTCGGGCCAACCTCAGCATCTGCAGTCCATCCAAAGATAAGACCTACCTGAGAACCTCCATCTGCCTGCTGTTTTGCTGTCTTCATGGAGCCATCCTGTGTGAAGTACTCAGGGTCAACAACGCCCTCTTCCCATAACTGACGCATCCATTTTACTGCTTCTTTGTAATTTTCTTCCATCGGCATGAAGACCGGTTTTCCTTCGCCATTCAGTCCCATGTAGTTTCCGTCACGGCTTACCATGGTTCCGAACGGGGAAAGAATGTGGCGCAGATCACCGCTTAACAGTCCGCTGCCTGCTGCATTTGTGATACCGATTTCGTTGGTAGGATCCCCGTCACCATCAGCATCTTCTGTTGCAAATTTAACAAGAACCTCTTCCAGCTCTTTATAGGTCTTCGGTGTTTCCAGTCCTAAGTTATCCAGCCATTCCTGGTTGATGCACATAACATCGCCGCAAACCTTCGGACGAAGCGGAAGCTTCTTCGGTAAGCTGTAGATTCTTCCGTCACGGCTGGTGCAGACTGCTTTCAGTTCCGGATCAGCCTCAAAGGCTGCTTTCAGGTTCGGCATATCTTTTTCGATCAGATCTGTCAGATCCAGGAATGCCGATTTGTTCTGTGCCATATCTGCCTGTGTTAAGCAGATGGAGCCAAGAAATGCATCCGGGAGGTCTCCGGAAGCCAGCAGCAGAGATTTCTGCTCGGACCAGTCACTGTTGTAATAAACCTGCCAGTCGATGTTGATATTCATCTTGTCCTCGATTTCTTTCATGACGCCTTCATGCAGGAAATCGGTCGGCCAGGTATCGGTCCATCTTACCGTTGCAATTTTGTAGGTTGGGCGGTCACTGGTATCTGCTGTATCGCCGGCAGAAGATTCTGTCTTGGCAGAACTTGCTGCAGTGCTTCCACTCGTACTTTCCGCTCCTCCATTACTTCCACATCCTGCAAGCAGTCCGGCTGCCATTGCGGCCGAAAGAGCAACGCTCCAGGCCATTTTCGTTTCTTTCTCATCATCATCTCTCCTTTATGAGTTTTTTTATTTGCAATACTTCTCTCCTGTCCGCAGGATCAGCCTTTCAGGGATCCGAGCATAACACCCTGATTGAAGTATTTCTGCACTAACGGGTACATACACATGATCGGCGCGGAGGAAACCACGATGATCGCGTATTTGATAAGATCGGCCATCTGCTTTGCCTCAACGGCTGCAGCGCCGGTACTCATGGCACTCATGGTCTGATTGCCGACCAGAATGCTTCGAAGGACAATCTGCAGCGGCTGCAGACTTTCGCTTCGGATATAAATCAATGCATTAAAGTAGGAGTTCCACTGTCCTACTGCTGCCCACAGGGCAATAACAGCGATAACGGCTTTGGAAAGCGGAAGCACAATCTTGAAGAAGAATCCAAGGTATCCACATCCATCCAGCTGCGCCGCCTCCCAGAGATCCTCCGGGATACTGTTGTTGAAGAACGTTCGTCCTACGATGATGTAATACGTTACAACGGAGAACGGAACAACCATAACCCAGAAGGTATCCAGCAGATGAAATCTCTGTACTGCCAGGTAGGTCGGGATCAGACCGCCGGTGAAGAACATCGGGATCAGATAAAATGCTGTAAAAAATCTTTTTCCATACAAATGCTTTCTGGAAAGCGCGTAGGAAGCCGGAATATTGACAACGAGTGTCACAAGCGTTCCCATAATTACGTAAGCAATCGTATTGCGGTAGCCGGTCCACAGCTTTGCGTAGCTCGCCAGCTGTTTGTAGCCTTTGAAGTTAACTCCTTTTTGGAAGGAACATAATCTGTCCGTTGGATACGGCTGCCGGATCACTGAACGATGCAATGATGATGAAGTACATCGGATACAGGGTGATGATGATCAGAAGCACGCCGATCGTATACAGGATGATATCGAAAATCCAGTCTTCTCTGGATTTCTTTACTTTATTTGTTGATACTGCTTTTGCTTTACTCATATTTTTGCTCTCCATTCCTATGTAGGCTCAAAATTCTGTCAGATCAGTGAGGTATCACTCATTTTACTGGAAATGAAGTTGACCGCCAGAAGAAGAATCAGGTTGATAATGTTGTTGAACAGGCCAATTGCAGCGGAAAGGCTGTACTGGCTGCTCACAAGACCCATCTTATACACATAGGTGGAAATGATCTCACTCGAAGTACTGTTCAGTGTATTCTGCAGCAGGTAAACCTTCTCAAATCCAATGCTCATAACGCTTCCCATTCTCATGATAAACATGATGGTTGCCGTCGGCAGCAGAGCCGGAACGTCGATGTGGATCATTTTGTGCCATTTGTTGGCACCGTCCATTGTTGCCGCTTCATACAGGGTCGGGTCTACAGAGGAAAGTGTTGCGATATAGAGGATACTGTCCCATCCTACATGCTGCCATGCCTCAGACCATACATAAATGTGCGGGAATGCTTTTGCACTTCCCATCAGGTTCGGGAGCTTGAATCCAAGCAGTCCGACCAGCTTTGCGATAATACCTGTACTTGGAGAAAGAAACAGGATCAGCATTCCGGCCATAACAACGGTGGAGATGAAGTGCGGCAGGTAGGTTGATACCTGGAAGAATTTTTTAAACTTCTGTGCCTTCATCTGGTTAACCAGCAGTCCCATGATAACCGGAAGCGGGAATGTTACCGCGATGGTGTAAAGACTGATGATAATTGTGTTTTTAATGGTCAGACCGAACTGATAGGAGTTAAAGTACTGTTTGAAGTATTTCAGTCCAGCCCAGCTGCTTCCCATAATTCCTTCCGCAGGTGTAAAGTTTTTAAATGCAATCACAATTCCGTACATCGGATAGTACGTAAACAGTGCAAAAATGATGATGGAAGGAAGCATCAGTAAATATAATGGCCTGCTTCTTCTCACTTCCTCTACAAATCCTATGGAGCTTTTCTTTTTGGTTTTACTATGGTTGGCGCTCACATATCATCCCTTCTTTCCTTTAAATTTTTCGTAACTGTTCAGAGTCCCATCTCGTATTTTTCTTCCATTTCGCATGGCTCTGAATCGTTACAATTTTTCTTTTTCATGCTCTCGTTTCAACCGATGAACATATTATACAAAAAGAGGGTCGTTTTCTATCATTTTCCGGCAGTCTGTACATTTAAAAAAGAGATGTCTTTTCACATCTCTTTTTAATCAGAACGTTTTTTGTATTGACATCGTTTTTTGTATTTTTGTCTGCTCCGGTACTCATTTGGTGTACATCCGACCAGCTCCCGGAACGTTTTACTGAAATAAGAAAAATTTCCATAGCCGACTTCCATCGCAATTTTGCTAATCGGAAGCGATGAACTGCGCAAATACTCCTTTGCCCGCTCAATGCGCCGCTCAGCAATATAATTCGGAAGCGACATTCCCGTTGTTTTCATAAAAATTTTGGAAACGTAGTCCTCTGAGAGGAACACTTTTCCTGCAAGCACGGATCTTGAAAGATCCTCGTTCAGATTCTGTTCGATATAGTCTTTTAGCTGCTCCACCACATTGTCACTGCGGGATTCGTTCTTTTTCTGACCTTCCAGCACATCAAACAGATAATCGATGAACGCATGGGCACCTACCACAGAGAGAACCGCCTCTCTCCGTTTCGTTTCATACTCTTCACTGTCAAAAATCTGTCCGAAAACAATATTGCTCTCTTTTAAATAAACATATATATTCTGTATCATTTCTTCAAAAAAACGACTTGTGAAATCTTTTCGCAGACCGCCGCTTTTCTCACGCTTTTTCAGATATTCCTGCAGCTTTTCCCGCACAGCCGCAAGGGAATCGGATCGCTCCATCTCAGCCAGATACGTTTTCCACGGCACTTCCTGATAATCGCGCTCTACAAAGGACCAGCGTGTCTCATACAGAATTCCTGTTTCGTCCGGCACTACATACTTTTCCATCTCTTCGAGCTGATCGCGGCTCTTTGGAATCTCATCCAGTACCACCGGTTTTCCCATATACATACAGAATCTTGCCGGAAATGCGCCCGCCAGACAGGTCCGCAGTCCTGCCAGTTCCTCCTGCGTTCCCATCGCACTTCCGTGATTTCGCAACACAACTGCCCATTCCAGATCACTGACATGTACCACGGTTTCCAGTTGCATTTCTGTTGTTTCCACATATTCCGTCAGAACATTTGTAATCACAAAATTATATAAGCTGATCTCTTTTTTATAATGTTCCTTATCCGGAATCTCCAGTACACGCAGCAGAATCAGACGGAAGGTCTCATCCGGAGTACAATACCCTCTCTTTTTTGCCCTTTCAATCCAATACTCCTCCTGCAGACACTGAACCAGAAGATCCTCCCAGAATTGCTTTTCATTCTCTCCTTTTTTCTCCTGTTTCTTCTGTTTTTGATGTTTTTCCTGCACAATCCCGACAATTCTGCGCAGCGCTGTTTCCAGATCCACATTGGAAATCGGTTTTAACAGATATTCCCTTGATGACAGCTTCAGCGCCATCTGCGCATACGCGAAATTTGCATAGCTGCTCAGGAAGGTACATTCAATATCCAGCTTTTTGTACCGGATCCATTCCAGAAGCTCCAGCCCGTTGCCCTGTGGCATATCAATGTCACACAGCAACATTTCAATCGGATACTCTTCCAGCAGCTTCTGCGCCTGGCGGATGTTGTTTGCCGTAAATACCATATCAATTCCAATTCCGCTCCAGTTGACGGTTTCTTCCAGCTTTTCCACCAGAAGCTTATCATCATCTACAATCAGAATACTAATCCCCATAGGTAAGCCTCCAATATATTTTTCTTCTTTTTCCTACAGAAAAAAGCCAGCCGACAGACTCTTATTTTTCTGTCAGCTGGCCTGTTTAAAAACCATTATAACCTGTTTATTCTTTTCCGTCAAAGCAATAGGTACACATTTTGCATTTCGGCAGTCCGATCGACTCTACCAGATCGTCCAGACGGTGATATCTGAGGCTGGTGAAATTCTGACGGCGGCAGATTTCCTGGCACATGGACTCGTAGCGGTCGCTGGTCGGATCTGCATACTCTTCCAGTACTTTCTCTGCGTTTTCTCCCTCTTTTTCCAGAATAATCCGTCTGGTGATCAGATCCAGCTCGGATTTGGAGCGGGAGAAATTCAGGAATTTGCAGCCATACAACAGCGGCGGGCACGCCGGGCGGACATGAACTTCTTTTGCACCACTCTGATATAAAAATTCCGTTGTCTCACGGAGCTGCGTACCGCGCACGATGGAGTCGTCGATCAGCAGCAGTTTTTTCTGATCGATCAGTGCCTGCACCGGGATCAGCTTCATTCGGGCAATCAGATTTCTCTGTTCCTGATTTGTCGGCATAAAGGAGCGTGGCCAGGTCGGGGTATATTTGATGAATGGTCTTGCAAACGGAACTTTGGACTCATTCGCATAGCCGATTGCATGGGCAATTCCGGAATCCGGCACGCCTGCAATGAGATCCGGGTGGACATTGCTTCCCGCATCACGTTTGGCAAGCATGGCACCGCAGTGATACCGCATCTCCTCTACATTGATCCCCTCATAGGACGCAGTCGGGTAACCATAGTAAACCCACAGGAAGGAACAGATCTTCATCTCCTCCTGCGGCGGCACGAGCATCTCGACGCTCTCCGGCGTAATAAAGTCAATCTCACCCGGTCCGAGTTCATGGTAATCCGTGTAACCCAGGTTCAGATATGCAAAATTTTCAAAGGATGCACAGTACGCTCCCTCTTTCTTGCCAATAACAAGCGGGGTGCGGCCTTTTTTATCGCGCGCAGCGTAGATGCCGTCTTTTGTCAAAAGCAGCAGGGTCATGGAACCGTCAACAACATCCTGCAGATGGCGGATGCCCTCCGGAATTGTCTTTTCACTGCAGATCAGAGATGCCGCAAGTTCGGTCGCATTGATCTGACCGGTGCTCATCTCCTGGAAATGGGTGCGGCCGTTGCCGTAAACCTCTTTTAAAAGCTGATCCATGTTGTTGATTTTTCCAACCGTGGTAATCGCAAAGCTTCCAAGGTGTGACTGGATCAAAAGCGGCTGCGGTTCATAGTCGGAAATGCAGCCAATGCCGAGGTTTCCCTCCATTTCTTCCACATCACGCTCAAATTTTGTACGGAACGGTGAATTTTCAATGTTGTGGATAGCACGTGAAAAGCCATTTGCTCCGTATGTCGCCATACCGCCTCTTCTTGTTCCGAGATGTGAGTGATAGTCTACTCCATAAAACAGTTCCAGTGTACAGTCTTTTCTTGATGCAACTCCAAAAAAGCCTCCCATTTCTTGTCTACCTCTCTTTGTGTATTTTTTCTCCCTTGTGTTCTCTTAAATATGAATGCCCCGGCAAACCGGGATGCCCGGTTACTGTTCACCGATGCGGGAACCGCAACCAGTCTTCTTTTAGTGTACCACGATCTTCTCCGTACTGTAAAGTACAACTAATAAATTTGATATAAAAAATAATCTACATTAATAAATAAATTTACAGCTTTTTCCACAAAGATTTTACTGTAAAATCAAAAAAGAAAGTATTGATTCTTTTTATCGGTTATGATACTTTAAAACTGCTTATGAATCTTGGTTTTGCGTTAAACGCAAGAAAACGATTCATTCTTATTTTATCTTTTCTTAAGAGGAGGTTTTTACCATGGTTTCACTTTTGTTACCAGTCATTTATCTGGCATTCATCAGTCTCGGACTGCCGGATTCTCTGCTCGGCTCAGCGTGGCCGGTCATGTATCAGGAGCTTGGAACTTCTGTTTCTTCTGCCGGCATCATTTCTATGATTATTGCCGCCGGAACAATCGTATCCAGTTTGAACAGCGACCGTCTGAATACCCGCTTTGGCACCGGAAAAATCACGGCAGTAAGCGTTCTCACAACAGCAGTGGCGCTGTTTGGATTCTCCGTCAGCCACTCTTTTCTCGCCCTCTGCCTCTGGGGTATCCCCTATGGCCTCGGCGCCGGAAGCGTGGACGCAGCCCTGAACAACTACGTTGCCCTGCACTATAAAGCCCGCCATATGAGCTGGCTGCACTGTATGTGGGGCGTCGGATGCAGCACGGGGCCGGTCGTCATGGGATATGCCATCAATCATTCCACCTGGAACAACGGCTACCGTACCATCGCATTGTTTCAGATTGTGCTGACTCTGATTTTATTTTTCAGTCTTCCGCTCTGGCAGAAGCCATCTGCTGATGCTTCTGCAGATGAGACCTCCGTTCCGGAACAGAGAAGTTTTTCCCGCCTGATCCGCGTTCCCGGTGTCAAAGAGGTTCTGACCTGCTTCTTCTGCTACTGCGCGGTAGAATCTACTGCCGGCATGTGGGCTGCAAGCTACTGTACTTTGTTCCGCGGCATCGATGCAAAGCGTGCGGCAAGCTGGGCAAGCCTGTTCTACGTTGGCATCACGATCGGACGGTTCTTCTGCGGTTTCATCACAATGAAATTAAATGACCAGAAAATGATCCGGCTCGGACAGGCTGTGATCGCAGTCGGCACGATTCTGATGCTGCTGCCGCTTGGCGATTCCCTTCTGTTTATCGGCCTGATCCTGATCGGACTTGGCTGTGCGCCGATTTATCCTTCCATCATTCACGAGACACCGGCAAACTTCGGTGCCGACTTAAGCCAGGGAATCATCGGCATCCAGATGGCCTTTGCTTACGTCGGAACCTGCCTGATGCCGCCGGTTTTCGGTGTTCTCGGCCAGCATATTTCCTTCGGACTGTATCCGGCATTCCTGATGGTCCATTTTGATTCTGATGGTTGTAATGGCAGTAGCGGATGCACCGCGTAACGGCGGAAAAGAGAAATTCTTATAAAGCCAACTATTAATCCAATTATTCTGCAGCAGAATGGTCCCCTTGGATCAAACTCTGATATACTGCGTACAAAAAAGTACATCTGATCAGGTTACTCCCTGATCAGATGTACTTTTTGTAAATTTCGGAAATTTTTTCAAGCACGCTCCGCTTCAAACTCTTTCACCACATCCTCCAGCAGGTTTCTGATCTGCAGGTGCTGCAGACATACTTTCTCACATTTTCCGCATTTCACGCAGTCTGATGCCTTTCTGCCCGGTGCAGTATATACAAGATTGTGATAAGAAATACTGATACATCACGCCAATTTTCCTGTTTCATTCCTCAATCATGCCAAAGACATCTTCAATCTCGCCCATATACAGATAATGGAGATCGCCATCTTTATATAAAGTATCGCGCGTAAATTCCGGCAGATCTTCTTTCTCCATTCTGACCGCATAGATTTTTTTGCAGACAAAGGTCAGCTCTGCCTCTTCAAATCCAACCGCATTTCCCAGCATCTTCGGTGTCAGACTGGTCAGACTGATCTTATCCGGCACATCATTTCCCGATTTTGATCCCAGGATTCCAAGATCCTTCCGATATTTCTCTGGAAAAAAGCAGACCGTAAACTCGTCTTCCTTCTGCAGAATCTGATGCGTCCGGCGGCTTTCCCGGATAAATACGGTAATGATCTGCTTTCCTTTCTTTGGCGGTCCCCAGATCGTCCCCATCGTACCCCATCCGATCGTCATCGTATTATACTCCCTTGGCGTACCCGCAGTACACAAACCCCAGCGGTCATCAAAAATAGAAAACACATCATACTTTGCGGTTTTAAAATTCTCCATCGTAATGTTCATACTACATTCCCCTTTCGCTGATTTGCTTTGTTATCCTTAGCATACCGTACGGTAGTAACTACCGGGCAAGAACGTTTTTTTTCGAAGCCTTGAATTTTTATAAAAACAGGGAATTTTTTTATTTTAGAAATAAGAATTGTATGTTATACTAATGAACGTTGCCACTCCCAGACAGGCAGAGAAGGGAGGGTTGACAGTGCAAGAACTATTCATTTCATTTTTTCTTTCCGTTATGGCAAGTATAGTAGCCTACTATATCTGCAAATGGCTGGACGGTAAGAAATAACTGGCAGCCAGCCTAAGGTTTAAGCCGCCTTGCCCAAAAGGCACAGAAAGCCCCACGAGTTGCAGCTCGTGGGGCTTTTGTTGACTTTGCAAGCCATTCATTTCATTGCCTATCGGCATTATAGCATATGAAAATTTAAAATGCAATATTCTTAAGTTTTAAAAATAAGATTTCTTTTTCATCTATTTTTCCACAACGCAAAAACCGGAATGCTTACACATTCCGGTTTCCAGTAGAGCGCGAGACGGGATTCGAACCCGCGACCCCAACCTTGGCAAGGTTGTACTCCACCCCTGAGCCACTCGCGCATTTATTAATTTTTATCTTGCTAAGTGCTCGCTGCACCTTACAAATGATACTATACAGGAACTCCCCTCATTTGTCAATACCTATTTTCAATTTTTTTCAAAAAAAATCAAAAGTATCTACGATTCCCTCAATTTTCGCTCTCCATCAGACACCCGCACAGCTGTCTTCCCCCCACAAATTCACACCGAACCACCCTCCTGACGAATCCAGACTCCTTTCCATCCGTCCTCCCAACCCCACATGCTCACGCCGATCCGCCTCCTGGCGGATCCAGACGCTTTACCCCGTCCCCACCGTCAGACCTCGCGTGGCTTCGTACCTGCGGTGCAGCGGGCATAGAAAAAGAGGGCAAGAACTGTGAGCGCAGAAGGGGCCCGGAAAAATGGGATGACCTCTGGTGCACAATACCAGAGGTCAAAACGCACTGAGTCGGGAAACCATCAGGTTTCCTGACTCAGTGCGTTGATTCTCATTTTTCCGGGCCCCTTCCGCGTCACAAGTTCCGCCCTCTTTTTCTCGCCCGCTGCACCGCAGGTACGAAGCCACGCGAGGTCGTCCGTATTCACCTCTAAGCCTTCAGAATCGCGCTCAGCACATACTGATTATTTGAGAAGTTTTTCTGCGAAATATCCCCGAGTCTGATCAGGTCAACATCCAGCCACAGCTCCTCTGCTGCCACCATCATATTTGCAAACATAATCCCGAAATTCACCTCATCCCACTTCCGAAGCTTCTCCACACTGTGCTTCTTCGAGAAAATATGAATCCTGTTATCATACACCACAAATCTCCACGGCTGGCTGTTCATACTGGATGGCGACAGTCTCGCCGCTTCCAGCATCTGCGTCATCCACTGTCGCGGCACCTCTTTGAACACACAAAGATCCTCCAGCGGCAGTCTCTTTGCTTCACTTTGCCGTCTCGTATGCGAACCATGACTCTTACCAAAAGCGACGATCCCCACCAGCCGCTTTCCGTTCTTCTCAAGCTCCGCCTTTTTCACACGATTACTTCCGATAAAGCAGGTTCCCAGTCCGATACTGCACAGATACAGCACCATCTGTTCCATAATATAACCCACGTTCATCAGATATCGTTCTGACTCCTCCGAATAAAAACGCCATATAATACGGCGCCTTCACACTGAACATACTGAGCATTCTCTCCTGCCCTTTTCTGTTGTCCAGAATCGCCATATCCACACCGATGCCCGAAAACAGTGCCGGCATCTCCTTATAATGCTCCCAAATCTTATCCAAAGTCTGCGGCGGAAGCGTATCAAAACAATAATTCCTTACTGATTTTCTAACAAAAATAGCCTCATATAAATTCATACTCTCACCCTTACTTCATCTGCTATCCGTCTGTTTTT
>ENA-OQKL01000598-OQKL01000598.1-human-gut-metagenome-genome-assembly--contig:-NODE-598-length-11127-cov-4.136364_pt1 | contig 11127 bp, 12 predicted proteins | sample MGYA00242779_ERZ504800 | MGnify/ENA primary metagenome ERZ504800 (study PRJEB26092, sample SAMD00036410) | human gut metagenome | host: Homo sapiens | study: EMG produced TPA metagenomics assembly of... | reverse complement strand
CTGCGTCTGATTGTAAGGCACTGTTCTTCAAGATTCACATCATGCCATGCCAGACCACAGGCTTCACCGATACGAAGTCCTGCATAATAAGCTATCTGGATTGGAAGTATTGCCGGTGGATTGTAATCCTGTAGAAATTCAATCAGTCTTTCATAATCCTCTCGTGGAATTGGCTGTATATCGCCATCCATGTCATCATCAGAAAACAGGTCAACCTCATCCGTCTGGTATTTCAGCTTAATATACTGCATCGGATTGAAAGTGATATATTGCTTTGGTGATACTGCAAACCGGAATGACTGCTGTAATACTGCCGAGAAAGAACGAATGTAATCTTTGCTGTAACCTTTTCTTTCTGAACCATCTGGATAAGTGCCACCAAAGGAAAGCAGATCGAAGAAGGCTTGTAAATGCTCAGATGTTACATTTTTCAACTTTCTCTCTGAAATTGGATGCTTCTTGATGTTGGTAATAGCACCAAGGTAATTCTGGACTGTCCCATTACTGAGAGTACCGGTCTTTAATTCTTCCTCTGCCCATATATCAAGTAATTCTCCAACTGTAATATTTTCCGACTTTGCAATGAATTTCTTGCTTTCGTAATCGTCCATTGCCTGACGGAGCAGTTTTTCCGTTTCACTTTTACTTTCTGTTCCAGCGTATTCTTTCTGAACCAGATTGCCGCTTGCATCTTCTACATAGAAGCGGTAGTACCATTTCTTTCCGTTTTTTTCTTACAGATCCTTTTGCCATAATCGTGTGTCTCCTTTCGATATCAGACAATCGGAACTGATGAAATGCTTCTTGCGTGTAAGTATATCATAACTCCGGTTGTCGTTCTATACCGAATCGGAATCCTCATACAAAACTTCTGATAAAAGATTTTCAAGCCTTTGTTCTGCCATTTCCGGTTTCTTGGAATAAAGCCTTACGATATCTGCCATGTCGTTAAAGGCATTAACAGTGTGGGTGATCTCCCGGAGAAACATAATCTCGTTATATTCATCATTCGATTCAAACCCCATTACTTTTGCAATATCAGCTTCATTCGTGTTGCCCTTGTAATTCTTGCAGGCAAACTGGAATGATTCCAGAAACAGGTTATATTGCTTTAACATCAACAGCAGTAAATCTTTGGAAAAAGCATCTTCCTTTTTACTAAGGTCGAGAGGTAACTGTTTGAGAATATCGCCCATTGCATCACGAATCTGTAATTCTTTCTTATCCGTAATATCGGTTTCGTATTCATCGGTTTCCCCCTTGAGCCATTCAATAGATACATGAAGTGCTTCCGAAAGACCTTCCAGCACCATCTTTTTGGTATTGTCAATCGAACCATTCTCATAACGCAGGATTGTGGAAGCTGTAACTCCCATCTTCTCTGCAACATAAGGCTGTGTCAGATTTAATTCCAGACGACGCTGTTTTGCCCTGCTGCCTATCAGCTTGCGTAGTTCTTTATCTTTCATGCTGATTGCCTCCTTTTTCGGTATGTATGAATTATAGCATGTACCTCACATAATTGCAATATGCAATATGGTAATTATTTTTAAAATTTCATAACGCTTGACAACACAATATAAAACCGCTATACTAACAGCACAACAAAAATTGCATAATGCAATTTATAAGGAGGTGACAAGATGACGGAAAGAAAGATTGCATTATCCATCGAGGAAGCAGCCGACTATACAGGAATTGGCAGAAACACTTTGAGAAAGCTGGTTGAATGGAAGAAGCTTCCGGTATTAAAGGTCGGAAGAAAAGTCCTTATTAAAACTGACATTCTGGAAAAGTTCATGGAAGCCAACGAGGGGCGAGATCTGAGGGATAAAGGAAATGTAAAAGCTGTCACAAGAAATGTGGCAACTTAAAAAGGCGGTTTCCTACGAAACCGCCAAAGGTTCTATCAGACCGAAGCCATGATATACCTACACGCAAGAGGATTATACCATGTGCTTCTCCTGATATGCAACCGGGAACTGTTGTTTATCGGAAAAAGAAAGGATGAAGACGATATGGCGAAATCAACAAAGACTTATGAAGAAAGAATACGTGCATTAGAGAAAAAGGAACATGAAAGCATTGAAGCTACCAAAAAGCTCATAGCACAGCGGAAAGAACTGGAAAAGAGAAAGAAAGCGGAAGAAAGTAAAAAACGAACCCACAGGCTCTGTCAGATTGGCGGTGCGGTGGAATCGGTTCTTGGCTGTCCGATTGAGGAGGAAGATTTACCAAAGCTGATCGGCTTCTTAAAAAGGCAGGAAACAAACGGAAAGTTTTTCTCAAAGGCGATGCAGAAAGAGCCACTTACAAATATGGAGGAAGTGTAATGGCAGAGGGAGTGGGTTTTCCATTCACTTCATTGCCTTTGAATGAAGGGCGCACTTATGGACAACCAGAGGTCGTCCGTATAAGTTTGCCACAAGTGGCAACCGGTCTGCGCTTACGCTTGCCGGGCTCGTTCCGTCGGCGGGCATTTCATGCAGACCTGCTCATGCCGCAGGGGGCACTCTTGCGCAGAGGGCGTTCCTACAGCTTCACTCCTGCCAAACCAGAAGAAGATGCTGTCGGAAATCAATGCCGGATACGGCAGAAAGGGGGAATCGTATCATGGCGATATTTCACTTTACAGTAAAGATTGTCGGGCGCAGTAAAGGAAAATCTGTCATATCCGCATCGGCATATCTTAATGGAGATGTGATGAAGAATGAGGAAACAGGCAGAATCAGTTACTATACTTCCAAAAAGGAAGTCGTCTACACCAGTCTGATGATGTGCGAAAATGCACCTCCTGAATGGCTGCATGTACCGGAAGAAAATATAAAAAGGTTTCAACAGTCTATCCGTTATAAAAGGGCAGGCGATAAAGAAGCCGCACTGGAAAAGTTTAAAATCACATTTCAGAAACAGCGGTTATGGAATGAGGTCTTGAAGATAGAAAAAAATGCAGATGCACAGCTTGGACGCTCATTTGAATTTTCCCTGCCGAAAGAATGGAGCAGACAGGAACAGATTGATTATACAACGGAATATATTCAAAAGACTTTCGTGGACAAGGGAATGTGTGCCGACTGGAGCATACACGATAAGTGTGATGGGAATCCGCATGTGCATTTACTTGTAACCATGCGACCATTCAATCCAGACCACTCATGGGGCAACAAAGAAGTCAAGGACTGGGATTTTGTCAGAGATACTGACGGAAATATCGTGGTTGATGAATCCCACCCGGACTGGTGGCAGGATAAGAAAAATCCTGACCGTCATGGAATCCGTATTCCGGTACTTGATGAAAACGGAGTACAGAAAGTCGGGGCAAGAAACAGAAAACAATGGAAACGGGTTCTGACTGACGCTACCGGATGGAACAATCCAAAGAATTGTGAGTTATGGCGAAGCGAATGGGCTGGGATGTGTAACCGGCATTTATCCATAGACAATCAGATTGACCACCGCTCTTATGAAAGACAGGGCAAATTAAAAATCCCTACGATTCATGAGGGTGCGGATGCAAGAAAGATTGAGGAAAAATATCTCACCGGACAGATATGGAATGGTTCATGGAAGGTAGAGGAAAACCAGATGATTAAAAAACAAAATGCACTACTGCAAAAGGTAATCACAACCTTTGGTAAGGTATCCGGTGCATTGTCAATATGGAAGGAGTGGTTGAATGACATTAGAAGAAAGCAAAGAAGTAATTCCCATGATGGAAGCAATGATTACACAGATAGAGGAACAGCAGAATATCATGGCAGAGATGCTTCAGGAGATACAGGAAAAGGACGAGAAGCTGATGTGCTTTCAGGAGCAGGAAGAACGATTGCAGCAATTAGAGAAAGAATTGTCAGAGCTGCTACAAATCTTACCGGATACAGAAGAACTGTTGATGCTTCTGGAAGAAAAGACAGACCAGATACAGAAACTCACAGACGAAAATCAGCAATGGCAGGAATTGGCACAGAAATTGAACAGCGAGAACCGGCTATTGCAGAAACAGAACAGCGAATTACTGAACTTGAACAGCAATTAGAGAAAGGAAGGTTGATTGATGAACGAATTAAGAAACTCAAAGAACGACGATCAATTGGAAGAACTGCTAATGCTGACGGAGCAGATGCAGGAAGAACTCGACCAGAAAGACCGGACTATCAGGAAACTGAAAGTGCAGCTCGACGAATCGCTGACCTTGAACGAGAGGTTAAACAGCGAGAACAGAGCAGGGAACATTCAAGCCTTAAAGAACGACTTGAGGAAAACAAAAGAATTATTGCAGAGCGAGAAAAAGAAAACGCACACCGCCCAAGCCATGATAGAGGAATGTCGAGATAAGCAGAGACAGGCAGAACAGGAACGGGATTATGCACTCTCCCATCAGAAAAAAGTAGAGATACCGGTTGAAAAGCCGGTGCTCTATCAAAAGTGCGGGAATTGTAAACAGACAGCTTATCTGAAAGCTAAGGAAAGGTATGATACACAGAGAGAAAAACTGGCAGGCAGATATAAACAAAACAGTCATGTATGAAGCATTGATGTTTCTGCTGATATGGTATTCCGTATCAACTACTCTTTTCCAGATGATACGGTCAAAAATATTTATTTCTGATTGCGTGGTATTCTTTGATACAATCGAAACTTTCACACAGACTATTGCTGGCTGGATTGCACTGATAGGAAAGAATGTGGCACAGATTAGTAATGGAATATCCAATCCTGTCATTGACAGAATTATATACTGGCTGATAAGAATATTGATTTGCGGTGGATGTCTGGTGGGTGCGGGAATACTTGTAGCGTTTATAGGGATAAAGATTGCAGGGCTATATAAGAAATACTGTTGGGATATGATTACCATACTGGTAACACTTATAAGCCTGGAAATAGCAATCTACTTTGGAGATTGGATAAAGACAGTCTTGCCGATCAATATGCTATTTCTCTTATTATTGGTGCAACTGGTATATGTTGGAATTAGGTGGTATGTAAAAGGATGGCAAGAAGCCAGAGGATATTATTAAAAAACTATTAGAAACTATTCATATTTACTTTCGTGCTAGGACAGATTATTCTAAAAATTCAGTGATGAGCATGCACATGAAATCTTACTTCGTTTAGGTACGAAAAAGGGCAATGGAAACTTTGTGTTCAGATGAGCTCTCACTATCTTGGTAACAACCGCAAGCAGCAGTGGAATATTGACGATGCATTCCGTATATATTCCACAACACATGGCTAAGCCCGACTAGAATGTGGGTGAAAAATTTTACAAGCGCCAGAGTTCCCTCTGGCGCTCATTTTACTTTCGCTGTGCGTTTTTTCTGTACTCTAATGGCAACAATCCCGTGCTTTTTCGGAATAATTCTGCAAATCGGCTTGAAGTGGAATAGCCTACTGTTTGGGCAACTTGCCCGACTGTCAGCTCTGTATATGCCAGCAGATATTCTGCTTGGCTCATGCGCCGCTGTTGAACATATTCCGTGATGGTGCAGTCGTAGTATTTCTTAAAACAGCTTTTGAGCTTTGTTGTTCCCATGCAGGCAATCTGTGTTAGCCGTTCCAGAGGAATATCAAAAGCATAGTGATCGCTAAGATAAGCGGCAACTATTTGGAGATTTTCAATATCCTGTTGAGAGAGCTTATGGGCTGGTTTATCAGGATGTTTCTTCTGATATTCCACCACCATTGAAACAGCTTCTGCAACTTTACCCTCATAAAAAAGTCTTGCTGCAATCCCTTCCCCGCGATAGTCTTTGATTTCTGTGAGTAACCGTGACATTTCTGGAAAGTCGGATGTTTGGTCGATCTTCCGAAATGCATCCACAGGATTGATCTGTGCCTCCGGGTACAGTTTTTTCAGGTAGTCCTCATAATATGCCGGTGCAATCTCAATCCCAACCGAACGGATTGGAATATTTTTATGTATCAAAGCCTTGTATGGAGTGTAGCCTCCAATAAATGTTTTGATACAACCGGCAGACAGTCTACGGTATGGAGATAATTCCTCCCCGGAAATAGAGTCATACCGAGTGATACTCAAACATTCCGGCATGGAGCATTCCAACATGAAATCTTCGTGGAAGGAAAAGTTATGGATTTTAATATCATATAAGTCTTTCTGTCCATAAGCCCAGTAGGTGCCTTCTCCAACTTCGGGAGAAAGTTTCCAGCAGTCACCTAATGCCCCATATTGCTGGTTGTCTGGGTCACGGATAAAACCGTGTTCAATTAGTAGCGGTGTATAAAACTGGTCAATAATTTCAGACATGAAAACAGACCGCTCCTTTTTGCAACGATTAGACGAACTTTTGAAAGGAACAGACGAACATTGCCGGAACCTATTGAATGTTGTTCGATAAATGCGTATTGTATTAGACGAAGATTAGAGGTATCTAACCGAAGAATATCACAAACCACTTGTCGAGTCAAGACAATGAAAGGTAGGAGGTCAAAATGAGTAATCAAGTAAATTCTATGAACAAAGGTCTGACAGTGAAAGACCTTGTAACAACAGGTATTTTTACTGCACTGTTATTTGTTTTTGTATTGGTGGGCGGTGTCTTTTTTGCAACGAATCCTGTACTTACTTTTTTCATGCCAGCAGGAGGTGGGCTGCTTGCTGGCCCCATTTATCTTTTGCTGATTGCAAAAGTACATAAGCGTTGGAGCCTTTCTATAATGGGCGTTATCATGGGTATTATTTGGTTCGTGACTGGTATGCACTGGGCTTTTGCATTGGGCTACATGATCATGGCGATTGTCGCGGACTTTGTTGCTGGTGCAGGGCAGTACAAAAGCAAAAAACTCAACAGCCTGTCTTATATCCTGTTCTCTCTCGGTGGCACTGGTTCATATATCGTGTTCTTTGTTGACCCAAACGGCTGGGCGCAGACCATGCTGGGGAACGGAACTGAACAGAGTTACATCGACACCATGCAGGCAACTGCAAATACCGGCATCCTGATTGCCATGTTTGCTGCTGTTATCATTACATCTGCAATCAGCGCTTTTGTAGGCTGCAAAATGCTGAAAAAGCAGTTTGAAAAAGCAGGTATTACAGCATGAGCGGTAAACGCCACAAGAAAGGGCTTTGGCTCGACCCACGGGCCAAGCTCTTTCTTATTCTTATATGTGTTTTATCGTCCATGTTCGCTCCTTCACTTGCATATCAATTTGTCCTTGTTATGCTGATTGCGATATTGGGTGCTTTCTTTGGAAAGTGGAAATATGTCATTAAGGCTGTATGCTTTTATGCGGTCATCTGTGTCCTGACAGTTTGGATCATGGCAGAAATGACAGGCACGCTGCGGACAATGTTTATTGCCTTTTTAGGATTGTTTCATAAGGTCTATGCGTGCGGAACCTTGGCTGGGATTGTTCTGACTACTACAAAAGTCAATGAGTTCCTGTCTGCTATGAACCGTGTCCACGCACCCAAAAAGTTAGTAATTCCTATGGCAGTTATGCTGCGGTACATTCCAACTATTCAAGAGGACTGGCGATATATCAAGGACGCTATGCGGATGAGAGATGTTTCACCTTCTCTGGCGGGCTTTTTAGCACATCCGGGCATGACGGTTGAGTGTATTTATGTGCCTTTGTTGATGGCAGCTTCAAAAGCAGCGGATGATCTTTCTGTTGCTTCTGTCACCCGTGGAATTGAAAATCCCAATCCACGCACCTGTCTTGTCCAGATAAAATGCGGAGTTGCCGATTGGGGTGTCATGGCCGTTGCCGTAGCTTATCTGATTTTTGAATTATGTGTGCGAGGAGGTGTGATCGGTTGATTGAGTTTGAAAATGTATCGTTTTCCTATACGGGGCAGGAACATGGTGGGCTGCGCGACATCAATTTGAAAATTTCGGACGGAGAATTCGTCCTGTTCTGTGGCCGCAGCGGGTGCGGAAAAACAACGATTACAAGGCTGGTGAATGGACTGATCCCTCAGTTTTATCAGGGGGAGCTTCATGGCCGTGTGCTGGTAGATGGTCAGGAAATCAGCAATATCCCCATGTATCAGATTGCCGCTAAGGTTGGCTCCGTTTTCCAAAATCCACGGACGCAGTTTTTCAATGTTGATACAGACAGCGAGATTGCCTTTGGAATTGAGAACGAGGCTCGTCCTCCACAAGAGCTGATAGAGCGAGTGGAACAGACAGCCGACGATCTGCGTATTCAAAAGCTGCGGAACCGGAATATTTTTGAGTTGTCCGGCGGTGAAAAGCAGAAAATCGCCTTCGCTTCTGTTTATGCCATGAACCCACAGATTTATTTGCTGGATGAACCGTCCTCCAATTTGGATATGACTTCCATTCAGGAGTTGAGAGAGCATTTGCGGCTGATAAAAAAGCAGGGCAAAACGGTTTTGATAGCAGAACACCGGCTGTACTACCTGATGGAACTGGCCGACCGAATTGTTTATCTGGAAAAAGGAGAAATCAAAGGGATTTATACCCCGGAAGAATTTCGACAGCTGTCGGAACAGGAGCGTGAACGCATGGGCCTGCGGGCAGTTGATCTTCGGGCGGTGTTCCCACCTAAACCCCACTCGATTGCCCCTATCCCGGTATTAGAGCTACGGAATGTGACGCTCCGTTACAAGAAGCGAACCATTTTGCATGATATTGGCTTATCCGCAGGAAAGGGTGAAGTGATTGGCGTGGTCGGCCACAATGGAGCCGGAAAGACTACATTTTCTCGCGCTCTCTGTGGGCTTCACAAAGACTGCGATGGACAATTTTTGTGGGAAAGCAAGCCGATTGAGCGTAAGGAAAGGCTGCAACGCTCTTATATGGTCATGCAGGATGTGAATTATGAACTTTTCGCTGACAGCGTAGAAGCAGAATGTTCCTTTGGCATCCGAAATCCAGACCAAACGCTGGTAAATGCAACTTTGGAAGAACTGGGACTTTCCCCATATCGAGAACAACATCCAAACACGCTTTCCGGCGGTCAAAAGCAGCGCGTGGCGGTTGCCTCTGCGATTGCTTCGGAGCGCCCTCTGATTTTATTTGATGAACCGACCAGTGGCCTTGACCTGTTTCACATGAGGCAGGTTGCCAATGTTGTCAATCAGGTGGCAAATGCCGGAAGAACCGCGCTTGTGGTAACGCATGACCCGGAATTTATTCTACGCTGCTGCAATTATGTCCTTCACTTAGAAAATGGGCAAATTCTGGAAAGTTATTCCATAGCGAACGGCGATGGCCGAAACCGGCTGCTAAAGTTTTTCCTGAATGATATGGAGAAGGAGGTGTCCACAGAATGAAGGAGGAAAAGAAGGAGTCACCCATAGGCGTCTTATGGGGATGGGGCAAACCCTATCACGGGAAATTCATTGGCAGTATTATCCTTGCGGTATTAGGCGTTGTCTGCCAGATGGTGCCCTATTTCTGCGTGGCGCATATTGTCACAATGATGTTGTCTGGGGAACAGAATTATTCCCGCTATGTGACCGCTGGTATTATTGCACTGTGCGGATACTTTGGGAAGGTGCTGTTTTCCTGTCTTTCTACAACGATTTCCCACACAGCGACCTATTACACGCTGCGCGATCTGCGGGAAAATATCACCGCAAAGCTGGCCCGCGTCCCGATGGGGACGATTTTAGATACTCCGTCCGGCCAGTACAAAACGACGATTGTTGACCGGGTGGAGGGAATGGAGCCGACCTTTGCACACCTGATCCCGGAAATGACCGCAAATGTGCTGGTTCCCATTGTGATTGTCGTGTACCTGCTTATTCTGGACTGGCGTATGGCGCTCTTGTCCCTTGTCACTCTCGTGGTGGGCCTTGTGGTTATGTCCGCCGGTATGAAAAACTATCCCGTCAAGTGGGAGGGTGCTGTCAAGGCAGGCAAGCAGATGACAGACGCCATCGTGGAATATATCGGAGGCATTGAGGTGGTGAAAGCGTTCAGCCAATCCGCCGGTTCCTACAAAAAATATTCTGACGCGGTGAATTATAACGCCAACTACTATGTGGACTGGATGCGGGAAAACCAGAAAACCATGAGCGCCTACAACGCCATCCTGCCCTCAGTGCTGATTTGCGTGCTGCCCTGCGGTTTTGCATTCTGGCTCTCCGGCAGTCTGGAGCTTTCCACCTTCCTGTCCATTATGATTTTCTCGCTGGGGCTGATTGGGCCGATTATTGCGGCCTTTACCGTTTACGGACGATTTGGCTGTACTGGGGACAAATGTGGAAGAAATCAGCCAGCTTCTGAACGCCGAAGAACTGAACCATAAAGAAACGCCGATCAAGCTGGAAGATACCGGCATTTCTCTTAGGTCTGTGTCGTTTTCCTATGACGGGACAACAGAGGTTTTGCATGATGTGAATCTCGCCATCCACCCCGGAACCATGACCGCCCTGGTAGGGCCGTCCGGCTCCGGCAAGTCTACGGTGGCAAAGCTGATTGCCGGGTATTGGGATGTTACATCCGGCAGCATTACCCTCGGCGGCCATGAGCTGAAGGATATGCCGCTGTCTGAAATTGCAGACCAGATTTCCTATGTATCTCAGGACAACTACCTGTTTAACCGCAGTATCCAGGAGAATATCCGCATGGGAAGGCCCGGTGCCACGGACGCAGAGGTGGAACAGGCAGCCAAACAAAGCGGCTGCGACGCCTTTATCCGCAAGCTGGATAATGGCTATGATACGGTTGTCGGCAGCGCCGGTTCCCATCTTTCCGGCGGTGAACGCCAGCGGATTTCCATCGCCCGCGCCATGCTGAAGGACGCACCTATCATCATTTTGGACGAGGCAACAAGCAGCGTTGACCCGGAGAATGAGGATGAATTGCAGCGGGCTATCAAGGCATTGACCCATGACAAGACCATCATCATGATTGCCCACCGTCTGAAAACCGTCCGCAACGCCGATCAGATTCTCGTGCTGAATGACGCTCATATTGTCCAGCGCGGCACTCATGCGGAGCTGATCCAGCAAAAGGGCCTGTATGCCGATTTTGTATCGGCCAGACAGGAAGCCATCGGCTGGAAGCTGGCTCAGTAAAGGAGGTTCAGATGAAACTTCATGCGTCCGGGGAGGACTACCTGGAAAACATCCTTGTTCTCCAAAAGAAACGCGGTATGGTGCGCTCCGTAGATGTGGCCCGGCAC
>ENA-OQKL01000596-OQKL01000596.1-human-gut-metagenome-genome-assembly--contig:-NODE-596-length-11156-cov-3.304923_pt1 | contig 11156 bp, 8 predicted proteins | sample MGYA00242779_ERZ504800 | MGnify/ENA primary metagenome ERZ504800 (study PRJEB26092, sample SAMD00036410) | human gut metagenome | host: Homo sapiens | study: EMG produced TPA metagenomics assembly of... | reverse complement strand
GTAATCAGGAACAGAAATGCTTTCGTCGAGATAGCCGTCGGTGATGTCCTCGATGGAACGGGTGACCTTCTGGAACGGCTTCATCAGAATGCCCGCGAGCAGATAGCCAAAAACCAGCACGAGAAGCGCAATGATCGAAAGAATCGTCATTCCCTTCGTCTCCAGAATTTTCATATTCGCACGGATCTCATCCGCCGAAATGCTGACGAGCATAACGCCGAGCGTCTCCTTCGTCTCGGTATTCTGAATCCGCACCGTCATTTCCAGATAGCTGTTTTTCCGGTCGTACTGGCTCGTCTCCTTGCCCTGAAAGCTCTGGATGACCTCCTGCGAGATAATCGTCTTTCCGCGGTCCATATCGTACGTATCTTTGATGACGCGGAAATCCTGGTCGATAATCAGGATTCTGCCGCCGTAGATATTCGTCAGCATACTGAGCTGTCCGTTGATGACATCCGATCCAGGATCTTCCATGTAATTCTGCTGGATGAGCTGGTTGCAGATAATATCGCACTGATTTTTTACGGTAATGCTGCGCACCGATACCGCACGGTCCTCATAGCTGTTTACGATGCTCTTCTCAAGGATCACACACGGTACAATGCCGATGATCACAAGAATCACCGTGATGCGGAAGCGCAGACTCCGCAGAAACTTCCATTTTTCTTTGTTTTTAAGCCTGGAAATAGTAACCAACTCCCCACTTTGTGTGAACGTACTTCGGTTCACTTGGATTTTTCTCAATCTTTTCGCGCAGACGGCGGATATGTACATCTACGGTGCGCACGTCGCCCGGGTACTCATAGCCCCAGACAATGTTCAGCAGGTTCTCTCTGCTGTACACCTTGTTCGGATTGAAGACGAGAAGCTCGAGCACATCGAACTCCTTCGCAGTCAGATTGATCTCGCGGTCTCCGATGAAGACTCTTCTGCTCTCGCAGTCGATCCGCAGGTCTTTCACCTGTACGACTTTTGCTTTCTCTTCTTTTGGCTCCTGGCGGGCCGCACGGCGCATGATGGCCTTGATGCGTGCTTTTACTTCCAGAATGTTGAACGGCTTTGTGATGTAATCATCTGCGCCGTATTCCAGTCCCAGGATTTTGTCCATGTCCTCGCCCTTTGCGGTCAGCATAACGATCGGAACGTTGGAAAATTCACGGATCTGCTGGCAGACGGACAATCCGTCCAGCTTTGGCAGCATCAGATCCAGAAGGATCATATCGTATTCTTTTTCTTTTGCCATGGAGAGTGCTTCCTCGCCGTCGTATGCGCAGTCAACCTCCATGCCGTCCTGCTCCAGGCTGAAGCGGATTCCTTTTACGATCAGTTTTTCATCATCAACTACAAGAACTTTCTTTGCCATTTCTTCTCCTTCTTGTTCTAAACCTCGATAGAACCCCTTATCTTTTCAAACATCTTTTCCTTGATGCCCTCAATGTTCATAATCTCCTCAATCGAACCAAACGGGCCGTTTGCTTCGCGGTAGGCGATGATGGCATCCGCACGGCTCTCTCCGATGCCGGAGAGTGTCATCAGTTCTTCTTTTCCGGCCGTGTTCAGGTTGACTTTGCCGGAACCGGAAGCCTGCTCCGTGCCGCCCGTATTCTGCTGCGGCGTTTCCGTGATTTCCATGTTTTCTGCCTCCTCGCGCGTCCAGACGGTGATCTGCTCTCCGTCTTCGATTTTCCGTGCAAGATTGAGGAGTTTTTTCTTCAGCATCCGGCAGAAATCCGCCTGCCGCTTCCACAGCCTGCACTACGCGGCTTCCGCCCGGCAGCGTGTAGACACCGGGGGAAGCGACCGCACCGCAGATATAAACCTGCACTGTTTCTTCCGGTGCTGCCTCCTGTGCCTCACGTTTTTCCGGAATGCCTGTGGTTTCTCCGGCGCTTTTTTCGGAAACCGTCTGCTCCTCATCCACTTCCTTCTGATTCCCGAAAACGGTTTCCGCCGTGCTCCCGCCTGTGCTATCTGACAGTTTGTATTCTGTATCCCTGTGGTTGCATCCGCAGAGCAAAAAAAACCAGCATCGCCGCCAGTATTTTTGCATGTTTTCTGCCTCTGTTCTGCTGTTTTTTCAATTTCATGCTGTGTACTCCCTTCCGCTTCGCATCTGACGCGCAAGGGTCCCTTGTATACGCATAACTACGTTTCTATTGTATCGAAGAAACCATAAAAATACAAGTAGAAATCTTAATCGTTATTCCCACTGAAACACTACAATTCCCACAACTGCCACTGCCATGCCGAGCAGCTTGCGCACGGTGAAATCCGTTTTTTCCATACCGAAAAGGCCGAACAGTTCAATCAGCCACGCCGCTGCGAGCTGGGAAATGACGATCAGCATCGCCGCCTTTGCCGGGCCGAGCCCTGCCATACTCCAGATAACCGTGATCGTGATAAACGCGCCAATTGCCCCGCCGAGCAGCAGATACCACGGCTTTACGCGGAACAGATCCCCGATGGGCTCCCTCCCGGTGATGCACCATGCCGCAAGACAGACGGCAAACGCACTAATCTGCACCCAGCCGGCCGCCAGCCATGTACTCGTCTGTTTCGTCACCTCTGTGTTGAAAACGCCCTGAATACTCATCAGTGCGCCGGAAAGCAGCGCTGTTAAAATTCCCGCCATTGATTTTCCTCCTGCTGTTTTTTATGTACTCTCGGAGTCTTTCTGCGCTTGATTTTACGAGAAGATTTTTTGTCAGTTGTGCCCAAATTTCTGAGGCGTACGCGGTGCGTACGTTGATGAAATTTGGGTGCAGCTGGCGGAAAATCGGCCGTAAAAGCAAGTGCAGAAAGGCTCCGAGAGTACATTTTATACTATTCCTTTTTTCCCCGTTTTTATACAGAACTCAGGGACAGCAGGAAAACAGCCGACCGGTCTCCTGCATAGGAAACCAGACGGCTGTCTATTTCACATTACTGTAATGCTTTCTCCAGTTTTTCAATCATCTCATCGATGTCATCTTTCGTAATCACAAGCGGCGGTACCATACGAAGAACGTCGCTTCCGGCGGAAATCACAAGAAGTCCGTTCTCAATCGCGCGGTTGATGACTTCTCCGACCGGACGGCCCGTTACGACAAGGCCCTGCATAAAGCCTTTTCCACGGCGTGCTGCGAGGCAGTCATATTTTTCCACCAGCTCGTCCAGCTTTTTCTCCAGATACGGAGCCGTCTCTGCTACATGCTCTACGACATGCTGTTTCTCATAGCATTCAAATACAGCATTGACAGCCGCGCAGGCCAGCGGGTTTCCGCCGTATGTCGTTCCGTGGTCTCCCGGAACGAGCGAATGCTCTGCCGTCTTTTTATTCAGCACGAAGGCGCCGACCGGAATGCCGCAGCCAAGTGCTTTTGCACACGTCATGACATCCGGCTGTACGCCGTAATCCTGCCATGCGAACAGTTTTCCCGTTCTTCCCATGCCGCACTGGATCTCATCGAGGATCAGCAGGATATCATGCTCGTCACACAGATCGCGCACGCCCTGTAAAAATTCTTTCGTTGCAGGATAGATACCGCCCTCGCCCTGTACAGTCTCCATGATGATCGCACATGTCTTGTCGGTAATCTGTGCCTTTACGCTCTCCAGATCATTAAAATCCGCAAATTTAATGCCGCCGATCAACGGTTTGAACGGATCCTGATAATGCGTATTTCCTGTTACAGAAAGCGCTCCAAGGCTTCTTCCATGGAAGGAATGGTTCATCGCGATGATCTCGTGATCGTTGCTGCCGTCTTTTAAGTAAGCGTATTTTCTCGCTACTTTAATGGCTCCCTCGATCGACTCCGTACCGCTGTTCGTAAAGAATACTTTATCCATGCCGGATGCCTTCGCCAGCTTTTCTGCCGCGGAACCCATCGGAACATTGTAGAACAGGTTGGAAACATGGATGACTTTGTCCACCTGGTCTTTCACTGCTTTTTTATAATCGTCATTGCTGTAGCCGAGCGCATATACCGCGATACCTGCCGCAAAGTCCAGATATGCTTTTCCGTCGGTGTCATACAGATGAACGCCCTCGCCGTGGTCGATCACGAGCGGGAACCGGTTATAGGTGTGGAGCACGTACTGCTCGGTCTGTTCCATATACTCATTCGTCTTCATGATTGAATTTCTCCTTGTTTTCCCCTAAAATAGCCGTACCAATTCCTTTGTTCGTAAAGATCTCAAGCAGCAGGCAGTGCGGGATTCTTCCGTCCATGATGTGGACTCTCGATACGCCGTTCTCGATCGCATCGATGCAGCCCTGCAGTTTTGGAATCATGCCGCCGCCGACATTTCCGTTTGTGATGAGATCTCTTGCTTCCTGTACGTGGAGCTCGGAAATCAGGCTCTCCTGATCCTTCGGATCTTTGTAGACACCCTCGATATCGGTCAGGAATGCCAGTTTTTCCGCATTTAACGCCTCTGCGATCGCGCAGGCTGCGTCGTCTGCATTGATGTTATAGGTGTTGAAATCATCGTCCATGCCGACCGGGCAGACTACCGGCAGGAAATCGTTATCCAGAAGATCGTACAGCACTTTCGGGTTTACATTTTTGATATTTCCAACGAAGCCGATGTCTTCTCCCTTGGACAGCTTTTTCTCTACGTTTAAGAGACCGCCGTCTTTTCCACTGATGCCGACAGCATTAACTCCGAGTGACTGAATCATGGTGACAAGCTCTTTGTTGACCTTGTTCAGCACCATCTCTGCCACTTCCATCGTATCGGCATCCGTTACACGAAGGCCGTTGACGAATTTCGGTTCCATGCCGACTTTTCCGACCCAGCGGCTGATTTCCTTTCCGCCGCCGTGTACGATGATCGGTTTGAAGCCGACCAGTTTCAGAAGAACCACGTCCTGGATGACGTTTCTCTTTAACTCTTCATCCACCATCGCGCTTCCGCCGTATTTGATGACAATGATTTTGCGGTTGAACCGCTGAATATAAGGAAGTGCCTCGATCAGCACATTTGCTTTGTCCAGATACATCTGATTTACCATGATTTTTTCCTCGCTCTCCTCTTTTGATTCCTGGTTCTGCTGTACCGAAAATACGATTTCCCGGCACGTTTTCGTTGTATTCCCTCAGAATTTCATCCGAATGTTTTTAAGAACGGTAATCCGCATTAATTTTTACATAGTCATAGGTCAGGTCGCAGCCCCATGCCGTTGCTGTCGCCTCTCCCATGTGGATGTCGGCGGTCGCAGTTACTTTCGGCTCGGAGAGGATCTTCGTTGCCTCCTCCTCGCTGTAGTCAACGGCAACACCTTTCGTGATAATCTGCAGTTTTCCGGCTGCGCTCTCAAAGTAGAGATCTACATTTTCCGGATCGAATTTTGCTCCGGAGTAACCCATCGCGCAGAGGATTCTTCCCCAGTTGGCGTCATGGCCGAAGATTGCCGCTTTCGTCAGACTCGATGTGATGACGGATTTTGCCAGTGTCACGGCCTGCTCTTTGCTCTCGGCTCCCTGAATCGTCACTTCGAACAGTGCGGTTGCGCCCTCGCCGTCGCCTGCGATGTGCATCGCCTGTGTTTTATTGACTTCAAAGAGTGCTTCTTTGAAAATCTTGTAATCCTCGTTTTCTTCCGTAATTTCCGGGTTTCTGGCAAGACCGTTTGCCAGAAGGAGAACGGTATCGTTTGTGGAAGTATCACCGTCTACGGAAACCATGTTGTAGGTGTCCGGTACGACTTCGCTCAGTGCTTTCTGCAGCATCTCTTTCGAAATATTGGCATCGGTTGCCACAAAGCTCAGCATGGTGCACATATTCGGATGGATCATGCCGGAGCCCTTGCACATGCTGCCGATCGTTACGGTTTTTCCGCCGATTTCGATCTGAACAGCAACTTCCTTCGGCTCGGTGTCGGTTGTCATGATCGCCTGTGCTGCTGTAGCTGCGGCTTCTCTTGTAGCTGCAAGCTGCGGTTTCAGCATTTCCACGCCGGCTGCGATCTTATCGATCGGAATCTGTTTTCCGATAACACCGGTCGATGCAACGAGAACGGAGTCCTCTGGAATGGAAAGTGCAGCCGATGCTGCCTCTGCGGTTTTTCTGCAGTAGCCATAGCCCTCCTCGCCGGTGCATGCATTGGCGATTCCGCTGTTGCAGACGATTGCCTGTGCGGTTGGATGGTTGTATACAATCTCCTGGTCCCATTTGACCGGAGCTGCTTTTACGATGTTTGTAGTAAAGGTTCCTGCTGCTACGCACGGTACCTCGCTGTAGACAAGTGCCATATCCTTTACGCCCTGTTTTTTAATTCCTGCTGCGCCGCCTGCTGCCTGAAAACCTTTTGCAGCAGTGATGCCTCCTTCAATCTTTTTCATTCTTTTATCCTCACTTTTCGTAAATTCCGTCTGTTGTCTGCTTCTGTCTTTTTTACGGGAACATCGGCGGCATGCACAGGCCTTCGTTTTCCGGCAGGCCGAACATCAGGTTCATATTCTGTACCGCCTGTCCTGCTGCGCCTTTGACCAGGTTGTCCATCGCACCCATCATGATGATTCGTTTCGTTCTCGGATCGATCTTGAAGTTGACATCCACATAGTTGCTTCCCTCGACCCATTTCGTCTGCGGGCAGACATCCTTATCGAGAACACGTACAAACTGCTCGTTGGCATAATACTTATCATAAACGGCTTTAACCTCTTCGTAAGTCACATCTTTTTTCAGGGATGCATATGCCGTTACGAGAATGCCGCGGTTCATCGGAACAAGATGCGGGGTGAAGTTCAGGGTGATCGGGTAGCCGGCTGCATAGGAAAGCTGCTCCTCGATCTCCGGTGTGTGGCGGTGGCCGGCAACGCCGTATGCCTTGATGTTTTCATTGACCTCACAGTAGAGGTTGTCCACTTTCGCTCCTCTTCCTGCTCCGGAAGTTCCGGATTTTGCATCGATGATGATGGTGTTGCCATCAATCAGATCTTCCTTTAATAAAGGATAAATCGAAAGAGTTGAGCAGGTCGGATAGCATCCCGGGTTTGCCACGATGCGCGCCTGTTTTACTTTCTCACGGTTGATCTCGCACAGTCCGTAAACCGCCTCGTCGATATACTGCGGGGATTTATGCTCGATCTTGTACCACTCTTCATACGTTTTTACATCTTTAATACGGAAATCGGCGCTCAGGTCGATGACCTTTACTTTCGAAAGAATTTCATCATTTACCAGGGAAGCACAGAGTCCCTGCGGAGTTGCTGTAAAAATGACGTCTACTTCCTTTGCAAGCTGCTCCATGTTGTCGTCCTTGCAGACATCGTCTACTAACTGAAACATATTCTGGTAAACCGACGCATATTTCTTATCGATATAGCTTCTGGAACCATACCATTTAATCTCCACATCTTTGTGTCCCAGGAGAATACGCACCAGCTCGCCTCCTGCATATCCTGTAGAACCGATAATTCCTGCTCTGATCATACCTTTTTCTCCTTTTTTCTTTCGCCCGTTTTCTTGTCTTGCCGGACATTTTTTCTTTTACTCTTTATGATAGCTCAATTATTTTCTTTTTTCAATGAAAAACTCTTTGTTTTCTGCTGTCATATACCGTCGATTGCATAAGTATACACCTTGAATGTATATTATGCAAGTTTTTTTTGAATTTCTGAAAAAAACGCTTGCATAATCCTGTCGTATGATGTATATTTTAGTCATTGACGATGCACCGCGCATATAGGTGCACGAGAAATCCAAGGAGGATCTTACATTATGAAAGAAAAGTTGTACTTGCCTATTCCGGCGGACTTGATACTACTGCCATTATTCCGTGGCTGAAAGAGACCTTTGACTACGAAGTAATCTGCTGCTGCATCGACTGCGGCCAGGGAAACGAGCTGGTTGGCCTCGATGAGAGAGCAAAACTTTCCGGCGCTTCCAAATTATATATCGAAAACGTTATCGACGAGTTCAGTGAAGACTTCATCATGCCGTGCGTAAAAGCAGGCGCTGTTTATGAGAACAAATACCTGCTCGGTACTTCCATGGCACGTCCGGTTATCGCAAAGAAACTCGTTGAGATCGCAAGAAAAGAAGGTGCTGTTGCCATCTGCCACGGCGCTACCGGTAAAGGAAATGACCAGATCCGTTTCGAGCTCGGCATCAAAGCCCTTGCTCCGGATATCAAAGTAATCGCTCCTTGGAGAATGACCGATGTATGGACCATGCAGTCCCGTGAAGACGAGCTGGCTTACTGTAAAGCACACGGCATCGACCTTCCGTTTGATGCAAACCACAGCTACAGCCGTGACCGTAACCTGTGGCACATCAGCCATGAGGGACTTGAGCTTGAGGATCCGTCCAACGAGCCGAACTACGACGATCTTCTCGTACTGACCACTCCTCCGGAAAAAGCTCCGGACGAAGGCGAGTACGTAACCATGACCTTTGAGGCCGGCGTTCCGAAGACCTTAAACGGAAAAGAAATGAAAGTTTCTGAAATCATCACCGAGCTGAACAAGCTGGGGGGAAAACACGGCATCGGTATTGTTGATATCGTTGAGAACCGTGTTGTCGGCATGAAATCCCGCGGTGTTTATGAGACTCCTGGCGGAACTATCCTGATGGCTGCACATGAGCAGTTAGAGGAGCTGATTCTCGACCGTGAGACCCTGAAAACAAAGAAAGATCTCGGAAACCTGCTTGCTGAGGTTGTTTACGAAGGAAAATGGTACACTCCTCTGCGCGAGGCAATCCAGGCATTCGTTGATGTAACCCAGAAATACGTAACAGGCGAAGTAAAATTCAAACTGTTCAAAGGAAACATCATCAAAGCCGGCGAGTCTTCTCCGTACAGCCTGTACAATGAGTCTCTTGCTTCCTTCACCACCGGCGATCTCTACGATCACCACGATGCAGACGGATTCATCACACTGTTCGGTCTGCCGCTGAAGGTTCGTGCGATGAAAATGCAGGAGCTGGAGAAAAACAACAACAAATAAGATCTGTTCCTATGGATTCCCAAAAGAAAGCGGACTCGCTCCGCTTTCTTTTTTTGCATGCAAAAAGGACCCGCCCATTTCAGGCAGGTCCCTTTGTTGCCAGGCATATCAATAATTGGTCCAGTGGACCAATTTTGATTATTCGTAATATGCGTCGATTCCGTCCGCAATTCCCTGTGCCATCTTGTTTCGGTAATCCTCGGTTGCCATCAAACGGTCCTCGGAAGGATTGCTCATGAAGCCAAGCTCAATGATCGTGACCGGAATGGTACTCCAGTTGATGCCGCTCATGGAATCGGTGTAAATCACATCGCGGTTCTTCGCACCGGTGTCTTTGCAGAATGCTGCGATCATCTTCTGGGAGAGCTTCTGGCTCTTGCTGATCACATCACCGGAAAGATACGTATTTCTGCTGCTCGGTGCCATCGTGAGTGCTCCGTAAACCGACTGGTTCGAATCGCCGTTCGCGTGTACACGCACGAGAATGTCTGCTCCGTTCTGCGCGGCAAGTTTTGCACGCTCGGAGTTGCTGATATTGACGTCGTGCGTCTCGCGGATCATGTAAACATCGTAGCCGCGCTCCTCAAGGATATCGCGTACCTTTAAGGATACCGCAAGGTTCAGCTCATACTCATTGATGCCGGTTGCCACACCGCATGTTCCGGAAGCAACCTTCGCCTTATAGGTCGATGATCCCGGTCCGATCGGCTCTTTCTCGCTGTTTCCTCTTCTCTGGTGTCCTGCGTCGATTGCCACGCAGATATTTTTGCTGTTCCGGCGGACACCGTTTTTATCAACGTAATAGCCGTCGATGTAGGTATCCTTATAGATGCCTCCCCAGCTTCGGAAGTAATACGTTTTTCCGTCCACTTCCTGCCAGCCGTTCTTGTAAATACCGCCCCAGCTCCGGAAGTAATACGTTGCGCCTTTGATCGTTACCCACTGGCTCTTATACATGCCGCCCCAGCTCTGCAGGTAATACCAGTTATTATCATACCACAGCCATTCACTGTGCATCATTTTGCCGTCCTGCCTCAGATAATACCAGTTCTTGTCATACAGCAGCCAGCCTTCCCCTTTTGGGGTTCCGTTGCTGTCCATGTAATACCAGTCACTGCCCTTGGCCGCCCAGGCGTTCACGCGCATGCCGCCCCAGCTTTCAAAGTAATAATCAACGCCGTCAATCGTCTGCCAGCCGGTACTCATCACACCGTCTGCGTCTACATGGTACGTTCTTTTATCATGCACAAACCACTGATTCGTTCTGAGGCTTCCGTCCTCATTCAGATAGTACCATGTTCCGCCGACTTTTTTCCAGCCCTGGAATCCGGCTCCGCCCCAGCTCTCGAAGTAGTAGAGCGTTCCGTCAATCTTCTGCAGTCCGGTGCTCATCACACCGTTTTCATCTACATGGTATGTTCTCTTGTCGTGAACGAACCATTCATTCGTTTTGACGCTTCCGTCCTCGTTCAGATAGTACCATGCCCCGCCGACTTTTTTCCAGCCCTGGAATCCGGCTCCGCCCCAGCTCTCAAAATAATAGAGCTTTCCGTTGACCATCGAAAGACCCGTGCACATGATTTCGTCTGCATTCAGATAATATCTCCGGTTCAGATGGGTGATCCACTCGCTGGCGGCCATCGTGCCGTCCTCTTTTCTGTATTTCCAGCTTCCGTCCTCCTGTTTCACCCAGCCGGCAGGAAGTTTCTCTTCCGGCTCCTGTTCGTTGTCCTCACCTGGAATCGTAACAGCCGGCGTCTCGTTTTCCGAAGTACCGCTCTGCTCCTGCACTGCCGCTTCCTCATCCGAATTCTGCTCGGAACTTTCCGTCTCATCCTGCTGCCAGGTTACGGCCGTGCCGTCATTTTCTGCTGCGCTTACCCTTGCCGGAAGCGCCCAGCCTCCTGCCGCAACGGCCGCTGCGATCAACAGTGCTGCGATTTTCTTTTTTGCCATCTGTTTTTCCTCCTTTTATCGCGCCATCTGGTAAATCTCATATACTTCCTGTGCGCCCAGCTTGCGGATGCGGGACAGTTTTACAGTGTCCTGCTGTGTTGCATCCATGGAAAGGGCACGCAGATCCTCATCCGACGGGTTCGGGATATCAAGCTCATGCAGGGAGGTCGGCATGCCGAGCGAATGGAAGAACGCTACTGTGCGCTCAATGCCTTCCGTTGCCCGTTTGTGATCGCTTCCCTCTGTGATGCCCCAGACTTTTTC
>ENA-OQKL01000591-OQKL01000591.1-human-gut-metagenome-genome-assembly--contig:-NODE-591-length-11210-cov-2.561491_pt1 | contig 11210 bp, 15 predicted proteins | sample MGYA00242779_ERZ504800 | MGnify/ENA primary metagenome ERZ504800 (study PRJEB26092, sample SAMD00036410) | human gut metagenome | host: Homo sapiens | study: EMG produced TPA metagenomics assembly of... | reverse complement strand
AAGCAGAAGCACCGCAGTTTAATGTCGGTGACACCGTAAAAGTATACGGTAAGATCAAAGAGGGTAACCGTGAGAGAATCCAGGTATTCGAGGGCACAGTCCTGAAAAAGCAGGGCGGCGGCGCAAGAGAGACCTTTACTGTGAGAAAGACTTCCAACGGCATCGGTGTAGAGAAGACATGGCCGCTGCATTCTCCTAATGTAGAGAAGGTAGAAGTGATCCGCAGAGGTAAGGTAAGACGTGCGAAACTGAACTACTTAAGAGACCGTGTTGGTAAAGCAGCGAAAGTGAAAGAGCTGGTAAAATAATAAGTCGTTAAAAGGATGGCCGGAGGAACATGAGCAATTGTGTTTCTCCGGTTTTGTCTTACGGAGAATTACACTATGGGTATGAATACCAGATATGTAAAAGAATATTTCTACAAGAAAAAGATCCGTTCCATGTTTGTATGGAATCTGGAAATCATCGCAGTGATTCTTCTTGCGGCGGCATTTTCCTGGTTTTTCTGCAGAAGTGTCGTGGTGCAGGAGGGCTCGATGGAGCCGACTCTCGTGCCGGGGGAGCGTGTGCTGATGGACTCCGCCTGGTACCGCTTAAGTTCTCCGAAACGCGGGGATATCATCGCGTTCCGGACGAGTGAGGACAAGAAGGCGAGCATCCACATCAAGCGTGTGATTGCGTTGCCGGGCGAGACGGTACAGATCAAAGACGGACAGATCCTCATCAACGGGGAAGTCTATAATGAAAAAGATGAATTTCCGGCCATCACAAACGCGGGACTTGCCTCCGAGCCGATCACGGTCGGGAAGGGACAGTACTTTGTGCTCGGCGACAACCGGAACAACAGCGAGGACAGCCGCCACAACGGCATGGGACTCGTGGATTCGGACCGCATTGTCGGAAAGCTCTGGTTTACGATTTCGCCGTGGAAGAAAATCGGTTTCGTGTAAACGCAGCATAGAAGGAGAAGAAACATGAATTATCAGTGGTACCCGGGTCATATGACGAAGGCCCGCAGACAGATGCAGGAAGACTTAAAGCTCATCGACCTGATGATTGAGCTGGTCGATGCGAGAGTTCCTGCAGCGAGCCGCAACCCGGATATAGATGAACTTGGAAAGAACAAAGCACGGCTGATCCTGCTGAACAAATCGGACCTTGCCGATGAGCGCGGAAACGATGCCTGGATGGAATATTTCAAGGGAAAGGGATATTCTGTTGTGAAGGTCAATTCCCGTTCCGGAGCCGGCATGAAAGCGATTAACAGCGCCGTACAGGAGGCCTGCAAAGAGAAAATCGAGCGCGACCGCAAACGCGGCATCCTGAACCGTCCGGTCCGCGCGATGGTTGTCGGTATTCCGAACGTCGGAAAATCGACATTTATCAATGCGTATGCGGGCAGAGCCTGTGCGAAAACCGGAAACAAACCGGGCGTCACGAAGGGAAAACAATGGATCCGTCTGAGCAAACAGCTGGAGCTTCTGGACACACCTGGTATCCTGTGGCCGAAGTTTGAGGACCAGCAGGTGGGACTGCATCTTGCGATGATCGGTTCCATCAACGATGAGATCCTGAACGTGGAGGAGCTGGCGCTGTCCGTCATCGATTATCTGACGGCAGAGTATCCGGGAACGCTGGAGAAACGCTTTGGCTTTGAAGGCATGACGGATCGTGTGGAAATCCTGGGTGAGATTGCGCGTGTGCGCGGCTGCCTGAAAAACGGGAAATGAGCTCGATTACGAAAAACGCAGCACGGCTTCTGATGGATGATTTCCGGAGCGGAAAGCTCGGCAGAATCACGCTGGAAAAACCGGAATAAATGGATTTATCAAAATAAAAAATGCGGAGAACAACGATGACAGAGAAAAAACAATCGATATCCGCCATACGGGAAATTTTTGCGGCAGCTTCGGAGACGGAGCTGCCCGCCCTTTATCTGGAATATGAAGAGGATTCCCGTGCCGGCGTACAAAATCTGATTCAAAAATACCAGAAACAGGAAGAGGCCTTAAAAAAAGAGCGCGAGCGCACGGAACAGATGAAGATCTACGAGCACAAATATGAGGATCTTGGCTGGATCTGCGGCATCGACGAGGTCGGAAGAGGCCCTCTGGCGGGCCCTGTGGTCGCAGGTGCGGTCATTCTGCCGCGCGACAGTAAAATCCTGTATCTGAACGATTCCAAGCAGCTGACGGCCAAAAAACGCGACGAGCTGTACGATGTGATCATGCGCGAGGCAGTGGCCGTCGGCATCGGCTATGCCTCCCCGGCGCGGATCGACGAGATCAATATTTTACAGGCAACGTACGAGGCGATGCGGGAGGCGATCAGCAAGCTTTCCGTGAAGCCGGATGTGCTCTTAAACGATGCGGTGAAAATCCCGCAGGTGGACATCCGCCAGGTGCCGATCATCAAGGGAGATGCCAAGAGTGTTTCGATTGCGGCGGCAAGTATTGTTGCGAAGGTGACAAGGGACCGCCTGATGGAAGAGTACGACAAGGTGCTTCCGGGCTACGGTTTTGCATCGAACAAGGGCTACGGTTCGGCAGAGCATATCGCTGCTTTAAAAGAAATCGGACCCGTCACCGATCCACCGGCAGTCGTTTATCGGCCATTTCGTGTAAAGGCACCGCATCAAAAAAGGAGAGGGTATCGCATTTGAATCAGCGGGAAGTAGGAACGAGACAGGAGAGCCGTGCGGCAGAATATCTGGAAAGCCTGGGATATCACATCCTGGTGCGGAATTTCCGGTGCCGCTTCGGTGAGATCGACCTGATCGCAAAACAGGACGACACATACATTTTTATCGAAGTAAAATACCGCACCGGCCGGACAGCCGGAGACCCGACAAGCGCCGTGGATGGAAAGAAACAGAAGAAAATTTCAAAAACAGCAGATTACTACCGCATGCTCCACCAGATCCCGATGGATGTGCCCTGCCGCTTCGACGTCGTGGCAGAGACACCGGAGGAGATCCGCGTCTATGCGAACGCGTTTTATTATCAGGGGAGCGGCTGGTAGGAAAGGAGTTTTTATGATACCAATTCAATGGAAACAAAACGATAAAAAAACGATGCATGTCAACGAGGCGGAAAACGGCGTGGTCTATCTGACCTGGCCGGCGATTGAGAAAATTGAGGGCATCCGCCATGCATTTTCCACACGGATCGGCGGGGTGAGTAAGGAACATCTTTCCAGCATGAATCTCAGCTTTTCGCGCGGCGACGATCCGGCGAATGTGCGGGAGAATTACAGAAGATTCTGTGAGGCGGCGGGGTTTGAAGTGGAAAACATTGTTACCTCCGATCAGGCACACACAACGAAGGTCCGTTAATGTGACGAAAGCAGACTGCGGCAGCGGCGTGACAAGAGACCGCGATTTTTCATGATATTGACGGTATGATCACTGGACGAGCCGGGCGTCGTACTTGCGACATTCTATAGCGGACTGCGTGCCGCTCTACTTTGTCGACCCGGTGCACCGTGCAATTGGACTTTCACATTCCGGCTGGCGTGGAACGGTCCACAAGATGGGACAGGCAACGCTCGATGCGATGCACGAACGGTTTGGAACAGAAGCAAAAGATGTGATCGCAGCCGTCGGCCCGTCGATCTGCCAGGAATGCTACGAGGTGAGCGGTGACGTGATCGAAGAGTTCCGGGCAGCATTCCCGGAAACACTGCATGAGAAACTGTTCTGCGGAAAACCAGATGGAAAATACCAGTTAAATCTTTGGGAGGCGAATCATCAGATCCTTCTTGCGGCAGGAGTGCCGGAGAAGCAGATTCATCTGCCGAACCTCTGCACCTGCTGCAACCCGGATTTCCTGTATTCCCACCGTGCATCGAAGGGAAAAAGAGGAAACCTCGCGGCATTCCTTTCCCTGGTCTGAAAACAGAATAGAAAGCATCAAAAAACGGACCTGGAAAAAACAGATCCGTTTTTTTGCTGTATGCATCCGGCGGACACAAAATCGATTATCTGTGTTTTGCCAGCAGCTTATTGATTTTCTCTGTCGTAGACTGTACTTTTGCAACGGATACGTCGTGGTTAAGCGTATCGATGATGCTTGCCATATATTTGCTCATCTCAGCCGGCTCATACCAAGGACGGGAAACGAGTTCCGGTGTACGGTAGGTCAGGTCGGTGGTGATGACTTTGCTGATATAGCCTTTCTCATAGTAAGCATCGAATTTCTCCAGACCATCGGTGAAGAGGCCGAAGGTGGTGCAGACAAAGACGTGGTCAGCGCCGCGCTCTTTGACCTGTTTTGCAACGTCGAGCATACTCTCACCGGAGGAGATCATATCGTCGATGATGACAACATCTTTTCCTGCTACGGAATCGCCGAGAAACTCATGTGCCACGATCGGGTTCTTTCCGTTTACGATGGTGGAGTAATCTCTTCTCTTATAGAACATACCCATATCGACGCCGAGCACGTTGGAGAAGTATACGGCACGCGCCATCGCTCCCTCGTCCGGGCTGATGATCATCAGATGATCGTTGTCGATCGTCAGATCTGGAACGGAACGAAGAAGGGCTTTTAAAAACTGGTAGGTTGGCATGAAGTTGTCAAAGCCGCCGAGCGGAATTGCGTTCATGACACGAGGATCGTGTGCGTCGAAGGTGATAAAGTTGGAAACACCCATGTTCATCAGCTCCTGCAGAGCAAGTGCGCAGTCGAGAGACTCACGTTTGGTGCGCTTATGCTGTCTTCCTTCATAAATGAAAGGCATGATTACGTTGATCCGGTGTGCGTTTTCCTGTTGCAGCAGCGATGTATACGTTTCAGATCCTGATAATGGTCATCCGGTGACATGTGGTTCTCGTAGCCGCAGACCTTGTAAGTGATGCTGTAGTTGCAGACATCAACCAGGATGTAAAGATCGGCACCGCGGACGGATTCGTTGATCTTTCCTTTTGCTTCGCCGGAACCGAAACGCGGGCACTCGCAGTCAATCAGAAAAGAATCCTCGGAATATCCGGAAAAGGAAACCCCGTTGCGGCGCTCGGCGAGCTCTTTACGGAACTGAACCAGATACGAATCGACTTTTTTTGCCATTTCCATACTGCCCGGCAGAGCTGCGAGCTTTAACGGAGCAACCGGAATGGAATTTTCAAGTAAATCTAAATTAGCCATACAAACCTCCAGTAATCGACATTTTTTACAAACCATTTACTTCCTATTTATATCATCTTGGGAAAGGGCGCGTCAAGCAAAAAACGAAAGAATCCTTGCTTTTTGTGCAGGTTGTTGTTATTATAATGGATGAATGTCCGGAAGGTATGCAAAAAAAGCACGCTTTTTACTGGGCAAAGAGAAGTTATAAAGAAGTAAATGGAAAGGCCAAAACGTAAGATCTGTGAAAAACAAGACGAAACACATTATTAAGACAATAGAACCGGGCAGTATTGCCGAAGAACTGGAACTCGAACCGGGAGATGAACTGCTCCGCGTGAACGGGGAAATCATCGAGGACGTCTTCGATTACCACTTCCAGACCAACGACACGTATCTGGAACTCACGATCCGGAAAAAGGACGGCGAGGAATGGGACCTGGAAATCGAAAAAGAGTATGACGAGGAAATCGGCATCACATTCGAGAACGAGTTCATGGATCAGTACCGTTCCTGCAGCAACAACTGCATTTTCTGCTTCATCGATCAGATGCCGCCGGGAATGCGTCCCACCTTGTATTTTAAGGATGACGATTCGCGTCTGTCCTTCCTGCAGGGAAACTATATTACACTGACCAACATGAGCGACCACGATATCGACCGGATTATCCGCTACCATCTGGCACCGATCAATATTTCGTTCCAGACAACGAACCCGGAGCTCCGCTGCAAAATGCTGCACAACCGTTTTGCGGGCAATATCTTTCCGAAGGTCCAGCGCCTTTACGAGGCGGGAATCGAGATGAATGGACAGATTGTGCTCTGCAAGGGATACAACGACGGCGCAGAGCTGGAGCGCAGTATTTCGGATCTGTCAAAATATCTGCCGCATCTGAAAAGTGTTTCGGTTGTCCCGGTCGGACTTTCGAAATACCGCGACGGACTGGCGCCTCTGGAACCGTTTACCAGGGAGGATGCAAAAGAAGTTCTTGCCACGATTCACAAATGGCAGAAAAAGCTGTATGAACAGTGGGGACTTCACTTTATCCATGCTGGTGATGAATGGTATCTGCTGGCGGGAGAGCCGATCCCGGAGGAGGAAAATTACGATGGCTATATCCAGCTGGAAAACGGAGTGGGAATGCTCCGGCTTCTGGAGGACGAGGTTGCGGAAGAACTTTCGAAACGAGAAGGGGACGACCGTCACCGCCATGTAACGATTGCGACCGGAAAAGCTGCGGCGCCGTCGTTGGAAAAACACATGCAGAAAATTCGTGAAAAATATCCGAATGTACAGGCGGAGGTTATCACGATTATCAACTATTTCTTTGGAGAATCCATTACCGTATCCGGTCTGATTACCGGAAAGGATCTGATGGAGCAGTTAGAGGGAAGAGATCTTGGCGACTGCCTGCTGCTTCCGTGCAACATGCTCCGTTCGGGAAAAAACGTCTTTCTCGACGATGTGACGGTGGAAGAGGTGGAAGAGCGCCTGAAAACACCGGTACAGATTATCGATGAGCCGGGCAGCGACCTGGTGAAAGCCGTTGTGGAGGAAAACCAGGAGACGATACACAGAAGGAGAACAATGTATGAGCAAGCCGATTGTAGCAATTGTGGGCCGGCCGAACGTGGGTAAATCCACCCTGTTTAATGTATTAGCCGGAGACAATATTTCGATTGTAAAAGACACACCGGGTGTAACCCGTGACCGTATTTATGCCGACGTGGAGTGGCTGAACCACAAATTTACGCTGGTAGACACCGGCGGTATTGAGCCGGAATCCAAAGATATCATTCTCTCCCAGATGAGAGACCAGGCGCAGATCGCCATTGATACCGCAAATGTCATCATCTTCATCACTGACGTCCGTCAGGGACTTGTAGATGCGGATGCAAAAGTGGCAGACATGCTGAGAAGAAGCCGCAAGCCGGTTGTACTCGTTGTCAACAAGGTAGATAACTTTGACCGTCAGATGATGGATGTTTATGAATTCTATAACCTCGGCATCGGAGAGCCGCACGCCATTTCCGCATCCGGAAAGCTCGGCATCGGCGATATGCTCGATGAGGTGACAGGATACTTTGATCCGGAGATGGAAAACGAGGAGGAGAGCGAGATTCCGCGCATCGCCATTGTCGGAAAACCGAACGTCGGAAAATCCTCCCTGGTCAACAAACTGCTGGGCTCGAACCGTGTCATCGTATCCGATATCGCCGGAACGACGCGCGATGCGATCGATACCACGATCATGCACAATGGAAATGAATATATTTTCATCGATACCGCAGGTCTTCGAAAGAAAAACAAGATCAAAGAGGAGCTGGAGCGGTACAGCATCATCCGTACAGTATCTGCCGTAGAGCGCGCAGATGTCGTCGTTCTTCTGATCAATGCAACCGAGGGTGTCACCGAGCAGGATGCCAAAATTGCCGGTATCGCCCATGAGCGTGGAAAAGGTATGATCATTGCGGTAAATAAATGGGATGCCTTGGAAAAAGATGACAAGACGATCTACCGCTTTACCGAAAAAGTAAGAAATACATTGGCTTACATGCCGTATGCAGAGCTTCTTTTCATCTCTGCGAAGACAGGACAGCGTCTTCCGAAGCTGTTCGAGACGATCGACATGGTTCTGCAGTACCAGAACCTGCGCGTACAGACCGGTGTCCTGAACGAGATTCTGACCGAGGCAATGGCAATGCAGCAGCCGCCGTCAGACCGTGGAAACGACTGAAAATCTACTACATGACACAGGTTTCGGTCAAACCGCCGACATTTGTTATTTTCGTCAACGACAAAGAACTGATGCATTTCTCCTATGTTCGATATCTGGAGAATAAAATCAGAGAGTCGTTCGGCTTCCGCGGCACACCGCTGAAATTCATCATCAGAGAACGAAAAGAGAAGGAGCAGTAAAGAGTTATGGTACGGATCATATGCCTTTTGATCGGATACGCATTTGGCCTTTTTCAGACCTCATATATTTATGGAAGGACGAAGGGAATTGATATCCGGGAACACGGCAGCGGAAACGCAGGAACGACCAACGCGCTCCGGACTTTAGGGAAAAAAGCAGGCGCCATCACGCTTGCCGGCGACTGCATCAAATGCATTCTGGCGGTCCTGACGGTACGGCTGATCTTCGGTGCATCGCACCCGGAAATACTGAAACTGCTGACGGTGTATGCTGCGGCCGGAACGATTCTCGGCCACAACTTCCCGTTTTACTTAGGCTTCCGCGGCGGAAAAGGAATCGCTGCGACCGCGGGTCTGATTACTCTCATTTGACTGGAGAATCACGCTGGTCTGTGCAGCGCTGGTTTTTCCTGAATCTTGCAGTAACACACTATGTTTCCCTCGGTTCCATGATGGTTTACGTTGCTTTTTTGCAATGGCCGTTATCATGGGACAGGACGGGCTGCTTTGCGCTGGAACCGCCGTATCTTTATGAGATGTACGTGGTGATCGCACTTCTTGCCGTGCTTGCCTTCTGGGAGCACCGTGCAAACATCAAGCGTCTCATCGCGGGAACAGAGCGGAAAACGTATTTATCCAAAAAGTCGGAGAAATAAAATATGGCAAAGATTAGCATCATCGGAGCAGGAAGCTGGGGAACCGCCCTCGGCCTCCTGCTCTGCAACAACGGGCATGACGTGACGATCTGCTCGGAAAATGAAAAGGAAATTGAGAGCTTAAAGGAACACAGAGAGCATCTAACGAAGCTTCCGGGCGTAAGACTGCCGGATGAAATGAAGTTCACCTGCGATGTGCGCGGCTCCCTTTCCGGACAGGACATCCTTGTGATGGCAAAAGCATCCCCGTACGTGCGAACCACATGTAAAAAGTATGCGGCGGATATTCCGGACGGCCAGCTCATCGTCAATGTGGCAAAAGGCGTGGAAGCCGATACCCTGATGACGATGTCTCAGATCATCGAGGAGGAAGTGCCGGGAGCGAATGTCGTTGTTCTCTCCGGACCGAGCCACGCAGAGGAAGTCGGCCGCGGCCTGCCGACCACGATCGTTGTCGGCGCGCATGACCGCGAGAGCGCACTGTATGTGCAGAATGTGTTCATGAGTCCGGTCTTCCGCGTTTACACAAGCCCGGACATCACGGGAATTGAACTTGGCGGAGCTCTGAAAAATGTCATCGCACTGGCAGCCGGAACGGCGGATGGTCTTGGCTACGGCGACAATACGAAAGCGGCTCTGATTACCCGCGGGATCGCGGAAATTGCACGGCTCGGCACGGCGATGGGTGCCCATGCGGAAACCTTCTACGGTCTTTCCGGTATCGGCGACCTGATTGTAACGTGTGCTTCCGTTCACAGCCGGAACCGGAAAGCCGGATACCTGATCGGCCAGGGCAGAACGATGCAGCAGGCGATGGATGAGGTTCAGATGATCGTCGAGGGCGTCTATTCCGCAAAAGCGGGTCTTACCCTGTCGAAAAAATTCGGAATCGAAACGCCGATCATTCAGGCAGTCAATCAGGTTCTGTTTGAAAACAAAAACCCGAAACAGGCTGTGGATGAACTGATGCAGCGTATGAAAAAAGACGAACTCGCCCCGGATCTCTGGGAGCGGTAAAAATAAGAAACCTGTCACTTCTGTGAAATGATACAGAGACGGCAGGTTCTTTTTTTGTGCAGACCGAAATTTTTCAGCAAAAATACGGGAAAAAGATGACAATACTTTCGAAATCAAGTATAGTAATAGAAAGCGGAATAATTTTAACTGAAAAGATGCGGAGGAAAATACAGCAGGAGGAAGAAAGAATGAGAGGAGTAGAAACAAGAATTCAGGAAATCCGCCATGCCATTTTTACGGAAGTTGCAAAAATGGCGTATGACGTGGACTCCCCGGTGGAAAAGACGATCGAGGAAATTCCTTACCGTGTAATTCCCGGTGAGGTCGGAAATTTTAGAAATGATGTGTTTCTGGAGCGGGCGATTGTAGGAGAGCGGCTTCGCCTTGCAATGGGACTTCCGTGCAGAAGCGCGGCAGAGCACGCCCCGATCTCGGACAATATCAAACTGGCGGACCAGGCGGAGACGTATTATACACCGCCGCTCATTAATGTCATCAAATTTGCATGCAACGCCTGTCATGAAAAACGGGTTCTGATCACGGAGGGATGTCAGGGGTGTCTTGCACATCCGTGCGTGGAAGTCTGTCCGAAAAAGGCCATTACGCTGGACCGCACCAATGGACGATCCTATATTGATCAGGATAAATGCGTCAAATGTGGTCAGTGTGCCAAGGTATGCGGATACCAGGCTATTATCATTCAGGAGCGTCCGTGTGCGAGAGCCTGCGGAATGGATGCCATCGGTTCAGATGAGAACGGAAAAGCGGATATCGATTACGAGAAATGTGTATCCTGCGGCCAGTGTCTCGTCAACTGCCCGTTCGGCGCTATTTCGGACAAATCCCAGATCTTCCAGGTAATCCGTGCGATCCAGTCGGGAGAGCGCGTCTATGCAGCGCTGGCACCGGCGTTTGTCGGCCAGTTCGGACCGAAAGTAACGCCTGGAAAACTGCGTGCGGCGATGAAAAAGCTCGGTTTTGCGGATGTCTTTGAAGTTGCGATCGGAGCGGATCTCTGTGCGGCACAGGAGGCAGAGGATTTTGTGAACGAAGTTCCGGAGAAACTGCCGTTTATGGCGACATCCTGCTGTCCGGCCTGGTCTGTAATGGCGAAGAAACTGTTCCCGGATTACGCAAGCTGTATCTCGATGGCACTGACCCCGATGACGCTGACGGCGCGTCTGATCAAGAAACACAATCCGAATGCGAAGGTTGTCTTTAGTCGGACCGTGTGCGGCGAAAAAAACTGGAGGCCATGCGCCGGTCTGTCCGCAGTGAGGTGGACTTCGTTCTGACGTTTGAAGAGATGTCGGGCATTTTCGATGCGCGCCAGGTAGATGTGAGTGCACTTGAGGAAGATCCGGACGGCGTCAGCGATGCATCGGTGGACGGAAGAAACTTTGCTGTCTCCGGCGGCGTTGCAAAATCTGTGGAAAATGTAATCCGTGAAAAATCCCGGACCGCGAAATCAAGATGGCAAATGCAGAAGGTCTG
>ENA-OQKL01000590-OQKL01000590.1-human-gut-metagenome-genome-assembly--contig:-NODE-590-length-11211-cov-6.777698_pt1 | contig 11211 bp, 11 predicted proteins | sample MGYA00242779_ERZ504800 | MGnify/ENA primary metagenome ERZ504800 (study PRJEB26092, sample SAMD00036410) | human gut metagenome | host: Homo sapiens | study: EMG produced TPA metagenomics assembly of... | reverse complement strand
GAGGCTTTTTTTACATGGCAGATACTTAATCGACCAGTTTATCCAGTTCTTTGATGTATTCGGTTTCACTTGAGAACTGATGATTTGCTTTTTTGGCATACAGACCGACCGCTGTCTGGGATTTCTTGATTGCCTGCATGGTTCCGGCACCGGCGACACATCCGCCCGGACAGGCCATGCCTTCGAGCAGATAGCCCGGATATTTGCCTAATGTGGCAAGCTTTAAAAGCTGACGGCATTCCTTTAATCCTTCGGCATTTGCCACCTTGATCTCCTGTTCCGGGTGATCCCGTTTGATGACATCTACGACAGCCTGTGCAACGCCACCGGCAACGGCAAAGTTTCTTCCGTCTGTGGAAGCGTCACTTACACCATCCGGATCTTCTTCCATGTTTTCCAGATCCACATGTTTTGCATCAAAAATACCGGCCATTTCTTCAAAGGTGAGCACGAAATCTACTTCGCTGCGGACGCTGCGGCGCATTGCTTCGAGTTTCTTGGCCGCACATGGTCCAATAAAGACAACCTTCGCATTTGGGTTATGCTTTTTGATAAGACGTGCAGTTAATGTCATCGGAGTCAGTGCCATGGAAATACAGTTGGCGTGATCCGGGAATAATTTCTTTGCCATGACAGACCATGCCGGACAGCAGGAAGTTGCCATGAATGGAAGTTCATCTGGCACTTCTTTTAAGAAATCTTCTGCTTCCTGCTTTGCGCACAGATCCGCACCGATTGCTACCTCAAAAACGTCTGCAAACCCGAGTTCTTTCATGGCAGCACGCAGCTTGCCAGGGGTAACCTTTGGTCCGAACTGACCGACAAATGCAGGAGCGACAGCTGCATAAACCTTTTCACCGGACTGGATGGCACGGATTGTCTGGAAAATCTGGGATTTGTCAGCAATGGCACCGAACGGGCAGTTTACTAGACACTGACCGCAGGAAACACACTTGTCATAATCGATATTGGCTTTGCCGTTTTCATCTGAAGTAATGGCATCCATACCGCACGCTTTGGCACATGGACGTTCCTGAATGATAATGGCGTTATAGGAGCAGACACTTGCACAGCGGCCGCACTTGATACATTTCTCCTGGTCAATGATAGATCTGCCGGTGGTACGGTCTAAGGATACGGCATCCTTTGGACAGACCTCCATACAAGGGTGTGCCAGACATCCCTGACAGCCGTCCGTTACATGCACACGTTTTGTGGGACAGGCATTGCAGGCAAATTTAATGACATTAATGAGAGGCGGAGTATAGTAAGTTTCTGCCTGGTCAGCAGCTTCAATGCCATCGGATACCGGGGCATGCTCTGCTGCACTGCGGTTTGGCAGGCCCATTGCCAGACGCAGGCGTTCGCCTACAATTGCACGCTCCAAAAATACATCGTTTCTGAAATTTCCGGTTTCTCCCGGAATAATCTTATATGGAAGTTCTTCCATACGTTCCTTTACAGGCCATTCGGTATGATAAGCCATACGGGCTACTTCTGTAAAAATTTTGTGACGGATTTCCTGAATTCGGGTTTCGACGCCTCTCATGATAATTCCTCCTTGTGTTTGTAATGGATAATTGTAAAATAAAATTTTCTGCATTTCTATAAGATAATACCAAGAAACTCACAGAAAAACCTGTTTTGTCATATTCCGGGGATATTGTAGCAAATAATACACATACTCTCAATAAGTATGCTGTTCTTTTTGTAGAACAAATTGTATTTTTGTGCTTACTACATGATAGTTTATACGATAATGAAACGATAGAAAGGACAGGGCATGGTTCAGACAGAGGCAATCCGGCGATTTCTCCTGCATTTTAGAGGCTGTTGGAATTTTTTCAATTTTCAGCAAGCCTCGTACATGGATGTACGAGGCAGGTGGTCACTGAGCCCGGAAGGCGAATGACCACCGGTTGCGTCCGCCTGATAGCAATTAAAACAAAAATTCCTACAGCCTCTTAATTGCAAGGAGCATGAGCCGGATTGCCATTGGTGTCCCCCTCCCCTGTCCTTTCGAGCCATAGCCGCCTTGTTCAATAACATGACATTATGCACAAAATCCCAGTTCTGTTTTTGTGAATGATTTTGACGGAAAATGATTGACGATGACAGAAAACCCCACTATAATGAAAATCATCAAATGAACGATTTTGAAAGATTGTGAACGAAAAAGAAACAAAAGGAGTGAGGCATATGCTTGCAGAAGAACGATTTTCAAGGATACTGTCCATAATAGAAGCGGAGGGCAGTGCCACAATACAGGAACTTATGACTGCACTTGACGCTTCAGAATCAACCGTCCGCCGGGATTTAATCACAATGGATGAGAATGGTCTTCTGACCAAAGTGCATGGCGGTGCAATCGCCAAACGGCCGAGTGTGAGTACACATGATGAGGACGTCAGAAACCGTAAGACGATGAATGCGGAACAAAAGAATGCAATTGCAAAGTATGCAGCATCCCTCATCCGCCCGGATGATTTTGTTTATCTGGATGCCGGAACATCCACCGAGGCGATGATCCCTTTTATTAAGGAGACACAGGCGGTGTTTGTGACAAATGCCATCAGCCATGCAAAGCTTCTGGCGGAAAAGGGCTGCCGTGTTTATCTGCTGGGAGGCGAATTTAAATCCCAGACGGAGGCGATTGTCGGGGAGGAAGCCATGGAGATGCTTTCCAAGTATAACTTTACCAAAGGATTCTGGGGAACGAACGGAATCAGCGTCAGCAAAGGATATTCCACCCCGGAGATCAAGGAAGCCATGGTAAAGAAATATTCCATGAAGAATTGCAAACGCTGCTATATTCTGGCAGATGCCAGCAAGTTTGACCAGCTTTCCAGTGTGAAATTTGCTGATTTTGATCAGGCAACCATCTTAACAACGGAGCTGTACAAGCCGGCACTTAAAAAATATAAAAATATTGTGGAGGTGAAAGAATGATCTATACCGTAACATTTAACCCATCCATTGATTACATTGTAAATGTGGGCAACTTTATGACCGGTGTGGTCAACCGTACCAGCAAGGAAATTATTTTTCCGGGTGGGAAAGGAATCAATGTTTCAATGGTACTGAAAAATCTCGGGGAAGAAAGCACGGCACTTGGATTTATGGCAGGATTTACCGGAGATGCCATCACACGGCTTCTTCAGGAGAAAGGTGTTACCGCAGATTTTATTCACGTTGCCGAAGGATTGTCCCGCATCAACGTAAAACTCCGGGCACAGACCGAGACGGAAATCAACGGACAGGGACCAAAGATTGCATCAGAAGATATCCGGAAGCTTTACGGAAAACTGGATGCATTGCAGGATGGCGATACACTGGTACTTGCCGGAAGCATCCCGGACACAATGCCGGAATCCATGTATATGGATATCATGGAGCATCTGCAGAACAAGAAACTCAATATTGTAGTAGACGCGACCAGAGATCTGCTGATGAACGTACTTGCGTATCATCCGTTTTTGATCAAACCAAACAATCATGAGCTGGGAGAGATTTTCCACACGATAATCAATGATAAGGATGATGTTGTAACATATGCAAAACGCATGCAGGAAAAAGGTGCAAGAAATGTTCTTGTTTCCATGGCAGGCGACGGAGCCGTCCTTGTGACGGAAGACGGTCAGGAGTTCCGGGCAGATGCACCGAAAGGAAAACTTGTCAATTCGGTAGGCGCCGGAGATTCCATGGTGGCTGGTTTTATATATGGATATTTAAATGGTGGCAGCTATGCAGATGCGTTCCGCTACGGTGTATGTACCGGAAGTGCCAGTGCTTTTTCCGAAGAACTGGCAACAAAAAAGGAAGTACTTGCATTGATGGATGCAAATCAAAAATTATTTTAAGGAGGGTATACTATGAGAATCAGAGATTTGCTTGCAGCCGAGAGCATTGAACTGAACGGTTCTGCAGCCGGAAAACAGGATGTTTTAAACAAAATGGTTGATCTCATGGCAAAAAGCGGAAAAATCCGCGATGTGGAAACTTACCGCAAGGGGGTTTTTGCAAGAGAAGAAGAAGGAACAACCGGAATTGGAGAGGGAATTGCGATCCCACACTGCAAGTCAGATGCTGTGAAAGCACCGGGACTGGCAGCTATGGTAGTAAAGGATGGTGTAGAGTTTGACGCGTTAGATGGAGCACCTGTCAATTTACTGTTTCTGATTGCAGCTCCAAACACCGAGGATAATGTACATCTGGAGGTGCTCAGCAAACTTTCCGTACTTCTGATGGATGAGAATTTTACCAACGGACTGAAAAATGCAAAGACCGTAGACGAATTCTTAAAAGTCATCGATGATGCGGAAAGCGCAAAAGATGAGGATGAAAAAGAAGACGAAACCGGGGCAAAATACAAGGTACTTGCCGTAACCGGATGCCCGACCGGAATCGCACATACTTATATGGCAGCGGAAAGCTTAGAGAAGCATGCGGCTGAGATGGGGATCACGATTAAGGTAGAGACCAGAGGTTCCGGCGGAGCCAAGCATGTGCTTACCGATGAAGAGATCGCAGGAGCGGCCGCAATCATCGTTGCAGCCGATACCAAAGTTCCGATGGACCGCTCGATGGAGAAAGTCATCGAGTGCAAGGTTGCAGACGGCATCAACAAGGCAGAGCAGCTGTTAAACCGTGCCGTGGCCGGGGATGCACCTGTCTACCATGCGGCAGAGGGCAGCAGAAAAGAGGAAAAAGCAGAAGGTGGTTCTACCGCACACATGATCTATACGCACCTGATGAGCGGGGTATCCCACATGCTTCCGTTCGTTATCGGCGGTGGTATCATGACAGCGATTGCATTTCTGATCGATACCCTGCTTGGCTATGGTGCAACCGGTGGATCGGCATTCGGTTCCTGCACCCCGTTATCCGCATTCTTCAAATATGCCGGTGGTCTGGCGATGGGACTGATGGTTCCGGTACTGGCAGGTTACATTGCATATTCGATTGCTGACCGGCCGGGACTTGCGGTAGGTTTTACAGGCGGTTTGTTAGCTTCGAGTGGTAATGCACTTATCACCGGATATAACTGGGCAGATTCTACGACTGGTTTCCAGAAATTTATCGCAGATTTTGCATTTCAGGGTGCCAATGGCGGTAACACGGTTTCCGGTTTCCTCGGTGGAATCTTAGCCGGATTTCTTGCCGGATTTATTGTACTGTTCCTCAAAAAAGCGTTTTCAAAACTGCCGGCTTCCTTAGATGGAATCAAGCCGACACTGATTTATCCGTTACTTGGTATTTTAATCATCAGTATTCTGATGTGCTTTATCTTTAACCCGCTGATCGGACTGATCAATACCGGACTGAGCAATGGACTGACCGCAATCTCCGATGCAGGATATATTACCGTACTTGGTCTGATCCTGGGAGCTATGATGGCGATCGACATGGGTGGCCCAATCAACAAAGCCGCTTATGTATTTGGTACCGGCGTACTGGCAACTGCAAGCCAGATGCTTGAAAAAGGTGCACAGCCAGGCGACCCGGCTGTGCAGGCATGTTACATTGCCATGGCAGCGATCATGGTCGGTGGTATGGTTCCTCCGATCGGAATCGCGCTTGCCTGCCAGTTCTTCCCGAAGAAATTTACAAAGGAAGAACGTGGATCCAAGGTATCCAACTTCGTAATGGGTGCTTCCTTCATCACCGAGGGTGCCATTCCATTTGCAGCAGCAGATCCGCTTCACGTAATTCCATGTACTCTTGTGGGTGCCGGAGTTGCAGGATTTTTATCCGCACTGTTTAAGTGTACACTGATGGCTCCACACGGTGGAATCTTTGTATTTGCAACGGTAGGCCATCCACTGTTATACATCCTTGCATGGGCTGTCGGCTCTGTTATTACAGCCGTAATGCTTGGCGTAATCAAAAAGGATGCAGCATAATAAATCCATTTGACAGGAGATACACACAAAAAGCTTCCTTCGGAAACGGAGGAAGCAACAACAAAAAGAAAAGGAGAATGATCATGAAAGAATTTACTTATACCATCAAAGACGAGCAGGGAATCCACGCAAGACCGGCAGGCGAGCTGGTAAAGGCAGCCGCTGCATATCCATGTAAAGTAACCATCAGCAAGGATGGCAAGGAAGTAGACGCAAAGAGAATCTTCGGAGTTATGGGGCTTGGTGTTAAATGCGGACAGGAAATTGTATTAAAGACGGATGGAGATCAGGAAGAGGAAGCAATCGCAGCACTTGGCAAATTCTTAGAGGAGAAACTGTAAGAAACCGTTCCGGCAACCGTTTACGGAGAATGAATCAGCAAAAGGATGAGGTGACGCTATGACAATTCAGGGTAAAAGCGTATACAGCGGGGTGGCCATCGGCCGCCTTGCCATATACCGCAAATCAGAAAATCAGGTAAAGCGGGAGAAAATCACAGATACCGCAAAAGAGGTAAAACGGTTTGAAGATGCCAAAGATACCGCAAAACAGCAGCTTGCCGGGCTTTATGATAAGGCATTAAAAGAAGTCGGTGAAGTCAATGCAGCAATCTTTGAAGTACATCAGATGATGCTGAATGACCTTGATTATATCGAATCCATCACAAATATGATTGAAGGCCAGCAGGTGAATGCCGAATATGCCGTGGCAACGACCGGAGATACATTTTCCGAGATGTTTGCGGCAATGGATGATGATTATATGCGTGAGCGTGCAGCCGATGTCAGGGATGTGTCAAACCGCGTAGTTTCCATCCTGCAGGGCAACGGAGGAAATGGCCTGAATGCCGATGAGCCGGTGATTTTACTTGCCGATGATCTGGCACCAAGTGAGACCGTACAGCTTGATAAATCGAAGGTGCTTTCCTTTGTCACCCGTCACGGTTCCACCAATTCCCATACCGCGATTCTGGCCCGTACCATGAATATCCCGGCACTGATCGGTGTCGATTTTCCGGAAGATGTCGATGGAAAAATGGGTATCGTCGATGGATACGAGGGTAAGATCATCATTGATCCACCGGTCTCCGTTATGGAAGCTTACCAGAAGAAGAAAGCAGAGGATGAAGAGAAAAAACGTCTGCTGCAGGAACTCAAGGGCAAGGAGAATATCACAAAGGACGGAACAAAGATCAACCTGTATGCAAATATCGGAAGCGTTGGGGATGTGGCATCGGTACTGGCAAATGATGCCGGCGGCATCGGACTGTTCCGAAGCGAATTCCTTTATCTGGAGAGCAGGGATTATCCAACCGAGGAAGAACAGTTTGCAGCATACCGCAAGGTAGCCGAGGCAATGGCAGGAAAGAAAGTCATCATCCGTACACTCGATATCGGTGCGGACAAGCAGGTGGATTATTTCGGACTCGACAAAGAAGATAATCCGGCAATGGGTTACCGTGCGATCCGTATCTGTCTTGACCGCCGCGAGGTATTCAAGACACAGCTTCGTGCACTGTATCGGGCAAGCTATTACGGAACCATCGCCATCATGTTCCCGATGATCATTTCTGTCACAGAGGTACAGACCATAAAGAAGATCATCGAGGAAGTGAAAAAAGAACTGGATGAGGAAAAGATTCCGTACAAGGATGTCGAGCTTGGTATTATGATCGAGACTCCGGCAGCTGTCATGATGTCCGAAGAACTGGCACAGGAAGTGGATTTCTTCTCTGTCGGAACGAATGATCTGACACAGTATACACTGGCGATCGACCGGCAGAATCCAAAGCTTGACAACATTTATGATTCCCATCATCCGGCAATCCTTAAGATGCTTAAGATGATTGTGGACAACGGTCATAAGGGTGGCTGCTGGGTTGGTATCTGTGGCGAGCTTGGGGCAGACACGACACTGACCGAGACATTTCTTAGTATGGGATATGATGAGCTTTCTGTCAGCCCGTCCATGATTTTAAAGGTTCGGCAGGAGATCCGTTCACTGGATCTGAAAGCTTAAAAGAGTGGCTGACTTAACAGCCGATACAAGGGAGTATTTTATATAGTAAACGGAAAAACCGGTGCATCGTCTGGGATGCACCGGCTTTTTTCTGTCTGGAACACTATTGGAATTTCGCATGTTTTTCTGTATAATTGAGGAAGAAAGTACGCAAGATAATATGCAAGATAATTCATACACGGGTAATGTCTTTATGGAACGGAGAGCATCTGCCGAAACATGTGAAAGACAATGATTTGAATAATGCGTTAGAGGCCTGCAGACTGCTCACGACAAAACCGGATTCCAAAAATCATGGACTGGGGCTTCGGAATATTGAAGTATGCGCGGAAAAATATTATGGAAAAACGGAAGTTACCGTTCGGGAGGATGAGTTTGAACTGGCGGTTATGCTTCAGGAACGAATAGAATAATTGACACCATATACGACACCATGTATAATATAAGCAGGAGGGTATAACAATGTCAAAATGGGATAAACTTATAACACGTATATGCAATTTATCAAAAGACCTCCGGTTTGATGAGTTACGGAAAGTATTGGAAAGCTGCGGGTACGAAATGAATGCACCAAGAAGTGGAAGCAGTCATTACACGTTCAGAAAGCAGGGATGTGCGCCTATCACAATACCAAAACATGAACCGATCAAAAAAGTATATGTAGAAATGGTAAGGCAGATTGTAGAAAGCGAGGCGGAGAATGATGAAGACGCTGAATGATTATATGGCAATGTCCTATCGTATGGAAATTATAGAAGATAAGGATGAGGGGGGATTTGTGGTTTCTTATCCGGATCTGCCAGGGTGTATTACCTGTGGAGAAACTGTAGAAAGTGCAGTAGAAAATGCGTTAGATGCAAAAAAGGCATGGCTTGAAGCTGCATTAGAAGATGGTGTAGAGATTCATGAGCCAGATAGTCTGGAGGATTATTCCGGGCAATTCAAATTGAGAATTCCACGAAGTCTGCACAGATCGTTGGCAGAACATTCCCAGAGAGAAGGAATCAGCATGAATCAGTATTGTGTATATCTTCTTTCCAAAAATGATGCGGTGTTTTCAAAATAAGATGATGCAGCAAAAATGTAAATGAAATGGGATGCTTTTCAGTTGCGTGAATTGATGAATATAGATTGCAGATAAGAAACAGAAATCAGCAAATCAGCGGGTACAATATGCCCGCTGATTTTTCGTTACATGAAAAGGGCGATTCGTTACATTTGATTGGAATAAAAAAGAAAAAGGCGATATAAACATTAGTAAAAATACGGTAAACAATATCGACACGGCAAGTATGTTCAACTGTGAACTCGGGGAAATGGTCAGGCAGCTGGTGAGCAGCCGGCTCCGGCAAAAACAAACGGAGCTGCTAAGAGTGCGGCCTATCAGGCGTTTATGTCTACCATTTCGCCGGATAACCAGAAGCTGTCGCAGCAGTATTCCGGGAACTGGAAAGATCTGCGTTTCAATCTGAGGCTATCCGGGTCTGACAGGAAAATGCTCAATAGCATATGGGATCATTATGCGAACCAGAAGAGAGTGTGGTTGCGCGGGCTGTAGGACGCAGATGGAGGATAAATTATGACAATGTTTCGTGGGAGGTGGAGTTGGTGGGACATATGGAAGAAACGTGGTGGGAAAAGTCCCACGAGGGAACGCCAGCGGGACATAGAGAAGAAAAGTGGCGGGAAAAGTCCTGTTATATAAATAAAAGGGGACATAAAGAGAAACTTTTAGCATATATGTCCTCGCAAATGAGACGGCTGGGACGTGGAGAAGATTTTTTTTGTGTATATGTCCCCGAGAACGAAAACACAGGGACATAGAGAGAAACTTTTGGCATATATGTCCCCGAAAACGAAAACACAGGGACATAGAGAAGACTTTTTGTGTATATGTCCCCGCGGGCGAAACAGCAGGGACATAGAGAAGACTTTTTGTGTATATGTCCCCGCGAACAAAAAAGCCAGGACATACCAGGTAACTTTTGATGCATATACCTCTATATTCCTGAAAAACAGGGAAAAAGCAAAACAGAGTGAGACTTTTCTATAAATGAAAGCTATGAAAATATGCTATGAGAACAGGCTATGAGAATAAGCTATGAGAACAAAGCCCCAAAGGCATAGACTTCCTCTTTTGCATTTGCTATAATAGAAAATGCGAAAGAGAAAAATCATGAAATCAGGAAAACATACATTATTAAGGAAATTCAGCACATTTGCAGTGGTGGTCAGTCACTCACTCGGCTGGCACACTGGAAGCATCCGCACAGCCGACAGAAGCTGCAACAAACTATCAGGTAGGATTATAAATTGGGTGAAAGAACGACTTAGTTTTACAGTATACCGTAAACTGAGGAAGTTATAAAAATGGGGCAGGAAATAGTTTTCAAGTTTTTATTAGTTGATGATGTAAAAGAATGAGAGTAAAAGGAATTGAAAAATTAATTCAGAAAAATGGATATCCACTCGAGATATTTCAGGCAGAAAATGGAATAGAAGCATTAAAAATATTTAAAAACAGGAAAATAGATATTTTATTAACGGATATTAAAATGCCTTTTATGGATGGAATAAAGTTAATGAAAGAAATACATAAGGAAGGGTGGAGTCCGGTCTGTATTATTTACAGTGCATATGGGGAATTCGAATATGCACAGAATGCAATTGTATTGGGAGTAATCCAGTATTTATTGAAACCTGTCAGACTGAATGAATTTAAAAGCCTGTTTGAAAAAGTATTGGTTATATGCAGAACAAAAAAAGAACAGGAAGAACAAAATCAGGCTTTTTAAAATGCAGCTGGAGACTGTGGAAAACATCCAGTTGGGAAGAGAAATTTTAAGGGTGCTGGACACAAAGGATGAAACAATATCTGAATTACTGGAAAATGTATTTATCGGTGGAAAAGTGCCGGTAATTCTATCAAGTTATTCATATTTATTCACAAAATATTGGAAAAATTACAGGAAAGAGATAAAGCAAATTGTATCAGATGAGGCAATTATAATTAACAGAGATGATACGCAGACATTGATTCTGGTGTCTGCAGAAGTGATGGCTACACAATCAAAAGCTAAAAAAAGTCTGTGAAGACATCATCAAAATGTCTAAAAAACAAATATTCCTCGGAGCGTTTTTATTGTAGCAGGAAATGTTTGCAACGATATAAAAGAATTAAGAAATCAGTATAATCAAATGAAAGATCAGCTGGATTACCAGTTTTTTGTATCCGGAAGTACATAGTTTTTAAGTGATCAGACGGGGTTTGTACGCAGAGAGAGTGATA
>ENA-OQKL01000589-OQKL01000589.1-human-gut-metagenome-genome-assembly--contig:-NODE-589-length-11246-cov-2.210541_pt1 | contig 11246 bp, 10 predicted proteins | sample MGYA00242779_ERZ504800 | MGnify/ENA primary metagenome ERZ504800 (study PRJEB26092, sample SAMD00036410) | human gut metagenome | host: Homo sapiens | study: EMG produced TPA metagenomics assembly of... | reverse complement strand
GAACCGATGTCCGATCACTAATGCAGCCAATCCCAAAGGAATGTTGATTACAAAAAGCCAGTGCCAGCTTCCCAATGCTAAGATACTGCCTGCAATGGATGGACCTGCGGCGGCCGAAACAGCTACCACCATGGCATTTACGCCCATTCCGCGCCCTAGTATCTGCGGCGGGTAAATTAAACGGATAAGGGCGGTATTGACACTCATTACACAGGCCGCCCCGAAACCTTGAATGATACGGGAGACAGTCAGCATCCAGAAAGAGTCCGAGAGGGCGCAGGCCAAAGAGGCGCCTGCAAAAATGGAGATGCCGGTCAGAAATATCCGTCTGTAACCGTAAATATCACCTAATGAGGCAAATGATAGCAAGGTCATGGTAATCACCAGTTGATAGGCATTGACAATCCAGATGGCATTGGAAGGGGTGACATTGAAATCGTGTGCCAGCGTGGGTAATGCGATATTCATAATGGTTCCGTCCAGTACGGACATCATGATAGCCAGCAGTACGGCTACCACTGCGAAATATTGTTTAGGTATAAATGCGGTCTTTTCTTTGCTCATGATGCAAAATTAACGGAAATCGGTCAGATTAGGTTTAATTTCTTCTAAATAATTACGATTCCAATGTTAAAGAACCGGGAATTTATAGAATGGTTAAGGAATAATGCTTATCTTTGCAGCCGTTAAAAACAGTGGAGAGATTTGAGTAGCTTGCAACCACAGAAAAAAATGCTAAAAAATACATTGACTTTCTTATTTACATTTATCTACTCTGATAACTTCCCAAGGTGGTTAACGAATTAACTTTTAATTTTTAATTCTTAATTTTCAATTTAGAATGGGATATTTATTCACATCCGAATCGGTGTCTGAAGGACACCCCGACAAAGTGGCCGATCAAATATCGGACGCTGTGCTTGATAAACTGTTGGCGTTTGACCCCAGTTCGAAAGTAGCTTGCGAAACCCTGGTGACTACCGGACAGGTAGTGCTGGCTGGAGAAGTGAAAACCAAGGCGTATGTAGATTTGCAGCGCATTGCACGTGAAGTGATTAACCGTATCGGTTATACCAAAAGCGAATATATGTTCGAAGGAAACTCCTGCGGCGTATTTTCTGCCATTCACGAACAAAGTGCGGATATCAACCGTGGCGTGGAACGCGAGGACCCTATGAACCAGGGTGCGGGCGACCAGGGAATGATGTTTGGTTATGCTACCAATGAAACGGAAAACTATATGCCGCTGTCACTGGACCTGGCTCATAAACTGTTGATGGTACTGGCCGAAATCCGTCGTGAAGGGAAGGTGATGACTTATCTTCGTCCCGACGCCAAGAGCCAGGTTACTATTGAATACGATGATAACGGCAAGCCGGTACGCATTGATACGATTGTGGTTTCTACCCAGCATGACGAGTTTGTAACCCCGGCTGATTCTTCCAAAGAAGCTCAGTTGAAGGCTGACGAAGAGATGTTGGCCAAGATTCGTCAGGATGTGATTGAAATCCTGATGCCACGTGTCATTGCCGGAATTCATAATGAAGAAGTATTGGCTTTGTTCAATGACCGGATAGTTTATCATGTGAACCCTACAGGTAAGTTTGTGATCGGCGGTCCTCATGGAGATACCGGTTTGACCGGCCGTAAGATTATTGTGGATACATACGGTGGAAAAGGTGCTCACGGTGGCGGGGCGTTCTCAGGAAAAGACCCCAGTAAGGTAGACCGTAGTGCTGCTTATGCAGCACGCCATATCGCAAAGAATATGGTTGCTGCCGGTGTTGCCGATGAAATGCTGGTGCAGGTGTCATACGCCATTGGCGTGGCCCGTCCTATCAATATCTACGTAAATACGTACGGCCGCAGCAATGTGAAACTGAGCGACGGAGAGATTGCTAAGAAAATAGACCAACTGTTCGATCTGCGTCCGAAAGCCATTGAAGAGCGTTTGAAACTGCGTAATCCTATTTATGAGGAAACAGCTTCTTACGGTCACATGGGACGTGAGCCGAAAGTGGTGACCAAGACATACGAATCCATGTATCATGAAGCAAAGACGCTGGAAGTGGAACTGTTCACTTGGGAGAAGCTGGATTATGTGGATAAGATAAAGGAAGCGTTCGGTTTGTAAGAAACGGATTCGAATATGGTGATGTATACGGGCGAATTCAATTCGTTCCTGCGGCAATGAGCGTCATTGGCTGGCAGGGGAGGATTGGATCCGCCCGAAAACATAAGGAATTATATGAATGATATAAAGAATGTATGTGTATATAGTGCGTCCAGCACAAAGATAGCGAAGGTGTATTTTGATGTAGCGGAAGAATTAGGACGTCTTCTGGCTGAAAAGAAGATCAATCTGATTAACGGGGCAGGCTGTATCGGCCTGATGGCGGCTACCTCCGATGCAGCATTGGCTGCAGGCGGTACGGTGACGGGGGTAATCCCTCATTTTATGGTGGAGCAGGGGTGGCACCATACAGGGCTGACCCGATTGATTGAGACGGAAACCATGCACGAGCGTAAACGGATGATGGCCGATTTGTCCGATGGTGTCATTGCATTGCCCGGAGGTTGCGGCACATTGGAGGAATTGCTTGAAATCATCACCTGGAAGCAGCTGGGGCTTTATCTTAATCCGATAATCATCTTGAATATCAACGGGTTTTATAATCCTTTGCTTGAAATGCTGCAAAGGGCGGTGGAGGGTAATTTTATGCGTAAAGAGCATGTTGCGATCTGGAAGGTGGCTTCAACAGCCGAAGAAGCGATAAATTTGCTCTATACAACGCCTGTTTGGAACAAGGAAATACGTAAATTTGCAGCGATATGAGTGAAACCTGTCATCCCGGAATAGCGTATATTCTCCAACTTTATACGGAAGAGCAGAGCCGTGTTGATACGGCTTTGACACACAGCGTGTGTCATATGTCCAAGGAAGACGGGATGAGAGGAATGGAGTTGCCCTATCAGCTGCGTTCGGACTGGATGGTGACCAGCGTGCTGTTTCTTTGCTTTATCCTGGTATCATACGTGCTGGCACATGGCAAGAAACATCTTGAACAGCAATTTAAGAATTTTGCTTTGTCTAAAGAGCGTGCCAGTTTGTTTGATGATACTACCGCATCTGATGTGCGTTATACAGTTGGTGCTGATATTGCAGACCTGTATATTAGTTCCGGTTTTGTGTGTACGATTTAGTTTTCGACATGACCTGCTTCCTTTTCGTACGGTTCCTCTATTTGTTTATTGACTAAGTTATTTACAGTTGGTTATGTAGTTTTTTTCTTTGTCATCAAATGGCTTCTTTATAGCTTTGTAAATTGGATTTTCTTTAACAAAACACGCAATATTATTTGGCTGGAATCTTACTTTAATGTTGTAATCGGAGCCGGATTTTTACTTTTTCCAATTGTACTTTTGATTGTGTATTTCGATCTGTCACCGCAAATTGCTCCTTATTTTATCGGTTTTGTTATAATAATTGCTAAAATTCTGCTGTTTTATAAGTGCTTTAGTAACTTTTTCAACAAATTTCATGGTGCTTTCCATTTAATTCTGTACTTTTGTGCCCTTGAAATACTCCCTGATTTTGTTCTGTGGAAAGGGATTATCTTAGCGAACAACATTTTGATTTTAAATTTTTAGTACATTGAAAATAAAAAAACGTCCTCGTTTCTCAGCCCAAACCGACTTCTGAGAAGTCGCCTTATTACGATATAGCTGAGAAGTACGGTGTGAAAATCGATTTTCGCCCGTTCATCAAAGTTGAGAGCTTGTCGGCCAAAGAGTTCAGACAACAAAAAGTCTCTATTCTTGATCATACAGCAGTGATATTTACTTCAAGACACGCTATTGATCATTTTTTCGGTCTGTGTGCCGAGTTGCGTGTTACCATACCCGAGACAATGAAGTATTTCTGTACTTCTGAAACAATTGCTTTGTATATACAGAAATATGTGCAATATCGTAAACGCAAAGTATTCTTTGGGGCAACCGGTAAATTTGCAGATTTGCTTCCGTCTATTATCAAACATAACACAGAGAAGTATCTTGTTCCGATGTCGGATGTGCATAATGACGAAATTAGAAACGCATTGGATGCTAAGAAGATTCAACATACCGAGGTAGTGATGTATCGCACAGTAAGCAACGATTTCACTCCCGAAGAAAGTTTTGATTATGACATGTTGCTGTTCTTCAGTCCTGCCGGAATCAACTCGTTGATGAAAAATTTCCCTGAATTCGATCAACAAGAGATTGCCATCGGATGTTTTGGTCCTGCAACAGCTAAAGCGGTAAAAGATGCCGGTTTGCGTCTTGACCTGGAAGCTCCCACTGTAGAAGCTCCTTCAATGACGGCTGCATTGGATATGTTTATCCGTGAACGTAACAAAGATTAAATTTTTAGTTTATAGCCCGAAATCGGGGGTTTTGTATCAAAAAGTTATAACTTTGTGATTCGAAACCCTCGGTTTCTTTATTTTAATAAAAGAAAGAAGATTATGGTAGAATATACACTCGGTAAAAAAGAGCGTCTGAATAGTAAGACATTGATTGAGCGTCTTTTTTCAGGTGGAAGCAAGTCTTTTCCGGCTTTTCCGCTACGTGTGGTGTATATGTCGGTAGAGCCTGTGGAGGAAGATATGGCGGCAGCTTCCATTCTGATCAGCGTGCCCAAGAAGCGGTTCAAACGTGCGGTAAAGCGTAATTTGGTGAAACGTCAGGTACGTGAGGCTTATCGGAAGAACAAGCATTTGTTGCTGGATGCGCTGGCTTCCCGGAACAAAAGACTGATTATCGCCTTTATATGGCTGGATAACCATATTCATTCTTCTGCCGAAGTGGAGGAGAAAGTGAAGAAACTGCTTGTTTCATATAGTGGAAAGGCTGGAATGAAAAAGATACTTTCCTATCTGTTGCTGTTGCCTGTTTATTTCTATCGGGGGTACATTTCTCCAATGACTCCTCCTTCATGCCGTTTTGTACCTACCTGTTCGGAATATGCCATCGAGGCCATTAAAAAACATGGTCCTTTCAAGGGATTGTATCTGGCTGTCCGCCGGATATTGCGTTGCCATCCGTGGGGCGGGTCGGGCTATGATCCGGTTCCGTAAAATCTGTTGTCCTTATGTTGCTGGATATTCATACGCATCGCAATGCTGCTGTACCGGGAGAATGCATTTTCAATGTAGAGCCTGCATGGTTTGAACCTGTGGAAGGGTGTTATTATTCTGTAGGCATTCATCCGTGGAAAGTTTTGGAAGCTGGTCCGGAAGATTGGACAACGTTGGAAAAGGCGGTCTGTCATCCCTCTGTTCTGGCGATAGGAGAGGCGGGTTTGGACCGTTTGGGGCCGGCAGATATTCTGTTGCAAAAAGAGGTGTTTGTCCGACAAATTTTATTGAGCGAGTCAGTAGGAAAACCGTTGGTTATTCATTGTGTGAAGGCGTTTAATGAACTGATTGAACTGAAAAAGAAGTATCGTCCGCAGATGCCTTGGGTGGTACATGGTTTCCGTAATAATCTGCATATTGCCTGCCGGCTGATGCAGGAAAACATTTATTTTTCGTTGGGAGAAAGATATCAGCCTGATGTGTTGCGGCACGTGCCTTTAGAATGTTTATTGGCCGAAACGGATGAGAGCACGCAGGATATCCGTATGGTGATAGGACGGATGGCGGAAACGAAGAATGTAGAAGTTTCCTTTCTGTGCGATAGGATAGATGAAAATGCACGGAAAATCTTTTTTCGGCAATAAGAGTTGTTTCTTCAGATAAAGAGTCGTACTTTTGTGGCATTTAAAGTATAAATCAAACATTTAAATAGATAATCATTCGATGAATTTTGTAGAAGAATTAACATGGCGTGGAATGGTGCACACAATGATGCCGGGCACCGAAGAGTTATTGGCTAAAGAACAAGTGACAGCTTATCTGGGTATTGACCCTACGGCTGATTCTCTGCATATCGGCCACTTGTGTGGTGTGATGATGCTACGTCATTTCCAGCGTTGCGGTCATAAGCCGTTGGCATTGGTGGGCGGCGCGACCGGTATGATCGGTGACCCTTCCGGCAAATCGCAGGAGCGCAATTTGCTGACCGAGGAAACATTGCGTCATAATGTGGCTTGCATCAAGAAACAGCTGGCTAAGTTCCTTGACTTTGAGAGCGATGCTCCTAACAAAGCCGAATTGGTGAATAACTATGACTGGATGAAGGATTTTACTTTCCTGGACTTTGCCCGTGAGGTAGGGAAGCACATTACAGTGAATTATATGATGGCTAAGGATTCTGTACAGAAACGTTTGAACGGTGAGGCGCGTGACGGTTTGTCATTTACAGAATTTACTTACCAGTTGTTGCAGGGATACGATTTCTTGCATCTTTATGAAACAAAGGGCTGCAAACTTCAGATGGGTGGTTCGGATCAATGGGGTAATATCACTACCGGGGCCGAGCTGATTCGCCGTACCAATGGCGGTGAAGTGTTTGCATTGACTTGCCCGTTGATTACAAAGGCCGATGGTGGTAAGTTCGGTAAGACTGAGTCTGGTAATATTTGGTTGGACCCCCGTTATACTTCTCCTTACAAGTTCTATCAGTTCTGGTTGAATGTAAGTGACGAGGATGCCGCACGTTATATAAAGATTTTCACTTCGCTGAGTCAGGAAGAAGTGGAAGCATTGACAGCAGAACATGCTGAAGCTCCGCATTTGCGTGTATTGCAGAAGCGTCTGGCTAAGGAAGTAACTGTGATGGTTCATTCGGAAGAAGATTACAATGCTGCTGTTGAGGCATCGGGCATCCTGTTTGGTAACGCCACTTCCGAAGCGTTGAAAAAGCTGGATGAAGATACGTTGCTGGCAGTGTTCGAAGGTGTTCCTCAGTTTGAGGTGTCACGAGATGCATTGGCCGAAGGTGTGAAGGCAGTAGACTTGTTCGTTGATAATGCCGCTGTTTTCGCTTCTAAAGGTGAGATGCGTAAGCTTGTACAGGGCGGTGGCGTTTCATTGAACAAGGAGAAATTAAGTGCCTTTGACCAGGTGATTACGACTGCTGACCTGCTGGATGAAAAATACCTGCTGGTTCAGCGCGGAAAGAAGAACTATTATCTGGTGATTGCCAAATAAGAAAAAAGAGAACTTCTTTTATAAATAAAAAGGGGATATTCAGTAAATGTCCCTACAAACAAAAACCGGAAGAAGAAAACCTGTTGTTTCTCCTTCCGGTTTTGTTTGTATCTTTTCTTTCGTCTTATTTTCCGTCTATCTCTTTCAACAGCTCGTCTACCGCAGCTTTCAATTGTGTGTCTTCACCTTTCACTACTGTTTCCGGTGAATTGGCCACTTTGATATCCGGCTCTAATTGTGAATTTTCCAGATAACTTCCATCCGGCAAGCGATAGCCGATAACAGGAATGCCGAATACCAGTGTCGGATCCTGCAATGTTTCCCAAGATACGCTGGTCATGGTTCCCGGTACAGGCATACCTACCAGCTTGCCTATTTTTTGATGGCTGTATACCCACGGAGTGCCGTGTGCGTTACTGTAGTTGGCTTCACACTGCACCATGATACTCGGCTTGTTCCAACGGCGGCTGGGCATATCGCAAGCTTCACGTCCGCGAACTACCTGTGTAAAGTATTTCTTTCCGCTGAACAGGATCTCAATATCCTCGTGCAAACGTCCTCCGCCATTGAAACGGGTATCGATGACGATACCTTCACGGTTATTGTACTTGCCCAGAATATCCGAATAAACGGAACGGAAGCTGTCATCTCCCATGGATTCAATGTGCACATATCCCAAACGGCCGTTCGACCATTTGTCTACATCGGCTGCCCGTTGTTTTACCCAGCGTGCATAGAGCAGATCGCTCATTACACCATTGCTGACAGGAACAACTACTTCTTCCCAACGTTCTTTGGTCTGCGGGTTATAGAGCGTAACCAGTGTTTTCTTTCTGGCTTTACCGTTCAGCAGAACAGAGTAATCGCTTTCGGGAGTGATTTCCTGACCGTCGATCTTTTCAATGATATTTCCGGCCTTCACTTTGGAACGGGCGTGGTCGAAGGGGCCTTTTTCCACTACTTCAGAAATCAACAGACCTTTGCCGTTATGATTCCAGTCATACAGTAATCCTAAGGTAGCGGTGGCATCTCCTTTCAGTTGCGGACGGAAACGTCCTCCGGTATGTGAAACGTTCAGTTCACCCAGATATTCGCTCAGTAATTCCGCAAAGTCATAATTATTATCGATATGCGGCAGGAACTTGCGATAGGCTTTGGTCATGGCATCCCAGTCTATTCCGTGCATGTTCAGGTTGTAGAAGCGTTTCTGTTCTTGTTTGTATACATGGTTGAACATATAGTCACGTTCGGCTGCGAGATCCATTTTCACGTGGGCTTGATAGCTGATGGGCTTCAAACTTTCAGAATCAGTACCCATTTTCTGCATCGTGTTACTGCCTAGCAAGAACAAGTTCTTTCCATCCTTGTCCATTTCCATGTTGGCCCATCCGGCATCCATTTTATGGAGCAACTTGGTATCTTTCTTGCGCAGATTCATTTTCCACAGGTCATAGCCGCCTTCAAAGGCAGAGAGGTAATATAAGGTCTCGCCGTCTTTGGTGATAATGGCACTCCCCAAATCGGAAGAGTTGGGAGTAAGGCGTACGATGCGGTCCTCTATGTTGTTCAGTTCCACCACAATGTCCTTTACTTTTTCCTCTTTCTTCTCTTCGGATTTTTCTTTGTTATCACCTTTCTTTTTATCGTTTTTCTTGGCTTCGGTTGTGTTCTTTTGTCTTTTTCCAGTTCTTTCTGCAATTCGTAATCTTCTTTGCTCAGGCGGAATTTGTCGTATGCATCCTGGTTCATAAATACCAGCATCACATCGTTCAGTGATCCCCATGAGGCATGGGCACGCATACCATAACGCTCGGTAATGAATAAAATGGCATTACCATCCAGTACCCAGCGGGGGAAGCCACTGGTATAGCCGCTATTGGTCAGATTGATAATTTTTCCTCCTTGTGCACTTACCATACCTATATCGGAATATGGATCATGCCGGTTTCCGATAAATTCCAATGTGAACCATTTGCCGTCCGGCGACCATGAATAGTCAAAGCCACCGCCGGTACTGAACCAGGTGGAACCGTCAGTGACCTGACGTACCTTTTTGGTTTCCAGATTAAGCACCATCAACCGGTTACGGTCTTCTATAAAGGCAAGTTCCTTCCCGTCCGGTGAGAATTGCGGATAGGTACGTTCTGTCTTGTCCGAAGGCAGGAGTACTTCTTCTTCAATGGCAGTCGCATTGGGGAAGTTGGCTTCCTCCTTACGTGCAATCTTGGCCATGTAAAGTTCCCAGTTTCCGTTGCGTTCACTGGCGTACGCCAAAGTACGGTTGTCCGGTGAGAAAGTAAGTCCTGCTTCACGGGCAGGGGTATGTGTGATTTGCTTGGTGGTATTATAATCGGCGGAAGTGACGAATACTTCACCTCGTACAATGAAAGCAACTTGTTTGCCGTCCGGTGATACGGTAGCTGAGGTTGCTCCGTTACTGAAATTCAGATCCGCTATTGTATTTTGGTCATCACGGATGATATCGATTTTGACTTTCTGCGGTTTATCTCCTTGTTTTTGAGTGTATATTTCTCCATCATACGTATAACAGAGAGTGCCGTTGCTGCCCATTGACAGGAAGCGGACCGGATGGGTCTTGAAATGGGTGACCGTTTTCAATGATTGAGGACTACTTATCGGAAAGGAATATACGTTGAATGTACCTCCGTCTCGTTCGCTCAGGAAATAAACGGTTTGCCCGTCGGGCGCAAATACAGGGTTACGGTCTTCGCCTGCATGGGCGGTCAGGTTGGTATGCTTGCCGTTTTCCGAATCATATAACCATACGTCACGGGTGATGGACGAGGTGTGGTGTTTGCGCCATTCGTCTTCAAAACCTTTGCGGTCTTGGTAGAGAAATGTTTTTCCTGATTTGTCAAAGCAGACCATTTCTGCGGGAGTACCCAGCACCTGTTCGGTACGTCCGCCGGTTACCGGGACTTTGTATAGTTCTGTCATGGCCGAGGTAGGGAACAAGGCACTGTTGGCAGGGTCTTGGATAGAGGCCGAGAACAGGATATAGTTGCCGTCGGTGGTGAAGGTTGACGGTATTTCGGAAGCCGAATGGGTGGTAAGGCGCCGGGCTGCTCCGCCATCGGCCGACATGACGAACAGGTCGAAATTGCCATTGCGGTCACTGGCGAAGGCAATCTGTTTACTATCCGGTGACCAGATGGGGCTGCACTCGTATGAGGCTTGTGTAGTGAGTTGGGTGGCAGTTCCTCCGTTGGAGGGTACTTTATAGATATCTCCTTTATAACAGAATGCAATTTCCGTGCCGTCGGGGGAAATTTGCACGTCACGCAGCCATAAAGGTGTAGCTGCATAACTGCTTGCTGCAACTAAAAGCTTTAAAAGCAAGGCAAGTTTAGAAGTTTTTTTCATGTATTTATTTCTTTTAGTTTGTACGCAAAGTTAAGCATTTGCACTTTATTGCAAAAAAAAGTGCGAAAATATTTGGAATATATTGCAGGAAAAACGTATCTTTGCACCGCTTTCTAAGGAAAGCACATAATGATTGGACTATGGTGTAATGGTAGCACAACAGGTTTTGGTTCTGTTTGTCCAAGTTCGAATCTTGGTAGTCCAACAGTTTTCAATCCGAAATGAAACAAAAGCCCGTTAAACATACAGTTTGACGGGCTTTTTTCGTATCGATCATATCCTTTAATATAGTCAATACAAGGAGCAGCAGTAAAAAAACAATCGATGCCGTTAATTAGCGGCTTAGCACATTTACAATTTCCACCACATACATCTTGTGAAAACCACCGTGTGATTCCCCATACCATCGGTCCGTAATGCTCTTGTCGATAAAGTTTCCGGGCTTGATCAGATCGGCATACAGTTTCTTGCATTCAAAAGTCAACCGCGCCTGCTCAAAAGTGATGCTTCCGTTCTCGGTGAACAAGGGCGATAGTCCTGTCGCTTTTACTTTATCCATGTCACGTCCCGATTTGGAACCGCATATCTTATGTATTTCTTTATGCTCTTCACCTAGAAAAGAGAGAGTGAGATAGTCATTCTGCTCTATAAAGTCGAATGTATAACGTTCGGGGCGGATAAAGATAAAGGCTACCGGACGGTTCCATAGAAATCCTGCACCTCCCC
>ENA-OQKL01000587-OQKL01000587.1-human-gut-metagenome-genome-assembly--contig:-NODE-587-length-11291-cov-2.484414_pt1 | contig 11291 bp, 13 predicted proteins | sample MGYA00242779_ERZ504800 | MGnify/ENA primary metagenome ERZ504800 (study PRJEB26092, sample SAMD00036410) | human gut metagenome | host: Homo sapiens | study: EMG produced TPA metagenomics assembly of... | reverse complement strand
GCTAGCTTTTTTTCCGTTTCGACTTCCCCTTCGGGGTCGTGAAAGGGGCGGAGCAGCCCCTTTCCCGTGGATTCCTGTCCTTGCCGCGCTAAACACGCGGCATTTGCTTCGCAAACCGGACTGTCGGCTTAAAAGCCCCACTGGGGCTTTCATGGCTTCGCCACCGCCGAGCCTCTCAAAGCGGCTTTTCTGGTTCTCTTTTGGCGCGCAAAAGAGAACTTAGCTCCGTTACAGGTACTGCTCCAGCTTCAGCCTGTTATCCTCCTCAAAATCCTGCAGCTTCTGCATCAGCCTCTTCGACCCCGGCGCGGCGTCGGGGTAGTCCTTCTGGGATTTGATGCAGTCCACGACGCCCATGCCGCTGCCCTGTGTAAGCATCTCAGCGAGGTTGCGGGTAGATTTGTCGGTAATGGTCTTCATGCCAATGCTCACCTTGGTGTTGAGCTTCGCCATAGCGCTCTGGCCCTGGGCCGAGCCGCCGCAGGCGTCGATGGCGGCGTGGGCCTCCTGATTGAGCTGGCGGTAGATATTGCGCTGGCGCAGAAGCTCCGCCTTGAACTGCTCATCCTCCGCCATCGGCACAAGCTGATCGAGGGTGTTCTTCCCCATCTCGGTATTCTGCACGATGGCTTCCAGCATATTGAGATTGTCGTTTTTTCTGGTTTTTCCATATAAAAATCCCCCTTTTGAGGGTAGTTTCTCTCAAAAGGGGGACTCTTATGCATTATTCGCCGTCGTAGATACGGTCGCCGCCTGCGGTCTGTGCAGCGGCCAGCCGCTTCTCGCACAGGTCATAGAGGGCGTCCCAGTTCTTGCAGCGCACCTCGCGGGTGCCAGCCACGCCGATGGACTGGGTGAACGGCACCCGGCGCATCAGGCCCACCGAGGCCACACACTCCTTGGGCATCTCGGCGTAGATGGCTTTCAGCTCCTCTTCCAGCTCACGGCGGGTGCGGTCGGCACAGCCGATGGCGAACAGGGTATCGCTCAGGCGGCAGACCACCCGCTCAGCAGGCTGGTCAAAGTGCTTTTTCCACTGGTTTGCCACAAAGCAGACCAGCTGGCCCATGACGGCGTCGCTCTCCCGCGCGGAAAGCTTCTCTGCGCCGTCGATGGACACCAGCGCCAGCGCCGCGCAGCGGTGGCAGTCGGTCCACTCATCGAGTTTCGTGCAGAATTCCGTCTCGTAGTAGCGGCGGTTGAACACCCCCGTCACAAAGTCGTGGTTCATGTCGTCGCGGCACATCTCCCGCTCCCGCGGGGTCATCCGGTCTTCGGGCAGGTCATTGCCTGCCAGAGGGGCCGTCATCTGCAGCTGCCACACCTTGCCGTCTGCCACGACACAGCGGCGCAGCACACAGTCAACCTGACCGCCGCGCAGCTCGTAGTCCACCATCAGGCCGTCGTCCTGCCAGCAGCGGTCGGCGTCCTCGTCCATCTGCGTCAGGCTCACATCCTGAAACACAGGCCGCGAACTTTCGACGAATTGCCGCAAGTCCTGCTCAGTCCATTCATTTTTCATGCGTTTTTCCCCATTTTATACACCGGGTCTTCCTTCCCGGTGCTCTGCCTTTTCACAGTCGAACCTGTTTTCATGGCCAGTGTATCGCTGTGAAAACAGGTTCTTATCCCTGACTGCCTCTCATGCGATTATACCACGACGGCGGGACGCTTACCAGCAAAACGCACAATTTTCAAAAAGATTTTTTACATTTCCGTCAAATTGAGGTTTTTGCCTCTTTTTCGACCGGCGCCTCGGCGCGGCAGTAGACCTCGCACTCGGCCTGGATGCGGCTGGCCAGAGGCTCTGCGTCGAAGCCCTCCGCGGCGCGCCAGGTCCAGTTGCCGCCCAGCTTGCCGGGGGTGTTCAGATGGGCTTCTGCACCCAGACCCAGCCAGTCGGCCATGGGGATGATGGCCCGGTCAGCCACAGAGCCGAGGGCCGCACGCAGCAGCGCGATGCGGGCGGCGTCCGGCTTGACGGCAGCCACTTCCTTCGCGGTGGGCTTGCAGGGGGTCAGGTGGAGATAAGCGGCGGCGCTGGCCTTTTCCTTCCCGGTGGCGGCGTTCTCCCACCAGTCGGTGAGGGTGGTGTTGTCGTGGGTACCCGGGTAGACCACGCTGTTCTTGACGTGGTTGTGGGGCAGATACTCGTTGTCGCCGCCGCCGAAAGCAAACTGCAAAACTTTCATGCCCGGGAAGGTGCTGTCGGCCAGCAGCTCGCGGACGCTGGGAAACAGCTCGCCCAGATCTTCCGCGATGATGGGCAGCTTACCGAGGGCAGCTTCCAGTGCGTGGAACAAGTCCATCCGGGGGCCGATCTCCCACTTGCCGGTGCAGGCGGTAGAGCTGCCCGCCGGGATGGCCCAGTAGGTGTCGAAGCCGCGGAAGTGGTCGATGCGGAGCAGGTCGTAGATGCCGAGGGCGTGGCGGACACGCCGGATCCACCAGGCGTATCCTGTCTGTTTATGATACGGCCAGTTATACAGCGGGTTTCCCCAGAGCTGGCCGTCTGCGGAGAAATAATCCGGTGGACAGCCGGCCACGCGGGCAAAGCCTCCCTGCGCGTCCAGCTCGAAAAGCTCGCCGCCCACCCATGCATCCACCGAGTCGGCAGAGACGTAGATCGGGATGTCGCCCAGAATTTTCACGCCCTTGGCGTTGGCGTAGTCCTTGACCTTTTTCCACTGGGTGGCAAACTCGTACTGCAGGAACTTCCAGAAGCCGATCTCCTCTTCCTGCTCTGCTGCGAACTTTGCCAGCGCGGCGGCGTCCCGCAGGCGGTACTCCCGGGGCCACTCAGTCCAGCTCTTCATGCCGTTGGCGGTCTTGAGGGCCATGTAGAGGGCGTAATCATTCAGCCAGCTGTCGTTGGCAAGGGCGAAAGCGTAGTAGTCGTCGGGGTAGTAGTGGGCGCAGCCGTGGAGACCGGCGTACTTCTCGCGCCATGCGGCGTAGGCGGTGCGCAGCACCTTATAGCGGCTGGTGTAGAGAGTGCCGTAGTCCACCGAAAGCGGGTCATCACCCCACTTTTCCGCCTTGAGCTGGGCGGCGGTCAGCAGGCCGTCGGCCTTGAGAGCGTCGAGGTCGATGAAGTAGGGGTTGCCCGCAAAGGCAGAGCAGCTCTGGTAGGGGCTGTCGCCGTAGCCGGTGGGGCTGAGGGGCAGCAACTGCCAGATGTGCTGGCCCGCAGCGGCCAGAAAATCCACGAACTTGAGCGCTTCGGTGCCAAAGCAGCCAATACCATAGGGGCCGGGCAGGCTGGACACCGGCATCAGGATTCCACTTTCACGCATGATGATACCTTCCTCGCTTTATATTCCGTTTGGGTTTATGCTGTTTCCTATCATAACATAAGCGAAGACTATTTTCCACAGGCAAAAAACGTGGTATACTTAGTTTTATAGTGGGATAATATCGTTTTTATTGCAGGAGGTATCGTGCCATGCAGCGCACGGAAAAATATTTTGAGAACGACGCATTCCGCAAGACTGCCGCGGGGTCATCCTGGCTGCAGAGGCGGACGCGAAAGACGGGCGGTGGGCGCATCGCGCTGGACGGCACGGTGTTCTACCCCGAAGGGGGCGGTCAGCCCGCGACAGAGGCACGCTGACCCTCGCCGACGGCACGGTGCTCCATGTCACCGACGTCCACGAGACGAACGGCATCATCTGGCATACGGTGGATGCCCTGCCCGAGACCGCACAGCCCGGTGCCGCCGTCACCGGCACCATCGACTGGGAGTGGCGCTTCGACAAGATGCAGCAGCACACCGGCGAGCACATCCTTTCCGGCATCCTGCACCAGATGTTCGGGGCGGAGAACGTGGGCTTCCATATCGGCTCCGACGCCGTGCGGATGGACACCAGCGTCCCCATCTCCGCCGAGGGCCTGCGGGAGGCAGAACTTGCCGCCAACCGCATCATCTGGGAGAATGTGCCGGTGCTCATCACCTACCCCACCCCCGAAGAGCTGGCGGCGCTGACCTACCGCAGCAAAAAAGAGATCGCCGGGCAGGTGCGCATCGTGACCATCCCGGGCGCGGACGTCTGCGCCTGCTGCGGCACCCACACCGCCGCCACCGGACAGGTGGGACAAATCAAGATCCTCACCTCTGAGAACTACAAGGGCGGTGTCCGGCTCAGCGTCGTCTGCGGCGGACGCGCCCTGCGGGAAGCGCAGGCCATGCGGAGCCGTCAGGCCGACATCGGCGCACTGCTCTCGGCCAAGGCCGACCAGACCGCCGTGGCCGTCCACCGGGTGTACGACGAGTACACGGCCCTGAAATTCGCCCACTTCGGCCTGTGCAGTCAGCTCTTCGATGCACTGGCCGCACAGCTTGGCCCCGACGAAACGGCCATCCGCACCGTTCCCGGCCTCAACCCGGACGGCCTGCACCGTCTGGCCGCACGGTTGAGCGAGGCCACCACCGGTCTCTGCGCCGCTCTGACGCCCAGCGAGAAGGGCACCGGCTACTGCATCGCGCAGGCCGGCGGCGATGTCCGCGCCCTGACCAAAGCCCTCAACGCCGCCCTGAACGGACGCGGCGGCGGCAAGCCCGGTATCTGCCAGGGCAGCTGCGCCGCCACGTCGGAGCAGGTAGAGGAATTTTTGAAGAAAAATCTGTAAGCACAAACTTTTCACGTCACAAGGAGAATACTATCTTATGAGAATGCGTTTCAAGCCCTACGCCCACGACGAACTGATGGCCGCTGATTTCCACGTCCACGAGCCCCTTATCTGGGGCGGCAAGTGGCACAGCCAGTATGCCCGCCCGGAGCAGCCTTTCGTGCTGGAGCTGGGCTGCGGCAAGGGCGGCTTCATCTCCCGGCTGGCCTCTGCCCACCCCGAGAATAACTATCTGGGCATCGACATCACTGACAAGGTACTCATCCTCGCAAAGCGCAAGATCGAAGCCGCTTACGCCGAGGCAGGCCGCCCCATCGACAATGTCAAGATCATGAGCACCGACATCGAGCGCATCAAGGGCGTCATCACCCCGGAGGACACCGTCAGCCGCATCTACATCAACTTCTGCAACCCGTGGAGCAAGAACGCTTCCTCCAACAAGCACCGCCTCACCTACCCCCGTCAGCTCATCCAGTACCGCGATTTCCTCAAGGACGGCGGCGAGATCTACTTCAAGACCGACGACGATGACCTGTTCCGCGACAGCCTGACCTACTTCCCCGCTTCCGGCTACGACATCATCTGGCAGACTTACGACCTCCACGAAAACGAGCCGGGATGGAACATCCGCACCGAGCATGAGGGGATGTTCACCGAGATGGGCATTAAGATCAAGGCCCTCATCGCCCGCAAGAGACCGGCGACGACTCCGTGACCTGGGTGGAGCCGAAGGTGCTCAAGAAGCTGGCCGCGCAGGCGGAGGCCGAAGCTTCGGCCAAGGCCGAGGGTGAAGGCAATGTCTGACCCTTGTGAATACTGCCTGAACAACCAGCAGGACGAATATGGCAGCTGGTACTGCGCCGAGGGCGGCGCACTGGATGAGGACGAGATGGCCCGCTATCTCTCCCATACCACTTCGGCCTGCCCTTACTTTGAGCCGGGCGATGAATATAAGATCGTCCGCAAACAGAACTGACTGGAGGTGTCCCCTTGTCGTTTTTTCTCAATACGACAGTCTGCGGTTTCTCGCTTTATCATATCCTTGCGTTTTTCCTCATCTACTCCTGTCTGGGCTGGTGCGTCGAGGTGGTGTATGCCGCCGCCACCACCGGCCAGCTGGTGAACCGGGGCTTCCTGAACGGCCCGGTCTGCCCTATCTACGGCTTCGGCATGATACTGGTGCTCTTCTTCCTCACACCGCTGGAAGACGACCTGTTGCTGCTGTATCTCGGCGGTGTCATCCTGCCCAGTGCCTTGGAGCTGGTGGGCGGATGGGCGCTGTATAAGCTCTACCGAACCCGGTGGTGGGACTACACCGACAAGCCCTTCAACATCGGCGGCTACGTCTGTCTTGAGTTCTCGCTGATGTGGGGCGTGGGTGCCATGGTGATGGTCAAGGCCATCCATCCCACCATTGCCGCGCTGGTGAACATCATTCCGCCGCTGGTGGGCTTTGTGCTGATGTGTCTGCTTTACGCGGTGTATGCCGCCGACGTGGTGGCTACCGCCATCGCTGCCTCCGACCTCGCCCGGGAGCTGGACGCTCTCGAGAAGGTGGCCGACAGTATGCATGCTGTCAGCGACGCCATGACCGAGATCCTTGGCACCACTGCACTGGACATGGACCAGAAGATGGACGAGAGCCGCCTGCAGCTCAAGCTGGCCGCCGCCGAGGCCCGGGACAGCTACGACAAGCTGTCGCCCCGTGAGGCCGCTTCCACCATGCGCGCCCGCGCCGACGAGGCCATGGAGGCCGCACGCCGCGCCTCCCAGACCGCCCGCCTCAACGCCGCCGAAGCGGCCAAGGCCGTCAAGCTGGCCGCGCAGGGCAAAGCCGAGCAGACCACCGCATTCCTGCAGCTGGAACAGCTCAAGGAAGAGCTGGCAGCCCGTGCGCAGGTCATGCAGGCCCGCACCCGCCGCGGCACCCATCTGCTGGGCAAGGGCCGTATGCTCCGCGCCTACCCCAAGCTGAGGCACGGTCAGGACAACCGCTCCCTCAGCAGCCTGCTCGAGCAGCTCGAGGACGAATATCCCGACTCCTTCAACGAATTCGGCATCCAGTAAAGAATAAAAAGTACGGCTGGGACGCTGTCCCAGCCGTAGTTTTTTATGCAGCTTAAGCCCAGAGAGCTTCCGGGTAAAGGCCGTCGGCCGTCGTTTTTAGCGATGGCTTCCACCACCACGGGCTTATCCTCGCGGTAGGTGACGCCATACCACTTATCGGTGCTGCGCAGCACCTTGACGGCGGCTTTCTTTTCGCCGATGAGCTCACTGACCACCAGCGGCAGGAAATACTCGCACTTGAGCGGGTTCTTTTCCAGATTCTCGTCCAGCCAGCGGGCAAAGCGCCGGTCGGCTTCCTTCACGAAGCTCTCGCCGAAGCCCCAGAGGTTCATGCTCACGGGCGTCTCGCCGGGCAGGTCCGTCCAGCTCTCGCCGCCGTCCTCGGTGTAGTGGATGCCATCCTTATAGGTCTCGATGCGGGTGCGCTCGGTGACGCTGTGGAGGGTGCTGTCCTCGTTGAGGGCGCAGACGCCGCGGGCGACGCTGCCATTTTCGGAAACGGTGTTCTTGAGCAGGTAGCTCACCATGCAGTAGTCGTAGACCTCGCCGTCGGTGTGAGTGGAGAGGTGATCGTAGATGACCTTGAACGCCTCGGGGCCGTAGTAGTCGTCGGCATTGATGACGGCGAAGGGGCCGTGGATGTAGGGCTTTGCGGCCAGCACCGCGTGGCAGGTACCCCAGGGCTTCACGCGGCCCTCGGGGATGGTGTAGCCCTCGGGCAGCTCATCCAGCTGCTGGAAGGCGTACTTCACGTCCATCACCCTGGACACGCGGTCGCCGATGGCAGCTTTGAAAGCCTCTTCGATCTCGTGCTTGATGACGAAGATGACCGTCTCGAAGCCTGCGCGGCGGGCGTCGTACAGGGAATAATCCACGATGACCTGACCGCAGGGACCCACCGGGTCGATCTGCTTCATGCCGCCGTAGCGGCTGCCCATGCCGGCAGCCATGACCACCAGGACCGGTTTGTTCATGTTTTATCTCCTCCTTGAAAAGGGTGTTTCTCTTTTACGGTTTTATTATACTCCAAATCACGCCGGGCAACAAGACGAAGCTGTTTTTTGAAACTTAGCAAGTTTTTATTGCATATATTGGCAAGTAAATATTGCCTTTTGCTTCCAGACAGAGTATAATAACTTTATCCGACACAAAAACGACCGGCCAGCCGCTTTTGCAGGCCGAAGTTAAGAAGCCGTTTTCATAAGCATTGCACCCCGCTTATGAAAGCAGCTTCTGGAAAGTGAGTTTTTCCATGAACGAAACTGTGACCAAGCGTTTCCTGCTTTACTTCCGCCTGATGATGGTGGTGTGGATCCTGATCGCTAACGCCTTTTTCCACGCCATCGAGTTTGAGTACAGCTGGCTCGTCTTTTTGAGCAACATCATGCTCTTTACGATGGAGGGCGACATCAAAGACCGCTTTATCAGCGTGGAGCTGGGCGGCCTCGTGGGCATGGTGCTCACGGTGCTGGCGATGCTGGCCATCGGTGCGCTGACGCCTGTTCTGGGCGGGATGCTGGGCCTGCTGCTGCCGCTGGGCGTGGTGCTCTTCATCCTCATCATCCTGCACCCCTACGCTCCCAAAGTGCTGAACAATGTGGGCTTTGCCTACCTGACCGTCGCCTGCATCGACAGCGCAGCTTTTGCAGCGAATCTGCCTCTCTTCTTCCGGGGTGTACATCGCCGGCTCTCTGGTCTTCAACGGCGGCTGCGTACTGCTCATGAAGCCGGCCCGTTATCTGGCCGCCCGGAGCATCAAGAACGACGTCAAGGCTGACGCCTGAATCTGAGCTTCTGGTCTTTTCTTCGTTTTTTCTCGCAGCGCCCCGGCAGCAAAGATGCCGGGGCGCTGCACTTTTATGTGGATTCTGCCGTTTTTCCGTGCTACAATGGGGTAAACTGAACGAAAGGAAGTTTCCCGCCATGTATGCTGCATCTCCTGCACGCTACTCTACCCTGCCCTACCACCGCTGCCCTGAACAACACCACCTTCACCGCTGACGAGCTGGAGGCCATCGATAAGGCTTCCGGATTTTATAAGGAGTAATTTATGTCCAAAACTGTATGGATAACCGGAGCTTCTTCCGGCATTGGCCGGGAGTTTGCCCGCCGGTATGCCCGCCTCGGCTTCCGGCTCATCCTCACCGCCCGCCGCACTGACCGACTCGAAGCTCTGGCCGCAGAGCTCACCGCGAAGCACAGCACCTTCTGCCGCATCCTGCCTGCTGATTTGGAGCAGGAGAGCGAGTGCGCCCGTCTCTGCGAGGCGCTGACGGACGAGCGCATCGATATTTTCATCAACAACGCCGGCTTCGGCGTCTGTGGCAGCTTCCTTGAGACCAGCGGCGAGAAAGAGCTCTCCATGGCGAAGGTCAATGTGCTGGCCATGCACCAGCTGTTCAAGTTCGCCGTGAAAAACGATGGAAGCTCAGGGCTTCGGCACCGTGCTCAACGTGGCGTCCTCCGCCGGGCTGCTGCCGGGCGGACCCTATATGGCGGGCTACTCGCCACCAAAGCGTATGTTGTCAGCCTGACCCGGGGCGTGGCCGAAGAACTGCGCCAGCAGCACAGCCCGGTCTACGTCTGCGCCCTCTGCCCCGGCCCGGTGAACACCGAGTTCAACGAGCGGGCCGATGTGGTGTTCGCACTGCGGGGCATCAGCCCGGAACTCTGCGTGGAGGAGGCCATGCGGGGGATGCTGCACCACAAGACCATCATCGTCCCGTCGGCCATCATGCGGGCGGCAACGACGGCCCAGCGGTTCATGCCGATGGCGATCTTAATGCCCATCATGGCCCACCAGCAGAAGAAAAAACTGGGCTGAAGGGCTATTGTGTGCAACAAGCAGCAATCCCGGCCTTTGCAGAGTCCGTTTTTATGACGATTTCACGAAAACGCAGCAAAATGAGAAAAAATTTGCAGTAATTATGCCAAGAAAACACCTTGACAGTCGGAATAAAGAATGCTACTCTAGTATACAAGAGGGTGCAGGGCCGGACATTCCAAATCGCTGCTTCCCGTGGCGGAAGTTGGACTACAGGTATCGTCCGGCAGCGCAGCGCCCCGCAAAGCAAAATTCTGATTGGAGGACTTAATTATGGCACAGTGTACTCCCAAATCCTTTGACCTGACCGGCAAGGTCGCGCTCATCACCGGCGCATCTTACGGCATCGGCATGGCGATCGCCAAGGCAATGGCCGCAAACGGCGCTACCATCGTCTTCAACGACATCAAGCAGGAGCTGGTCGATAAGGGCATCGCCGCTTATGAAGAAGCTGGCATCAAGGCTCACGGCTATGTCTGCGACGTCACCGATGAGGACGCCGTGAACGCCATGGTCGCAAAGATCACCGAGGAAGTCGGCCATATCAACATTCTGGTCAACAACGCCGGCATCATCAAGCGCATCCCCATGACCGAGATGACCGCTGCTCAGTTCCGTCAGGTCATCGATGTTGACCTGAACGCTCCGTTCATCGTCGCCAAGGCTGTCATCCCCGACATGATCGCTCAGGGCGGCGGCAAGATCATCAACATCTGCTCCATGATGAGCGAGCTGGGCCGTGAGACCGTCTCCGCCTACGCTGCAGCCAAGGGCGGCCTGAAGATGCTGACCAAGAACATCGCCTCTGAGTACGGCGAGTACAACATCCAGTGCAACGGCATCGGACCCGGCTACATCGCTACCCCGCAGACCGCACCTCTGCGCGAGCGTCAGCCCGACGGCAGCCGTCACCCCTTCGACAGCTTCATCGTCGCCAAGACCCCCGCAGGCCGCTGGGGCGAGGCTGAGGATCTGGGCGGACCCGCTGTCTTCCTGGCTTCTGCCGCTTCCGACTTCGTCAACGGCCTCATCCTGTACGTTGACGGCGGCATCCTGGCTTACATCGGCAAGCAGCCGCAGTAAGTTTTTCCATATCCGGCATTTTTTGCGCCGTGTCCGCTGCCTTCCGGGTGCCGGGCGCGGCGCTCTTTTGTTTCCCATATCGACTTTTTTCCCGGAATCTGCTACACTGGTCATAATAATAAAAACAGGAGGACTTTCCCATGAAGATCGCACTTATCAACGAGAACAGTCAGGCCGCAAAGAACGGCATCATCGAGGCCGCTCTGAAGAAGGTCGTAGAGCCGATGGGCCACGAGGTGGTCAACTACGGCATGTACGCTGCCGATGACGCCGCACAGCTGACCTATGTGCAGTGCGGCATCCTCGCCGCCATCCTGCTCAACAGCGGCGCCGCCGACTACGTCATCACCGGCTGCGGCACCGGCGAGGGCGCCATGCTGGCCCTGAACAGCTTCCCCGGCGTGATCTGCGGCCATGTGGAGGACCCCGTGGACGCCTACACCTTCGCCCACGTCAACGACGGCAATGCCGTGGCTATGCCTTTCGCCAAGGGCTTCGGCTGGGGCGGTGAGCTGAACCTCGAGTACTGCTTTGAGAAGCTGTTCGGCTTCGGCCACGGTCAGGGCTACCCCAAGGAGCGCGTGGAGCCTGAGCAGCGCAACAAGAAAATTCTGGACGGCGTGCGTGCCGCTACCTTCAAGCCGCTGATCGAGTGCCTGAAGAGCATCGATCAGGACCTGCTGAAGGG
>ENA-OQKL01000586-OQKL01000586.1-human-gut-metagenome-genome-assembly--contig:-NODE-586-length-11292-cov-1.609584_pt1 | contig 11292 bp, 8 predicted proteins | sample MGYA00242779_ERZ504800 | MGnify/ENA primary metagenome ERZ504800 (study PRJEB26092, sample SAMD00036410) | human gut metagenome | host: Homo sapiens | study: EMG produced TPA metagenomics assembly of... | reverse complement strand
GACTACCGGACGCCAATGACTGTCATCAAAGCCAATCTGATTCCATCCTTTCTGTTCACGACGCGCATCATAATCTTCTCCTCCATATATGCAATTGAAGGTTACCGGACTAAAATCATATTTCCAATTATTATCGGAATGAACCGTCGTACATGTTCCATCTTCGTAGTTAATAACCAGCTCAAATAAAAGTGTGGGAGGACCAAAGCTGATCTGTAATTTGCGATAACGCCCCCCCTGCACATTATAGAATCCATTCCCCAATAAGATTCCTACGACATTTTCACCACGCCGCAATTGTTCCGTCACATCGTATGTGTTATAGTAAACAGTTTTATCATAATCACTCCACAATGGGGCAAACTCACTGTTACCCACCTTTTTGCCATTCAAAGAAAACTCATAGAATCCCAGACCACAAACGTATGCCGTTGCCTCCACTATTTTCTTGCCCGGTTTACGGTTTGCACCCCCTTCTTTCGCATCTCCTACCTGGAATGTTCTTCTCAAACAAATACTTTTCTTTGCCAAAGTATCCACAGCATCCCAGGCGGCCTTTGCCTCAGGCTTTTTCAGTTCACTGCCATGATATTTCCGACCTTCGGGTATGCGGGCATCCTTACGGGTAATGGCCCCAATCCATTCACTGCCGGCGAAAGCCGCTTCGGAAGTCAGGATACTGAAATCAGAGGGGGCACTCCATGCCGAAGGCGTATCAGCCTCATCCCAGACACGGACACGCCAAGTATAATGCCTGTCCTTCTCCAAGACCGCATCCGCACAGGAAACCAACTGGCTTTGAGCGGATTTTACTTTGCCGCTGTTCCAGACTACTTTTCCTGCCCATACATCCCGAATCTCTATCTCATAAGCGGTCTGCCGCGTGCCATTTTCCGGCGAACTCATCTGCCATCCCAAACGCGGGTATCAGAGGTGGTCACTCTTCCGTCGCGCATCTCACACGTCAGGCGGGTAACAGTTATGTCTTTCGCCTGCACGGCGAAAGACATAACTAACAAAGCGGCTATTAAGAATTTTCTGTAATTCATTTTTCTTTCTAACAGTCTGTTTATTATCTTAAGACATCCCCTTTATTCAAATTTATAGCACATTCTCACAAAGGACACGGGTCAATGTATCGGCGTGTCCCACTTCCTTTCCATCCACATAGATATGCAGACCTTTTCCACGCTGGTAACGGCTGCCGTCCTTATCCCACAAAATAGTGAGGTTACGGCCATGATACAACACATTATCCAAACAGAAATAATCCCACTTTCCTTCGGGAATCAACGGATTCACCTCCACTGTGTTATCCATGCGCGGACGGAGCCCTATCAAACCGGTAATCATCAAATCATTAAAAGTAGAATGATTGTAATAACGGCTGCGTTCCTGATCTCCTTTCAACCAATAACCGGTCACTTCATCCAGATACTCGCCTATGTAGGGGCGGCCACGGTGATGCTGCGACTCCACATAGCGTTCCATTTGATGGAAATACACGCTATCTGTCAATACAGTCTGAGGATAATTATTCATGAAATTGGCCATTGCGGTCAAAGTCTGTGCAGATGCAAACGGCCAGATAGCCCCATCCCATTCACACTTACCTACGCCATGCGTGCGGAACTCAGGATGACGGCGCTCGGCAGTGGTAAGTCCGTAAGGTGCGGAAAAACCTTTCTCGTCCATCACTTCCTTCCATGCCACAGTGTATTTGGAAGAAGCATCCGGCAAATTGAAATACCAAGGGATATAGCCGATAGCCTCGCGTACCTCGGCGGACGCATCTCCACGCATCGTTTCAAAGAAATGATGGTCTGTGTTCCACAACTTATCCTGTACCAATGTTTTAATGGAATCGGCTTTCAATCCATATTTCATGGCCATGCCCTCATCTCCTGTCATGATGCCGATAAGAGAGAGTGCTTTGGCATTGCCATACATATAACTGTTGATAGTGGGACGGGCATATTGCTTACGACGGCCTCCGCTGATGGATTCTTCCATACCATCCTGCACATCTCCCTGCCAATAAAGTCCATTGGGCAGGCGGTTTGTCTTTTCCCAACGGGCATATTCCGCTTCCAAATCCTTTACCATATCCAACAAAAACTCCTTGTTTCCATCGACCATGTAACGTCCCAGTACCGCATCCGCATTCCACGAGCTAAACTTGGTCATTTTGGCCATCGGGCCTCCTTCGTTACCCCGATACCAAGTATGGATAATCTGATTCAAGTATTCCGGATTACGCAACCAGCGGCTCTCATAAATATGATGACCGATGGCACAAGCATCAGATTGATTTTATCGGCACTACGAAACGGGTTTACCAGAAATTACGGTCATACCATAGCCCACCGGAGTTTCCTTGATGTGCTTGCGCAGCGTCCACCAACGATAATAATACATTTCCTCGAAGTTCTTTTGAGAGCACTCGAAAAGAGGAATGGTTTTCTTCCATCCATTGAGATGCACGGGCATTGGGAATAGCCTGGGCTATATTCTCATCCTCCATGCTGTTGAAATAATCCACATAGGGCTTGAAATCCTTATATTTCAAGAAAGCCGCACCGGCATCCTTATCAGCAGAAGCCGTCTTAAAGTTGGCTATACGATAGGTGCACAAGGGTTCCTGCTCACCCGCATCCGGCAGAATGCCATACCAGTCCGCCGGGGTATCCACCGTAGGATAAGTCCGTTGCGCTCCGGTCCGGAACATCACTCTCTCGATGGCCGGAACGGGCGCAAAGAACATACGTTGCCCCACTTTCTTTCCATCCACATAGACAATTACCATGCGGTTGGCAACAGAAAGCTCCACTTCTACCTTATACGTCTTGCCCGGTTCATACTTCAACAAATTACCAAACCGCGCACCTCCTTTGGCACGGAAAAGTCCATCGGGAGTCAGTTCCAGACGGGAACAGGCAATGCCGTTTTCATCCAGAAATTCTATCTGCAAAAGTCCTTTATCGTTCTGTTCCGCCATCAGTTCGAAAGATACTTTCAGTTCTTTTGTAGCAGGTATCTTACGCTCCACACGGGCATAATCGAATAAGTCCTTGTCTTGCAGCACCAGCCATTTTCCATCCAGTGATACGGGAGCCCACTGCAAGGAATACAAATTCCAGTCGGTCAGTTCGCTCAAATCTTTGTAGCCGGCAAAATCGTCGTCAGCATGCTCGCTGGCATGTGCGCGGACAGGCACAGGAATATGAGACACCCACATATCCTCTTTATTCATACTGTAAGTCACCCATAAATCACCATCGGGAGGAGTCCCGTTACCTTCCTGAATACCCCGTACATACTGAGGACCGAATGATTTATAATTACCTCCGTAACGCATCGGCGTAATCTCGCCGTGCACCAGGTTCAAAGTGGTATATTCCAGGCCGTCCTTACTCAGCGAAATAGCCAGTGGCCAGCGGAACTCGGAAGGATTATACACCGTGGCGTATGTACCGTCACTCAAACGTTGCCCCCATATCTTCGCATTACTGTTTACGAAACCTTTCGCACGTTCCACCGGTTGCGCCCATGTATTTCCGCCATCCTCGCTGATGGAAGTCAGGGCGTGTTTCCACAGGCTTACCAAACGGCCGTCGGGCAAGGTATAGTCACAATACGCTTTGTATTCTTTGTGTAAAGGAATCAACGGGTCATTGCGGTCGGCTTCCTCCACCCACTGCATACGGTAGCGGGGATTATCCAGAATCTCCTGACAGGCTTTTACAAACTCCTTGTCTTTACTCCGTTTAAAATAAGGATAAGAGGTATTCTTTTCATTGAACGCATGGTTATAATAAATGAAATAAATGGGGCCGAAGGAACCGTCCTTTTTAATTTCGCGAACTACACGGCCTATTCCGTTCCCGTCATTCGGATCATCTTTCTTGTCCAGCGCCACGCCATAGTTTCCCATGGCTATCAGTCGGCCGCTCTTTGACACATAAAAGCCTACACGCTGATGCATGATGGCATCCAGATCTTTTGCCTTGTCTGTGCGTCCGGGCTTGGTATAGCCATCGGGAACCCGGTAGATAGGGAAAAGGGTCACCGGGTTTGTCCAGTGATAACCGGTCTTTCGAGGTCATCAGGAAAGTTTGTGAGGGAGGAATATGCTCGTCCGAAGGATCGGAAAGATAATGCATATAGAATTGTCCGTTCCAATAAGCCAACATGGACTGATGATTGTATGTCCATCCATTGCCGTTATCGGGTGCAGGATGTTCCCGGTTGGCACGCATCACCTGAATATTGTGTACCCCTACCACGGGTGACAATTGCCCGTCATGACAGGTAGGGTTAGACAGCTCCGTGCCTGTATAGTGTACTCTATCTTGCGCCGATACCGAAAGTGCCAGCGAACAGGCTGCTGCAAAGGTTAAAAAGTTGTTTCAGTTCCATTTATTTACTTCTATGTTGTTTTTCCATTTAGTTAAAATGAGGTTTCTCTTCAGCTTGATTGACCTGCAAACAAGCAAAGCTCTACAAAACTACGAATTTCTTCGTTTCCCGATAAAAGCTACCGGGCTTTTAAAAAAAGACGAAAGCACAAAGCAAATGTACTCTATAAAATAATGCTATTTATAAAAAGAGTCTTTTTGTTAATGAATTTGCATAAAAGAAGCTTTTTTACTATATTAGCAGCATGAAGTTAACAGTTTGATAACTTTTCTACGAGAAATATGTTATTTATAGTATTCACTTTCTTAACAACCGTTTGCTTATGAAACAAAAGAATAAGATGTTATCCACCCATGGCATTAAAACACTATTCGAAACCCGATTAACCCAACTCACTTCATTGGCTTCAGAAAGCCAGGATGAAACAGCTTTCAAAAACAAGCTGAACGATTATCTATTATCCGGTCCTATTTACAATCCTGCTGCCGCAAGGCAAATTAAAAGACTGATAGATAACGATGGAAAAACCATTTACGAAGCCTCTACAGAACAGGAGATTAAAATAGAAACCATCTCACTGCTTTGGAAGTTTTTAACGAATCGTATCATCAATGAAGAGATTTCCGTTGATTTATGGATTGACCTGTATCACCAGTTCGACCGGCTTTATCACGAAGAAGAGGAGCTACCTGATGAAAAACAAGTGCAACAGTGGATGAAACGCTGGCCCAGCGGACTGAATGAGGATGTCCGGGCTATCCGCCGACAAAACAAAGAACGTATCATCTCCCTTCTTATCCAGAAAATAGAAAACAGACACGCACCCTCCAGCCGCTACCTTTTTCCCGAAGGAAGCACGGAAGAGGACAAACGCCGGCTGGTCTGCCAATGGTGGAACGAAGCCCGTTTTCATCTGGCAATGGCCGTAAAAAACCCTACCGAACTGAACCGGATGCTAGGCAACTCCCTGTCCGAAGAAACCTTGCAGCTTTATCACAAAGCACGCAAGAAAGGAATGCCTGTCTTCATCACCCCTTATTATTTGTCATTATTGAATCCTACCGGAAAAGGATATGATGACGAAGCCATACGCAGCTATATCTTGTACTCTTCCCAATTGGTAGAAACTTACGGTAACATCCACGCATGGGAAAAAGAAGATGCAGTAGAGGACGGAAAGCCCGAACGCTGCCGGATGGCTGCTGCCGGACGGACACAACATTCACCGCCGTTATCCCGGATGTGGCCATTCTTATCCCCGACTCGATGGGACGTGCCTGCGGCGGCCTATGTGCATCCTGCCAGCGCATGTACGACTTTCAAAGTGAACGTCTGAACTTCAACTTCGAGGAATTGAAGCCGAAAGAGAGCTGGGACAAGAGGTTGAGAAAACTGATGGAATATTTCGAGAACGACACTCAGCTCAGGGATATCCTGATTACAGGAGGCGATGCATTGATGAGCCAGAACAAGACCCTGCGCAATATACTGAAAGCCGTCTACAAAATGGCTGTCCGCAAACGGAACGCAAACCTGCACCGCGCCGAAGGAGAGAAATATGCGGAACTGCAACGAGTACGCTTGGGCAGCCGGCTCCCGGTATATCTGCCCATGCGAATCAATGACGAGCTATTGGAAATCTTACGCGAGTTCAAAGAAAAGGCATCTGCCGTAGGAGTCAGCCAATTTCTGATTCAAACGCATTTCCAGACTCCGCTGGAAGTAACACCCGAAGCGCGTGAAGCTATCCGCAAGATACTGGCAGCCGGGTGGACTATCACCAACCAGTTAGTATATAATGTGGCTGCTTCCCGTCGCGGACACACCGCCAAACTGCGCAAAGTATTGAATGGGCTGGGTGTACTATGCTATTACACCTTCTCGGTAAAAGGATTTGAGGAGAATTATGCCGTATTTGCACCTAACAGCCGCTCCTTGCAGGAGAAAGAAGAGGAAAAGGTATGGGGAAAACTCTCCGCAGAGCAAGAAAAGGAGTTCTTGAACCTGTTGAGAAACAGTAAAGACCGTGCGGCAGCCGTACAGCGTTTCTGCACCTTCCATCAGATTCCTTTCGTAGCAACAGACCGCAGCGTACTGAACCTGCCGGGTATAGGCAAGAGCATGACTTTCGTAACTATCGGTATGACAAAAGAGGGAAAACGGATACTGGAATTTGACCATGACCCAACCCGCCAGCATAGTCCGATTATTCATCAGATGAAAAAAACTATACATCAAGGAAAACAAGTCTATCTGGCAATATATGCTGCAATTGCAGGAAATGGGCGAGAAGAAAGAAGAATATGCCAGTCTGTGGAAATATATGGAAGGAGAAACAGAACACCGCTTCCCCTTATATAATTATCCCGATCCGGGATTCCGGATTACAGAAAAGTATAGTCACTTGTCAGTAGTTGGTAATAAATCAATCTGCTAATTTGTCAATGTGACAATGTGCTAATGTGCCATGTGGAACAAAGCGTAACCCATTGACATATTAGCACATTGACCAATCAGCAGATTATTCAATTCGTAATCTTGATCCCCACAAAATACGTTCTAGGCTGTGTAGGCCCATAGAAATAACCCGAGTCACGATAACCACCTTTGTCCAAATCCTTTTGGAAAGCATTAAAGATATTCTGCACTCCACCGTTCAATTGCAACTTGATATGGTCATTCAATACAAACGTATAATTCAGTTTCACATTCAAATCAAAGAAATCAGGAGTATGCACCATTTCATCTTTAGCGATATATTGTCCTATATATTCCTCGGGCAACTCTGTCGGTGCGAAATGCGGCACATGCATCCGGCCTGTGTACACACCGGACAAGGAGCAGTCGAAATTCTTGAACGGAGCAGATGTCAATGTGAAATAACCGTAATAGTCAGGAGTACGGGGCATCCGCTTCACCGGCGCTACCTCAGGATTCTCACTCCATGCCTCCAGCTCAGTATATTCGCTGCGCTGCACCGTGAAGCCCACCTGTAAAGCCGCATCACGTCCATGTGCAATCTTTCCGTCCAGATTCACGCCATACACACGTGCCCCGTTACCGTTACGACGCTCCTTCACCTTGTTACCATTCTCGTCATGGCCCATATCCTCCAGTACAAACACGTCATCCAATCCGGTATAGAACCCTTCCAATAACAAATTGGTCTGGAAATGACCAATATTCGCCGTCCAATCAATGGAACCGCTGATACTGTTCGAATGCTCAGGCTTCAGCCCTTCCGCCAACTTGATAAGCACGCCCTCACCTCCTACTGCCGTAACGTGCAAATCCTCATCGTATGCCTGCGGCGCACGGAAACCGGTAGACCAGGTAATACGTGCCTGTAGTTTGTCACTGGGCTTATAGAGCAGGTTCAGACGGGGGCTGAAGATGGGATTGTCAATCAGGTTATGGTCATCCAGACGGAACCCTGCCAGGAATACAAACTGATTCATTTTCCATTCGTTCTGCACAAAAGCGCTGGCAATGCGCACATCCTGTTTCATATCACGGTGATAACCGGTCATAACATCGTGCAGGGAGTTGTTCTGATACTCCAGCCCGGCGGTAAAAGTAGCAGGAGAGAATAAAACTTTCTCAAAATTACCCACATACATGCCGCCTGCCACCCAAGTCAGATCTTTCGTCTTTCCGTATGCATTCGCATCCTGTTGCGCACCATAATAACTGTTACGGTCGGTATGCTGGATGGAAGAATAGAAAGAAAGCTTATGCTTGTATTCTTTCCAAAACAGATCATAACTCAATCCGCCACTATTGATGACGTGCTTGGTCTGTTCGGTGATATCCGTTTCGTGCGGCTGCAAATCAAATTTATTCCCTCCGCGGCGGAACTCATTCGTGGTATGATATTCCAGACTGATACGGCTGAACTGCGTAGGACGGTAATAGGTGCGCAGCCCGAATGTATTCATATTCAGCTTTCCCAACTCCGAGAAACCGTCCCCGTCCGCATCATACGGATTACGGTTCCGATAAGACTGATACAAAGCGATGCCATACGTATTGTCTTTTGACACCAAGAGGCGTTGGCTCCCATATACTGTTCCCACACCTTGCCGTTCATATTGGACATTGTTGAAGAAACCTGAAATGAATTGTTGATGGGATCTTTCGTGATGATATTGATGGTTCCGCCCACTGCATTAGCACCAAACAAGGCTGACCCTCCTCCGCGGACAACCTCTACACGCTCTATCATATTCACCGGAATCTGCTCCAAGCCATACACACCGGACAGAGCACTGACTACCGGACGGCTATTGATAAGAATCTGAGAATAAGGTCCTTCCAGCCCATTGATACGCACTTGAGGGAAGCCGCAGTTCTGGCAGTTGTTCTCCACACGCAACCCCGACTGGTAATTCAAGGATTTAGCCAAATCGGTAGAATTCACCGATTCGAAAAGCCTGGCATTCATCACATTGACTACCACCGGAGCCACCTTGCGACTTGTTTCATTGCGATTGGCCGATACGACTACCTCGTCCGTCATAATACTTTCGTCACTCATCAAAAAATGAACATCTACCGTGAAGTCGTTACTGACGGTCACTTTCTTTTCCTGTGTCTCATAGCCCAGTAGCTGAACTCTCAATGTGTACTTTCCTGCCGGAACCTTCTTGAAACGGAACTCCCCGTCCTCGTTACTCACCGTACCTTGCCCGGTTTCCACAATCAATATGGTAGCATACGGAAGGCTGTTCTCCGTGCCTTTTTCCACTACATGACCTGAAATCACATTTCCTTCCTTCACAGGATTTACATCTTCTGCATACGCATGGATACCCGCACCCATCACCATGAGCACGAGTAACAGAATATATTGTTTCATCTATTTTTTCTATTACTAAAATGTTTCGGTTTATTCAATTAAAGAATGTGTGCAGCTCTACGGCAAAAGCACATCCGCATCTGTTGAACGGATTATCCGAATGTATCCCGTCAACAGATATACCTTATGTTTCAGCAATAAAAAGGAGGAGCGCGCAAATGGATACATTGCGCACAAAGCACTTTCGCGCGGAAAGTATTTGTCTTGTATTCCAAAACATACAACACAGGACGGAATACAGTCATCTCTGTCTGCCCCCCGGGCTCCAGAGTCTGGATAGTGCTCAGATGAGCAATTGAGATTACCTGTCCTGTGGTATGCGTATGGTGTTTTTCGGACGAAGGATGAGAGTGCACAATCATCACCCCGTTCACAATATGAACGTGGGTAAACAAAGTGATGCTTACCTGATACGTTAAAAACAGCGCCAGCAGTAATAACGGGGCTACTATGTACCTTCTCTTGCTCAACTATTTATTTCTTTTCCTCGCCAAACAACAATTGATAGTCTTTTTTCGCGGCAGGCACAGTCCATTCCTCCGGAATAAACTTCCACTGGTGCATAGCATGAGGATGCAGCACTTTTTTCCTGCTCAATATATTGCATCAGATAATAACGCAAATCCTTATCGGTTGCAAAAATAATACGTTTTAGCCAAATCTTCCTTGGAAATTCCAGCTCCAAGAGTCAGTAAATCTCCGCCACCGTTCCCACGGTAAGAATTCAAAGCCACTTTATAAACCCTTATCCATACTGAAAGGACGTCCGTCCGACATGCTCTGAATCGTGATTTTCTCTCCTGCCGGCTTGGTCACGTCCACCGTATAATTAATGCCTGCGGCAGAGTCAAAGTTAAAGCTGAAATTCTTGAAATTAGCACGCTTTCCCTCCTCTACCGGCTCCTTGAAAAGCATCAGGTGGTCCTCGGAACTCTTCATCTGATTAGTCCAAATGGCGTATGCCATTTCCAGGAAACCTTTAATTTCCTTGCCCGAAAGTTCCATCACATACAGCATGTTCTCGTACTTGTACAAATTGAACATATCACTCACATAGATGTCTCCTTCTTTAATCTCTGCTCGGAAGGACAACGGAGCACAGAAAGACACTTCAGCACCCGAAATTTCCAATTGCAACTGATGAATCAGGTCTATGAAAGGAGAAGAACCGAAATAAGCATCCTTCGCTGTGATGGTACGTGAAATTGTACCGATTTTACGGGATACAAAGTCATTTACAGCCTTGTATTGAGGGGCAAACTTATCCATAAACTCCCGGCTGACAGGATACTTGTTCATATCCGCCAATCTACCTTCCACCGACTTCTCCACTACTTTCCCGTCTTTCTTTGTTACGGTCAGGGTCACATCCGAAACTACATTGGCATTGTTTGCCGGGTCAATAACCAACACGCTGTCTCCTGCCACATTCTGCACCTTTACACATTCCCTAGTATGGTCGTGCCCCATCAGCACCACATCAAAGCCCGGAACCCGTTTGGCTACATCCATAGAGGCATCTTCCACCACCTGTCCCAACACGTTGCCCGACTTTCCGGCATGAAACAATCCCACAATGACATCAGGATTCTCTTTTTCCTTTATAATCTTCACCCATTTGCGTGCGCAGGGCTCCATTTCCTCAAAATGCAGACCACTCCATAATTTCTCCGGCAACCATGAAGGAATGGCCGGAGTAATCATGCCCAGAATGGCAATCTTCACACCATCACGATTGATGATTTCGTAAGGCTTCAGATAAGGCTTACCTGTGGCATTGTCCACAATGTTGGCTCCCAATACGGGAAACTTACATTGCTTTATCCAACGGTCATAAACAGCATGTCCGGTTTCAACATCATGGTTTCCCATATTGCCCACTGCATACCCCATGAAGTTTTGTATCTCGGACTACCACATGAGTAGAAACCGTATCTATGAAATTGTAATAATACGCAGTGGGCTGCCCCTGAAGGATATCACCGTTATCTACCAAAATACAATTGTCTCCATAT
>ENA-OQKL01000585-OQKL01000585.1-human-gut-metagenome-genome-assembly--contig:-NODE-585-length-11292-cov-3.460546_pt1 | contig 11292 bp, 13 predicted proteins | sample MGYA00242779_ERZ504800 | MGnify/ENA primary metagenome ERZ504800 (study PRJEB26092, sample SAMD00036410) | human gut metagenome | host: Homo sapiens | study: EMG produced TPA metagenomics assembly of... | reverse complement strand
AAATCGCCGCCGTGATACAGGCGGCAAAGGGCGACGGGAAGCCCAACACCGCGCAGCAAACCATTCCCTACTTGCAGATGTACCCGGACGGGATTTGCAGGGTAACGGAAAAGAAATACTCAAAAAGCCTTGTCTTTGAAGATATTAACTATCAGCTTGCACAGGCAGATGATAAGACCGCCATTTTTGAAAACTGGTGCGATTTTCTCAACTACTTTGACGCTTCCGTTTCGGTGCAGCTCTCTTTCATCAATCAGGGCGCAAGAAAGGAAAAGGCACAGGCGGCTATCGAAATCCCGGCACAGGACGACGCTTTTAACTCTATCCGCAAAGAGTACGCGGATATGCTGAAAAATCAGCTTGAAAAAGGCAACAACGGACTGGAAAAGTGCAAGTACATCACGTTTTCCATTGAAGCGGATAATCTTGCAGCAGCTAAAGCCCGCCTTTCCCGTATCGAAACCGACGTACTCAATAATTTTAAGGTGCTTGGCGTAACAGCCCGCCCCATGAACGGACAGGAACGCTTGAACGTGCTGCATGGGATTTTCCACCCGGAGGGCGAGCCGTTAGCTAATACATATAATAAAGCCAAAAAACAACAGAAATAATTTAATTAAAAGAGCCAGACGCACAGACGCAGAGCCGATAATATGCAGTTTGAAATACTGCTGTTATCGGCTCTTTTTTGATTTTAATTTGTGCCCCTAATAACCATATTGGAGCAAAATCAGAACTGTTGCTTGTCGTTCTTTGATTTCCGCAGCAGCTTTGAAAAATCAAAGCCGCCGTTTCTTTTTATCTTCTAATGAAATGACGCGGTATCACTGTTGAAATCGGCGGCTAAAGGAGGTAGCCGCCATGAAGCAAAAAGCATATCGACAAAATCCGACAGTTATTGACTTATCAAAAAAAGCCCGCCCACCACCGGGGGAAACTACGCTTATATATATGAACTGTCTAATCATCTGGATACTGCTTACAATGCCTATGCGCCCGTCCGGGCTTTTCGGACGGGCGCATTTTGTACGTTCAAAAAATTTTTGAAGAAATTTCAAAAAATCTTCGGCGTTTTTGAAAAACGCCGTATTGCCCCGCGAAAGGGGGAAGCACCACCAACTTTCCAACGAGAAAGGAGGTGAGAATGTGGAACCTAATAGCAGGGAGTTTTACAAACAGTGTGCTTTTCAGAAGTTTTGTAATACGGTATTGCACAATGAAGCTTGCGACACCCATAGAGAACTTCGCAGACACAAGGCAAAGGAAGTGACCTTTTCCGACATGACCTTAGACGAAGCGCGGCAGCTTCATACCTTTGATGAATATTTCAAACGTGAAGCCGCCGAAAACCGTCTTTGAGAAAGCCGGGAAGAAAATCACGCCGAAGCTGCTTCTTGAAGCAATCCGTACTTTGCCGGAAGAAAAGCGCAAAGCCATATTGCTGTATTACTTCGAGGGAATGAACGATACCGAGATTGCGGAGCTGTTCAACACGTCGAGAAGCACGATACAGTACAGGCGGACAAGCTCTTTTGAGAAATTAAGAAAATATCTGGAGGAAAATGCTGATGAATGGGACGAATGGTAACGAACCCGGCTACCCGGAAAATGCCCTTGTTCCTTATCCTGTCATTGTGGCAGCGACAAAGGGCGACCCGGACGCCATGAAGATTGTCTTGCAGCATTTCAGCGGCTACATAGCCCGCCTCTCCATGCGGAAGCTGTACGACGAGCGCGGGAACGTCTATTTTGGCGTAGACCACGACATTCGGGAACGGCTGCAAGCAAAACTGATGATGGCTGTCCTCACCTTTAAGGCAGAGGAATAAACCGCAGCGGCGGCGGGACGCTTTCTCTCTCCCCCTTTTCCGTTCCGCTGCTGACGCGGCAGCAAAGCCATTCTGAACCTTGACAAAGAAAGCGGCGCAAGATAACGGCGGCGCAGCATAGGGCAAATCGGATACGTTCCTTTTGCGCCGAGCCATACGGCGGGTGCGCCATGACGCTATCCGGGTGAGGTTATCCCCGCCCGGACAGCCGAGCGACCAACACCGCGCCGGAAAGCAAGTGTAGCGGCTTGCGGGCGACGACACGCAGAATATACAATGATACTTCCTTACAGCCACAGTCCGAGCGTTAAGAGCGTCGCAGGCAATGGGTAGGGCGGCATGAGAACCATGCCGGGGTGAAATTCCCATGAGGTTATGCTAATAACCGTCCGATTAAAGCCTTTGTTTTATTGAATAGTGGACTTGCTGCTATTCATAGACTATATTATATGTTTGCGAAAGAAAGGGGGATTTTCTTTGACGCAAAACCAAACGCCCGTTACCACAACGGAGCATAAAATAGGAAAAGTTACTTACCTTGTATGTTCGTCCGCAAGTGAACGCGCAACGGACACACTGGATAAAAAGATAAAAAAACTCATTCGCAAAGACATGGAACTGAACCCCGCAAACGCCCGGAAATAGGGCGTTTCTTCACATTTTATACATGACACAGGCAGCGGTATGTGGTATAATATAGACAGTACAAATACCATGCTTGTCTGTCGTCGGAAAGGAGGACAAAATGTTACAGACAGACAAGATTACCGCTTTATATTGCAGATTGAGCCAGGAAGATATGCAAGCCGGGGAAAGCGAGAGCATACAGAACCAAAAACTGATTTTACAAAAGTATGCTGACGAACACCACTTTTTCAACACGCGCTTTTTCGTAGACGACGGATTTTCCGGCGTGAGCTTTGAGCGTGAGGGGCTTCAAGCCATGCTACATGAGGTTGAAGCTGGGAACGTGGCAACCGTCATAACAAAAGACCTTTCCCGTCTGGGACGTAATTATCTGAAAACCGGGGAGCTGATAGAGATTGTTTTTCCCCGAATACGAAGTGCGCTACATTGCCATTAACGACGGTGTAGACACAGCGAGGGAAGATAACGAGTTTACCCCTCTGCGGAACTGGTTCAACGAGTTTTACGCCCGCGACACTTCAAAGAAAATCCGGGCTGTCAAACAGGCAAAGGCACAGAAAGGCGAGCGCGTCAACGGCGAAGCTCCTTACGGCTACCTTATCGACCCGGATAACCGCAATCATCTGATACCCGACCCGGAAACGGCGCACGTCGTAAAACAGATTTTTGCAATGTATGTACGGGGCGACCGTATGTGTGAAATCCAGAACTGGCTGCGGGACAATGAAATACTGACCGTCGGGGAACTGCGCTACCGCAGGACAGGGAGCAAACGCCACCCCGCCCACAGCTCAACGCATGGTACAACTGGCCGGATAAGACGCTGTACGACATTCTGACAAGGAAAGAATATTTAGGGCATACCATAACCGGGAAAACCTACAAGGTATCTTATAAGTCGAAAAAGACGAAAAAGAACCCGGAGGAAAAAAGGTATTTCTTCCCCAACACTCACGAACCTTTGATTGATGAAGAAACCTTTGAACTTGCACAGAAGCGGATTGCCACCCGGCAACGCCCGACAAAGGTTGATGAAATTGACCTGTTTTCCGGGCTGCTCTTTTGCGGGGACTGCGGCTACAAAATGTATGCAGTACGCGGAGCCGGGACGCTTGAACGGAAACACGCCTACACTTGCGGCAACTACCGCAACCGGGCAAGAAATGATATGCTCTGCACTACGCATTATATCCGCAAAAGCGTATTGAAAGAACTTGTCCTTGCAGACTTGCAGCGAGTAACGTCTTATGTGAAAGAGCATGAACAGGAGTTTATCGAAACAGCCAACGAGTGCAGCGCAAAGGCAGTACAAAAGACGCTGACACAGCAGCGGAAAGAGCTTGACAAGGCGCAGAACCGTATTAACGAGCTGAACATCTTATTCCGCAAGCTCTACGAGGACAACGCTTTAGGGAAACTTTCAGATGAACAATTTGCTTTTCTGACTTCCGGCTATGATGAAGAAAAAAAGACGCTGACCCGGAGGATTGCGGAGCTGTCACAGGAAATCGACAACGCCACCGAGCGCAGCGCGGACGTAAAAAGGTTTGTCGCACTGGTACGCAGATACACAGCGATTGAAGAACTGACCTACGAAAACGTCCATGAATTTATTGACCGTATTCTTATTCACGAACTGGATAAGGAAACGAACACCCGCAAAATCGAAATCTTTTATAGCTTTGTCGGCAGAGTTGATACAGGTGACAAGCCTACCGAAAGTATCTCCTATTTCAGACAGATAGGAGCCGACGTAAAGAGTTATGCTATCTAACATACATCAAAAAGAGGTAACGATAACACCCTCTGCAAAAAACGGTATCGTTATCTTACCTCAACAAAATTCGTTCCCGTAAAACCGTCATCAGCCGCTGTCAAGTAAGGACTAAATAATTTTGCACTTTGTTTACAGTTTCGTGAGTTACGAAGCCGCATCTACTGTTTCAAGGCAGGTCAGCAACTTTTCCAGCTCATCCCGCAGGGCAAGTTCAATTTCAATGCCGCCGTCCTTGTGAACCGTCACCCGCTTTACCACATCGTTGGCAATCTCAGAGGTCAGCGTTTCCAGCTCGGCGTATTCCTTATATTTTTCAATAAAGGCTCCGCCTTGCCCGGTTGTGGTCTGCGTGTTTTTTTCAAGACGCTTCATCTGATCGGAAAGCTCCTGCATCTTGGCTTGGTTGCTCGCCTTATGAGATAAGTACGTTTCCTTGTCGATGGTTCCGTCAATCAGCTTTTCATATAAATCCTGGAGAGCTTTTTCAAACTGATTTTTACGGCTTTGTAATACGGCGAGTTCCCGGCGAGCCTGCTTTTTCTCAGTCTGGATACGCTCTTTCTGCAAAACGAGCAGGTGCTCCAAGCTGACTGCATAGGCTGCGTAGGTGCGGATTAAAGTAACGACCATTTCGTGAACATCCGCCTGCAGAATCCCCTCGGAGGTGCAGTTAAACTCTGTCTCCAGATGCAGGGTTCGGCAATGATACCTTGCGTTCTTTGTATTGGAGAGCATCATAGCGTGACCGCAGGTTCCGCAGATTACTTTTCTGCGAAGCGGATTTTTTTCGGACACACTCGGAACAAATTCCCTGTACTCTTTCATACGGCTTGCCACTTTCTGAAAATCGTCCTTTGAAACGATACCCTCGTGGGTCTCGTCAACGACAATCCAGTCCGCCCTGCTTCGTTTTACTGTATGCCAATTCCCAACCATATCACGCTCACGCTTGCCGTAGACGCATTTGCCGATGTAGCGTTCATCCCGCAGGATTTTGAAAATGTTGCCCTGCGTCCAAAAGTTTTCTTCGTGGATGCTCGGCCAACGGTCACGGGAACATCCCGCCGCCCGTTTGTACAGCATCGGTGTGGGAACTCCTTCTCGGTTAAGCATAGCGGCGATTTCCGTAGGTCTTACTCCGTCAATCGTCCATGCGAAAATCCTCCGAACAACCTCTGCCGCTTCTTTATCAATCAAGAGACGATTTTTATCTTCCGGGTCTTTCACATAACCATACGGAGCGAAGGGACTGAGAAAGAACCCTTTTTCTGCCCGCATACGCTTTGCGTTCTTTACCTTGCCGGAAAGTTCACGGCTGTACAGGTCATAGATCAGCGTTTTGAAAGAGGTGTCCAAGCTGTCAATGTCCTGCGGTCTGGAGCTGTCAAAACCATCGTTAACTGCGATGAAGCGGACACCCATGAACGGAAATACACGGCTGATGTAGTTGCCGACCACAAGATAATCACGCCCGAAACGGGATAGGTCTTTGACTACGATGCAATGTATCTGTCCCTGTTTTACCTGTTCCATCATTCTGAGAAAATCCGGTCTTTCAAAGTTTTTCCCACTCCAGCCGTCATCACAGAACTCGGAGATTTCTGCACCGCTGAACTCGGAACGGCTGCTGATGAAATTCTGCAGCAATCCCCGCTGATTGGAGATACTTTCGGATTCGGCTTTGCCGGTATCCTTTAAGTCGCCGTCCTCGCTGGACAGGCGGAGATACATCGCCACTCTCATACAGCAGTCCTCCCTTCGATAAAATTCAGTAGTGCCATATACTCATCCCGGTAGCGCAGGCGAATATCAATGTTTTTCTCAGCATCCACATAAATGCGTTCTATGAGTGCGGAAGCCATTTCTTTTGTGAGTGTGTCCGTTCCCATGAAAGAACGGAACTCAGTGAGGAAACGGTTCTCGGCTGTGTAGACCTTGCTTTCATGCTGTTCTTGTTCCAGTACAGCAATCAGCCGTTCAGCTTCTTCCGCCTCTGCCTTATACCTTGCTTTGAGCGTAACATACTCCTGCTCGGTCATAAGCTGCTCCACATAATTCTGATACAGGCTGTCATATAACGACTGGCTTCGTTTCAAAGTACGCCTTGCCGCTTCAAGCTTTGCCGCCGCATCGGAACGCTGGCGGCGAAATTCCGGCTCTGCGTTGAGTTGCTTAACTACATCCTCCAAATCGGCGACAAGCTGTATCTGAGACTGAATTGCTGTGAACAGGACTTCGTTCAGCTCGTCCTCTCGTATGCTCACAAACGGGCATCGGGCAGGATCGTCGGCATGACCGGGGCAGATATAGGTGTACCACAGCTTACTGCCGTGGCTTACATTCTTGTAGCGAACCATCGGTCTATTGCAGTTTGGACACCATACAAGCCCCTGCAGAATGTTCTCGCTGTGTTCCAAGTGAGCAAACTTGCCGAGTCTTTCGTGGTATTCACTCTTTCTCTGCTTGGCAATCTGCTGAACTTTCTCAAAAGTCTCGCCGTCGATAATCGGCTCGTGGGTATTCCGGACGATAATCCAGTTGGCTTCGTCCACATAGGTCTGCCGCTTTCCCTCATAGAAGGATTGCTTCTTTCTACCTTGAACCATGTGACCTATGTAAACAGGGTGTGCCAGTATGCTCTTTAAGATCTGCGTGTGCCACGGCACCTCTTTGTATTTTTCCGTCTTGACTTCGCCCGTCGCATAGAGGTAGGCAGACGGGGACAGAATACCGGCATCGTTGAGCCTGCGGCTGATCTGCACAACGCTGACGCCCTCAGACCGCCATTTGAATATCTGACGAACTGTAGGAGCTGTTTCTTCATTGATAACAAGATGATGTTTGTCATCGGGGTCTTTGCGGTAGCCGTAAGGTGCCCACGCTCCGATAAACTCGCCATTGCGCTGCTTCACAGATAAGGCTGCATCTATTTTCTTGGATATGTCCTTACTGTAAACCTCGTTGATGAGATTTTTCAGCGGTACGATATATCCGTCCTGGGTTCTCTCTGCGGTCAGCGTATCAAAGTTATCGTTGACGGCAATAAAGCGGACTCCGAGAAACGGGAAAATGCGTTCCAGGTAGTTGCCGGTCTCTTTGTAGTTACGACCAAAACGGGATAGGTCTTTAACCACAATGCAGTTGATACGAACTTTCCGAACTTCCTCCATCATTTTCTCAAACTGAGGTCTGTCGAAGTCCGTGCCAGTTCGTCCGTTATCACAGAACAGGGAAACAAGCTCCATATCTGTTTTGGATTCAATAAAAGAGGTCAGCAGAGCTTTCTGCCCCTCAATCGTATCCGTGCCGGGTTTGCCGCTGTCCTCCACGGACAGGCGCACATAAGCGGCTGTTTTATAGATTTTCGCCGCAGGCGCAGCGGGTTCCGCTACCTGCACGAGAGGATTTATCTTTCGTTTTGTCCTTGCCATTTATACTACCTCCTGCAGCTTTGCAGTCCGAAGAATATCAAGCTGCCATGCAAATTCATCCTGCCAGCGGTAGATGATTTCCACCGTATCGTTTGAATGAATCAGTATTTTGTCAATCAAAGCAACCACTACGGCACGGTCAAGAGAGGTAAGCCCCTTCCGCTTGACGAACTCGTTCATCCATGCGTTTTCCGCTCCGTGGTTCTGTATGTCTGTCAGCGTTTCTCTGAGTGCGTCCATCTGCTTTTCCGCTTCATCCGCACGGGTGGTAAAGCTCGCTTTGAGCCGTGTATATTCCTCACGGTCGATGATGCCGTCCGCAAGATTTTCATAAAGGGACATCAGCAGCTTTTGGAGCTTTTCATATTCCTCATGCTTCTTATCAAGCTGTCTCTGCACCTTTTGAGCCTGTGCGGTGCGCAGGGGAGCCGTATCGGTAATTGTGAGCAGTTCGCTCATATCAATCACTTCGCTGATATGCTGTTTTACGCTGTCCAGCACAATTTCCTCTAAAGCCACATCTCTCATGCGGTGGGGGGAGCAGCTCTTATCCTGCTTGTGGGCAGAGCAGACATAATAGACATATTTCTTTTCACCAGCCGGAACGGTCTTGCGAACCATACTGGCACCGCAGTCACCGCAGAAAATCATCCCGCTGAACAACCCGACCGCTTTACCGTCCGGGCTGCGCCGGGTATCGCATTTCAGCACCTTTTGAACACTGTCAAAATCAATCTTGGAGATAATCGCTTCGTGACTGTCCGCTATGACCGTCCACTCGCTTTCATCTTTGGTAATACGCTTATGGACCTTATAGCTCGGCGTGGTTTCCTTGCCCTGTACGAGAACCCCGGTATAGATCGGGTTTTTGAGAATGCGGATAACCGTCCCCGCCGACCATGCGGCTTTTGCATTGGTCTTGAAGGACGTGGTAAACTTCATTCCAAGGGAGCGTTTGTATTCCATCGGGGAAAGGACGCCGAGCTTATTCAGAGCATCGGCTATATCCTGGGGACTTACGCCCTCTAATTTCCATTTGAAAATATCACGGACAATATCGGCGGCGTACTGGTCAACCACCAGTCTGTTTTTATCCTGATCGTCTTTCAGATACCCGAAAGCTGCAAAGGAGCCGAGGAACTGCCCGTTTTTTCGTTTGATTTCAAGCTGCGAACGAATCTTCACCGAAATATCCCGGCAATAGGCTTCGTTTATGAGATTCTTAAATGGGATGATGAGGTCATCGGAGGCTTTTTTATCTCCGAGACTGTCATAGTTGTCGTTGACGGCAATGAACCGGACGCCGAGGAACGGAAATATTTTTTCGATATACTCGCCGGCATCCAGATAGTTACGACCAAAGCGTGAGAGGTCTTTCACGATAATACAGTCCGTTCGTCCTGCCTTAACATCCTCGATCATCTTCTGAAAGCTCGGTCTTTCAAAAGTTGAACCGCTGAAGCCATCGTCAACTCTTACCGCATACTCCCGAAATTCGGGTCTCTGCGATATGTAGTCACGGAGCAGCTCTCGCTGCCCGGTGATGCTGTTGGATTCCTCCTTATCGCCATCGTCACGGGACAGACGGAGATAGAGGGTGGTATTCCAAATCTTGTTTTGCGTATTTTGCATGGCTGCACACTCCTTATCTCAGTATTCAGCAAAACTACCGAGCCTGGAGCGTCGTTTTAGTCCTGCTTATATTGTACGGTTTCCGTCCCGTCCTGTCGAGAATGTCAGCACTTGGAGCGAATGTACCCCGCAAGGCGTTCTTCCAGAGATACCTCTGTATCAGAGAAACCAACTTTCACAACATATTTGCCGTGTTTATAACAATAGGGATTTCCAATCTGGCGGATAAAATCAATGGCACGTTCCCGCTTGGGAAGTGCCGTGTTTACCTTGACATCCCGGATGTCCACCAGCTCATCCCGGTCTACCGTGGCAAGGTCGATATTTTTCATATCTGTAATAGACGAAGATTGCATACAGCCCCTCCTTTTTACAGTCTCGTTCATAACTATGCGGATTTGTGCGGTTAAATTCTTGTAATATCGGGCTGTTTCAATCCGAGGCTGACCATGACTGCTTTATTTACATTCTGCATCTGGTCCTCCGGCACTTTGCCGAGATATTTCATCACACGCACCTTGTCGATGGTAAGAAGCTGTTCCGTAAGAACAACAGACGGGCTGCTGAGATTTTGTATTCCCTCGATCAGCGTATGGGTAGGCTGTTTCGATTTCTTCCAGTACCGGGAAGATACGGGAGCGACAATCAGAGTCGGTCCAAAGTGATTGCCAATATCATTCTGCACGAGCAATACCGGGCGGCACCCGCCCTGTTCCGAGCCGATATTCGTACCGAGGTCAACAAGGTAAATATCGCCACGGTGATAGTTCCAGTTTTCTTTCATAGACTAAGTTCCTTTCTACATTCCAGTTTTGGATATGTAAAAGCGACCGCTGAACACGGTCGCCACATGGGAGGATATATCAGAATTTTTTCGGGAGCGAATACTTCTTTCCGCTGCCGTTGTAGATTTTCCATACCTGATAGAGATACTTTTTGTATCCGGCAATGTCAACGCCAACGGCTCGTCCCTCACGGGGGATCGTCAGCGGGTCAACATTGCTAAGGCGGGTAATCAGCCGCTGAGGGATGTAACTGTCATGGTATCGGTCAACGAAACGGGTAATACCGATGATGTTTTCTCTGCGGAACGAATCTGGTTCGCCGCCCCAAGCGGATACAATAATGCCCATCGCTTCCTTATAACGTTCTTCACCGAGCCGCCGATAGGCGTTCATTGCTGTCTTGATACAGCCGATCCGCATATGTCCACGTTCCTGGTCGTAATCCAGTTCAATGCCCAGATCCGCATTTGCTTTGAGAAAAACAACAGCGTTCCCATCCTCACCGAAAATCTCGGCACGGACACGAACGCCGGGTGTCAGACGGGCAGATTCGCCGGTCTGCCTGGCAAAGAGCAGAGCTTCCTCTTTTTCGCTCATTCCCATATATACTTTGCAGAGAATCGGCAGGTCGTTACCACCATTCAGAGCTTTGCGGGCATCAATGGTATGCTGTCCGTCAAAGACATAGTATTTCCCGTCACCGGTCTGGATGAGCACCGGGGATCTTCACTCCGGCGCCGACCTTGTTCGTGTCAAGAGAGGTCCAGAAAAGGTAGCGGTCCGCCGTATATCCATCACGCCGTCCCCTAAAAAAGCCCAGGTGCAGTTCTCCTGCTGCAGAAGGCTGTTGGTCATGTTTCCTTTGAGTGCTTCTTTGATCTGCGGGATGTAGCTTGAGTCCGGACAGCGGGAGTCAAACTCAAAATTATACTGTTTTACCTCACCGTTCTTCCAAAAGTCGGTTTTATACAGCACATTATCAAAAAACTGCGTGTGCGTGGTATCGAACGGATGGCTGGGCTTGACCGGCGCTGCCGTTCCGTTCCATGTGAGCACCACGCCGTAAGCTTCGTTATAGGAGACCTCGCAGCTTCCGCCCGGCGCGGCATTACCCTTCCAGTTATTCGTGTCGCCCTCGTTTTTGGAATGGACGATGCCGCCGATGTTCACGGGGTCCACCGACTGCCACC